>Ga0224530_1000755_pt1 | contig 19539 bp, 20 predicted proteins | sample CBST75metaG_FD_179873 | JGI IMG/M metagenome (GOLD analysis project Ga0224530, IMG submission 179873) | Peat soil microbial communities from Stordalen Mire, Sweden - C.B.S.T75 | ecosystem: Environmental > Terrestrial > Soil > Wetlands > Peat | place: Sweden: Norrbotten County, Stordalen Mire...
TCCAAGATATCCGACAACGAAGACGCGGCGCCGTCGCTGGGGTACTCCGAAAAATTGAGCGTCGAGAACTCTGTAGGCGACCCCATACCCGCATTCGACCAGCATCCGGAGGAAGGCTCCAAACGTCCGTCCGTCGTCAATCGACAGGACACCGGGGACGTTCTCCCACACCAACCATAAGGGCCTGAGTCGATCAGCAAGTCGAGCAAACTCGATGGTGAGGTTGCCACGCGGATCATCCAGTCCCGCTCGTAACCCTGCGATGGAGAAAGACTGGCAAGGTGTTCCTCCGGCCAGAAGGTCGATTGTTCCCACATCCTGTTTTCCAATCCTGGTGAAGTCGCCGGTATTAATCACAGCCCCGTCGGCGGGCAGAGCAACGACGTTGCGAATGGCTGCTGCGCGCCGTTTCGCCTCTTTCCTGTCCAAAGCGTCATGCGGACTCGGCATAAAGATGGGCCGCGACGCGCGGTAGCGCGAGCGCAATAACCAGCAGCAGAAGGGGTCGATCTCGGCGAACATCGCCGGTTCCCAGCCCAGCGGCTGCCACGCGACCGAGACCGCTTCGATTCCTGAGCAGACGGATAAATACCTCACGCGGCACTCCGGGGCTGCGGCCCACGCTTACGTGCGCAGAGCGTCTGAAGGGCGCCGAGGATGTGTTCCATCGAAGTGTTGCGGCCGTATAGCACCATGTCCGCATAGCGGACGGGTGCGAGATCGCCAACGCGGTCCACCAGCAGCAGGGGCATGTGGCCCGCGACTTCGAGAATGCGATGGACCAGACGCCCGGCAAGGTCACCCTGCTGCGCATGGATGAGCACGCAGCAAGCGAACACCGCGCCTGAACCTCCAGCGAGCAGCGCGGCGTCCGCACAACCTTCGATGGCAATGACCTCGTAGGGATGCAGGCGCAGCGCAAAAGCTGTTGCGGATAACAACTCGGCATCGGCGCAGTAAAGCAGAATGGGCTTCTTTGGTTGCATGACATCTAGCTCCCGAATGCCTGATCTTCGTGGACGTAGCTGATCACGAGGCCGAGTGGGTTGGTAAGCAGCATGGCGTTGGGCACCTCGTCGCGGAAGCCATAGACGACGTTCGCGGTCCAGCGTTCACGGCTCTGCTCCTGCTGATCGCCAGGTGAATAGAAGACCTTCTCGAATTCGATGTGGGCGCGATACGGGGCCTGCCGCGTATCGTCCAGCACTACGGCCTTGATTTCGATGTCGACGTTCGGCGCGCTGGGATCGAGCAGGAACGTCTCCAGGGTTTTGGCTTTGGTGACGCGCGCCAGGGTTGCGGACTGCAATTCATTCGAGAAAAAATTCAGGGACTCGGCAAAGTCTCGCTGCAAGGTAGCGTGGTTGCGCCCGTAATAAAGCTGAGCCCAGCGCGCCAGATAGTATTTGCTGACGCGCTCGACGGGGACTTTCGAGAAGTCGGCATAGCCGACGACCTGCCCGCGGCCGATGTCCGAGACCGAGATGACGAGCGGCTTCAACCGCAAGGCAGCGGTCTGGGCGCGGTAGAGAAGCGCAAGCAACGCGAGCGCGACGATGGACAAAACCAGCACTGTTACCTTCAGGTAGGTGTTGGTGACGACCGGCTCGGCATAGAGTTCCAGGAACTTATGACCGGCATCGGTGGTTGAGAATGATGTTTTTGTCATGGTGTCATTTCCCACTGAGGTCTACCCAGGTTCCCGCGCGTCCACTGAGGATCGCGCCTGTCAGTTCCGGTATCTTGTGGAGGCCGTAGATGCAGACAAAGGCCAACGTGAGCAGCGCGGGCAGCAGTGTGACGATGTTCGAAAGCGAGAGCGTACCGATGACGCCGAACATCCCGACAACGACCTTCGAGAAGATAAAGACGAAGGCCGAAGCCACAACCTGGTAGAAGCTGAAGCCGATGAACGCCTTGAACCATCCCCAGAACAGCCAGTCGAGCTTGGGCACAATGAACCAGGGAATGAAGATGGGGCCAATGAGCACGCAGACAGCTGTCGCAACATAGCCGTAGGCGATAACCGCGAAGACAAACGCCTGCATGATCATCAGTGCGAGGCTTGCGATCATCCAGGTCAGGTCTTCGGAGAAGCTGAAGATGCCCGGAGGCGCACCCAACTGTTGCTCGGCGGCGGTAATGGCATCGACGATCTGCTGCGTGTTGTCAGCCTGAATCTGCGCAGAGAGTTGTATGGCCTCTTTAGTGATGAGGTCGCTGAAGCTGTATCCGACGCCCGGTATTGGCGATGAGTAATAGGTCAGCATCCCCAGACCGAAGGAGATCATCAGGATCAGGTCGGCGAACTTGGCGAAGTGGAATCCGCCTCCATGTCCCTGCGCAGCGGACAGGGCGGATTTCACGCCGAACCAGACAATAAGGATTACGGCCAGGCCACGGAAGATGTCGAGTCCCGTGGCCTCAATCGCCGCGCTCCTGGTGGTCAGCAGGTCATTGATGGCCTGCGACAGAAAGGTGAAATAGCTCTGGGACATGGCCTACCTTCCCGTGGGGCTGAGCGAGATGGTCTGAATCGCATTGGAGATGCCGCTCGTTGTCTGCTGCATCACGCTCGAGAAGTTCTGCTGGAAGTAGATCGCGTTGTTGATGGCACGGTTCTGCGCGTCGATTTGCTGCTTCTGCGCGACAAGCTGTTGCTGGATAGAGGCCATGAGGAGTTGGTTCGTATCCTGCTGCGAGTGAATCTGAAGCAATGTCGCCGAGTTGATCTTGCCGAGCAGCGCTGCCTCTGTCTGCTGGCTAGAATCGGTCGAAAACGTGTCTGTATCGAGGTTGGTGAGCTTGGTTGCGAACGCCTGCTCGTCGGTGCGGATGGTGCCGAGAGTGGCAAGCGTATTCGTGGTGGTCGTCTGCGCGAGCTCCGACGTGGCGTACTGATTGGCGACCGTGGCCTGGGTCCTCGAATCGAGCGAGGAGTAAGTACCAGACGGATAGCTCTGCGCCTGTACGTAGGCGCTCTTGTACCCCTGCTGCGCATTGGAGAGCGCGCCGTAGTTGAGCGCGTTCACTAATGCGGAGGTGTTGCCATAGGTATTCGGCGGCGCCTGCAGGCTGGTCCACTGCGACCAGTCGGCCCGATAGCGCGCGCCCAGATTCTGCGGCAACTGCGACATCTGGTAGGCCAGGTTGTACATGGTGACGATCTGATTGCGTGTGGCGACGGCGGTCGTGTAAAGCTGCGATCCCTGCTCGATCTGCTGGATAGCGTGGGCGCTCTGGGTAGGGTCGTAGACAATGCCGGAGCCGAACTGCGCATGCGCCGCAGGCGCGAGCAGTACGGCAAAGGCGACGAGAGAAAATGCAAGTCTGCTATGCATTGAATTGCTCCTTTTCGAAAGGTGCGCGCGGCGCGTCAGCGGCCGTGCGAGAGAGGTTGTTTGTCAGCGCGACGTGCGTCGGTTACTGCGCCATAGTGATATGGCGATGGCTTCGGCGGGCGCGAGGGAGAGGCGCATCCGAGCACAAGCGCAAGAAGCGCGAGCGAAGCAAAGCGCATCACATCACCCCCGGCATATCGTGGTTCTCATACGCAGGCAGAAGCATGTCCTGGGTGATATAAACCTTGATCCGGTGGCCTTCACGGATGGTGATCGTTGGTGGGATGTTGATGAAACGGTCGAGCACGTTCGCGCTCGACTGCGAAAGACTGGAAGCGATGCCGGACTTGTATGCTTCTGTGCCGGACTGGTTGTAGCCGGCATTGTTATTGCTTGCTTGGGCTGCTCCGGCAATGACACCCAGCGCAATCGACGCGCCGAAGATCTCGACATAATGGTTGTTGACCTTGTCCTTGAGCCCGGTGGCTCCGGCTTGATCGAGACCGTGGAACTGGTCGAGATCAACGGAATAGCCATCCGGCATTAGCAGGCGATGAAACGTGACGGCGAGACGCTTTGCCTCAAGGCCAGAGACCTTCTGCACGTCACCGAGGATGAACGTGCCCTCGGGGATGAGCAGGTGCTGGCGGTCCTGGCTATAAATTGGGTTCGTCACCATCACCTTCAGCGGCCCGGCAAACTCCCCATCAAGCCGGTTGACCAGCACCGTGTCGATGGTCGTTCCCTCGAAGACAACGAAAGGTTGACCGTGCGCGGAGTTCACGTTCACCTCCGGCGCACGTTTCTTATCAGTTGCGGTGGTGGCGGCCTGCGGCGAGCTCGCAGAGCGGGCCGGGGCATTGTCACTGGGGCCGGTGGATTCCGCCGATGAGCGCGTAGCGCCACCATCGGCGGAGACGAGGTTAGAGGCAAAGCGAGCCTTGAAGGCCAGTGCTTTTTCCGCATCCGCAACTGGATCGCGGGGCGGTTCCGTGGGCTGTGCCGCCACAGGCGGAGGCAACTGCGCAGCAGGAGCCGCACCGCCTGGCTGCGCGGGATTTGTAACGGTCCAGGTGGTTGCTGATGACGGTCCTGTGCCTGCCCTCTGCGCTGCGGCCTGTTGCTGACTCTGACGCTGATCCGCGCTCAAGTCCTGCTCCAGTTCCTGAATCTTCCGCTGGTTCGCGTCCGTAGAGGCTACCGTAGGTGACGAGGTTGCCTCTTTCGGCGTGGGCTTGGGATGGTTTTTCGAGAACATCACCGCCAGCAGAATCAGCACTGCGAGACCGGCCACAACGTAACCCTGCGCCTGCTTGGGGACGACACCCTCCGGCAGAATGCGCTTGTCGCGGACTGCCGGAGCTGGCTGCTGTGCCTGCCCGCCCTGGGGTTCAGTGGACGGCACCGCGTTGGTTTGTTTTTCCTCTGCCATCGGCGCACCTATTGGCCTTTCCGCTCGAAGGAGAGCTTGTGCTTGCCGATTTCGAGATAACCCTTATCAACAACCGTGGGGATGACATAGGTGCCATCCTTCAACTGAAAAGTGATGAGGTCGGGTTTGCCGTCCTTCAGCTCGTAGATGGAGAACTTCTCAGCTGCCGACGACTTAACGTAGGTGAACTTATCGTCGTGATAGATGGCGGAGACGGCGAACGGACTTTGGTTGTGGTAGGCATAGTCGAACTTCAACGCTTGCGTGGGGTACTCCGAGCGGAACAACTCGACAGCAGTGGCGGCGCGGGTCTGCGCCATCTGCGCCGCAGTGCGGGCAGCCTCCACCTCACTGGCCGGCACGAGCTGCCGGACGCCATTGGCAGCGGCAAGTGAGGATGGGTCGGACGGCTCGATGACGACCTTCAGGTCGGGATCGCCGGACTCGACATCGTCCAGCGTGAACGAGTAGACAGTCCCCTTATCGGTAATCAGGTTGAGGTTGGAGTGGATGCCTTCCTTCGCAGGATGCAGAAAGCAGTAGTTGCCTACGGCGTCAATGATCCAGAAATCCTTGTCGCCGGAAGCAACTTCCATGATCTTTTCGGTGCTGGGGAGTTCGATCAGCGTGGTGTAGCGCATCTTCGCGCGGACACTGACGATGTCGTTGGCGTGGTATTTGACGATGCGGGCTTGTTGCTGACCGTGGGCCACGGTCGCAACCAGGCCCAGTACCAGTGGGAGGATGGGAGAGCGATTCATCGGTTCACCTCGGGTTGTGTGGGGTTTGGGTAATCGTGGGCGAGCCGGATCAAGCCTTGTTCCGACCCGAAGCGGGCGAAGTAATCCTGCTTGCGGATGTTGTCGCGGGCGTTGTTGGTCGCCATCCAATAGCCCAGCGCATCGACTTCGAGCACGAGCTTTTTCGTGCCGCGCGGCTGAATCAGCAGCAGTTCGCGCTTAGGCACAAGCGATTCCAGCAACTCAAGCTGGGTATCGTTCAACTGAAAGATTTCGGCGTAGAGTTTGCGGTCGATGTTGGGGTTCGACAGGAAGATTTTGGTGGGGCAGGACTCGTTAACGATGTGCAGCATGTCCGAGGCCGCCAACTCCACAACCGATTGCGTCGCCAGCAGCATGGCTGCGTTCTTCTTACGCCAGGTTTTCTCTGCCCTGGTGATCCAATCGCGGATTGTCCGGTTCTTGAGGAAGATCCATGCCTCGTCGATGATGAACATCTTGAACGTCGCGGTGTTCTGCGGCTTTTCGACTTCAGACGAAGCGCGCTGCAACACGTAAAACAGCAGCGGCTCCAGGATGTCGGGGTAGTCCGACCAGCCGTCGAAGTTGAATGTCTGGAAGCGGGCGAACGTGAGCGTGTCCTGGGGATTGTCGAAGAGATGCCCGAACTGCCCGGCCTGTGTCCACCTATGTAGGCGTTCGCCCAACGGCCCGAGAATGGACGCGAAATTCGTGAGCGTCCGTATTTCAGCGGGCAGCTTGTATGCGCGCTCGATTGCGGCGAACAATGCCTTTTCATCTTCCGGAGTCAACTCGTATCGTCCGCCGGCTTCGATCAGCACGCGCAGGAAAAGATACAAGAAGTTCTGATTCTCATGTGTCGGCGCAAGTGAAAATGGATTGATCGTAAAGCCCGGATTTTTCAGGCCGACGTTCAGGTACGTGCCGCCGAAGGCCCGTGTCAGCGTCTCGTAGCTGCCACCGAGGTCGAAGATGAAGGTCAGAGGGTCGTATTTCTGCACAGACTGAAGCAGAAAGCTGGTGGCGAAACTCTTGCCCGATCCCGTGGCCCCGAGCATGAGCGCATGGGCTACGTCGCCCGCGTGCATGTTCAGGTAGTACGGCGTGCCATGTGTCGATTCGAGCACGGCAAGGTATTCCCGCTCCAGATGCGGATTCCACTGGTTGCCGCTATCGACGGTGAACACGAATGACACGTCGGCATAGTTGGAGTTCAAGGCCCACTGCTTGCGGAGGTTGAACTGCTTGTTGCCGGGCACGGTGGCGAAGAACGCATTGAGCAGGTTGTAGCGTTCCTCATATAGGAGGCCGTCGTGCTGGGTGAACAGCTTCTGAAACTCGGCCACTGCCTGTTCCACCTTCGCGCGGTCCTCGTCATAAATCACGACGGACAATGTGAACTCGCCGAAGGACTTGCCCTCCATGCCCATCGCGGTGAGCGCATTGCCCAGTTCCATTACTGCCGCTTGTTTGGAGTCATCGACCAGCTCGTCATGCGGGCCGGTGTTCTGCCGGTCCTGGAGATTCGAGACGAAGCTGGTTTTGGAGTTGTGATGATGCCGGCGCCGCGAGGCGATCTCCTTCCGGGCCCTCGCGTTGTCTACCGGGTGCCACTCGGTAACGACGTGGAAGTTCGCCGCAATGTCGAGCAGGCCATTGAAGATCAATGGCCGGGTCTCGCTGGGAAGCTCCTTTAGCGTGAGGACGCGGACATAATCGTCATCCATGCGCAGGTAGCCACGATGGGCCTCCAGCTCCGAGTCACAGACCTGCCAGTCAAGATGGCGCGCGCCGTAGAGTCGCGCATTCTGAAACTTCGAGGGGCGGAAGTTTACGAGACGGCGCAGTATGCGCAATGTCTCCTCCGCCCCTGGCAGCTCGACCATCATCAGGTCGTTAAGCTGCCCACTCAAACTGTTGACCTTCTGCTGCAAGCGCAGCCGGTCGCGCTCGATCTGTTCATAGATCAGCGTGCGTTCCTTATTGCCCGAGAAGAGGGCGTGCAAGTCGCGAAGCGACGAGCGCGGCTGCTTAGGGAATTGCGACAGCGCGTGGAGCAGGCCGGTCTTCTGGTAGCTGCCGTCGATCATGACGACCCAATAAAGATCGATGGAATAGAGCCGGTCCGCTTTGGACTGCAGAAATGCGCTGCGCTGTTCTACAGTCGCGCGCACCAGCGGGTTCTCATACTCGGCATGGGGAATTGCGGGCCGGTTCCGCTTGAATAAAACCTGGTACAGCCGGCACTTGTCATCAAGTGAGCGGAAGGCCGCTTCGAGGCGCTTGACTGCGTAATCGCGGCCAGCGTGGTCGAGACTCTCGTAATCAATCCCGCCGATATGCAACGCTGCGCCGAGGCCGCCTGATTTCGTCAGAAACGAGTGCTCGTCCCAAAATCCGTACAGGTTCATCTGGGCGGCGAACGATCCCGCTTCGTTCCAGCCCTTCGTGATGTCGTCAACTTTGACCATCGTGCCTCGCAATGCGAATCTCTGTGTCGTCGGCCTTCATGGGGTCGTAGCGTCTACGGAACTTGCCGGAGTTAAAAAGCACGCGCAGAATCTCCACATCATGCTTGGTTGCAATGCGGGCGATGATGACGCCCACGATGAACAGGCCGATTCCGCCCAGCAATGAATGAAGCAGAGAGAAGATGGCGCCCCCGGAGATCAGAGCGACGAAGAACAATCGCCGCTCCGCTCCGAGGACAGTCAGCGGGCGGTTCATGGCCTTGAACACCGGACTCACTCTCGCGTCCGCTGGCTTAGACATGGATCACCTCCTCTCTAGCTCGGAAAGAGCCAAGCCATGAAATTGACTGCGCCTATTGCCATACCCACGCCGAAGACGATCCCGGCGATGGTCTTCTTGGACTGGCCTTCGCCGTAGGCGAACATCAGGCCCCCGACGACGATTGCAACTAGCGACAGCCCGGTCGCAATCGTGCCGGTAAAAGCGGTTTTGAGTACGTTGACCGCGTTATCCCACGGGTCGCTGCCGGTGCTTTGGGCATACACAGGCAGTGCCGCGAGGAGGAGAAGGGACGGAAGCGCAAATCTTCGCGCATAGCTGCTGAATTGCCGGACGCGTCGTCGTTTCGATGGAAAAGTTGTCTGCATAGGGCTCCATTTCAGTTGCTGTTTTTAGGGCGAGTGGGACTCACCGTGCAACGTCATGGAGCGAAGGTAAGGCTGAAAGCTGCCTGCGACCCATATCAATTTCGACCGACCTATTCAGTTTCGACATAGATTCGAAGACACACTCTGCTGTCGATGGGACACGGCCGGAAGGAAGAGGCGAGGTAGTCATCTATACGCCGCGCGTGCGCGGAGAGCATGGCATTCCCACGATGGACAGCAAAAAATCCGCGGGCACGACGCGGGTCAAGGCTGCGATAGTCACAACTCAGATAGAGCGTTCGCCTTGAAGCGCGGCGGGAGCGCGGGCACACTCCATCACGGAGTGGGAATGTAGGAAGATGTGGATCGTCTGGCGATCCTCTCTCTTACGCGGATCAATCGCGCGCGCGCCTGAGCGAAGTAGGCATCATCGAGTTCAATGCCGATGTACCTGCGGCCCGTCAGTGCGGCGGCTGCGCAAGTGGAACCAGAGCCAGCAAAAGCATCCAGGACGATTTCGCCTGGCAGTGAGAAGCTGCGGATGAGCGAGGCCAGCACCGGAACTGGTTTCTGCGTCGGATGCAGCTTGTTGCCGCTATAGGGCATGTCCATGACGTCAGCCAGCGGCTGCTTCGGAAGTGGCGGTCTCCCCTTGGCCAGCAGATATGCCTGCTCATGTTCATAGCGAAGGAATCTGCTCTTCGAGCTGTAACTCTTGCGAAAGACGAGATGACCTACAGGCTTGAATCCAGCACCCAGCCATGCATCGAAGAACTTATCAACCTTCGTCCATCCGTAGAAGCAGAGCATCAGGCGGTTCTGCTTGAGGACGCGATAGACTTCAGCCATCGATGGCTTCAGCCAGTCTGCATTGACGTCGTTCTGTATGGAGCGCCCTTCGCGGTCGTGGTAGTTCACGAGATACGGCGGATCGGTGAGCACGAGGTCGACGCTGTTGTTCGGCATCTGACCCATCACGTCGACGCAATCGCCGTGAATAATCCGGTTGGTGAAGCTGCTCTGCTCGGTATGAACTGTGGTTGCCATTGCTTTGAATCTCCTCTGGTCCCGCGTCTTTGAAGTCGCCCGGGACACACCGCGCGAAGCGATGCGAGGGACCCGCCTCCCAAGGCAAGCGTGTGCTTTTTCGGGAGGGCCGAAAGAATGTTCTGTGCTCTCTGCAGAAGATTGTTTTGGAGAGACCCGAAACCCGCAGGGCGGCATAAACACTGGGCCTCGCGGACAGTTCTTAGTCCGTGGGGTGTTGAGCCGAAGCAGAACACGCGCAGTCCGCCAGGGCGGCGGAAATGGCCCGAAGCAGTGTCCGGGCGATGCGCAGAGATGCGGTCCAGAAGACTAGGGAGATAGATGGCAAACGCCAAGGTGCACAGCAGGCACCCCACCATGGTTCTCGCACGGCCATTGCCCGAACAGTCAGGAGGTGACGGTGACTCAACTGAACAATGTATCTTACTCAGGGCCACTCAACATAGTAGCCAGAACCAGCACCTGAGAGTGAGAATGCCGTGCGGAAGAACTGTGGTTGAACACATAAGGAGAAATCCCGTGAAGTTCAGCGTTCGTCGGCGGTTGTATTAGACCTGCTCGACCGAGTCTATGTCCTGCATATGGTGCTCGTCGTCTCCCACCGTCGGTCAATGCGCATTGAGGTTTAGCGACCTGATACCTGCCACGGTCCTCAGCACAGCAGCGATCCTAGATCCTGCGGCGTTTGCTGGGAGTAATCCGGTTGACCTCTGCCGTAACAGTTAGAGCCATGGTCGTAACTTGTTGATTCTAGGAGCGTCGGTGGCACCGAAGAGCATCCAAAATCACCCAAAATCAATGTTCCGTACCGCCGTCCGTACCGTCAAGTTCTGGACCGGAAAGAGGTCAAAGGACTGTTTCGACCTTTGCCCCGCACGGGCAGAATTACGGCAGAGGTCAGCGGCCCACCGTGGATTCCTGTACCCGGCAACGTCTCACATTGAATCATGCAACCGGGGCTATCCAGGCTCCGTACTGCCGCTGGACTCTTTCAGTCTTCCCACCAAACGTGATGGTGTAAAGGCCATCCGGCAAGTCTGATGGCACATCGTGAATGACCGGGCGGATGTAGTTGTATTCCGCCGTTCCCGGCAGCGATACCTTGACCACTCGCACGCTGCAATCGACCTCACGCATGCCCACTAGACGCCCCGGCAGTGTGACGCTTTCACGATTCGATGTCATATCGTTGGCCCCCGCCCGTAATTATCGCACCCGAACGTCAACGCCCATAGACATCAGCAAGCATCGCAAGCAGGCGCGTCCGTATGGCGTCCCGGCACTCTCCGTGGTGTGCCTCTCTGTGGTCGTTGGGGCAGAGTGCAACCACGTTTCGCTCATGGTCAACGCCCTTTTCTGACAGCGGGACAACGTGGTGAGTTTCCAAGTAAACTCCGCCGCCTGCCATGCGAAACCCCTGGTTGCCGCACGACTCACATTTCCCCGCCGCCCTCAATAGCGCCGTGTCTCGCACCTTGCGGTCCCGCTCCCATGCTTTGCCACTGACATCACGCTGTTGCGGCTGACGCGGCTCTGGCTTGGTGAACTGGTCAATGTATCGGGGAGCTGTCCCACGGGATAGGCGACACGCACCCGTCTTTTTGTTGTACCGCTCCACGGACCACGGTTCCGGGTCAAGCAGCCGAAGTTTCATCCGCGATGCTGTCTTTGACTTCGGGTTGGAGATGTCACGCTGTGTCCCGTCACCAACGATGATGCGAACGGGCAGTCGATTGTCGAAGGCGTATGCAATCGCTTGGTCCATGCGGACGGCGCGTTTGCTTAGTGCGCTTTTCTCGCTTGGTAACAATGCTTCAGTGTGCTTGCCCTTGTCCGCCCATGCGCGGAGGTTGAGGTTGCACCACACTGCCCCGTTCTGCTCTCGAATCTCCCCGTGCCACACGTTCAAGGCCACCACCCGTCCAGGCTCGGTAAACGCCCATTCGTAGCAGTAAGCGGGATTGGATGCGGGAATCTGTACAGGCCCTTTGCTCGACTCAGCCCACGGTCCAACGTCTACACCGGCAGCCGCTACAAGGTCTATGACGCGCTGGTTTTCGTGCGGCGTGAGGCTCTCTGTGACCTTCATGAGCGAACCTCTTTTTCCTTCATCATGGGGTCCTACCTAGAGCCAAAGCCACCGAGTACAAAGCGCAACGAGCGTATATGCCCCGATGAATCCGGCCATTGAAATATACCCAAGAATGGGTGATAGCTTTTGCAATATTCGCGTGAACGTGACATTTCTTCTTTGGGCAGCTTGCGGTTTCTTCTCAGCAAAGGTCAAGACCCGTTCAATGTTCGGGCGGTCAAGGTCCGGGTACAAGTTAGTTGTGAGCGTCAGGCTCTCGCGCATTAGCTTTCTGACAAACTCCAGCTCGGAGTAAGCGGCCTCCAATTGCGCTATGCCCACCACAACGAAGTTATGCGCAACGCCACAAATAAGTGACAGCCAAAGTGCGAGTATGACCCACACGAGCCAATGTGAAATTGACAGTAGCGCGGGATTAGGCGTTGCTGCTTTGGCTATCATCGTTCCACCTACAGACGCAGCGATAGCAATGGATGCTGCGTCCAATGCAACGAGTTTCTCGTAAAACCCTGTGCTGATCTGGAAGGTACGTCGAACCTCATCGGTGTGCCGCTCCAAGGCTTCTTTCCACGGCCCCTCAAGCTGCGCCTTCATCTCGGCTGGTATTTCACTGCCGTTTTTCTCTTCGGGTGTTCTGTTAAAGGCTGCTCCCACCCATTCGATTGCCCACACAGTGCCCCACGGGACGAAGAATCCAAGGACGGGAAGAAGGCCAATCAAGAAGTATGTCCACGTGGGTGGTGTCGCTGTTGGATAAAAGGTCTGGCCGTCCTCTGTCTCAATCGCTCCGACCCGGTAATCTCCGCTCCAATGGATAGTCCTTATGCCTTGTTCGTGGACCTCAGTCGCAACCACATTCCAGCCAGGCGAAGTAATCGAGGGCTTGCCGAGAGATGCCCTCAGCTTTTTCACAACATCACTTGATGCCAACTGCTCAAACCTATCGTGGCTTTCCCTTTGATGGAGTGCGGACCGCAATTGAGAATACGAGGAAAGCCCGCAAAGAATCGCCCCTACCACTCCTAGAAGCAGCGCAAGCCGTCGCATTCCCTCTTTGCCGTTCATGTCCACGCACCCCCCGTTTGATCGCTTCATCCCATCCTAGCCCACCGCCAAAGGGCTACGCGATTGGAATTGCCAACTTAAAGCTGAGGCCGTGGCAGCAACGCGGCTCACGGGCGTCCCGTGCCCCGAGAGAACAGGCAACGTCCCCACCCGCTTGGCGTGGGACGCTCCAAGTGGCTGTGAGCGCAATTCCGGGCACTGAAATCTCGGATGCGCTACAATGCGGGCAATGACGCTGCTAACCGTCAACAACAAATCCGCCGCGCTCGGCAAGCTCTATGACCGCATCACACGGATTGCCGAAACGATGGGAGGTACCGCGTCACATCAAGTGTTGGCGCTGACTATTCCGGGCGCGATGACGGCGGGCTACCAGAGCGAGAATGCCCCGGCCCTATGCGCCGAAATGCCCGACAATTTCCAGGTGGAGTTTGCACCGTCTTTCCCGCTGAGCATCGGGAGCGCTTTGTCCGTGAAAGCTAGACGGACCCACGCCGGGTTTTCCAAGACTGAATGGGGATTCAACCTTGGGCCGGACGGTTGGCGAAGGACTCCAACCCTGCTAACTGATGATGAAATCCGCGCGTGTCTGACACCGGAAGGCCCCCGGCCCGCAACGTACTAATGCGAGTAGAGCAGCGCAGACTAGCCCTCGTCCTTGTCTAATCCTGCGCGTTTACGGGCCTCTCTCACGCTGTTCTCAAAGCTCCTTGGAGGTGTCCTCTGCGCTTCCTTTTGGCGCTCTCGGGAAATTGCCTCTCGCTCTCCGCTATTAGTGAGAGCGACGCCGCCGAAAAACACCACGCCAGCATCATCACTATCCCGCTTGCCCTTTGCCAATCCGTCTTTGATGAGAGTTTCGATTGCCCGTTGGACCGTACTCAACTCAGGTTCCGTCAGAGCATCGTAGTCCTTGGCTGTAATATCAGCAGACCCGAACAGCTTGTTGTGCTTGTTCAATTCAGCGAGTTGAGAAGGCTCACTCTTCAAATCCGATTCGAGCTGCATCCGCAATGACGCGGTGCTGTGAGACTCTTTCGGGTGTTCGTAGATGTAGCGGAGAATCCAGTCCTCTATGGTTGAGAACCCGGCTGGCACAAGGAAGTCCATGTCGTTCGCCCTCTGCCAAACAAGCGTAGCAGACGCTAACCGCGTCGGTCCTCCAGGCCGTACAGCCGCGCGGGAAGCCCCCGGAGTCATCCGGGCAGTGGAGTCATTCCTTGAGCGCATTCGGCAACCGGCGGAGTTGTGACGCCAGTGAGGAGACTTTCAAGAACGAAGCGCCCAACGAGCGAAGCAGTATGCAATCGGGGCGCAAATGGGAATCAAGCCTGATTTGTTGTTCTACCTCGTTAGGCTAGTTGATGAATCATTCATCGGTGACTCAGATGCCATCGGCTCACCATTGGGGTCACCTGTTACTGCGGCTACCGCTGCCTCCCGTAACAGGTCATCTTGTACGCTCAGAATATCCGTGTGGGGGACCGTTTGCTGTCCTTGGATGATACCTTCAACGGGGTCGTTTCTATCGATTCGCATGTCTTTGTATTCCCTCAACACAAGCATACGCGGGCACGCTGTCTCGTGTGTCCATTCCGGCTATACCCTGACTTGACGTAAAACGTTTGCCGGAATACCGCCCATTTTTAGTGAAATGAATATCCAATTGACATTTCTCCTGACATCTTAGGCTCTGTTCTGACACTTGAAGGTGGTGAAGAGGTGGAGATGGCCTATGCCCGCGGGAAACACCCCTCGCCACGCCGCTCAACTTATTGATGCGTGCCATAGAATATTGCTTGAGAGCCGCAATATAAGGGGATGTATGCCACGCGGAATCTGTAAGCTCTGCCTTTTCGAAAAGGACCTTCGAGACAGTCATTACATGCCTGCAGCCATCTTCAAGCAGCTTCGAATGCCAACACTGAAAAATCCAAATCCGGTATTGATAACGCCAGACGTGACCTGCACAACATCCCGCCAAGTCAAAGACCATGTTCTTTGCGGTGATTGTGAGCAGCGATTCAGCAAACAGGGAGAGGCCTGGGTTCTTGCAAATATGGCTCGACCGGGCGGTTTTGCCTTACAAGCATCGCTCTTGGCCGCTGGCCCGTTAGAGTGGAACGCCGATTTTGCCGTGTTCTCAGGTGCAGCGATCCCGTCGATCAATATGGACGCTCTCGCCTACTTTGGAATGAGCATCTTCTGGAGGGCTGGCGCCCATCAATGGAGAGGTGAATCAGGACCCATGGGGGGGATAGATCTTGGCATCTATCAGGAGCCTATTCGGCAGTTCTTGTTGGGAGGCGATTTCCCAACCAATGCGGCTATCCTCGTTGCCGTGTGGCCGAAAATGGAGGTTCCGCTGCTTGCATACACGCCGCGCAAGGGCGAGGCTCTGGGGTTTGAGGCGTTCAATTTCATGATCCCTGGGATCGAGTTTCGATTGTTGCTTGGAGAAAATGTTCCGACCCCGATGCGTGAGTGCTGTTCGCAAACATCGACACTCAGATGCATTTTTTCTGCGGCCACGATGATCGAAGAAACGAGAGATACATTCATCAAGTTGGCGAGTGAAAGCAAGATGTCGAGGAACTTGAAAGAGACTTGTCTTTAGAGGAGTGGCCGTAATGGACGTTGGACAATTTCTTGTCTCATTGGTTGGTGGTGGCCTAGCTGGCGGGTGCATGAGCGTCGTATCGGGCCGGGTTTTCTATCGGCGTACCCTAAGAACACAGTTTCATCCGATCCTAAATCACTTCTGGGGCGCGTACTTGGTTCGGTTTGAGAGACCTGAGGGTCGGCACTTGACCACCGTCGTCGGGAAGGTGCCCCTTTCGGAAGACGACGGATTCATACGACACCGGTCCAGTTTCATTTACGAGCTCGTTCGATTCAACGAGTTGAAGGAAGCACGGGAATTAAGGAAAGGAATGATTGCAAACCTTAATCCGCGGTGCGCCAGTGTCGGTTCAGCCATAGAAACGGATCTGACGCCCGAGTATGAGTCAGTCTCTAAGTGCTTGAAAATCGTCCAAGGAAAGCTAAAGCTCTACGGATAGCCGAGGGAGCGGGTGCCCCAAGCGCAGAGTGTAAAAACGCTGGGAGGCCACAAACCTTGGCGGGGACGCACACTGAAGTAATGATCTTGGCTTGCGCTAAGTCGCAAAATGCACACTTCGACGCAGATCGGTCCCGATATGTCGGCATGGCAACGCGAATCACCGGATCGGGTTCGTCATCAAGGGGCCCAGTGGGAAGGGCGTCTGCTGGGATGAATCGATGCGATTATCTCTGAGACGCGCGCAATCGTACGTAAGCGTCGTCTGAGGGCCGTCTGTACAGAGGCAGTTTGCGGGGCGACGATGGCTGAGTGAACGAAGTCATTGAAGGTGGCTCTCAGCCGGAAGCGTCGAAGCGCATCCATCGCAGTGCAGAGGAGAAGCGTCGTATTGTGGAAGCGACGTTTGCGCCGGGGATGTCGATTGCCTGCGTAGCCCGCGAGCACGGCGTGAACTCGAACCAGGTATTCCAGTGGCGCTATGAGTATCGCAAGGGGACTCTCGGTGGCCGCTCGAAGCCTGCCGCGAAGTTGCTGCCGGTCGTCATGGCCGAGCCTGAAACGTCCAGTTCTGTTGCCGTAGTTGCGCCGCAGGCGAACAGCAGCGGCACGATTCATGTAGAGTTTCCCGGCGGAGTTTCCGTACACATCGGGCGCGATACAGATCTGCATCTGCTCCGTGCGGTCGTGGAGATACTGCGCGCGTGATCGATCCTCCTCGCAGCACGCGCATCTGGATCGCCGCCGGCGTGACCGACATGCGGCGCGGCTTTCGTAGCTTGAGCACTCTGGTCGAGACCGTGCTCAAGCATGCGCCGTATTCAGGTCACGTCTTTGTCTTTCGCGGCAAGCGAGGTGACTTGATCAAGTTGTTGTGGTTCGATGGCGATGGTCTGTGCCTGTTTCAGAAGCGGCTCGAACGTGGCCGATTCATATGGCCGCAAGCCGAGAGCGGAACAGTGTCTCTGACGCGCGCTCAGTTATCGATGTTGCTCGAAGGCATTGACTGGCGCCAGCCACGACGCACATGGGAACCTCCGATGGCAGGGTAGAACACCTCTTTTCATCATTCTTTACAGCAAGCCTGTGGCATACTTCTGACGATGGCTGATACGCTGATCGCTGTTGCCGATTTGAAGTTGCTCGACCGAGAAGCGCTCGAAGCATTGCTGATCGCAGAACGCGAGAAGCGCATCCACAGCGACAGCGAGATCGGACATCTCAAGTTGGTCATCGCCAAGCTGCAACGGATGATCTTCGGCACCAAGAGCGAGAAGGTCACGCACGAGATCGAGCAACTGGAACTGAAGCTCGAAGAACTCGAGTCGCATGAGTCAGAACGCATCGCAGCACGTCCTGCATCGCACCCCACATCAAGAGCCAAGTCAACGCGGCGAACACTGCCAGAGCACCTGCCGCGCGAAGTGCACACGCATTTGCCTGCGGAAGAGGCGTGCCCCGATTGCGGCGGCGCATTGCACAAGCTGGGCGAAGATGTCTCCGAGATTCTTGAACGCGTCCCTGCTACCTACAAGGTGATTCGCCATGTACGCGTGAAGATGGCCTGCACCAGGTGCGATGTCATCGTGCAGGCTCCGGCGCCATCGCGCCCGATTGAACGCGGCATCGCAGGTCCGGCATTGTTGGCGCATGTGCTGGTTTCGAAGTTTTCCGATCACCTGCCCTTGTATCGCCAGTCAGAGATCTTTGCCCGCGAAGGCATCGAACTCGATCGCTCCACCCTGGCCGATTGGGTGGGCCATGCCAGTCACCTGTTAGCCCCGCTCGTTGAAGCAACGCGCAGGCATGTGCTGGCTGCGAGCAAGATCCACGCCGACGATACACCGATTCCGGTGCTCGCTCCCGGCACGGGCAAGACCAAGACTGCGCGACTGTGGACCTATGTACGTGATGATCGGCCTGCCGGACTGGATACGCCTCCGGCAGTCTGGTTCGCTTATACGCCGGACCGCAAGGGAGAACATCCGCGTCAGCACCTGAGCTCATTCACCGGCACCTTGCAAGCGGACGGATACGCGGGCTTCCACCATCTTTATGAAGGCGGCAAGATCCACGAGGCCGCATGCTGGGCTCACGTTCGACGCAAGTTCTACGACATTCAAGTAGCCACCAACTCGGTGATTGCCACCGAGGCCGTCGACCGCATCGGTGCGCTCTATGAGATTGAACGCGAGATACGTGGCAAGCCTTCTGCGATTCGATGCGAGGCGCGACAAGCTCGCGCTCGGCCGCTAGTTAGCCAGTTGCATGACTGGCTCAACACGATGCTCACGCGTCTGTCGCGCAAGTCCGATACGGCCATGGCGATTCGCTATGCGCTCGCACGATGGCGTGCGCTCTCTCGCTACCTGGACGATGGCTCGATCGAGATCGACAACTCCGCCGCCGAAAGGGCGTTGCGTGCCGTCGCGCTTGGACGGAAAAACTATCTCTTCTGCGGCTCGGACGCCGGCGGACAAGCTGCCGCTGCGATCTACTCGCTGATCGGCACCGCCAAGTTGAACGGCATCGATCCGGAACGCTATCTGCAGCACGTGCTGGAAAGCATCGCCGATCTGCCCATCACGCGCATCCACGAAATGCTGCCCTGGAACTTCGCCACACCTCAGATCAATCTCGCTTGACCTCAAGTGTCCACCTATTTTAGCTGGACACTTGAGATTACGATCTTCGATTGCTGGGCCTATGGTCGGCCTCTCGAGCCCGAATGACCTCGGCGTAAACTAGAGCCTATATGAGCCGCAAGACTCTGGTATTCCACTCCGCTCTAGCCCCCGCCGCCTTTAGGGAGACGGTTTCCCGCACGATTGATCAAAAGCAGTGGACTCTATTCTCTCTGTCCGGTTTTCGAGGTGAGCGACCTCTGCTCGGTGAGATTGGCGAAGACACTTTCAGGCTCCGCAAAAGGCGATATTACAGAAACGACTTCGCACGCCAGTTTTACGGTCGGTTTATGCCCGAACAAGGAGGAACACGGATCGAAGCATACTTCGATACTCCTCGCGTCACGCGGTATTTTATGCGAGTTTGGCTGGCTGGCGCTGCGCTCATCGGGACACCGATCTTCATAATGACCGCACTGGACGTATTCACAGACAGCCACAACATGAACGGCGATCTTTGGGTCGGCCTTGTTGTTCCACCCGCCCTTATCTTTTGGGGTATCGTGTTGCCAATAATCAGTCGGCTCTTCAGCCGAAGTGAAGAACTGTTCATCCTGCAATACGTTCAAGCAACGCTCGCGGCTCGACTGGAAGATTCCAGCTATTCTGCTAGTCATGTTCCAATTGCGTGATTGAAGTCAGAAGTCACACCGCGTTTTCAGGTCTGCTGGAGGATCAGGCAGAAGTCAATACGGTCTTCGGACGGCGCTTACGGCCGATTACTAACCGGAAGTAGACAAGTGACCTGGAATCTGCCAGATGCACTCAGAACGGCAGAATGGCGTGGCGCTTCGGCGTTTATCGTTAGCTATCGAGCCTCTTGCAAAATTCCAGCTTTAACCATATTTAAGTGTGGGAATTCAGAACATTAGAATAGGGTTACGAGACCAAACTTAATGTAAAGGAACCCCACATTATGCAGCTTACCCTCTCCGGC
>Ga0224530_1000776_pt1 | contig 19172 bp, 14 predicted proteins | sample CBST75metaG_FD_179873 | JGI IMG/M metagenome (GOLD analysis project Ga0224530, IMG submission 179873) | Peat soil microbial communities from Stordalen Mire, Sweden - C.B.S.T75 | ecosystem: Environmental > Terrestrial > Soil > Wetlands > Peat | place: Sweden: Norrbotten County, Stordalen Mire...
TTCCCCCCAGAGCTTCTTAGAAACCACGAACCGAAAACACTGGCCGCAATGCGGATGAAAGGGATGTGTGATACAAACCTGCTGTGAATCGACCGAATTGCGTGTAGTCGACAGCTTTAGCCAAGGGCAAGGTCGAAGGGCTGGTCGGCTACTCGCGGCGCAACTTCATGGTTCCGATTCCGCGTGCAAGCAGTTGGGAAGAGCTGAACCTGCATCTGGAAGCCGATTGCCGGAAGCGGCGCGAACGCCGACTGCGCGGGCACACGGAGACCATCGGCGAGCGGTTCGAGCGCGACCGTGCGTCGCTGCTGCCGTTGCCGGCGGCGCCTTACGAAGCCTGCGAGAAGATCTCGGCACGAGTCAGTTCGCTGTCGCTGGTCCGCTATCGCTCGAACGATTACTCGGTGCCAACCGAGTACGGGCATCGTCAGGTGTGGGTCAAGGGCTACGTGCACGAAGTGGTGATCGCCTGTGGCAGTGAAGTCATTGCACGGCATCAGCGCAGCTATGAACGCGAGACGGTAGTCTTCGATCCACTGCACTATCTGGCGTTGATCGAGCAGAAGACCCGGGCACTGGATCAAGCTGCACCGCTGGCGGGCTGGCAGTTGCCGGAGTGCTTCGCGCAGTTGCGACGCTTGCTTGAAGCACGGCTCAAGAAGCATGGCAGCCGCGAGTATGTGCAAGTGCTGCGACTCGTGGAGACCTTCGACATCGCAGAGGTAACTTATGCAGTGGAGCAAGCTCTGAAGTTAGGCACGATCAGCTTCGACGCTGTACGTCATCTGCTGCTGTGCCACATCGAGCGAAGGCCGCCGCGGCTGGATATGGAGAACTATCCACACTTGCCTCTGGCCGAGGTACGCACCACACAGGCTGCCGATTACATGACCCTGCTCGTGGAGGTGTGCGCATGAACGGTGTAGAAGTTACTGCCACCGACACTGCAGCTCATACAGCCGACACGCCGCAGTTGCTGCTGGAGCATCATCTGAAGGAACTGCGGCTGCCTACCATCCTGCGCGAGTACGACAAGGTGGCTCGACAGTGCGCTGTCGAGCAGCTGGACTATCAACGTTACCTGCTGCGCATCACTGAACTGGAGTTGCTGGATCGCGAGCGACGTGCCACGGAACGCCGCATCCGGCAAGCGAAGTTCCCGGTCATCAAGACCATGGACAGCTTCGACTTCCTGGCCATCCCGACCTTGAACAAAACCCTGGTGCTGGAACTGGCACGGTGCGAGTTCCTCGCTCGCCGTGAGAACGTTTTGCTGTTGGGCAACAGCGGCACGGGCAAAACGCACATCGCTCTGGCTCTTGGTCTGGCCGCCTGCCAGCGTGGACATCGCGTCCGTTTCACCACTACTGCCGCGCTGGTCAGCGAGTTGATCGAGGCCCGCGACGAGAAGAAGCTGCTCCGCTTTCAGAAGCAGATCGCCAGCTACGAGTTGCTGATCGTCGATGAGCTGGGCTTCGTACCTCTGTCCAAGACAGGCGCCGAGTTGCTCTTCGAGATGCTCAGCCAACGCTACGAGCGCGGTTCCACCCTGATCACCTCGAACCTGCCCTTCCAGGAATGGACCGAGGTCCTCGGCTCCGAACGCCTCACCGGCGCCCTGCTCGACCGGCTCACCCACCACGTACACATCCTCGAAATGAACGGCGACAGCTACCGTCTCAAGCAGAGTCGTCGCAAGCGAACCTCATCCGCAGAACGATAGACCCCGCTCCGAACGCGCCGCGGGGTAGAAGGGCCGCTTCCGCTACGCTCCAGCGGCCCTTCTACCCCGCAATACCACGACAACTACACAGCTATCTACTGGCCTACTTTTACTCCGCCACACTGGCCTGGTTTTGCTCCGCCCTTGACATCAGTAGCATTGATCGGCTTCACGGCGCCCATCTGGATCAGTTTTGTTTCCGCTTCCTACCAACAGAAAGCACTGACGTGGACCTTGATGACGCTGAATTCATAACAATGTTCCTTCGGCCAAGCAATCCCGAAGCAATTCCCTGCAAGACCATGGCAAAGTTTCCGATCTGCCCCGTAGCAAGTCGGTGCAAGGCACTCACCAGCATGGCCGAGACAACGGTTACGAGAGCTGCTGGATAGTGGGTCCTCGTGAACAGAACGCGATTCCTCGACGCAAACCGTTCGCACAACTCACTACGCTGCTTCCCCTTTACGTCCGAAGTTCCAATGCTTGCACCCTCTTTGTGATACACGATACTTGCTGGACAATATGCAAGTCCGAAACGCCCTCTCGCCCTAGTCGCCCAGTCAATCTCTTCGAAATAGAGGAAGTAGCGCTCATCCATCAGGCCGATCTGCTCTAAAAATGATCTTCGGACGAACATGGATGCACCGACCACATATTTGGTCTGGCGCTCTACCGTCTCGCACGTGGGAGCGTCGGCAAGATTGATCCCGCCTCCGATATGCCCGACGCGGGCCGTCCAGCGATTGAAGATTGATCCACCCAGGGCCTGCACAGTTAGCGACGCATGGTAGTACAACAAGGTGGATCCGCAAATCCCTACATCGTGACGTTTCTGCATGGTCGCCACTAGGCTGGATAATGCCCCGGGCTGAACTACAGTATCGTTGTTCAGCAGCCAGGCATAATCCAAGTCACCTGCGCCAAGAGCTAGTCGAAGCCCGACGTTGTTGCCACCAGCAAAGCCCAAGTTGGCGCCCGTTTGAACCAGAAACAGCGTTTCGGGTCGCGCTCCCAGCGGTACCATCTCTCCCGGTCCAATGCGAAGATACGGAATCGGCTTGGCGCACGGAGGAGAGGTCAGGCTCTGTAGTTCGGGATTGGAGCAGCCAGCCGCAAGACTTCCGCTGGCCCACTCCGCAATTCGGTCCAAAGAATTGTCTTCCGAGGCGTTGTCGCAGACAATCACCCGGAACGAGTCATAGTCCAGCCGCAAAACCGACTCGAGACATTCGATCGTGTCGCGCCAGCCGTTCCAGTTCAAGAGAACGATGTAAACTTTCGGCATTTTCGGTAACAGTCTAGATCAACTCTCTGGGTGCAGGATTCTGAGCACACGTAAACTCATTTTGCCAGTCGATCAAGGGGGCCAGACCTGTCGATTCCATGTGCGTTGCAAGGGTAGGAAGCGGAGCCCATAGCCTATATTTCCTCCCAAACATAATTCTGCTGTAGCCCCGTATCCACGTCTTGGCCCAGATCTTCACATGCAGCAGATCGTACCAGTGCACCTGCGGGTTCGCAAGAGCAAACTTCTGCGTGAGCGCCAGCCAGAGAGAGCAATCCATATTGCCGGCGCTGTACGTCTTGAACATGGAAGCAGTGCGCGTCAGGTTTTCTCTGGAGCTGAGGAAAGTGAGGCAAGTTGAGCTTGCGGTGCGCCAATAGCGGTCTCCGTACGGTCTGACAAGATGCTGCTCAAAGCGCGACGATGTGGAGTAGCTGTCCGGGTGGTCGTAGGGTGTCACAAAATCAACGTCCGGATTTTCTCGCATGAACGCAACCATCTTTTCCAGCGCACCCGGAAAATAGAAATAGTCATCTTCCGCAAAATACACATAGGGTGCTTCGGTCTGGCTTGTTAATATGTCGATCTGCTGAGAAAAAGTGGCAAGATTGCCGATCTTGTTCTGGGATAAGATCTCCAGGTCGCAGCTCTGTAAGGTTTCGCGGAATAGCGCTTCATACTCGGGCGGACAACCGTCCAGAAGCGCCCAGACTTTCACGCGCAAGCCGCCTAGTGCCCTTTTGAATGATTGGAGGCACATCCCTGAAAGCTTGAATTTGTCCGTCTCAAAGAAGGCGGGCGCCTTCGAAACCCCGGGATAGATACGGTAGGCGACTGCCAGATCAATCATCTGTTACTCCTTCGAATAGCTATAGTTGGTTGTTCGTCCTGCAACAGCGCCTCTTCTAGCAGTTCGACTGAGTGCTCCCATGTAAATTGCTGGATATACTCATGCCCTGCCGTCGCGAGCTTTACGCGGAGAGAATCCTCACGGATCAAGCGCAGAATATTTGCCGCCAGAAGTTCAGGGGCCTTCGGAGGGGAGAGAAGCGCTGTCTCTTCGTGAATTGCATAGCCTCGATGGCCACCAATATCCGTAGCCGCAAGGGCAGCCCCGCACATCATGGCTTCGGCTGGCGGTAGAGCCCAGCCTTCTGTTCGGCTTGGAGTAACGAAGATCGCATTGGAATTGTAGAGATCGCGAAGAACCTTTTGATCCGGACAACGGTGGTATTGAATCCAAGGCGGCAAATTCGCCGGCTCACGTGGGGTGCCAAACAGCGTAGCATGCAGTTCGGGAATCTGCTCATGCACTATGGCAAGCGCCTTCAGCCCGTCGGCGGACCCTTTATCTTCGGCGGAATGATACAACATCATGACAGTGCAGCCATTACGATTTTCAGGCGCCTTCGTCAAGCCAAACTTCTGAAAATCCAACCCATTGGGCTGGTACTGTGCCTCCACCCCCAGACTCTTCGCGAAGTCCAGCAACCATTGAGATATAGCAAACTTCCGTAAGGGAAGCTTCCATGTTGCCGTCACCCTCTCGTCCATACCATGCCAGTTTTCAAACTGCTGGATCAGATACCCCTTCATCCCTTTGGAGGCAGGGTAGGCTGCCACCCATTCCGCTGTCTGCCAGGCAGTGGCGATGACAGCATCGCCGTTTGGTATAAACCTCGCGGACGGAAACGGCACCCAGAGAAGGCGGACCGTGGGCTCAGCCTGAAACCACTTCTGCGGCTTATAGCCAGCTATTGTCTTCCGGTATAAATACCTGAGCATCGAGCGAGCGAATTCCAGAGGGCCGCTATGCTTCTGGCATAAAGCTGGATGAACAACCGTCACCTGATGTCCCCTTATCGAAAGGCGATTGGCATATTCATACACGACCTTATATCCTCCAACGGGCGAGTAACCTGCCCCTGGGAGCACAAACGTAATCCTTAGCTTGCTAGTCATTAAGACCTCATTCTCAATTCCGCAAGGGCTTTGAGTTCTGTACCTTTCATTTGGCTGATCTAAACGCCGGAAGTAATTGGATGCCTTTCTGATACAAAATCATACCAAGAATTGCCGTTTGCAAAAATTCGAAGAAAAAAGATGATCCGGCAGCGCCAGTGGCACCAAACCAATAGACCAAGGGAATAAGCGCTATGAAGCAAAAAATGCCCGAGAGAATCACTGTGCGTGTAAATTCGCGTTTCATCCCGAAGTTAAGCATGGCCTGGGTACCGTAAATATTATTCAGTGCGCAGACAAAAGGAATCGCCGACATGAATCTCAGAATCGGTACCGCAGCCATGTATTTCTGCCCCATCACTATGCGAATGATCGGTACAGCAAATACGAATACAAGAACTCCACCGGCCATGGATATGGCCCCGACAAAAAGCAATGCCTTCCGTAAGTAAGCTATGGCTGCGGCACGAGAGCGCTCTGCCAGGGAGCATACGTGCGGATACATCGCCTGGCCTATGGCGCCCATAACCGCCTGTCCAACATTCAACACTTTACTGGCCGCGCTGAAATAGCCGACTTCAGCCATGCCGCGAAATAGTCCCAAAACAACAGTAATCGAAGACATAAAGAGAGAGACGGATATCTGCGAAAGGAACAAATGCCATCCGTCCACGAGTCTGCGCCACGTTTGTGCAAACGTTGGAAAAGAGATCTCGATATCTTCCGAGGAAAAGATAATAAATGTACCCAGAATTCCAGCCAGCAACCTTCCGCCGGACTGAATAAATGCGGCAAGAACATAGTCGGAGGAGGTGCGGACCTCGATAAAGGTGGCTAGGGTAAATGCGACACCCGCAGCCATGTTTACGACAGAAATCCAATACAGCTTTTCGATCCCTTGAAAAAACCATACTGGAAACAGCATATTGCCCACTACAATCAGAAAGCTTGCGTAAAACACCGCACTGTTCGCGTGGAATCGTGGCAGATAGAGTACAAGCCCCCAGAGAATCAGAAGACTAATCAAGCATAGTACTGCTTTGATAGCCATGACTGAGGAGTATAGCTCCGATTTAAGTCTTCGATCCCCTCGACATATCGCGAGCTCACGTGTAGCGCTCAGATTGAATCCATAATCGTTCAGCGTGACAAAGTATGCCATCACTGCCTGTGAAAATGCGATCAGGCCGAAGCGCTCAGGACCAAGAACGCGCAGCAAATAAGGAACAGTAACGAGCGGAAGTACATAACCAACCGCCTGCAGAGAAATCAAGGAAGCCGCATTTCCAACCACTCTGCTGCTCATTATTGCGTCTTTCCATGACTGCATCAGGACGCGCTCGCCTTCCCGACGGACAAAGACAGCTTCAGAAGTGCGATCTTCTCACTCGTCTCTGGATCACTCTTGAGGTGCCGAAAACCGGCCTGAAATAGTGCGACAAAAATTCCAATAAAGAAACCAACCGCAGTAGCGCCCATCACGATGAGGCCCCGCTTCGGGGAGGATCTCCTGTCCGGCGAAACGGCGGGGTCAACGACTTGGATTAATGCTCCCTGCTTTGCTTCGTCGAGCTTGGCGACTTCAAACTGCCGCGCCAGAATATCGAATATTGTCTCGTTGTATTTCACATCGCGCAGTTTGCGGACGTACTCGAGGCCCGCTTCGGGGACCTGGCCTTTTGGAACGATGATCCCACCGCTGGCACTGTCCTCAGAGCCTCCCAGTCTGGCTAACTGGGCACGCATGCTTTCTAGTTCCTGCTGCGCTTGCACTACCTGCGAATTCTCGCCGGTTGCATACGTCCGCATGCCCTGAAGTTGCACTTCTTTTGCTGCGACCTGGGCGCGCAGAGATGCAGCCGATTCGATAAGGGCTCGCGCCTGGCTGTCGAGCTGAATCACGCCCGTCTCTTGTTGGGTCTGTTTCATAGCCTCTTCGGCATTGGCTAGATTATCCTTTGCCTGTTCCAACTGCTGCTCGAAAAAGAGCCTGCGCTGAGAAGCTTCCGTGATGGCAAGATGCTGGGACTGGAGGCGAAACTGATCGACATATCCATTGGCAATATCAGCTGCGTGCCGGGGATCGCGGTCCTCGACTGAAATACGGATCAGGCTGTCTTTGCCGCTGCCGTCTACGGTCGCATGAGCCTCAAAAGCTTTGCGCGCATCGGAAGAATACTTCGCGTGGTACTCCTGCATCAAGCCGAAATGCTGCACCATCGCATCTTCAACGGTGCGGCTCTTGAACATGGCGACGAACATGTCGTTAGGGTTCTTGAGGCCAAGACTGCCTCCAGCTAGCGCCGCCATGCCACCCATATTTCCAAGTTGGGAAGCCAGCGCTGCACCCATCGAGGAGCTCTGCTGTGGTGCCAAAAGAGTCACTGTCGCGGTATAGCGCGGGGGAAGCACAAGCGAGACAATGATCGCAATGATTGCGAAGGCTGCCGTGACCGCGAGAATGAATCGTTTCCGCTCGGCAAGAACGATCAGCAGGTCCAGCAGAGAGATCTCGTCCTCCCCCGTAGCTGGCGCGACAGCGGACGGAACGCCTGGAGCATCTACGTGTTCTTGCGGTTCGGACGACGAAACATCTAAAGGCATGCATTCCTGCCGGAGTTAGGATTTGACAGCGTTTCTGCCTTCATACTAAAGGCTGAAACCTCGTGTTGCCCACTCTGTTGCGTCACCAGACGTCGTCAGACACAAGCTAAGGCGAGCACTCTGTCAAGGTTGATTGTAGCAAGTGAACTTTCTTGGCGCTCAAAATACGAAGTGTCTTGAAGGAGACGCTCTCTGCGAATAGGAATCCTTGCCGGTAATTTGGAAGGTCTTGGGAAAATCCCCTAACAGGGCGGTTAAACCCATGAAAAATGGAAGCTTCCGGTCACCACTCTTGTTCCATACCTAGCCTGCGGCATCGAGCGCCGATAGTTGTACGAAGCCGTTCTGCTGAGCGGCGGAGCCGTGTTTGCCTCTGACCGACGGTGGAAGTGTCATTCCCCGGATAGCTGAATCAGTCAGCCGGGGCGCAAAGGACGGAGTCAAGGCTCATTGACCGCGAAAGCGGCGCGCCTGGTGCGGCCTTGACGCCGACCGGGCCTCGGCTACACTCTGGGTATCCGGTGAATGTCCGACCGATCCCAAGCCCTGTTCTCGGCTCTGTCCTCGGGTCTCGTGCCCTGGCTCTGAATTCCACAACACGCGCTCTGGATGCCCTCGACCTGCTCATGGCGGGCAACTTCTGATTGCAGGGAGATTGCTCAGACGCCGTACAACCAGCAAAGCCAGAGAATTAAGCAACGCAGAATCAAGCAGATGCACTTGCATGGAATTCAAGTTTGGTCAGCAGCCGCCCCCAAGAAACGAGTCAGCAATGTCGGCCCGCGATTCACTCATCGATTTGGCTCAGGCTTCGTTGAGAGCCCAGGGTCTGCTTTACGCCATCGCGCCAGCATCTCTTCGACTTTGCCGGCGATCTGCAGGCGCGCCTCGGCGCGGTCTACACCGCTGGCCAGCAGCTCATCATAGGGGGTGTGGTTGTGGCGAACTGCGGCTCCAACCGCCAGGATCAGCGCTTTTTCATCCAGGTTGCGCCCCGCCTCCGAACGGCCAACGCGACCGCTGCCGCGGACTGCGGTGTGTTCGGCAATGGCTGCCACTTCGCCCGCCGGACAGCCTGGGAACAACTCCGCGATCAGCTGGATCATCTGCGCAACCAGCTTGCGGTCCTGTTCGCATCGCTGCACCGCTGCCCTTGCCCGCGCCGCCGCTCGCTCCCCGGCATCCTGCACGCATTCCTGCTCGGCCTTCTCCAGCGCGGCGTCTTCCACCAGAATGCCTTGCCGCTCGTAGCGTTTACGTGGCCGGTTGAAGCGCACGACGATGGCGGATCGCTTGCTGTACTTGGTGGCGCGCCGCGTCAAAGCAGCGTCGCCCGACGGGACAAATTCCAAGCCGCCGAGGTGCGCACAAGGAAGGCAAAGCGGCTGCTCCGCCTCCATCAAAAGCATGGAGCCTTGCGCAATCTCCGCACCACATTCCGCGCATTGGGCGTCTCGCAGGTTCAGAAACACGACCGGCAGTGGAGCCTTGTCGAGCCTCTCCTGGAGCTTCTGCTGCTTGCGTTCTGTGAGCGCCGGCGACAGGTAATGCGTGCGGTAGTTCTTCTCAATCTGCGGGTCGCCGCTCTCGGAGAATTGCAAGGGCACGGTCCCGGACCGGGCCGCTCGCACGTAGTCGGTTTCGCTCGGCTTCAGGTTCTTTTCGAGTGCCCACTGCCGGAAGATCGCCATGGACGAAGATATCTTGCTCGGGCTTCCTTGAATCTGCCGCTCAAGGAAATCGATGCGCCCCTTGCGCCAGAGGTCGACCGCAGAGGATGCCAACAGTCCCATTCCACAAAGAACGTCGATGGCGCTGACGTAGTGCTGGCGGGCCAAGGCTGCATCTGCCGCGCGATACACGCGCTGTTCGAGCTTTGACCGAGTTGGGACCTCCGTCGTGCGTAGCTCCATGTTGTTGCTCTCCATTGGTGGCGGCTTCTCTGTGCTCGGCGAACAGCAATTCCCCGAACCGCTCGACAGCGCCAAGGCAATTCCAGTGAAGATTTTAGAACAGCCCGCCGTCGACCTTTAGCTGCGGACAAAGCGCGTTTGGCTGTTCGGGGGATGGCGGTCGTTTGACCTGTGGAGCCCGGACATACGGGAATGTGCCTGCTTGGCCAGAGCGCTTTTTCAAGATTTCCGATCTAGTCTCGCAGTCGCAAGTCGCGATATGCTGGCGGTATGCGATCTCAGCCTCGTGAGAAGACCGGCAGAAACGATCCTTGTCCCTGCGGCAGCGGCAGGAAGTACAAGCAGTGCTGCCTATCGAAAGCAACCCTCACCTTCCCTGGCCCGGAGACACTCGACACTCCATGGAGCAGGCAGCGCGACGCTTCCGACCGCCTCACGGCAGATTTATTGCGGCTCCTGAAGCGCGACTTTGACGATGTCGCTTTCGATGCCTGGGCGGACTTCAACCAGGAGGGTGACCCCGTCTCCTTGGATGAAATGCCGCATGAACTGAGCATATTCAGCCCGTATGTCCTGTTTGAGTGGGACCCGGAAAAGCCTCTCCGCCGGAGCGCGCAGAAGCCGCGGGGCGGCGTGGTTGTCCAGGCTTATCTGAAGAAGGCCGCAAACCGCCTCTCCAACCTGGAGCTTTTGATTCTGGATCAGGCCATCGCGCGGCCAATCAGCTTCTATGAGATTGTCCGCGTCCATCCGGGGCAGGGTGCGGTGCTGCGTGACCTTCTGATCGGCGAAGAGACCGAGATCGAGGAGCACTCGGGAAGCGAGGCAATGCAACCCGGAGACGTGCTCTATGCGCAGATCTGGATCTTGCCCGAAGTTGCCACGCTGGGCAGATTGGCGCCGATCCCCTTTCCTCCCGACAGGAAGGTTGAAATCATCAAGCTGCGCGCGCAGTTACAGCGCAAGATCAAGAGGCAAAACCGCGCACTTGCCGCCGCCGATCTGACGCGGTATGCAGACGAGATTCGGGCCGTCTACCTCAATATTCGCGATGCTCTGAGCAAACCGCCGAAGCTGCAAAATACTGATGGGGAGCCGTTTCTCTCCCACAAGATCCATTTCAATACCCATTCGGCGCAGTCGACTTTTGACGCTCTCGCTCCCCTGGCTTGGGGTGTAGACAAGGAAGAGCTGCTCGAAGAGGCGGAGCGAACCCCCGACGGCTCGCTGCGGAGTATCGAATTTGCCTGGCTCAAGAAAGGCAACAAGATGCACCCAACCTGGGAGAGCACCGTCCTGGGCCATCTGAAGATCTTCGGCAAGACGCTGCTGGTGGAAGTGAACTCAGCCAACCGAGCCAAGCGGATTCGGGAAGAGATCGAGAAGCGCCTTGGCTCCCAGGCGACGCACGTCGGCACGGAAACGGAAACGCCGGAGCAGATGATGAAGCAGGCGAAGCAGAGGAAGGCCCTGCGAGGCGCGGAAGAGGAGATCGATCAGGACGACCTGATGAGCAATCCCGAAATCCGCCGTCAAATCGAGGCGGAGGTGCAGAAGCAGGTCGAGGGATGGGTTCGCACCAAGGTTCCCGCCCTGGGCGGGCGCACTCCGATGCAGGCGGTCGGCGATCCGGAAGGCCGAGAGATGGTCGAAGCCCTGCTGCAAGGCTGGGAACGCCAGAACGAAACGCAGACGAACGCGGGTATTGTGCGTCCGGACATCAATGCGCTGCGCCGCCTGCTCAATCTCCCTGTAAAAGCGAAATCACTCCTGAAGTGAGACGCCACGTCAGAATGCCGCCCGCTTCTTCAAGGAGCCGCTTGGGTGGACTGCACATCTTCGATGGGAGCGCCATCACCGGATTCACAAACAAGCCCCAGGAGCAACAACGGCTTTGAAACAAGCACACTGAAAACCAGCACAATCTGGCCGGTCGTCGAGCCGACGAACCTTTGGAACTCGGTCAGTGGCTGTCGCAGAAGCACCGTCTGTAGAACGAAATCTTATCAACGTCGCACAACTTCCAGCCGATTGCTCAATCGCTACAAATGGAAAGAAGCCTTTACGCAGATGCACTTTTAGTTGGAACTTAATCAACAGATTGAGCATTGTTGACTAACCGATATATATATCAGCTCTGTAGATACAGTGGGACATATTGCATCCGACTGCACAGAGGCACCCATTGTCGCTGGAGCCAGTGCCGTTCCGCCAAATTGCAAGTGCCAGAATGATACACATCATGTCGTGGGCAGGGAGAGGATTCCCAAAGAAGAAACCTAAGCTACGCCAACATAACCTCCAGAGCGAGAGAATGACGTAGAATCGTTTCATGGCCACTATTGCTAACGCAGAGAGGCAATTACATGGGTATATACCGATGCAATTGTGTGAAGTTTGGCTTTTGCTTGTACTGCGAACCAGACACACTGGGACTCAACTCTCGAAATATGTTGACTTTGGCTAAATGAAGCAGTCAAATTAGACAACCGTCGCTTAACACGCAAACGTAGATTATGTTTTTCAGGTGGGACAGATCCTTGTCACTTAATGGAGATAATAGTGAGCACCAAATCGTTAGTCGAGGCAGTTTTTGAGGATTCAGATTCAGAACTGTCAACAGAGCGTTACATTTCCGGTGACGAGTACGTGTTTGAGAAACAAATCCCCCCTCGGAAACCGAGATTCAACTCTCCCCCCTCGATCAGTTTGGTCCAGGAGCAAACGATTTCCTGGTCGCAATCCGGCACAAAACGTTTGTTTGACTTTCTCTGCGTTCTATTAGTGCTCCCTCTCCTCGTCCCGATATATCTAGTGATCGCTTTGGCGGTTCGGTTGACATCCTCTGGTCCCGTGCTGTTTTTGCAGAAGCGAGTAGGACGCCACGGAAAGCTCTTTACGATTCTGAAGTTCCGCACCATGACGCACTCCAAGGACACTGCGCATCATGCGGTAACAACAACTGAGAATCAGCCGTTCACCCCGGTTGGCCCTTTTCTGCGCCGCTATAAACTCGACGAGTTGCCCCAGTTGTTGAATGTGCTCATGGGGGAGATGAGCCTGGTTGGCGCGCGCCCCAAGCTTCCCGAGCACCAGACCGTTGATCTTCTGTACCGCCCGGGAATTACCGGCGCAGCTACCTTCGCTTTCGCGCGCGAAGAGAAAGTACTCGCTCGCGTTCCGAAGCATTCTTTGGACACGTATTATCACACCGTCATTCTTCCTACAAAGAGCCGCCTCGACGATGAGTACATGGCCCACGCTACTTTTCGCACCGACCTCGAGCTCATCATCAATAGCTTACTGCGCCGCTGGAATGATTCCGTGGTGGACAGCTTGCCCGAACCCTATGAGTTCAGCTCATACAGCGGAATGCGCAGCGCGAATGTGCTCAGCCCAAAAGTCCGCCTTCTCCGCACACCGAGCATGACTTGCGCGCCATCGCTTCCTTCCGCGGAGGAAACAAGTAGTCTCTAATAAGATGTAAGCATCACGAAGCCGGGACCCTGAATATGGACCGGATTCTCGCAGAATTCCGGACGGTCCAGCATCAAGGCCTGATGGATACCTGCGGCATTGAGCTTTATTGCTCTACAGCCCCATCGGGACAGTGAGACTCAGCAGGCTCGATCCGGCGTTCTGTTTGCGTACAGGTCTGGCGACGATAGCCGAACTGCGCGACGATGTGGAACTGGAAGCGACCTACGATGCCATCAGTCCGCGCTGGCCATTTCAGCCTGTGCGGCACCGATGCAGTCTACGATGACCTTCCAAACGGTTAAGTTGAGCCCATGCGATGTCCGCAAGGCCTTGAGGCGAGATTGAGATCTTCTTTTATCCTTTCTGCGATGTTGATTTGGGGCAGCCTGTGGTGCGGTGCCCAGGAAAAGACGGTGAAACCGTTGCCTCTCTCTTCCGATAGCATCGCCGACTCAACCATGGACGAAACCGGCTCTGAAGGATCGACCTATGTGCCGGTTGATAGCTGGATTTACCCAGCGCTTGACCGGTTGCATGGGCTGGGCTATGTGGACACCGCGTATCTTGGTTTGCGCCCCTGGACGCGGTTGAGCATCGCGCACATGCTGGACCTAAGCGCAGATCGCCTCGGCACGGAAGCCAACAACGACGAGGCACGGTCGATTTATCTCGCGGTCCTGCGCGAAGTTCAGCCGGACCGCGAGCGCACGACTGCCCTTTTCCATCCACACATCCAGTTGGAGAGCGTGTACACCAACCTCCGCGGTATCAGCGGCTCGCCGCTTCGCGACAGTTTCCACTTGGGCCAGAGCATCGTCAACGACTACGGACGGCCGTACCAGGAAGGCTTCGACAACTACTCCGGCTTCAGCGCGCGCGCCGTGGCGGGACGCTTCTCGCTCTACTTTCGCGGCGAGGGGCAGCACTCGCCGTCCGCGACGGGTTACTCATCGGCGCTGGCCGCCGATCTGTCCAACAACATCGACCTGATTCCGTTTGCCACCAACCCGAGACAGGACACGATTCCCCTGGGCCCGATCTCCTCTCTGACGGCGATGCGGGTGATGGAGGCGAACCTTTCCTATCATCTGGTGGGACACGAATTCTCCTTCGGCAAAAGCGACCAATGGCTTGGTTCCGCCAAGGGCGCATCCATGTTGTGGGGCAACAATGCCGAAAACATCTACGCCTTCCAGATCAACCGGGTCGAGCCGCTGCGGATTCCGCTGCTCTCGAACCTGACCGGGCCCTTCCGCTACGAGTTTTTTGTGGGCAGCCTCAAGGGACATACCTATCCCAACGATCCCTGGGCGCACATGGAGAAGATCAGCTTCAAACCCACGCTCAATCTGGAATTCGGCTTCGATCGCCTGACGGTCTGGGGCGGCAAAGGACATGCGCCGATCACGATCCATTCCTTTCTGCATAGCTTCTTCAGCTTCCAGAATGTAACGGTTGCCGATAAGCAGTCGCGCAACGATCCCGGTGCGCGCTTCGGTACCTTCGACTTCAGTTATCGTCTGCCGTTTGTGCGCAACTGGGTGACGCTGTATACCGATTCTCAGGTGCACGACGACGTAAGTCCGATCAGCGCTCCGCGGTGCTCGGGTGTGCGCCCAGGGATTTATTTGGCGCGCGTGCCCGGCATGGAGCATCTGGATCTGCGGCTGGAGGGAGCCAGCACGGACACAGTGAGTTCGTCGGTTTCAAGCGGCCAGTTTCTCTACTACGAAAATATCCAGCGGCAAGGACCGACGAACAAGGGCATGCTGGTGGGCGACTGGATAGGCCGCGAGGGCAAGGGCGGGCAGGGATGGATCACCTATCACCTGTCCCCGCAGGAAGAGGTCCAGTTCACGTACCGGCGCGCAAAGAGCTCAATCCAATTCATTCCCGGCGGCACGACCCAGAACGACTACGAAGTGCGCGTGTGCAAGCGGGTGATGAAGGACATCGAGATACGCGGCTCCGTTCAATACGAAGGCTGGAAGGCTCCGATCTACAAACCCGGCCTTCAAAGCGATACCACCGCAGAAGTCCAGATCACCTGGTTTCCCCACGAACAGAAGAAGTAGCGGTCGACTCGCAGGCTGCTCCCGGAGATGTACGGGCGGCTCTCGATAACTGCTCGCAACTCGCGCAGCAGATGGAGTAGAGCCTCCTTTGCTGGACAGGGGCGGCTTCGGATTCTCGTCCCCTTGGGGCCTCCGTGAGATAGTGCCCGGCCTGGTTCTTGCCAGCTGCCACGATGTTGAAGCATCATCGGGTCTCTCTGCTTTCTGGCCAGCTTGCTGGTGTTGGTTTTGCTCTTGCGGCGCCAAGCTCACACAGAAACGAGACATCAAGGGCACCAAGGCACTGGCGGCATCGCTGGATTGTGGAGAGATCAACAATGAGCAGGAGGAAGTGTATCGACCTGGCCGCTCTTCCTGAATTCTATCCCTTAGCTGCAATAGCAGCTAAAAGAAGAGCATATTGTTCATCTTCGGTCCCTTGAGCAGGTGCCTGAGCGATCAGACCGGCATTTTATCCGGCATTGCGCGTCAAATTATTCCGCATCAATGCGTTTGTTTGTTTACACTTGAATCCGGCAATTAAACCGGCAATGAATACTCCCGTCACCAATCCGAACTGGATGGAACCGCTGATGCCACCCGAAGAAGGGCAGAGGCGGCTTGAGGATGCTGCGTTTGATTTGGTCTCCCGCGCAAGTTCTCTGGCAGGCCAGATCAATCCCCTCGTCACCGCGTCGATCGGCACGCTCGTCCGTTCGATGAACTGCTACTACTCCAACCTCATCGAAGGCCACGACACGCATCCGCGCGATATCGACAAGGCGCTTCGCAAAGACTATTCCGCCGAACCGGCCCGGCGCGCCTTGCAGCTTGAGGCAGTCGCGCATATCGAGGTTCAGCAGGCGATTGACGAGGGACGCGACGATCCCGCATTCCCGGCATCGCTACCTTATCTCCTCTGGCTGCATCGGGAGTTCTGCCGTCGCCTGCCCGACGAGTTGCTCTGGGTGGAAGATCCGGGGTCGAAGAGGCGCGTTCAGGTTCGACCCGGCGAACTTCGGGACGGTGAGGTCGTTGTCGGCGTTCATTTGCCACCGGAGGCCGCCGCCTTGCCGCGCTTCCTGGAGCGATTCGAGCAGGCGTATGCGCCGGCGCATCTTTCCAAGATGCGCCAGGTGATTGCCGTGGCCGCCGCCCATCATCGCTTTGTATGGATTCACCCTTTCTATGACGGCAATGGCCGCGTGGTACGGCTGATGTCTCATGCCATGCTGAAACGGCTAGGGGTGGGTAGCAACCTATGGTCGGTGGCGCGCGGGTTGGCACACAATGTCGGCAGCTACAAATCGCTGCTGATGGCCGCCGACGAGCCGCGCCGGAGTGATCTGGACGGACGCGGAAACCTCTCCCAGGCCGCACTGGTCGAGTTCTGCGAGTTCTTTCTGAGCACCTGCGTGGATCAGGTTGAATACATGCGCTCGATCCTGGAACCGGCGGAGCTGCTACGCAGAATGGAGATCTACACGGAAGAGGAGGTTCGCGCCGGACGTCTGCCCAAGGGCAGCTTTCCTCTCCTGCGTGAAGCTCTTTTGGCCGGGGAATTCGAGCGCGGCCAGACGCCTGCCATCACCGGCTACAAGGAACGCATGGCCCGCATGGTGTTGGCGCAACTTTTGGAATCCGGCTTGCTCGTCTCTCGTGGCCCCAGAGCATCGGTTCGCCTGGGCTTTCCGATCACAGTTGTGGAGCGCTGGTTCCCGGCACTCTACCCGGCGAATTTCCGTTGAGATCTGCCAGACCGGCGTCTTTCGAGAGCGAGCCCCCGCCCTTGAGCAACAGGCGCGGACCCTCAGTCGCCAGATCATTGAAGAGCGCGTCACGCGCCGAGCAGCCCAGGATTCTTCCTCCGCGTGGTGTTCGGGACAATAGAGCCGCGGATATTAAAAACTACGGACAATGCTCAATTGCTTGACGCCGAGTAATCGACCGATTACAGTCAATCCATGTTCAGAATCAAGCCGCTTCCCGAATTCACTGCTTGGCTTGATAGGTTACAGGACAATAGGGTGCGCGGCGCGGTGCTGGAACGGATCAAACGTCTAGGTTTCGGCCTGATGGGTGACTTCAAGGCGCTTGGAGAAGGCGTCATCGAGCTGCGAATCGACTTCGGCGCGGGGTGGCGAGTGTACTTCACCCGCTGCAATGCGCAACTGGTTGTTCTGCTCGCTGGCGGCGCCAAGCGCACACAGAAACGAGACATCAAGCGCGCCAAGGTACTGGCGGCCTCGCTGGATTGTGGAGAGAGACAATGAGCAAGAGTAAGCGTATCGATGTGGCCGCTCTACCTGAATTCGATGCAGCTCCTTACCTTGACAATGAGGAGACCATCGCCGTCTATCTGACTGGAATTTTGGAAGCAAACGACGCGGCCTTGTTGGCCTCAGCCTTGGGTGATATTGCCCGCGCCCGGGGCATGACCGAAATTGCCAAAGCAGCCGGGATCACCCGTGAAGCTCTCTACAAGGCTCTTCGCCCAGGCAGTGCTCCGCGCTTCGATACGGTGAACCGCGTCTGTGCGGCGCTCGGTGTACGGCTGGTGGCGCAAGCCGCTCCGGTCGTTGGTAAAGGTAAAGTGGCCGCCTAAACCTGCCCAGAGATGATCTTTTCTTCCCCTCCAGCAAGCATTGCGGCGACTGCGTTCTGCATTTGTGACGTAGACATTGAGCGAGCCAAGCTGGTCGGCAGCAATGTCACACGGCTCGCCCCGCACCGGGGGAGTTCAGGCTGGAATTCGACACTCGGCAGATTCCTCTGCGGCGGCGGGTTTCCGCCGAAAAGCGGGCAAGAAGGGGGGCAGATGGAGATTCGCGCAAAATGCCCTCATCTCCGCTCAGGGAGCGATGAATCGGCCAGATGGAGAGCTTTGATTTTGTACAGGATTTGTACGATGGGCAAAAAACGTCAAAATAGTCTCCAAAATGTACGAAAACGTTTACTTTGTACATTTTTTGTACATTGACCCGGCTATTTTGGCATTTTTTGGATTTTGCATCTTCCACAAACCATTGATTTTATGGTAGTTGTCCTGTGGAAAATTCATTCGACTCCCGCCGCCTCCACCATAACCAAGTCCTTTCCTACGAACAACTTAGCTTAAAGGGCGAAAATCAAGACGGGTTTTTGTACGTGATTTGTACGTTGCCGCCTTGGTTTTTGACCCACTTCAGCGATCCCAGCACAATTTCAGCTGAAGTGGGAGGCCCTATGCTGCTTTCCGTTTTTTCCCGCCACTCCAGTGACTGCAAGTACGCCGCCGACCGGACGTTCCGCCGCTGCAATTGTCCGAAATGGATCGGCGGACAGGTCAACCGTGAGTACTTCCGCAAAAGCGCGGGAACGCGCCAGTGGAATGAGGCTGAAGAGTACCGACTCAAGCTGGAAGATGCCCTGGTAAAAGGCTTGCCACCCTTCGGCCCGGAGCCGGAGTCTGGGTTGACGCCTGTGAGTGTCTCCGCCCCGGCAGCCCCGCCGACGCTGCCGGTCGCGTTGCGACCAGAAGAGATCAACGCAGCCAAGTCCGAGAAGGCGAGGGTGACGGTCGAAGCGGCCGTTGAAGCATACCTGGCCGATGCCCGCAGCCGGGAACTGGAATCCTCCACGCTTTCAAAGCTAGATACCATCTTCCGCAAGCAGCTTCTCGCCTGGACCAAGGTCCAAGGACTCGACTATCTGGACCAGATCGACCTCGATGTCCTGCTCTCCTTCCGCAGCACCTGGGCGGACGGTCGCCTGGCCAAGCAGAAGAAGCAAAGCCGCCTGATCGGCTTCTTCTGGGCCTGTGTCCGCCGCGGCTACATCGCTCAGAATCCCAGCATGGGATTGGGCAAAATCAAAGTCGTTCAGATCCCGACCGATTACTTCCCGCGCGACGAGTTCCAGAGGATACTCGACGCGACGTACATCTATGGGGATCCTCGGGGAGGCGTGATCGACGTCCAAGCCATCCGGAGTCGGCTCCTCACCATGACCCTGCTGATGCGCTGGAGCGGACTCCGCATCCGCGACGCGGTCACTCTTGAGCGGGATCGGCTGCACGGCGATAGCCTGATGCTCTATCAGGCCAAGACAGGAACTCCGGTTTATGTCCCGCTTCCGCCCCATGTCGTTGAGGCCCTTGAGAACGTGCCTTC
>Ga0224530_1000780_pt1 | contig 19103 bp, 22 predicted proteins | sample CBST75metaG_FD_179873 | JGI IMG/M metagenome (GOLD analysis project Ga0224530, IMG submission 179873) | Peat soil microbial communities from Stordalen Mire, Sweden - C.B.S.T75 | ecosystem: Environmental > Terrestrial > Soil > Wetlands > Peat | place: Sweden: Norrbotten County, Stordalen Mire...
ACTGCAAGCGGCCATGTGGCAGGCCAAGGTCGACGGCGCAATGGACCACGCGCTCGCAGAGATCGATGCATATTTCGAGCAAGTGGATGACGAGGCACCGACCGTGTACCGGCGGTCGCTTCTCCGACTCCTCGGCCTTCTGCGGCCGCAGTTGGCCGACCTGCTTGGCTGGGTTTCAGCCTGACCGCCAAGGTTTGTTTCTGCCGTCGCGGATAAGCCTATTTCAACTCAACCACAACCACCGTACCGAGCCGTCCGTTCGCTGCCTCACCTCAGGCAGAAACCGGGCGGCCCTTTTGTTTTGGGAGATGCAATTGATCATTGAAACAAACATAGATTCTCTTTTCGCTGGGCCGACGCGCATGTTCCAAACCCACGTTCTCGTAGATCGGATTTTGCCATGCAAAGACTGCGGCGCCGATTTTGTTTTCACCGCCGACGAACAGCTGTTCTTTCTTAAAAAGCAGTTCTCGAACGATCCCAGGCGTTGTAAGGCTTGCAGCAGAGCGCGAAAAGGAGGAAAATCCAAGGCTTGCACGGAAACCAAAACGACTTGTGCGGTATGTGCGCAAGTGACTTCGGTCCCTTTCTTTCCTAGACAGGGTCGGCCTGTACTGTGCCGGTCGTGTTTCGAAAAGTAGCTTGCGACAAGTGTTCTTGTCCGACAGAAAGGTATCCATCTGTGAAAGTCACTATTTGTTTCGGCAATCCGTTTGCCGCCGTGGTCTTTACCGTCGCATTGCTGATGATCGGTTGCGCAATCGGAGCCCATTGGGGACATACCATCTCGGCAGCGTGGATGATCTTCTTCGTGACCATCCTTCTGCTCCTGCATGACGCAGCAATTGCCATCCTCCTTGCGATGGCCGCGATCAAGGCCGCATCTGTTGATCGGAGGTAAGGTCACCCCCGATAGTAGAAAGCTCATCGAAGGCGAGGATCGGCAAGTCATAGAGCACCGGCCCGGAAGGCCGGTGCTCTATTCGCGCACGTCTGGACCCACGCCTTAAAAAGGGCGTTGCTCGACAGGTCCACCACCGTGGTCCCGGTGGAATCTCCTTTCCTAATAACAAACTGACAAGATCGCTCCTGTGTCTACCGGCCCCGTCCGTTAGGTGGTCAGAGTCTTCTCATCTCGCACAACAGAAAGGAAATTTATCTATGAAAGTCACAATTAGTTTCGGCAATCCGTTCGTCGTCACGATCTATACAGTCGCCTTGATGGCCGCAGGTTGGGGGATTGGGGCTCATTTCGGACATACCATCTCGTCAGCATGGATGCTCTTCTTCGCGATTATATTTCTGCTCCTGCATGACGCAGCAATCGCCATCCTACTTGCGATTGCCGCAATCAAAGTCGCATCCTCTGGGCAGTAAAGTGGGCGGCGCGGGACATGCTCTGATGACCACAGGGTTTGCCCCGGCGCAGGACCATGCGTTCGCAGTTGGCCGCCGGCGGAATATGGCTCGCGAGGGAGCAATATTCAAGGCTCACCAGGAGCAAGTGTATAGAGCACCGGCCTTTTAAGGCCGGTGCTCTATGCAGACAATTTGGCCGCCGAAGTGAACCGCGAGCCGATAGACTCAAGTCAGGATGGGTGCTTCAACTTCAGGACTCAACTCCACAGAAGAGATAGCCGGACTTGTCGAACGCGTAACCTTTTTCAACGAAGAGAACGGGTTCGCTGTGCTTCGGGTGAAAGTTCGCGGGCATCAGGATCAGGTGACGGTCCTCGGCTCCGTGCCGTCGATCAGCGCCGGGGAGTGGCTGACCGGCAAGGGTTGGTGGGTCCGGGACAAAGAGCACGGACTTCAATTCAAAGCCCAAACACTAACGGCCACCCCGCCGACTACCAGCGAAGGCGTTGAGCGGTACCTGGGCGGAGGCTTCGTCAAGGGAGTGGGGCCGGTGCTGGCGAAGAAGCTGGTCGGCCACTTCGGCGCCGAAGTATTGAAAGTGATCACCGACAATCCCGCCGGCCTCGAGTCCGTCGACGGCATCGGGCCAAAGCGCCGGGAGCGGATCGCCAACGCCTGGCAGGAGGGCATGCAGATCCGCGAGATCATGCTTTTTCTGCACAGCCACGGAGTCAGTACCAGCCGGGCGGTCCGCATCTTCAAGACCTACGGAAACCTGGCCATCGAAACGGTGCAGGAGAACCCATACATCCTGGCGAAGGAGATCCATGGCATAGGCTTCGCCACGGCCGATCAGATCGCTCAAAGCGTCGGGATACCGAAAGATTCGCAGAGCCGGGCGCGCGCCGGTATTGATCACGTTCTGTTGGGCGCAACCTCGGAGGGGCACTGCGCTTTTCCGCTCGAAAAACTGAAGGCCGCGGCCGAGAAGCTTCTGGAAGTGCCGGCGGAGATTATCGAGCGTGCGCTCTCGCAGATGCTGACTGGCGGCCTTCTTGTTCTCGGAGAAATTGGCGGCGAACCTCTGGTCTTCCTGCCCCACTTGAGGCGGGCGGAGGACGGCGTCGCGACCAGGATCAGGCGACTGGCAGCTGCCCCTCCTTCTTATCCGGTGATCGATTTCGAAAAGGCGGTCCAATGGTGCGAGGCGCGTACCGGCAAGACGCTGGCGCCAAGCCAGCGGGAGGCGCTGAAGATTGTTCTGACCAGCCGCGCCGCAATCATCACCGGGGGCCCTGGCGTGGGCAAGACCACTCTGGTCAACTCAATCCTCAAGATCCTGCGCGCCAAAAAGGTGAAATGCCTCCTCTGCGCACCGACCGGCAGAGCGGCCAAACGCCTGACGGAAACTACAGGCCTCGAAGCGAAGACCATTCACCGTCTTCTGGAAGTTGATCCGGCCACGGGAAGGTTCTCGCGCAACGAGGACAATCCGCTGGAATGCGACCTGCTCATTGTCGACGAAACCTCGATGGTGGATGTTCTCCTGATGTACGCGCTGCTCCGCGCACTTGCGAAGAATTCAGCGCTGATCCTGGTCGGCGATGTGGATCAACTCCCCTCGGTCGGCCCGGGCAATGGCTTGCGCGATCTGATTGAGAGCCACTTGGTCCCGGTAGTTCGTTTGACCGAGGTCTTCCGCCAGGCTGCCTCAAGCCGGATCATTACCAGCGCGCACCTCATTCGTCAGGGTAGAATGCCTGATCTTCACACTACGGAGCCCGGTTCAGACTTTCATTTCGTGGAGCGCGACACTCCGGAGGAAATCGCCGCGACCTTGGAGAGACTGGTCCAGGACAGGATCCCGAAGGGTCATGGGCTCGACCCCATCAAGGACATTCAGGTCTTATGCCCGATGAACCGCGGTTCGATCGGAGTGAGGGAATTGAACATGGTCCTCCAGCATGCTCTGAATCCTCCCCGGCCCTCTGAGCCGGCTGCGGAACGGTTCGGATGGCGGTTCCAGGTTCGCGACAAGGTGATTCAGACAGAGAACAACTATAAGAAGGAGGTCTTCAACGGCGACATTGGCGCCATTGAGAGAATAGATCCGGTCGATAAGGAGGTCTTCATTCGCTACGATGACCGGTTGGTGACCTACGATTACGGCGAATTGGACGAGATCTCGCTGGCCTATGCGATCACCATTCACAAGTCTCAGGGTTCGGAGTTTCCGGCCGTGGTGATCCCGGTGGCCATGCAGCACTTCATGCTGCTTGAGCGGAACCTGATCTACACGGGGATCACTCGCGCCAGGAAGTTTCTTGTGGTGGTCGGCCAGAAGAAGGCCCTGAGCCTGGCCGTCCGAAATGATCAGTCACGCAAGAGATACTCCGGGCTTCTCAGCAGCCTGAAGGAAGCAGCTCGGCCCGTAATAGACTGATCGGGAAGCCTGGAAAATCCCGTATGCCCATTGACCGAACGCTCGGTCCAAAGAAGCGCAAGCGTATGCGCCATGCTGAACGCAAACTCAAAGAGGCCAAACGGCAATTTGCCCGGACTGAACGCAGCATCCTGTACTGGCCCAGAATCGTCGCCGACCTGAAACACGAACGAATGCGCGCCATTCAGCCGCCCCTTTGGCCGGAAGAAGAGGACAAGCTCCAGAACTTGGGCATCGATTGCACCGCTGTATTCTCAATCCGCTGTTCAGCCATAGCCATATTTACACGTCGTATAGACTTATCAAGGAGGATTTTGAATGAGCACGAAACAATTACTTGCTGAAATCAATCGCGGCATCAATGCTCTGCAGAAGGCGCGTGCCCTGTGTCTGAAGAGTGAGGCTGCTGCACCGAAGGCTAAGTCAACCGCAGCTAAGACAGGTACAGTAACAAATTCGCCAGCAAAAAAGGCCGCCAAGGGCGGCATGAGCGATGAGGGCCGAGCCAAAATCGCCGCCGCTCAGCAAAAGCGCTGGGCCAAGGTTAAGCGAGCAAAGAAGAAGGCGGCTAAGGCTGCTTTGGCAGTCGCCACAGTAGCGTAGCCCGCGCTCAAACGCACGCATAAAGGCCAAGAGGCTATCAACCTCGGGGCCTTTATCTTTGGCGGTGACTACTTCGGCTGCAGCATATGAGGCAAAACAGCAAGCCACGACACCCGGTCGATCACCCAATGGTGCCGGGGCGGTTCCTATGAGTCGCACGGCCGGGCGCCGTCGCGAAGGAAAACCTGGGGGAGGCGAACATGTCGGGACGAATCTTATTCTCAAAGAGTCCGGACGATCCGTCGAAACCCGGCAATAGGCGATGAAATCTGACCTTGCCCTCAGAATGCGTATCCCTTAGCCGGCTTGGTTTTGAGAATCATGATCATCCTCGTAGTCGTCGTGGGGGGTGGGAATGTGGGAATCTGCTTATCTATTTCCAAACAAAGGTTTGTAGGGTGCCGGCCGCGGAGGGTGGACCCTTGAGGGGTGATTCTATTGCTTCAAAATGCAGGCAGTCCTCGGCAACACGGCGGGCGCGCGTTGGAACCAAAAACTCTACGCTTTCCTGAGCTGATGTGGCTTCTGTCACTGCTGATTTGCACGCTTGCAGTGGCGCTGGCGTACGTCTACCTTGATGTACCGATAGTCCATCGCTTCTATGGGCTTCTTGGATCAGCTGAAAGCCTGGGGAAGGGATTTGCAAGTGCCGTTCTTCTTGGTATCGAAGCGGCTGTTGCGTTGCTGCTGGTTTGGATTCGGATGACGCGCGGACATTTGTCGCGTTTTGGTGAGGCGACCGCGCTCGCGTGTCTGACCTCCATCTGTGCTTACGCAACTAACGACAGCACTCTGAAGCTCTTTTTCGGGGTACCGAATCCTGCGGCCGTGTTGCACGGAGCCCGACATGCGTTCGATCTCCTAGCCGGCTCTTCGAACTGCAGCTTTCCTTCGGGCCACATGGTCTTAGCCGGCGCCTTCGCGGGTGTTTTCATGCGACTCTATCGAGCCAGCATCTTGCCACTGTCCGCACTGCTGCTCAGTGCGGCAGTGCTGCTGATCGTTGGTGACTGGCATTTCGTCAGCGATGTAGTCGCCGGAACATTTCTCGGTGTCTCGGCCGGCCTATTGGCCGGCGAGGTCTGGCTCGCCCATTCAAAATAGGAGGTTATGATGCAGGGCAGTCCTGCAGGCTTCGTTCGGGGGAGGGGAAGATTCCGGGCGTTTGGCTGCAAAGCTGACGTTCCCATCAGCGCTGGACGAGGTTCTCGATTCGCTCCTTGAACGGATTCTGCCCCACATCGCAGAGAATTTACGCGCGGGTCGTGGGCTGGAGAAACGACCCGTACAACCGAGAACACCCGGATTCCTCCGGTCTTGTGGTCGCCGACGATGGCCAACAGGAGACTTGCGAAATCACATCCGTGGAGCGCAAAGATCTGAATCCAACAACGCTCGGCCTGACTCTGGCCGAAGACAAGGCAATTCTCAAGTACATTCAGAAAATCGTGATACAGCGGCAGGTCGCCCTGTGTTTGGCGAATTTCCGGCAGTGCCTAATTGCGGCAACCCCGCGCACCGGCAATGGCTATCATGACCTGTCTGCCCGAACCGTGTTCGGTTACCTGAGAGTGAAGAGTCTGCGGCTGCACCACTGTGGCTGCCGACCGCATGAATCCAAGACTCTCAGTCCCTCGGCGGATCTGCTTCCGGAGTACACTACGCCGGAGTTGCTGTTTCTGGAAACCAAATGGGCCTCGCTGATGAGCTATGGGATGACGACGCAATTGTTGGAAGACGTGCTCCCCATGGATGATCCGCTGAATGCCTTCACCATTCGCATTCACGTACTCGACGTGGCCGAACAATTGGAGAAGGAATTGGGCGAAGAGCAACATTGCTTCATCGAAGGGTGCCCGCGGGACTGGGCCAACCTCTCGGCTCCGGACGGCCCGCTCACAGTGGGCATTGATGGTGGCTAGTGGGCCTGCTCATAGGAATCGATCAGCGTAGCCAGGACACATCGATCCGCTCGCCTTCTGCGGTTGGCGGCTTAGCGGCGTGTATCCGTTCAGCTTCGGAAAGCGCGGCATCGTAATCCTCTTCGGTGCGAACGGGTTGGAGGTTTGGCATCTGTTTTCACTCGCTGAACTTGGCGGGCACCGGAGGTGTTGAGACGGAGCGTCTCTGTATCTTCATCAGCTCATGATGCCCGGACTCGCGCTTTTACAGCTCCTCTATCCATCAAATCTCGACAATATCGATTCATTCCGGCCAACAAAAGCCTGGCTCGAGAAAGTGTGAATCGGTCGCCGGCGGCGCATGCGCCTCGGAACACGCAGTTCCGCGAGCATTTATCGATCTGAGTGTCCCCTGTCCCACCCTCACTCTTGTAGCCCAGCACGCGGTAGTAACAATGAACGGTGAGTTGTACCGCTGTGTCAATGCGGAGCATGCACTGTTCGTTGGGATTTGAACCCCGTTTCCTGGCTCTTCAGGTGCGTTTATAGCGCCGTCCAAGTATGCTTCGTGCTCGCTGCCAACAAGAGTTACCAACCGCTCAGATCAATTCGGTCTTCCAGTTGAGTTCCTGTATCCGTAGATCCAGTTCCCGATACCGTTTGGCGAGCTGATCCGCATCGGCCCGCAGTTTGCCCACTGGCACGGTCATCACATACCGCACCTCGGATTTTGAGTAGCGGTCCCAGCGCGAGTTTGCCGAACCCGCGACCGCTGCGAGGAAGTCTCGCCGCTTTCCCGTCACGTCACGCTCGGCGATGGCATCGGAAATCGTGCGCTCATTATCGAACGCCGTCCGTGAATTGGTGCGATTGATGGTGCTGATGAGTGCCAGCAACCGCTCATAGATGCGGTCCGTTTCCGACAGCAGCTCGCTCGGATCTTCGGCCGGCCGTTCGCCTTCCTGAATGCGTGCCGAACGTTCCAGCCGGTCTCTAATCTCTTCGAGTCTCTTCTGGCAATCGCTCCGCTCCGCCAGTGCTTCCGCTAACTTCATTTTGCCTCCATTCAAAAGTTACCTAACTGATCTACACGGTAACGCCCGTAAGGTGGAACCGGAAAAGCCCATGGTGCCGGAGTAATATTATTCGTCACCATCTGAGGCCATGCCACCGCCGCGCCGAACCACAAGCGCGCCGTCACGGATTCATGGGGGACCAACAGCGCAACAGGGCGGCACCCAATATCGCGACGCGCAGCGTCACCGGAAGCGACGCCGATGCGTCGTAATGAATATTTCGAATCGATCATCCCACAGATTCGGGAGCAGAAAGCGGTGCATACCGGCACAGGATGTGCCGGAGTCGGCACATCCTGCGACGTGGGGCGTATTTCCTTGCCGAATGATCGAAAGCCTCACGATCAGCTGAGCGAACAGCGGCCGCGCGGCTCTGCATCTTGTCAACGCCCAGCGCGCCGCTGGTTTTCATCAGAGCAATGACACAAGGCTTGACCTGGGCAATCTCGGCGTGTGAAAGATATATGCGGTGAATTCCGGCGAGAAAAGACAGCGCGGCTTGGCTCAAGCAATCCTGAGACGGCAATCTTCAGATTCAGCGCGCCATCCATGCCCTTTCAGGATCTCGCCCCGAAATGCCCACAGAGCATCTATGGCGGGGGACTCGTGCTCGGAGTAGCTGAGCACAACGGCTTGGTTCCAGTGACGATACCTCCGCCCAGATACCGCTTCACGCCCTCGCTGGTCGTCGGCGGAGTCGCCTTCAGGAACTGTGCTTTGAATTGAAGCCGGTGATCTCTGTTCCTGACCCACCAACCACTGCAGGCCCGCCACTCGCCTGCGCTGATGGCGGGCACAGAGCCAAGGACTGCTACCTAGTCTCGCCCACCGCGAACGTTCGCGCGGAGCACAGCGTAACCGCTTTCCTCGTTGAACCGGGTAACGCGCTCGACAAGCCCTGCTATCTCTTCGGCGGAGTCATCGAGTCCTGAAGTTGAAGCGCTCATGGTGACTGGAGTCCGCCGCTCGCGGTTTCGATCGCGCAGCCGAATTGCGTTGCGGTAGGGCAATCGCGACAGTGCCCTCCGGCCGTGCTCACGGCGATTCGATCTATTGCAGACAATCAAGTGGCCCAGGCGCAATCTGTCGAGCAACGCCGTTTCGAGACCTGGGTGCTGGAAGCCGTGCTGATCGCTGAGTGCCTCGGCGCCCAATTCTTTCGAGAGGAGAAAATAGACCACTTTGGAGTGAACCCATTCTGTCGAATGGGCTGATCTGCACCGCCTCACTTAACAACTAACCCGCGGCCCGCCGCTCGTTGCCCACAAGGCCTCGAAGCAGCGGGCCGTTTTGTTTTTGGAGATACTATGAAATCAGTCGAAGAGTTCTTTCTTGAACACCATGGCCCGAGCTCTCCTTCCGCTGTCACCACCCGCCAACTCAACTGCCGGTCGGCCTTGCCCGACGAAGCGCGCGAAGCCGCCAACGAGATTTCCCGCCTCGAAGAGTTGGCTGCAGAGTACTTCCCGTTGTGCGGGTGGCGCGTCGTCGTAGGCTCGGCGTTGTGCGTTGTGGAACTGGACGGGCAACAGGGCAGGAACTCCTATGCGGCTCTTGCCCAGGACCAGGAAGAATGCCTCACTCTTCAGTCTGGCCGCGGGGATACCGCGCTGGCCTTCTACCGGCGGCCGAGGGGTTTGGTGCTGCGCGCATCGGCGCGGAAGCTGGCTCCTGGCGTAAGGATCCTCGCAGAAGGGGATAGCTGCGTCATTGGGCCTTTTTCAAATCCCTGGGCCGAGGTCGAAGCGGTCCCTTACTGGTCGCAGGATCTCGCGTTCGAGACCGCGGACACGCCGCACGGAAAAGCAGCGCCTGTGCCTGCGTTATTTCTTCGCCCGGCGCCTTGCCGGACAAGCGCGCAGTTCAAGAATCCGCAGGCGTGCGTGCGCAAGTGTTATCCCGTCTGCGGACATGCGGGCGTCGGCCGCGGCGGATCTACATGTCGTTCGCCCGCAGCGCCACGGGTGGATGGCATTGTCGCTTCCACAAGGACGATCTTGCCAAAACCCCGATCTCTAAGCTATTTACCTTTCGAGACGCAGAGCCGAAAAGTTATTGAGATCGTGCGTCGCGGCCGCGGTTTCACCGGCATGAATTCGCCCCAGGCCCTCGATGAGGCTGTCGCTCTCGGCCGCGGTGGGACCTGGCTCGAACTCGATGCAAACCAGCTTCAGGCGCTGAGCCGCCCATCGTAAGCCCGTCCGGCTTCAAGGCATCGCACTCCTCGCACGGCTACCTATCGTGTGCGCCTGGATAGGCCTGCAACGCGGGCCGGAGTAAACGTCCGTGTTTCGCAGGCCGCGACTCCGGCGCGCTTTTCTCTTACCAAAGATCTTCACCAAACATCCCTTTCCCTTCCTCCCGCCTTACTGATCACCGCCCACAACATTTCGCCCCTTCCCGCGGGTTGACTGATCTCCTTTACCGGCGCGACCGGCAATCGCGGCAGCACACCAACTCGTGATGAAGCACAAACCAAAGGAGTACTCCTTGATTCTCGATACAGGTCTTGATTCGATTCGCTGCCCGGTGTGTGGGCTGGTACAGTTCTGCACCTTATCCACGATCTGCAAGCGATGCCGGAGATCGCTTGGAATCCGTTACGCAACTCTCACCCTCTCGCGCAGAAACCAGGAGAAAGAGAACAGCTCTGAAGAACTCAAACCCGCATTCGGGCACATGATGCGCGGCATGAGAATAAATCGCTCCATGACCCAGGCGGACTGTGCCAGGCGTCTTCGGACGAGCAGATCCCACTTGTCCCGACTCGAGTCCGGCCGTCTCAGTCCTTCATTCCCCATGCTGCTTCGCGCAGCTCGTGTATTTTCTGTCGACCGAGTGATCCTGCGTATCCGGATTCCCAGGACACCACCTTCGAGATCATGATCTGGATGTGCCGGGTGTCGCGAACTGGATCAAACTTGGGGGCAGCACCTTTCGGATAATTGTGGATTGGTCAGTCGAACTATCGTAAGTCGCTCGCATGACGGTACTTCTCGACCACTTGATGGAGGAGAACCACTCCTTGAGGGCACTCCATCCCGCATGCCGCCCGCACCCTCGACAAGCGCGTCCGGTTTAGTGCACTCGGCAGGGTCGATGCAGATGTGTTTCGGATTGTGTTCACTTGGCGTACCAGACCGCATCCGCATCATCAGAGTCCAGAAAGTGAGCAGAGATGAACGAGAAATCTACTATCAGTGGGAGGCAGGGGACTCAATCTGACTGCCGCCTCGCACGTGGTTCACTTCGATCGGTGGTGAAGTCCCGCCGTCGAGAACCAGCCCACGGATCGCGCCTAGAGTCCAGACCAACCCGCAAGCAATGAGATGCGCGAACATCGACTCAACGTCAAAAATGCTGGGAGAGGACAGAGCTATTGCGGTTATAACTTATGACATCGCGACACGGAGTGCGTTCGCAAAGATCGATCCCTTCTGGGCGTTTGCCGCCATGGAGAATACGTCCTTGCGAGCATCCTCCGCTACCCCCAGCTTCTCGGCGGCCTTGATGAAGTGGGTGTATGCGTCCATCACGTCTAGGCCCGTCAAGTCGTACCCGTAGCCATCCGCCATGCGTTGCAGGGCGATGCGCCCGACGTGCAGGCAGAAGCGGGCGTCCGTTTCTATCAGGTCACGCGCGGCGCGACTCAGCGTCTTTGGGTCGGTCGAACCGGTTTGCGCAAAATGCAGCGCGAGATCAAGCATCCCGGCATCCTTCGCGGCAGCAAACCAGCGTCCATGATCCCCATAGGATTCCGCAAGATCCAGCAGAATCCTCCTCGGTTCGATGGCCGGATACCTCTTTGCGATTCTGCGAAAGGTCGCCAGCCCCGAAGAAGACTGATCGGCCATCAATCCATACTTCTCGTATGCCTCCGCATCGCGCCCCGCATCCAGCAGGATTTCCTCGCAGGCGTTATCGATTGCGGCATCCGGCTGGTTGAGTCCCCGTGAGCCTTCGGCGTAGGCAAGGGCTTCTTCTGTCTTCCCTTCCGCAAGCAAGGCGCGAACCCCAAACTTGCGGTCGTCCCAGTCCTGACGGCGGTGTAAGGCCAGCACCTCGAACAATTCTGCGTAACGGCCAGCCGCCAGAAGGCATGACAAGCACATGGCGGTCTCGCGCAGGTAGTTTCCAGGACGAGGATCGGACCATACGGTCTTCAGCAAAGGAAGAAACTGGTCGGCCCAATGCGACGCCGTCTCAACCGAACCGCACAAGGGCCCCCAGTCGTCTTTTAGCCGGTCGAGGTAATCGACTCCATCTTCCTGGATTGCCTCATAAAGCCGATCTAGCCAACGATCCCGCGTCTTGCGATCTGCCTGAGCATCGATCACGATGGGCAATAGCTCGGTCAGCGTCCAGTAGACGGTTGAACCCAAACTTCCAGAGGACGAATCCACCTGTTCCAATGCAGGCCAGATCTTTTCCATCAAGAAGACGGCACCCTCCGCAGCCTGAACAGGGTCCGATTTGGCGAGCTTCTTGATCTCAGCCACCGCTTCTTTGAGCCGGTGACAGGCCAGGTTGGAGGCGCTCCATCCAAGCGCGCGAGAACGAAACCGCGCCTTGAATGTCCATTTGTGTTTTGCTCGAGCTGGTTTCACAAGCCGATTGTTGCACAAGAAAGAGCTCCGGCGACAACTTGTCTCCGGGCTGCTCCAAATACTGGCGGTGTTGATCGACAGTGGATATACAATCGACTGGTTTACGTTCCGGGAATCCCGTTTAGTCAATGCAGGAAATCAGAATGAGAGGTGCGCAATGAAAGTATGCCAGCTGATTGATCTGCTCAGAGAGTTCGATCTCGACACCGATGTCTACTTGCAGATCGACAGCAGGAGCTTTGCTCCGCCGGTGTGGATCGGTATGTTGGATACAGCAGGATTGTTCGATGAGGAAAAGAGTTTTCAACTCGTCGTCTCGCCCTGGGAGCCAGAGGAATACCGCAGGCCCGAAAGCGATCATCAGCGAACGTAGAAGCCTCTGTGCGTGCAGTCAGGAGCTCGAGCTTCCAGGCGGTCGGAGCAACGATAAGAAGACGGACTGAAACAATGCTCCGTCTTAGAGCCTGTTTACGATCTTCTGAGCAGGAGGACGAGGAAGGCGAGGTGAACGAACTGCAGAGTGGTATTCAGTTTGCGTTCGCAGTTCTTCCATAGCCTTCGGCACTTTTCCAGTCATCCGAAGGAGCGCTCGACAATCAAACGTTTCGGCAATACGGCAAAGGTATGGAGTTCATTGCGCTTGACCACTTGCACCGTGGCCTTCAACCGCTCCATCACGCCATTGGCAAAAGGTTCGCCGGTGTAGCCGCCATCGACCAGCACGCTCTCCACCGACTCCAGACTCGACTTGCAGCGGTCAATGGCGGCGAGAGCTCCGTTGCGGTCCGTCACATCGGCCGTGGTCACGGCGACGGCGTGGGGCAATCCCTGCGTGTCCACCGCAATATGTCGCTTGATGCCGGACACTTTTTTGCCAGCGTCGTATCCTTTCTCTTCAGCACTATCGGTGTTCTTGACGCTTTGCGCATCAACAATGATGAAGCTGGTTGTGGACTTGCGCCCAAGCTTCTCGCGGGCCTCGCCAACCGATTTTTTTAAGGCCCGTTCCAGGGCGCTGGTTCCATGCTGATCGGGTTCTCTCCACTTGGCGAAATACGAATACACGGTATACCACTTGGGAAAGCCCTCGGGGAGCATGCGCCACTGGCAGCCGCTCTTGAGAAGATATAAGACGGCGTTGAAGACCTCGAATAAATCCACCGTGGTAGGTTTTGTGCGCTTGCGCACCGATTCCAGCAACGGACGAATATGCGCGAACTGTTCAGGGCTTATATCGCTCGGATACGGCTTTCTTTGTTTCATCCCCCATGAGTACCGTTCTATACAGCCATCTGAGAATAACTACCTTGATGACCCAGGCTGATCAGATCCAAAGATTGTAAACAGGCTCTTAAGACCAGTTCCGGTGCCGTCGGTTTGAGCCTGCTCGGCGAAATGGCTTTTCTCGATACTCTGTCTGCGCAGACTTACGAGCCGTCCCCCGGCCGATTGATGCCGTTTCCTCTTGCTTCCGTTCGGCTAACGAACGGAGTGTTTCAACAGCAGGAAGAGATCAACGCGCGCTACCTCGATTCGCTTACAGTCGATCGCCTGCTGCATAGCTTCCGCGTGACGGCTGGTATCTCTTCAAGCGCAACACCCTACCAGGGCTGGGAAGCTCCAACCTGCGAATTGCGGGGGTATTTCAATGTCGGACACTTCCTGTCCGCAGTTGCTTTGTCATCGGCAGGCTCCGGGAATACGGTGTTGAAGAGCCGCGGCGACGAGATTATCGCGGGACTTGGGGCATGCCAGAAAAAGATCGGAACAGGCTATCTGAGCGCGTACCCAACGGACCTGTTCGAACACCTTGAGGAAGGAAAGCAGGTGTGGGCACCTTTCTACACCTACCACAAGATCATGGCCGGCCTGCTCGACATGTATGTGCTGACCGGGAATACGGACGCTCTCGCAATCACCGAGGGCATGGCCCGATGGGCAGGGGACTTTTTCTGGCCGATCGGCCTGGAACAGCGCCAACGCATGCTGCGCAATGAATATGGGGGCACCCTCGGCAACCAGACCGACTCAACGTCGCGTCTGGCTGCTTAGGAATCCTCGGAATCCATTCCGGGGAGGAGATCGAGCGCATGTTGGTAAACTCGGACCTTAAGGGCTGAGTATTTGACAAGCGCCGATTCTTGCAATGCGACTGCGCAGCGTTGTGCAGTGCCTTGTCTTGCTTTCCACAGCAATTGTGATGCCTTCCATGGTTCTCTTCCCTCAATGTTGCTTGACAGTAGAAGACAGGCGCACTACGGTATCGCTAACCGCCTGCGAAAAGATGGAAGTAGACAGCATGACATCAAACGTGGATTGTCACTTCTGCCTGAGTTCGCATACTCGTGGACCGCGGTCGAGACTGTGCATCGATTCTTGTTGATTGTGGCTTTTGAGTTGCTTGGTTTTCCCCAGGGATAGTGAATGGAATGTCTCAGTGCGATTCGATTTCGATTCGTTGGGGGATATATGACAATCTTGGGGAAAGAACCGGCCGTTGTAACGAAGCACATCCGAAACCTACGCGGGGGATCGCAGCCAATACTTGTACGGGCGAGTGACGGGCTGTACTACATCGCTAAGTTTGCCAATAACCTCCAAGGGCCCAATTTGCTATTCAACGAAAGCGTTGGCAATGAACTCTATCGGGCCTGCGGTTTAGCCGTTCCATCGTGGAAACCGCTGGTGGTGACCGATCTCTTTCTTGACAAGAATCCGAAGTGCTGGATGCATACTCCCGAGGAGCGCCTTCGGCCAACATCCGGCCTGTGCTTCGGTTCGCAATTATTGGGTAGGGAAGGGACCGGATTGTTGGAGATTCTGCCAGAATCCAGCCACAGCCATATCCGCAACCGGACCGCCTTCTGGTTGGCATGGCTGATTGACGTTTGCGCCGAACATGTCGATAACCGGCAAGCCGTCTTTGTTGTAGCAGCCGGAGGATGGCTAGATGCATTCTTTGTCGATCACGGGCATCTCTTCGGCGGGCCCGAGCCGGATCGCCTGCAAGACTTCAGCAAAGTCCGCTATCTTGACCCCCGCATCTATCCGGATGCATCCCAAAAGGGACTTCTGAAGATCCAAAAGGCGGTGCATGATTTGGACATTGACAGTCTCTGGCAGACGGTGATGAAGACAGTTCCTACCGACTGGAGACTAACGTCTGCACTTGATCGCTTTGCCGGCTGCCTCCAAAGGCTCGCAGATTCCAATCTCTTGCAGAGCCTCTTGGAAACGATTATTCATTCCAATGCACTCGAGAACGAGAGAACACACGGAAGCCACCGGTGCGAGCAGAAACTCCCCGTTGGAGTTCTGCGCCACCCGCTGCTGAGCGAAGGGCAGGGCAAGCGTCGCCCTCGGAATCATGCTTGCGCCTCCGGATAGGAATTGTAGCCTGCGCGTCAGCGCCGACCATGCGTGGGGGACACTTGCTGGATCTGGTGCCATGGATCGTAGCTAAATTCTTTCCGCTGGCGTCAGATACGCGCAGATGTGCTCGATCTGGCTCAGGCCGCGTGCGCCCGAAGAAGGGGCTGCTCAGGTGTCTCGCCAGGGGCCCGGGATGTGGAGTCGGGCCAATCGGCCAAAGAGACTGCCTGAGTGACGATCAAGAGATCTGATCAAACCCAGAAGAGAGTTCCAAGAAGGACGAGTGATCCGCAATACTCACACCAACTTCGTGGGTGACCAACGGCCCAACGCAAAGTGACGAAAGCTGTGTAAACAGCATCGCTGGGTCCAGTCTTGCGCGTTCAACGAAATCCGGCAGCAGAGCTTCGATATATTTCAAGTCTCTTGGCTGCACAATCGCGCGCAATTTTCGATGGGCAAGAAATCGAAGCTTGTCGTCCGCATCGATAATGGCAAGGAGGATCACCGACGTACTTTGTGACGAGGTGAGGCACCAGTCCTGCGGCCTGTATTCCAGGGAGCAAAACCGGATTCGGCTGCTGTCATTCGCGGCGCTGTTTGTTGTTTTCAAAATTGTCGGCCTGCCTCTGGCCTTACGCAATAGTATCGACAAAATTCTCCAGGACTATAGAGGTTGAGAGCTCGCGGTGGCAATTAACACAGCCATCTCCTGTCGATTTTGCCTTGAAACCACTTGGAAGCACCCGAATTCATCGCCCAAGCTTGTTCCCACCCGGACACCTAACAATGCTCTCAACATTACTCCGACAATTTAATAGAGTACGCTGCCATATATAGGCGGGTCAACGCTGGGCGCTTGGAACTCGTCGGATCGCATCCGGGCCTACATCTCCGTCCTGAAGGACGGAGATGTAGGCCCGGCAAAGGATAAAAGTTTTCTCAGATGCCACTTGACAGGAAAACGGAATAGCAATAGAATTCGGATACTTTCTTTGCCTGTGGAAAAGTAGTCGATAACTCTGCACCACGTCGTGCGGAGTGCCCTCTAGCTTGAAGCCAATTCCCGGGCCATGTTGATGAGAGATCTCTTATGGATTCTCATTAATTTGAGTTTTCAGATTGCTTGTACTACCCCCAAAGATCGCCGTTGGCCAAGAAACGTATCGATCCCATTTTGGGGTATTGGGGGTATTGTGTCCTTTTTGAATAAGAACCTCGCGACTGTAACGCAGCATATTCGGAAGTTGCGCGGTGGCTCACAGCCTATTCTCGCCCAAGCAAGCGATGGACTGCCTTATGTCGTCAAGTTCAGCAACAACCTCCAAGGGGCCAATTTGCTTTTCAATGAGAGCATTGGCACCGAGCTTTACCGGGCTTGCAATCTACCCGTTCCCCCATGGAAATTGCTACTGGTCACAGATTCCTTCATCGACGACAATCCGGAGTCGTGGTTAGAAACTCCAGAAGGATATCTTCGTCCAAACGCCGGCATCTGTTTCGGCTCCCGCTTTCTCGGCGGGGATGGCCGCCCCGCGCTAGAAATTCTACCGAGAACCAGCTTCAGCAAGGTTCGTAATCGCAAGAGCTTCTGGCTTGCCTGGTTGGTCGATGCCTGCGCCGGACACGCAGACAATAGGCAGGCGGTCTTCCTTGAAGACGGCGCGGGCTGGCTCGACGCGTACTTCTTCGATCACGGGCACATATTCGGTGGGCCTAAAGGCGAGTCGCAGCCGAAGGTGGAAGCTTCCTGCTATCTCGACCCACGTATTTACCCGACGGGCTCTGCTCTCCAGCTGACAAACATCCGGAAATCACTGCGGTGCCTGCAGGCTGATCAACTCTGGCGGAAAATCCAGACTTTACCCGACGACTGGAAGACAGAATCCGCCCTCTTCCGCTTCGCCCAGTGTCTTGGCAGGCTGTCGACTGCCAGCTTTCTGCAGAATACCGTCGATATGATCGTAAGCTCTCGAGAGAAATACAATGAACGCGAAGATCGCAAATGGCAAAGCATGCGAAAGCCGCCTAGGGCAGTTCTACGTCCCGACGACCAGAATACGAAGAGAGGGCAGTCCTTTCTTGTAAAATGCTCTGAGCGTGCTATTTGTGCATAGTCCGCGCTCGGCCGTCCTTTCATTCCCCCCAATTCGCCGAACGATGAAGAGGTCTTGCCGCCGCATACTCCCGGTTTTATCCGTTTGAGTCGAGCGGATACCAATTCGACAGAAACCACATGTTTACCAAGTTAGGTTCGTGATCGCCTCCACCACAGGGCCTTAAGCTAGCGAGGGCCGAAAGAGCGGCAAAGTGCCCCGTCTTGGTCAGCGACTAGCTGCCTGAGCGGGAGGCGCTGCCGCATAGGTGACGGCCACCAGCGCGCCTGTGTCCAGACCAACCGCAGGTTCGCCCTTGTGGGCCAGATGTGTACTGACTGCCGTCTCGCGTCTCTGCCATGCGGGAATCCTGGTCTGTGGGACTCTTCCTCTCCTTGTTGGAGGTGCGCTTCCAGCGCTTGCGCTCAAACCGCGTCAAGTCGTCGCGTGTCGGCGGAATCGATGTCCGACGCCTTCGCCAGATCGGCCGGGAACTCGCCATAGCTTTCCCAAGTGTCGCGGCGCACGATCGAACACATCGCCCCGCTGGCCTCCACCGTAGTGGAGCCAATGCCGACCCGCTTGCCATCCAATAGCCCGCGGTCGGCAAGCAAACCAAGCATCCGGGCAAACGCTTCCTGGTGATTCTCCACATCAATTAGCGGACGCGTACGAAGATGGTTTCGTCGAGCGATCGGGCGTATCCTCATCCAGCGAGAAAACAAGAAAATGCCGCAGGCTCAACGAGCCCTTTAACCGCCAAGCAATGCGACGCTCTGCCTCGGCGCTCTCGAAGTATCCGATCATCAACGACCGGAAATGGATCCCGGGGGACAGGCCAGGACGTTCCACCTTCTCGACAAAGACCCTTATGCACAGCGTCTCGACGAAATTGTCGAATACTTCGCCGCCAAAGCGCTTCGTTGAGACGAACATAAAACGGGTAACCCGACCACACAGCCATATTCGAATATGCCACCCACAAAACCTCTTGCCGCTCGCGGTCCTTGCCTTGTACTATGACTGATATTGCGTCAAGGTATCAGGACTTTCACACAGGGGCTGTTAGCGCAGTCGCGCCGAGCTGTGAAGAGCTGAGGTTTCTCCTAATTGGCGTCGTTCAGAAGCAAGCGAGTCGTCGGGCGCGATATCGCAAGATGCGAGACGCGGAAACTACGAGGACCGCGGAATAAGGACAGCGTTCAAAAAGTCTGCTTTGCCCAGGCAAGTTTCAGTTAGTTTGATGAAGCCGTTACCAAAGCTCGAAGAGAAAGATTACCAAGACCTGTCGGAACGATTACCAAAAAAGCCTGGGATTGTCGAGCATAGGGAGATCCCCGTGATATTCTGGCTCCATGTCCCCTCAATACATTTAGAAGCAGTGAGTTGCGCCCGCAAGTGTACGTTTGCGGGCGGAGTGCTTTGTATCAGATGGTGAGTCGGTTGTGCTTGCCTTGCAAATGAGGCGGGCAAGCAGGGGAAGCTCGCCTAAGCGAGAATGGCGAAGCTTTGTCTGAAAAACCGTGTCCTTCCGGCAAGCCTGTGCAAGCCATCTGGGCGTGATTAATCCTGAGAGGAGATCGCGCCGATAGCGCTGCGGTAGTTCCAGGGCATCCATTCCTTTGGGCGGCGCGACACGGCATCCG
>Ga0224530_1000783_pt1 | contig 19094 bp, 12 predicted proteins | sample CBST75metaG_FD_179873 | JGI IMG/M metagenome (GOLD analysis project Ga0224530, IMG submission 179873) | Peat soil microbial communities from Stordalen Mire, Sweden - C.B.S.T75 | ecosystem: Environmental > Terrestrial > Soil > Wetlands > Peat | place: Sweden: Norrbotten County, Stordalen Mire...
GCTATCGGGTGGGCAGCGCGGAGCACATCGCCAATGCCGAGAACCCGCGGATTCCGGCGTCGCTGGCCGGCATTGTGGGCGGGGTGGTTTCGCTGCACGATTTTCGGCGGACGCCGGAGATGAGCGCGCGGAGCAGGCTGGCTGCGCCGCCGCAGTATTCATCCGGGAGTACGCACTACTTGTTTCCGGCCGATTTTGCGGCGATCTATGACCTGAACCCGCTTTATAGCGCGGGCACGACGGGGGCGGGAACCACGATTGCGATTGTGGGCCGAAGCAACATCAACCTGAGCGACGTGGCGCAGTTTCGCGCAATGGCCGGGCTGGCGGCGAGCCAGCCGGCGGTGATCCTGGCGGGGGCGGACCCAGGGCTGGTTACCGGCGATCAGGATGAAGCGACGCTGGACGTGGAGTGGAGCGGCGCGGTGGCGCAGGCGGCCGCGGTGAAGCTGGTGGTGGGCGATTCAAGCGCGACGACGGACGGGGTGGACTTGTCGGCCGAGTACATTGTGAATCACGCGGCGGCGCCGGTGGTGAGCACCAGTTATGGCAGTTGCGAGCAGCAGATGGGCACGACCGAGCTGGCCTTCTACAACAGCCTTTGGGAGCAGGCGGCAAGCCAGGGAATGAGCGCCTTTGTGGCCTCGGGCGACGCGGGCGCGGCGGGGTGCGACGTGGGTTCCGACAGCTATGGCTCGGGTGCGGTGGTGAATGGGTTGTGCAGTTCAACCTACGCCACCTGCGTGGGCGGAACGGAGTTCAATGAGGGGTCGAATCCGGCGCAATACTGGTCGGCGGCTAACTCGGCGGGCTACGGCTCGGCGCTCGGCTATATGCCGGAAGAAGCATGGAACGAGAGCGCGCTGGAGGGCGGAACGGGGCTGTGGGCTACGGGAGGCGGCGCGAGTTCGGTTTATGCGCAGCCGGCGTGGCAAAAGGGGGTGAGCGGGGCGAGCGGAGGGATGCGGGCGGTGCCGGACGTGGCGCTGTCGGCTGCCGGCCACGACGGCTACATGATCGCCGAGAACGGTTCGTACTGGATCATCTCGGGGACTTCGGCGGCGTCGCCTTCGTTTGCCGGGATGATGGCGTTGGTGGTGCAGTCCCAGGGCGGAGCAGGACAGGGCAACGCCAATGCGGGACTGTATCCTCTGCTCGATGCTCCGCGCAATCCATTCCATGCGACACAGTTGGGGAACAACAGCGTTCCGGGGGTGACGGGATTCACGGCCGGCGGCGCGGCATATAACCTGGCTACCGGGCTGGGTTCGGTGGATGGCGCCCTGTTGGTAAGCAGTTGGGGCGCGGAGACGGATGAGGCCGCGAGCGTCGATTTTGCGCTCACTGCTTCAACTGGCGGCGGAACGGCGGCGATAGGCGATACGGTTGCGTTCGCCATCAATGCCACGGCCAGCGGCGCGGCCAGGAGCGCCATTGCTCTGACGGCGACGGCGCCTGCGGGCATAACGGTTGCGGTCGCGCCGTCGTCGATCGTGCCGGGAACAGCGGCTACGGTGACGGTCGCGGCGGGCTCGACGGCCGCGACCGGTGCGCAGAGTCTGGTGATTACCGGCACGGATGCTTCAGGTGCGCAGAGTGTACCCTACGCGCTGACGGTGGCCGCTCCGCCCACGCTAACTTTGACGGCTGCGGCAAGTTCGATTGCGGTGGCGCGCGGCGCGTCCAGCACGGTGAGCTTTACGGCGGCTACGGGAGGGCCGTTCAGCGGAAGCATCGGGCTGGCGGTGAGCGGATTGCCCGCGGGCGTGACGGCAAAATGGTCTGCCAACCCAATTGCGCCGGCTACGGGTGCAAGCGCAAACCAGGTGACGCTCACGTTGTATGCCTCAGCGTTGGCAAGGGTTGGGTCTGCCGGCATTGCGGTCGCGGCTACAGGGGGTGGGCTGCGAGCGGCGCAGACCGTGACCGTGCAGGTGCTGAGCAGCCGGGGCTGCTTTGGCCTGTTGCAACGCTCGCGATGCGGTTCGCCGCCGGCACGGACGCCGCTTCAATAACCGCGGGGGTCTGCGCGATTCGGTGACGCCCGATGGAGCTTGGCTGCTGGCGCAGGTTTCAGGCGAAGAGGGCGAAGGCCTGTTCGACGCGGGCGGGGATTGCGGCCGGAGTATCGCCGAGGGCGTGGCTGACTTCAAGCACGGTGGCGGGAGGCGCGGCGAGCGACTTGAGAGCCGCGACCGTGGCCGGCCAGTCGATGGCGCCGTCGCCGGGCCACAGGTGCTCGTCCTTGATGCCGTGGTTGTCGTGTACGTGGACTGAGGCGATGCGGGCGCCAAACGTGGCGATGGCCGCGGGGATGCCGACCATGATGTGCGCATGGCCCAGATCGAGACAGATGCCGACGTTGTCCAGGTGTCCCATCTCGAGGATGATCATCAGGTGCTCGGGGGTGGTGGCCTCGCTGGTCAGGTTCTCGACCAGCAGACGCACACCGAGCGGCCGAGCAAAGGCGCCCAGGTGTTCGAGAGCGGTGATGGCGTGCTCGATTGCGCGCGGCGACCAGCCGTCGTCCTTCTCGCCCAGATGGAGAACGAGGTTATGGAAGGGGATGTGCTCGGCGGTTTCAAGGGCGCGCTTGATCTCGTCCATGGCGTCGATGCGGCGGGCTTTGTCAGGGTGCAGCAGGTTAACTGCCGGTGCGCCGGCACGGCCCATCTCGTGATCGGGAAAGAGCGGCGCATGCATCGACCAGGCTTCAAGCGGATTGGAGCGGAACCATCCGGCAAGCTCTGCGACGTGCTCGCGGCTGGTGTAGTCAAAGTGCTGGCGAGCGGCAAAAATCTCAACCGCCTGCGCTCCGGACCGGCTGGCAAGCTTCAGCAGCCCAGGGTGAAGGCGCTGGTTCAGGAACAGGTGCGTTGACAAAACATGAGGCATGGTCAAGGGGAACCCCCGCGCCGGATTGGACTGCTTAACTCACCGGGCGCTGTCGTTATTGTCGCATTTTTGCAACAACTTACGAAGAAGCGGGTGTTTCCGAAGATGGTGCGGGCAGGTTGAGCGGCGGCAAGCGGCCGTAACAAACATCGGGGTGCAAGCCTGCAACCTTGGGGAACCGCAGGCTTGCACCCCGATGACGCACTACTGGGGAAGGACAATGAATGGAAATATCCAGTTCGCCTGGAGAATTCAGCGGATGGGCCGTGAAAGCTCCGGCGAAATCTCTGATGCTTGGGCCCGTTGTGCGGAACGGAGACTCAATCCTCCATTTCGGTCACCTGGCGCTGCTCCTCTGAGCGCATCGGTCACTGCACATTGCGCAGAGTCGCCCGGAACGAGAGCGGAAGACTGTTCAATATTGCACAATCTCGAAATAATTCCGTGGGATGCGCGAAGGGCTGCGAACCAGCCAATTGAAGCATGGAAGGAACGGAAATTTGTCACCGGAGGCCGTACGCACGCATCTTTATAAACATGAGCGAGCAAAAGGCGACATTCGGAGCGGGCTGTTTTTGGGGTGTGGAGGCGGCGTTTGCCGCCATTCCCGGCGTCAAGGCCACGGCTGTGGGCTATGAGGGCGGCTCACTGGAGCGGCCCAGCTACAAGGACGTCTGCACAGACGCAACCGGCCACGCCGAGGTGGTCGAGGTGGAGTTCGACCCGGCCCAGGTGAGCTTTGAGCAGCTTTTGGATGCTTTTTTCGCGCTCCACGATCCAACCACCCTCAACCGCCAGGGGCCGGACTGGGGCACACAGTACCGCTCGGCCATCTTCTTCCACTCCCCCGAGCAGGAGGCGCAGGCCCGCGCCAAGATCGAGCAGCTTGCGGCTGAGGGGCGCTTCAAACCCAAGCCCATCGTCACCAAGGTCGAACCCGCCCAAACCTTTTGGCGCGCCGAGGAGTATCACCAGAGATACCTTGAAAAGCGCGGCCAGGCAAGCTGCCATATCTAGGGAACCTCTGCTTAAGTCGATGTTTTGAAAGGGCACGACTTTAAAGCCTGCCCTGAGCGCAGCCGAAGGGTGCCGTAAATGCCCTGAAATGAACGTGGGCTTTAGCCCTTGAGGGAATGCTGGATCGAACTAAAGACTTGTTCAGAGATTCCCTAGGGTGCATCGACAAAGACTGTCGCTGTCGTGCCAGTATGTGTCGATACGCTCAAACCTGCTGCATCTGTCGAAAACTCACCACGCCTGCCTCGTTCATGGGCAACGTGGATTTGCGCTCACAGGTATCTTGCAATTGCCCCTTCTCCGTCGCAGCCCAAATGGGACCGGATTATTGTTCAAGTTGGCAACAAGGTGCGCTTTTCACGCACATACTCGAAAATTCTCCGGATAGAGTCTTAGAATAGCGAGAACGGAACATTTTGGGCGGACCGCGAAACGGAAGCATTCTGTTTGCGGTCGCAGTTGGAGAAGCCCAAGGAAATTTATCCGGCTGTCCGTACATTCAGCTTTTTAGGGCCCATGGCATAGGCCCCTGCCTTGGCAACCCCGTCCCACTGGGACAGAAAAGGAAACCCTTGAGCGCTATGTGGAAACCCAGCCAATCAGGATCGAATACTCCCAGTTTCACCCCGGAGCCCCCCCGTCCCGCGTCTCCTCCTCCGACTGTTGAGCCCGCCAGCCGCGCCATTGCCGTGGCAGCCGATCAGGCCACTGTCGGCAAAGGTCTCTTCGTCAAAGGCGAGATCACCGGTTCGGAGTCGCTGTTTATCGACGGCAAGGTCGAGGGCAGCATCAACCTTCCCGGCAACCGCGTCACGGTGGGCCGAAACGGCCAGGTGGCAGCCAGCATTGCCGCCCGCGAAATTGTGGTGCTGGGCAAGGTTCGCGGCAATATCACCGCCTCTGACCGCGTTGACATCCGCGCCGAGGGCGCGCTTACCGGCGACGTAACCGCCACTCGCATCAGCATCGAAGACGGGGCCTTCTTCAAGGGCGGCATCGAACTTCGCAAGACTGAAGCCAGGCCACCCGCTCCGGGAGCCGCTGCAACGCCCGAACCGCCCAAGCCGGCCCAGGAGTAGCTCGGCCGCTGAATGCATTTGATCGCTCGGCGATACCTTTGCCGTAGCGGTTCGCTATTCCCATGAAAGGAAGTACAGCCCGTGAGCGCTATGTGGAAATCCAGCGAGACTGGATCGCCCTCTCTCAGCCCAACCCCGGAGCCAACCCGCTCCTTCTCAGGCGCTTCCGCGCCTGATTCCGCCCTCCGCCCCGCAGTTGCCGGCAGTGAGCAGTCCACCATCGGCAAGAGCCTGGTCATCACCGGAGAAATCTCCGGCTCGGAGTCGCTGCTTGTCGAGGGAAAAGTCGAAGGCAGCATCAACCTGCCCGGCAACCGCGTGACCGTGGGCCGCAATGGCAAGGTGAATGCCAGCGTCACGGCCCGCGAAGTCGTGTTATTGGGCAAAGTTCGCGGCAATGTCTCCGCTGCTGACCGCGTAGATATTCGCTCCGAGGGCGGTCTCACCGGCGACGTGGCGGCAGCCCGCATCAGCATCGAGGACGGCGCCTTCTTCAAGGGCGGCATCGATATTCGCAAATCTGAAACCAGGCCGGCAGCTCACGGCGTTGTGATCCCGGCAAACCACTAGAGCTTTTTTGGAATGGTGTAGCCCGAAATCGTGTTTGGTATCCCACCCTTTCCGCAGAAAAAAGCGGAAAGGATGGGGCACGGAAGTCTACAGCAAAAGCCAAAATGCTCTAGGCGCCCAAAGCGGTTTTACAGTAGCAGGGCGACGTCTTCAGGCACAGAAATCCAACGCAAACGTCCCTGCATCTCCAGGGACGCTTGTGTTTTGGGGCCGGCCTGGTTTCGTCAGCGCAGTCCGAGCTGCTTCATCGCAACTTCGGGCAGAGCCGATCCGGTTCTTTCCAGCACCCACTTTGCAATAACCACCCAAACCGCGCTTCCGGCCACCAGCACGGCCAGATCGAACCAGCGGCTTTGAGTGGGCACGTGCATGCCCAGCAGTGGGGCAAGCCGGCCGGGCAGCAAGGTGAAGAATACCCAGACCCCCGCGCCGCCGGCCAGCGCCGCCAGCAGGCAGCGGCCCATCTCGGCATAGTCCAAGCTGGCCAGCGAGACCATGCGGCGCTGGTGCAGCAGCACCGCCAGCACCGTAGCCTGCAGGGCGATGCCCGCGTCTGAGGCCAGGGCCAGACCGGCAGCGCCACCCCAGCCGTAGCCCAGGCCATAAAGCGGCAGGGCGATGAGCACAATGATCGTGCTGGCCAACATGGGCAGCCAGGTGATGCCAGCGGCGTAAAAAGCGCGCGCGTAGATGGATTGGGCCGACCAGAAACAGAGCGAGAAGGTATAGAGCGCAAAGAAGAGCGCGGTATGGGTGACGTCGCTGGGGGTAAAGCGCCCGCCGCCGAAAATCAGGCCCGCGATGGGCTGTGCCAGGGCCATCATGGCGGAGGCGGCCAGCATGCCCAGAGCGACGATGCGGGAAACGGAGTCGGCAATGCCCAACGCGAATTCATAGCGCTTATGCTGCGCCCAGAGTTGGGCAAAGAAGGGCATGGAAGCCACGCCAGCGGCCTGCGCCAGCATGGACATGGGCGCGGAGAACAGTTGTTTGGCGTTGGCCAGACGGGTGATGTCTCCAGCGACTTGCGAGGCGTAATAGCTGGAGAAGTATTGATCGAGGAAGGGCAGGCCGAAGCCGAGCATGAGCGGCAGGGTCATCTGCATCCACATGCGGAGGCCCGGATGGTGGAGATCGACTTCCAGGCGGAAACGTACCCCGGCGCGGTGGACGCCCCAGGCGTTGATGGCCAGTGAGCCGAACAGGAAGCCCAGGGTTGCGCCGACGGCCAATGAGGTAATGCCCAGGCGGCGGTGCAGCAAGACGCCGCAGCCAATGATGAAGAGGTTGTAAAAAATCGGTGTGGCCGCCTGGTAGAGGAACTGCTTGCGCACCAGCAGGGTGGCGCCCAGTACGCTGCCGGCAAAGAGAAAGATCTGCGCCGGCAGCAGAATGCGCGTCATGTGCGCACTCAGCGCCACCTGCTCGGGGGTGAAGCCGGGGTTGGTCGAATGGATAAAGGGCGCTGCCAGAAACATCAGCGCAATGGTGGCGGCACAGAGGACCAACACCATGAAATTGAGCACGATGAAAAGCAGGCGCTCGCCTTCGCTCTCCTCGCCGCGCGCTCGGTAGCGGTTCAGAATCGTGACAAAGGTGATGGAAACTGCCCCGCCGACCAGGAAGTTGTTCATCAGGTCGGGCAGGCGGAAGGCGGCCATATAGGCGTCGGTCTGCGCCCCGGCGCCGAAGAGCCAGGCTATGAACTTGCCCCTGGCCAGCCCGAGGAGTCCGGAAAGCAGGGAAGAGGCGGCCAGCAGGATGGAGGCGGTGAAGGTGGTGTGGGTGTGAGAGGGGCGCAGGATTTCCAGGCCGCGTGCCCATCGGGAGCGCGCCGGCAGAAGAGATTGAGTTGGGGGCGTATCTGCCACTCAACTCGATTTTAACGGGGTCAAGGCCAAAGACCGTAAAAGACAAGAAAGAACCGCAGGTATTGGTACCCCCATCTTTTCGCGTATCCTGTCCGCAAGAGGGTGCATTGCATGCAATTGCGAATCTTTGAATTGGGAGTGGCGCTGTGGGCAGCCCTCAGCGCGGTCGCCGTTGCCCAGGCCATTCATGGGCGCGAGGGCATTACGCTGCCACCGCCGCCTGCCGTCGAGGCGGTTCCCGTGGCCGACGACTACTTCGGAACAAAGATTCCAGACAGCTATCGATGGCTTGAAGACGCCAAAACTCCTGAAACGCGGGCCTTTATCGAGGCGCAGAATGCCTACACGGCGCGCTACCTCAAGCAGACCCGCATCCGGCCAGATGTGGTGGACGATCTGGACGCGCTGGAGAATGTCTCGGCCATAGGCATGCCCCGCGAGCGCGCAAACTCCTACTTTTTTTTGAAGCGGCTGGCCGGCGAACAGCAATTCTCAATCTACGTGCGCCGCGGCTCGGCCGAACCCGGTGGAACAAGCAAGGACGAGCGCCTGATCGACCCAGCCACGCTGAGCAGGGATCCGAACACCTCGGTCCACATTGAGGATGTTTCCCGCGATGGCGCACTGCTGGCCTATGCGGTGCAGATGGGCGGAGCGGACGAGGCCGGCATCCACGTTATCAATGTGAAGACCGGCAAGACGCTTGAGGATGAGTTGTCGCCGGCGCGTTACATGGGCGTCGATTTTGCGCCGGACGGAGCCAGCTTCTACTACGCGCGCAACAGCAAGCAGGGAACGCTGCTCTACCAGCACATGCTGGGGACGCGCGTCTCCAGGGACACGCTGATCTTTGGGCACGAGTTTCGCGGTGAGCTGCTGACCGGCAATGACCTTTTTTCAGGCGTGGTGACCGACGATGGCCACTACCTGGTGATCGATATCGAACGCGGCGTGCCGGCCAAGCGCGAAGATATCGTCTTTCGCGACCTGACCAAGCCTGGATCGCCCTTTGAAGTGCTGGTTTGGGGCCTGGATTCGCGCTTCTCCGCGATTTACGCCAAGGGCGCATGGTATGTGAAGACCGACTACAAGTCTCCCAAGGGACGCATTCTCAAGGCCGATCCCGGCATCATGCCCGACGTGTGGAAGACCGTGGTGCCCGAGGGGCCCGATGCGATCGATGGCTGGTCCATCGTCGGCGGAAAAATCTACGTGAGCCGGTTGAAGGACGTAAAGACTGAGACCGCGGCCTACACCCTCGATGGAAAACCCGCAGGCAAGATCGAATTCGACGGCATCGGCGCGGCTTCAGGAGTCTACGGCCGGACAACTGATCGCTACGGCTACTTTTCATTTTCGTCGTTCATTGCGCCGCCGGCAATCTACCGGCTGGATACGGCAACCGGCAAGCGCGAGGTCTTTTTCCAGCCCAAGATTCCCTTCGATTCCAGCCAGTATGAACTGAAGCAGGTGTTCTTCAAGTCCAAGGATGGGACTGCGGTTCCCATGTTCATCGCCGGCAAAAAGGGCCTGAAGCGGGACGGAACCGAACGCCTGCTGATGACCGGATATGGCGGTTTCGACCTGAGTATTCTCCCCTCCTGGAACCCGGCTTATGCCTGGTGGCTCGAACAGGGCGGCTGGTTTGCGCTGCCCAACCTGCGCGGCGGCGGCGAGTACGGCGAAAGCTGGCACGAGCAGGGAATGTTTGAAAAGAAGCAGAACGTCTTTGACGACTGGTTTGCGGCAGCCGAGTACCTGATCGCCAACAAGTACACCGCGCCGGAACACTTCGCCATTACGGGCCGATCCAACGGAGGCCTGCTGATGGGCGCGGCCATCACCCAGCGACCGGATCTCTTCTCAGCCGTGCTCTGCGGTTACCCTCTGCTTGACATGCTTCGCTTCCAGAAGTTCCTCGTGGGTTCTTTCTGGACCACGGAATATGGCTCCGCGGAGAATGACAAGCAGTTTCCCTACCTGCTCAAGTACTCGCCCTATCAAAATGTGAAAGCCGGCACGGCCTACCCGGCGGTGATGTTCTTCACCGGCGACAGCGATACCCGCGTTGACCCGCTCCATGCGCGCAAAATGACCCCGCTGTTGCAGTCGGCCTCCACCAGCGGGCGACCGATTCTGCTCCACTATAGCCTTGCCGGAGGCCACTCCGCCGGGGTTGGCGTTGACCAGCAAGTTCAAGACGATGCCGACCAGCTCACCTTCCTGTGGACCGAAACGGGACAGCCAACCGCACCAAAGTAGTCCCCCTGCCCGTCAGGCAGGTACTCAAGGACACAGCTCTGCCGTAACCTCATGCCCTTGGTAATCCTTTCCGATAAGGGAGATGCGGAACCTCAACAGCTCGCCTTATAGGCGGTTTCACTGGCTACGCCCGCTCAGATCCAGAGCAGCGGGGCCAGTGAAGCCGCTCTCGACAGGTTGTTCGGGCAGAGAGCGCATGGGGTGCTCTCCGCCCGGCCGGGAACTTGCCGCCGGAAATTCCGCTGGGGTAGTGTGCCGGAGTGAGAATGCTACAAGCAGAGTTGGAAGCCAACAGTATCGATCACAAACAGGAGGCTGCCCGCCTGGCCGCCCTCAATTCGAGCGGAATTCTCGACACCGCGCCGGAACCCAGCTACGACGCAATTACCCGGCTCTCTGCCGAGTACTTCCAGGCCGAAGTGGCCCTCCTCGGCTTTGTGGATGAGACTCGCATCTGGATCAAGTCGCACTGGGGCGAAGATGTTCGCGAACTGCCGCGCAACAACTCCATCTTTGAGATGGTGCTCGACGAGGATGGTCCGCTGGTCATCCCGGATCTCTCCCAACACCCCCGGTTTCAGGGCCACCGGCTGCTCATCCGGCGTTTCGCCGTGGCGTTTTTTGCCGGCGTTCCGGTGCGCTCGCGCAGCGGCAAGATTCTGGGAGTGTTGACCATCTTCTGCCGCCACCCCCGAGCCGCGTTGGCGCCGGATGAGATTGAAATGTTTGAGAATCTGGCCGACATGGTGGCCAGCCAACTCGAACTCCACAAGTTGCGCAAGAGCTTCGCCGCGCAGGGAGCGCGGCGACCTCGCGCAACAGCCGTCGCTGCCGTATCCGGACAAGCCTGGCCGCGCATCCCGGATCTGCGCCGCGCCCTGGACGAGCGCCAGTTTGTGCTCTACTACCAGCCTGAAATCGATCTCTCCACCCGCAAAATCGTCGGCCTCGAGGCGCTGATCCGCTGGGCGCATCCTGAGCGCGGGCTTATCCCGCCCATGGACTTCATCCCCATGGCCGAGGAGTGCGGCTTGATCCTGCCCATCGGAGACTGGGGATTGGCCGAGGCCTGCTGCCAAATCCAGGCATGGAGCGGCGAGGATCCCCGTCACGGCTCGCTTCGGGTCTGCGTCAACCTCTCAGCCCGCCAGTTCAACCGCGAAGGGCTGGCCGATCACGTCGAGTCGCTGCTGATGCAATCGGGCATCTCCAGCCGCCAACTCGGCCTCGAGATGACCGAGTCCAGCCTGATTCCCAACATGGGCACCGCCCTGGGGGTGCTCAGCAGCCTTCGCAAGCTGGGCGTCTCACTCCTAATGGACGACTTTGGCACCGGCTACAGCTCACTCAGCTACCTGCATTCGTTCCCCTTTGACGTCCTCAAGATCGACCGCTCGTTCGTGGGCCGCATGACCGAGGGCGATCAACCGCTCCAGATCGTCCGCACCATCATCGAACTGGCCAGGGTACTGGGAATGGACGTGGTGGCCGAAGGCATCGAGACTCGCGAGCAGTATGACCTGCTGCGGCAGATGGGCTGCCGCTTCGGCCAGGGCTTTCTTTTCGCACGCCCCATGACCGCCGAGGCCGTCACTCGGCTGCTGCGGCTCCCCGGACGCGTACTGCCCGATCCTGAAGTATCCGGGGCCGCTTGAGCATGAGTGCCTGCTGTGGCGAGTCGTTAATCCATCACACTAAATCTGTCATCTTGAGCGAGCGTAGCGAGTCGAAGGATCTGCGGTTCCGGCGCTCGACAAATGCAGCGAACTTCGAAGACGCCGCACTCGCATGCCCGGCATTATCCAGACAGCCGCAGGCCACGCAGGCTGTCGCGAGCCAAGGCGGTTTGTTTCATTTTGGGACTAGCAAATGGCCGCTCCTGATCCGGAACCCGCCCATCTGCTACATGTGAGATTTCTCACGCGCGCGGCTCAGCCTCGATTATGCTCCAACCTATGCAGCAGCCAGCCGAACCCGGATCCTCCCCCAGCTTTGCGGGTCTGATGGCCGCGCTTGCCGCACCTGCAAAGAAACCTGAGGCTCCCGGCAATACCCAGGGAGCGCCCACTTCTTCGCAGGGGTGGAAATCCGCGCCCGCCTGGAACGACGACGATCTTGCCGAGGATGTGGCAACCCTCAGCTATGAGTGTGCTTTGCGCGCCCATGCCCGCTACCGTTCTGCCGATCCCCCGGCTGCCGATTTTCCCGCCGCCCGTCCCGCCAACGCCCAATCCAATGACCGGTCGCTCACGCAGCCCATCAGTCCGGGGCCAATCCATCCTCACGAGACGCTTCCGGCCAATGCGGATACTGCCGCTCGATCGGCAACCCCACAAGCAGCGCCTCTTTCGAGTGCGGACGATGAAAGCCCCGCGACCGTCAACGGCTTGGCCGAGCCCTCCGATCGGAACCTGAAGCGCGCCAGCATCACCATCCGCCTCAGCCAGGCCGAATGCGCACAACTGCGCCAACGCGCCGCCGAGGCCGGACTCACCGTCTCGGCATACCTGCGATCCTGCACTTTTGAGGCTGAGTCCCTGCGCGCGCAGGTGAAAGAAGCACTGGCGCAATTGCGTTCGGCCGCGCCCAACGCGGCCCAGGTCGCTTCCACTCCAGCCCAGCCCTCCCGGCCCGGGTGGTTGTCGCGGCTTCTGCCGAGCGCCCACTCCAACCGGCGCACCAACCGGGCCTGACAGGCTACAGCAAGATTTCTCTGTGTGGGGAATGCCCTTTCAAGACAGCGAGTGTCTCCGCTGCCAGGCAATCCTACAGCTGTAGGTGGCCTATTCCTGAGCGAGCCGACGGCTTCACATGCTGCTGAAAAGCGCTGTTTTGTAACATGAGGTACTTGCAAAATCAAAGCGGAGGGGTTGTTTTTAAGCGGAGGGAAGTTCCAATTTTGGAATAGGAGTTACCAAGACCAATTCCAACTGGAAGGATTTCCCTCCCTATGCAGCTTACCCTCTCCGGCCAACTGCAGCAATTCCTGCGGGTGATGCAAGGTTCCTTGTTCCCGGCTCTCCAGGAGCAATTGGGGCCGTTGACCGACAAGCACCAGCAACTGGTGGCGGTGTTGAGCATGATTCAGATTGAGGCGATGGTTGCCTCCTGTCCGGGCGGCGTGGGCCGACCGGCGGCGGATCGGCGGTCCATAGCGCGGGCCTTTGTGGCCAAAGCGGTGTTCAACATGCGCACCACGCGGCAGTTGCTGGATCGTCTGCCGGCCGATGTTTCATTGCGGCGCATTTGCGGTTGGGAGAGTCGGCGCGAGATACCCCATGAATCGCAGTTTTCTCGCACGTTTGCCGACACTGGAGCAAATGCTGGACGATCTGCCGCGGGCCTGCAACGTGGGCAGCAAGAAAAACAGCAAAGGGCTCAGGAAACCTGGGTGGGTTACAAACTCCATCTGGATGTGGCCGACGGGCAGATACCGATAAGTTGCATTCTTACTTCGGCGTCCCTGCATGATAGTCAGACGGCGATTCCCCGAGCGCGATTAAGTGCCCAACGCGTGACCAATCTCTACGACCTGATGGATTCGGCCTACGATGCCCAAGCGATCCACGAGCACCGCCGCGGCTTGGGGCACATACCGATCATTGATGTCCATCCGCGCCGCGATCAAGCGCAGAAAGCGGAGTTACAAGCGGAGGAGAAGCGGCGCAAGCTGCTGAACTACAGCTTCGCCGAGCAGGTGCGCTATCGGGAACGCGCAACAGTGGAGCGGGTAAACGCGCGCTTGAAAGACGAGTTCGGAGGGCGGATGGTACGCGTGAGGGGCAACGCCAAGGTGATGTGCCATCTTATGTTCGGTATCGTCGCGCTGGCCGCCGATCAAATCCTGCGACTTATCACGTAGGCTGTCCGTCCCTATTCAATCAAAATCGGAGACAGATACCGGCCAGGCAAGGTCGCGGCGTGCCCGAAAAATGGAATCTTCGTGCCTGTCGCCTCCCCATGTCGCCTCAATAGCGCGGCTTTGCATCGCCAGGCAACGCCGCCGGATCAGAATTCCACTCCCGCCAGAATGGCCCTCGGCGCTTGGGAATTTTGCAAGAGGCTCCATGTGGTTTAATTTTCCGTTAAGCTGGTGAATTGGAAACCGGAAGGCCTGATTCGATGCGCTCAGTTTTGACATTTGTTGCCCTCGCCCTTGCCACTCTCACTCTTCAAGCACAAACCAGTGCGGCGCAGCCCGACCCGGTCCACCGCGACTGGCGGGCCTCGTGGGTCACTCATCCCACCGCGCCCTTGCGGGAGCCCGTGGTGCTCCACTTCCGCCATACTTTGACGCTGGCCGCCGTCCCCGCCAGCTACCCGGTGCGGGTTAGCGCCGACAACCGCTTCGTTCTCTTCGTCAACGGCCACCGCGTGGGCGACGGCCCGGCCCGCGGCGACCTGCCCCATTGGCGCTATGAGCGGTTCGACCTGGCGCCACTGCTGCAACCCGGCCAGAACCTGATCACCGCAACCGTGTGGAACTTCGGCGTCTACGCCCCCATTGCGCAGATGACCGACCGCACCGCCTTCCTGCTGGAAAGCGAGGCCACCGGGGCAGACTCCATCAGTACGCCCAAGGGCTGGCTGGTCGAAGTGGAGCCCGGTCATGGCCCGATTCCGCGCGTCGCCAACGGATTCTCGGAATACATGGCCTCGGGCACCGGCGAAGAGATCGACGCCGCGCGCTACGACTGGACGTGGAACGACCCCGGCGCAACCGGCCCGGCCTGGGTTCCGGCGGCCTCGCCCATCCGGGAAAGCATTTATTCCACGGTCAATAGAGTCCACTCCGCCGACACTACCGGCGACAATCCCTGGGGGCTGGTGCCCGATGCGCTGCCGCATATGGAATACAGGCCCGAAAGCGCGGGCCTGACGGTTCGCGCGGATTTCCCTGCCCTCAAAGCTTTCCCTACGGCCCCGGTCACCGTCCCCGCCGGCAGCCATGTTCACCTGATGCTTGACCGCAAGACGCTCACCACGGCTTACCCGCTGCTCACTGTTTCCGGCGGAAAGGGCGCGCACATTCGCCTCACCTACTCCGAGGCCCTCTATGACAAGAATCTGCACAAGGGAGACCGCGACGATGTGGGCGACCGCACCGCCCACGGCCTCACAGACAGCTTTCTGCCCGACGGCGGTCCGCACCGCTCGTTTGAGCCGCTCTGGTGGCGCACTTGGCGGTATCTCGATCTGGACATCCAGACCGGCGACGAGCCGCTGCAACTGGAGTCTCTGACCGCCTCGTTCACGGCCTACCCCTTTGAGGAGCGCGCCACCTTCAAGTCTCCCGACGCGCAGTTGGACGATATTTGGAAGATCAGTTGGCGCACCGCTCGGCTCGATGCCCACGAGACCTACATGGACACGCCCTACTATGAGCAGCTCCAATATGCGGGCGACACGCGCATCCAGGCGCTCATCTCGTATGCGGTGGCCGGAGACGACCGGCTGGCCAGGCAGGCTCTTCAGGCTTTCAACCTCTCGCGCATGCCTGAAGGAATTACCCGCAGCCGCTATCCCAGTTCGCTGCCGCAAACCATTCCCACCTTTTCCCTGCTGTGGATCGGCATGGTTCACGACTACTGGATGTACCGTCCCGACGCTGAACCGGCGCGCGCTTCGATCGAGGGAACCCGCACGGTGCTGGATTGGTTCGCCGCCCACGAACAGCCCGACGGCCTGCTGAACGAACTCCCCTGGTGGAGCTTTATCGATTGGGTCTCTTCGGGCACCATCCCCACCTATGACGCGCATGGCGAATCCTGCATGACTACGCTCGAATACCTGGGCGCCCTGAACGATGCCGCCGACCTCGAAAAAGCCCTTGGCGACCCGCTGCTGGCCACCCGCTATCAATCGCGCGCCGCCCATATCCGCTCTGGCCTCTTCGGCAAGTGCTGGAGCGTTTCGCGCGGCCTGATTGCCGACAATCCGGAGCTGAAGAACTTCAACCAGCAGGCCAATATCCTGGGCGTTCTTTACGACGTAGTCCCCAAAGACCGCCAGAAGGAAGTGCTGCGCCGGATGCTGGGAATCGATCCCGGCACCGCGCCGGATGGCGTTCTGAGCGCCTCCTACTACTTCCGCTATTACCTGGCCCGCGCGCTGGACCACGCCGGGCTTGCGGACGAATACCTGCGCTCGCTCGATCCCTGGCGCAAGCTGCTGCCGCTCCACTTCAGCACCTGGCCTGAGATTCCGGGCAACACGCGCTCCGACTCCCATGCATGGACCGCGCATCCCATCTACGATCTGCTTACCCTGGTGGCCGGCATCGAACCCGCCAGCCCCGGCTTTGCCAGCGTCCGCATCGCGCCTCACATGGGTGCGCTGCCCTCGCTCACGGCCACTTATCCGCATCCCCAGGGAGCTATTAAAGTGGATTATCGGCGGCAGGGCGCAGGGCTCGACGCAACCGTCACCCTGCCCGGCAAGCTCACCGGCAGCTTCGTCTTCAACGGCAAGACCTGGCCGCTAAAGCCGGGCCTGAACCACATCCAGGCTCGGTAGATTGGACGACTGGATTTTTGATGGCGAAAGGAGCGGCGGGGGAAAAGGGCGTGTGGGTGGGATGAGGGTTGTGGTTTCGCAGGTCTCGTTGCTGATAACGAACAAGCCCTTTCGTCATCACAGCATCCTGCATCCCAGGTCTCAGAATCGAGACCTGGGGCACCCGATCATTTGTGGATGGTCAGACCTGGGGCACCCGGCAAAAAGTCATTGAGGCGTAGTCATTTTCTGTATTCCAAAGCCGCAAAATCGATATAGAGAACGACAACCGATGTTTCACCATTGTAGAAAACGTGTTAAAACTCGAACATGGCCAAGGGAAAGCTAGCAGCGCCGGCAGGACACGTCAACCTAAGAATGCTCGCCGAGCATTTGGGACTTTCGCAGACCACCATCTCTCTGGTTCTGAATAATTCTCCATCGGCCAAGTCCATCCCCCAGGAGACCCGCAACCGGGTAACAGAGGCCGCAGAGCGGCTCAACTACCGGCCTAACTACTTTGCCCGCTCGCTGCGCCAAAGCCGGTCAATGAGCGTGGGCGTGCTGGCTCCTGACCTGAGCGAGGGCTACTTTACCCGCGTGATGAGCGGCGTGGTTCAGGAGTTGACCGAGGCGCACTACTTCTACTTCACCGCGTGCCACGACTGGAAACGCGAGCTGATCGAAAAATATCCGCGGATGCTGGTGGAGCGCGCCGTGGACGGCTTTCTGCTGCTGAACACCACGGCAGAGCATCTTGATGTGCCGGTTCCGGTAGTGGCCATTTCAGCTCACAGCGCGGCTGAAAACGTGACCAACATCGTGCTGGATCACCACCTGGCCGTGCAGCAGGCGCTGACGCACCTTTACCAACTCGGCCACCGCCGCATCGCCATCATGCGCGGCCCGCGCGCCATCCCCGACTCGGAGTTCCGCTGGAAGAGCATTCAACAGGTGGCCTGCGAGCTGAATCTCAAGCTGGACCCGGCACACGTGATTCGCATCGACTCTGCCGCATGGTCAATGAAGGCCGGATATCACCCGATGGCGCCCGAGATCGGCTACAAACCCATGCAGGCGCTGCTCAAGAAGACCCGCGACTTTACCGCCATCTTCTGCTTCAACGATATCGCCGCCATCGGCACGATTCGCGCCCTCAAAGATGCGGGGCTCAGCGTGCCGGGAGACGTCTCAGTGGTCGGCTTTGACGATATTCTGTCGGCTGCCTATTACACGCCGTCGCTGACCACCGTCCGCCAGCCGCTCGCCGAGATGGGCAAGCGCGGCGCACAGGTGCTGCTGGAGCGCATCGCCAATCGCGAAAAAGAGTACCCATCGGAGATCGTCATGGCCCCGGAACTGGTCATCCGCGAATCCACAGGCCCGGCGCCGGCAAAACGGTGATTCTTGACCGGTAGAAATTGGCGAGATCCTATCGCAGTTTGCGCACAGACTCGGCCTGCTTCTCGGGTCAACACTTACCCCTAGATGAAGGGCTCCATTCCATGATCTTCTGGACCGGGAGCCAAGTGTTATGGAGGCTGCGTGTAATCCCGGCGACAGTATTCCCGCTCGTCACCTCTTGTCCGTATTTCACCATAATGGAATCAAATTCTCTCAGAGGAGCTTCCGGGTGTAATGCGTGCATTGCCTGCGCGATTTGTCGGGCACTGGCAATAACGGCGCGGGCGACCTCCGGTTTTTGGTAGACCTTTCTGATAACAGCGTCTGCCGAGTTAACAGGCAGCGCGTTCTCAATCCAGCCAAGACGACACATTAGCCTCACCAGCCAGATGTCCGGCTTCACACAATTAAAGCCGATTCCCATCATCAAATGGAGCGCTGTCGTATACCCGACCAATTGGGCTAGACGTTTGTGCACCCTCCATAGGGCCGCGTCTCCTGGAACGTCGTAGCCGTCACCCAAGAACGACGCGAGCGGTAGGGCGTCAGGCTGGAAGACTTGAAATACGGCGGCGACCGAGAGAATCTTGTGGAGTTTCGGGGCAAGCCTGGAGTAGCTAATACCCGCGAACCGGCCTTCCTTATTGAGGAATTCCCGAACGGCTTTGCCGTGAGCCTTCTTGTCGGAATCGAAGTACCACTCCGGACCTGCTAATACTCGGAAGTCTTTGAAGAATGGCGTAAGTTGCTCGATCTCGCCGTGGACATACTCCGCCTTGAAGCCCGCGTAGCGGATCGTCTTCCAGACCCGCCCCCACAAATCATCCACGGACATGTCTGCGCGAAGGTGCGCATTCCTACAGACGTCATCCAATGCTTTGGTGAACTCTGCTTTATTCTTATCATGCTGTTTAGCATCGTAGGGCGAAGGTCGCGTCGCTTCTTCGAGCACTGCTGCACGGATGCGCTCAAAGACGATAGCCCTTTCGGCGGGGGATTGCATAGTGTTCTCCTTTGACTGCAAATCGCATGACGGGCAGTGCTGATGCGGCTGCACACTACTCAGCAACATCTAGGCAAGATGTTTCAGGAGACGAAAGCTTCATTACGACACGAGCGCCAGGTTGAATGGTAACGAGATCTCCGTCCCAAAACGCCTCGTTTGCCCCAGCACGGCCCCGAGCGTAAACATGGTATTTCTTCCCAGCCACGAGAGAGGCGGAAAAATTGCCATCCTCATCGGTTTGTGTTTTAACAATTTGGTATTGTTTTTTGTTGTCGTCGGCCCACCTCAACGTATTAAGCATTGAAGGGTAGAATGTAGCCAACTCGTGCCTGCTATAACTATTTTCAGTCCATTGAGGATTCTTCTTCCATTCACCAAGTTCAAGATTTAATGCTTTAAGGGTTCGCGCATAAATAACTTGAACAATATATCAATGCAGCATATGCTTTCCTTATGGGAACAGCGTTGGCCGTAGTGCGGAATAAATACCGGGCG
>Ga0224530_1000785_pt1 | contig 19067 bp, 17 predicted proteins | sample CBST75metaG_FD_179873 | JGI IMG/M metagenome (GOLD analysis project Ga0224530, IMG submission 179873) | Peat soil microbial communities from Stordalen Mire, Sweden - C.B.S.T75 | ecosystem: Environmental > Terrestrial > Soil > Wetlands > Peat | place: Sweden: Norrbotten County, Stordalen Mire...
GGGTGGTGGGGGGGGGGGGGGCGGACCCTTGCGCGCGCCGCTTGTTTAGCCTCGCTCGAAAGGCCTATACTCCACGCGTTTGGGCGTTAGGCCCGAGAAAGAATGGAGCAGCTTATGGTCACCGAATCGCTGATACCGGCAACCGAACGCAGACAACCCGCCACCGGGGCCACGAACACAGAGAACCCCGCGCTGTCCGCTGCGATGTCCTTCGAGCAGGAGTTGAATCCCTGGCTGACCCAGGAGGCCCGGTTCGACTTTGCCGCCCGTAAGCTCAACCTCGACGAGGGCATATGGAAGATTCTCCGCCAGCCTACCCGCGAACTGATCGTCCACATCCCGGTAGGCATGGACGACGGGCGGATTGAAGTTTTTACCGGCTATCGCGTGCAGCATTCGACCGCGCGCGGCCCCTCCAAGGGCGGCGTGCGCTACTCGCCGGATGTCTCGCTCGACGAGGTGCGCGCGCTGGCCAGTTGGATGACCTGGAAGTGCGCGGTGGTCAACATTCCCTTCGGCGGCGCCAAGGGCGGCATCATCTGCGATCCGCACAAGATGTCGCAGGGCGAGTTGGAGCGCATGACGCGCCGCTACACCGCCGAGTTGATGGAGTTCATCGGGCCGGAGAAGGACGTGCCCGCACCGGACATGGGCACCAACGAGCAAACCATGGCCTGGATGATGGACACCTACTCGATGCACATGCGCCAAACGGTCACCTCAGCGGTGACGGGCAAGCCGGTCAACATCGGCGGCTCCAGCGGCCGTCGCGAGGCCACGGGACGGGGCATCTCGGTGGTCTGCGACCAGGCGGTCCAGCAGCTCGGCATGACCTTCAAAAACTGTAGTGTCATCCTTCAGGGATTCGGCAACGTCGGATCGAACGCAGCCAAGCTGCTCTTCGAGAAGGGCTACCGCATCCTCGGCATCGCGGAGTTCGACGGCGGCCTCTATAATGCCGGCGGTATCGACATCCACGCGCTGTTGACTCACCGCGCGCAGGCGGGCACCATCGCCGGCTTCTCCGGCGCGGAGGCCTCCAACCCCGCCGAGCTGGTCACGCGCGAGTGCGAAATATTGATTCCCGCGGCAACCGAGAACGTCATCACCAGCCGCAACGCCGGCGATCTGCACTGCCGCATCCTGTGCGAGGGAGCCAACGGGCCGACCACCATTGTTGCCGACGAGATTCTCGCCTCCAAGGGAATCTTCGTCCTGCCAGACATCCTGGCCAACGCCGGCGGCGTCACCGCCAGCTACTTCGAGTGGGTGCAGGACAGGATGGGCTACTTCTGGACCGAAGCCGAGGTGAACCAGCGGCTCGACCGCATCATGACCGACAGCTTCCGCGATGTCATCGCCTACGCCGAGTCGCACAGCGTCAACAACCGCATCGCCGCATACATGCTGGCCGTCGATCGCGTCGCATACACCACCAAGCAGCGCGGCATGTACGCGTAAAGGCAGTGGTAAGTGATCAGTGATAAGTGGTCAGAAAAGAGGAGCAACACTCACTTACCACTTACCACTAGTGTCCTAAGTCTGAAGTTCGTTGAAGAATAGGCCGGGCCTTCAGCCCTTTGCTTTGTGGCGAAATGTACCCTGGGGCTGCGCCCCAGACTGGTATAGAACGGACCTTTGGCCCTTGGTTTTGTGCTGCGAATTAATGACTCAGGACACTAGATTGTGACGTTCAGCGTCACCGTCCGCGACTGCACCTCGCCTGTCACAGCCGACGTGCCGATCACCTGGAAGGTGTACGTCGCGGGCTTCGTGCCCAGATCCGTGCAGGTGCTGCATCCCGTCATCTGCGCGATTGCCGCGACCGCAATCAGGGCCATCAGCGAGCGCAGCCAGCGGCGCTTTCCGGGGATGAGGAACGCTACCAGGCCCGCCAGCGCAGGCAGAGCGAAGGGAGCCAGATGCGGCCCGCCACCGTTGCCGCCCAGGAAGTATGGCTGCGCCGTGCCGCAGTCGTGCGGCGCCGTCGTCTCCACAATCAGCGTGGTCATTCCGCCGCCACTGGGTGTTGCCGCCGGGGCAAAGATGCAGGTTGCCTCCGTGGGCAGATTGCCGCAGCTCAGGTTCACGCTCTCGGCAAATCCGTTGTTCGCCGTCACCGTCACCGTCAGCAGCGCGGCATATCCCACGCCGGCACTGGCCGGGTTGGGCGTCGCGCTCACCGTGAAGTCGGTCGTGTTGCCCGACGTGATGGTCTCGGTGATAATCGGGAAGCTGGCCGCGGCGAAATCCGTCGTTGCAGCATAGCTCGCCGTAATGGAGTCGGCCCCCACGGGAAGGCTCGAGGTGGTGAACGTGGCTGTGCTGGTGAGGCCCGAGCCTGCTGTCAGCGTTCCTGACCCGATCGGGGTTTGCAGGCTGGTATTTGGATTCAATTCATAGAAGGTGACCGTCCCAGCCGGCGGCGCGTAGTTGCCGGTCAGTGTCGCGGTAAAGGTAACAGGCTGGCCCACTGGCGACGTTTGCGGCGAGCCGGCAAGAGTCGGATTTGACGTAGTGTCCGGCAGCACCGTGATCGCGACTGGGGTCGAGCTCGATCCCTCATGGCTGGCATCGCCGAGGTAGACGCCGGTGAGGATATTTGTGCCTACTGCGGTCCCAACGGTTGTGCCGACGGAGGGATCACACGCGCCACCGGTGACCGGAAGCACGCACAGTGTGCTGGTAACACCGTTGTAGTCGTCGTTGAGGTCAACATTCCCGGTCATCGCGCTATTGTCGGAGGAGGAGGTCTCAATGATGCCGTTCCAGTATTGGCCATAGAACATGGTCAGGCTGGACGCGGCGGGTGGAGTGACTACAGCGGGGGGAGCGGGGCAGCCCGCAGCCGGACCGATGCAGAAGAATATCTGAGTGGTGGTGGTGACATCCAGAATATTGTGCGTGCCGTTGGGGCCGGTGAGGGTTGTCACCGCATTGTTGGGGTCGCCGCCATAGACCGCGGTCATTGGGTGAACTCCGCCCAGATAGCTGTTGCCAGCCGGGACGGTGCATTGTGCGGTGGAGGTCGTTCCCGTACTGGCAGCGGGTACCACAGTGCATACCGGTGTGGTTGTGTTATCGATGTAGAACGTCACCGAGCCCGTGGGCGTTTTTCCTGAACTCGGTGTCAGCGTTGCGGTGATGGTGAATGCCTCCCCGATGATGCTCGGCTCGGGCAACGCCGCGAGCGTTCCCGTCGTAGGCAGCGCGGTAATGTTGTTCAGCAGCACGGTGATGCCGCCGGTGTTGACATCCTCCGGGTTGGCAGGCAGTGTGGCCGAGGCCTGCGCCACGCCGCCTAGCACAATGGGGTTGGAGATCGTCGCGCCTCCGTTGGCCACCACCAGGTCTGGCACCGTGCTGCCGCGCACGCTCTGCAGCGTCAGGGAGTTGATCCCCTGCCCGGCAAGGAAGTGCGCCTCGTTGCCGAAGCTGTGGTTCACCGGGCTGCCACTATCCTGGTTGTACAGGACGCTGACCAAGTACCCGTCGCTGAGCACGATGTCGGGCAGCTTGTCCCCGTTCATGTCCGCCACGACGGCTAGATAGTAGTTACGGCTCAGTTGCAGCGTGAATGGCTGGGTGAATGTCCCATCCCCATTGCCCCACCAGATGTACAGCCAGTTCGGCGCGGTGGAAACCGGGTTCGACGGGTCGGAGGCGAGTTTGTGGTAGAGGGCGAGGATGTCGCCATTGCCGTCGCCGTCAATGTCGGTCAGCAGCACCGTGGTGATCGCGTAGTTCCCGAATGGCCCAGTAAGCGGATTCATCGCATTAAAGGTCTTCCCCGTCCCGTCGCGGTTGTTCACATAGGGGACAAGCGCTGCACCTTGCTGGAAGATCAGGTCCTGATTGCCAACTCGACCTGTCGCAAAGTAGCCCGCCGCCACCTGACTGATGCCGATGCCGGGCGCCGATTGATCCAGCCCCAGCTTGAATACCCCGCTGCTCTGGCCCAGCAGCGTGTCTTCGTAGACCGATGCTTGAGAATCGAGATTTGCGATGTCCGCGATGCCGTCGCTGTTGAAGAGGCCCACCGCGCTCTCGCCGTAGAAATTATTGTTGCCCGTCTGGACTGCACTCACAGCCACCGGTGCGGTAAATGTCCCGTCGCCCACGCCGTACTGAACGTAGAGGCCGGTGCCCGTGCCCGCTGGCGCAGGTAGCGGATTGCCGATCAGCGAGTAGGCAAGGTCCGCAACTCCGTCGCCGTTGAAGTCGCCGGAAAGAATGTTCGGCCAGAGGTTGGCGGCGATACCGCTGGGCGGGCCTGTGGTGTTGGTGGGTTTGGCGTAAGTGGCGTAGGTGCCGTCGCCGTTGTTGGTGAGCAGTTGTGCCTGAATGGCATCGGCGCCAGTTCCCGTGGCCACCACCACATCGAACGGGTTGCCGCTCTTCCTGAACTGGCCTATCGTCGCGCCCAGCGCCGGGGCCAGGGCGGAGTAGGCGAGGGAGGTCTGGAAGCTGCCGTCAGCATTGCCCTGAATCAGGGCGACGCCCTCGGCTGAGTCCACGGCGAGGACCGGGTAGCCGCCGTAGAACGATGCCAGCGCGAAGGAGGAACGCCCCGGGCCAATGTTGTAGATGTTCTTCAGCGTGTAGTTCGGGCTATAGCTGCCAGAGTTCTCCAGCACGCTTAGGCCGATCGGTGTGCTGGTCAGAATCTCGATGAGGCCACTGGTGTTGATATTGGAGATGGCAGCAAGGTGACCGCCGTTGCCGGTGAGTGCGTTAGTGCCGGCAGCCGTGCCGCCTTCGCTGGTCGTCGAGAACCCTCCCTTGCCATCGCCAGGAAATATCTCAATGGAGCCATCTTTGCCTTCGACCACCATATCCGGTTTGCCATCTCCGTCCATGTCCTGCAACAGCATGGAGTAGACACCCTTGTCGAAGGTGAGTGGAGGTTGAGCAGTGAATACTCCAGTGCCATCGCCGATGTAGACCGTTGCGGTGTGTCCAGCTTGGCCGTTAATGATGAAGAAGGCGTGGTTTTTGTTGTCGAAGTTTCCGGTCTTGTTGTCGAAGCTGCCGGTGTAGATCGGGCCTGCTCCGTCGGCCAGCGTGATGGGGATCGGTTGGATCAGCGTGAAGCCGGGCAGCGTGCCGCCGTACTGGCCGCTGTTGGAGAAGACGTAGAGGTAATTGTTCGCGCTGTCTTCAACCAGGAGTTGGGGCAGTCCGCCGGTCGTGAAGGGGAGGGCGGCGATGTAAGCGAAGTACGGGGTCTGATTTCCCTGTGCCGCGAACGTCATGCAGCCGCTCTTGCCACTCTTGGGAGGGTAAGCATTTCCCCCGTCATATGAACTGACACCGTTATTACTGAAGTTGTTGTTGTTTGAGTTCGCGCCGGTGCCGTAGTAGACGCAGATATAGTTTCCTCCAGAGATTGCGCCTGGAAGGGGGCTGAGCGCGAAGGCGAAGTCAGCCTTCCCATCGCTGTCGAAGTCGGCCGATGCAGCGACGACGTTCGAGACATTGGTAAAGGAGATTTCGTCCGCGTCCGCTGAGAGGAAACCTGGCGGGTCGTTGATCAGTGCGCCGGCAACGATGGCAGGGACTCCGGCGACGGTCTTGGTGGGAGCGTTGATGTACAGGATGTCCGGGCCTGGGGCGCTGGACTGGTACTGAAAGGTTCCGCTCAGGATGCTGGTGACCCGGCCGCCGGTCGTCTGCACATAGGGCAGAGCGTTGAACTGCGACGACTGCTGGGCGGCGCAGACGCCCGAGGCCATGCCCAGGAGGCAGCAGAGTGTACGGCGAAGGATGCGACTGAAGCGCGACATGGAATCACCGGCCCGAGAGCGCAGGGCGTGGGAGGACATCTGCCAATTTACCACGCGCGCCGTATGGTGTACGAGGCTGCCGCAAAGCGCAAAGCCCCCGGCTGTGGCAGAATGCTAGAGTCTACTTTGCTTTGTTTTGGCCGTTCCTTCTGCCGGACGCGCGGCCCGGACACTGCCTGCGCAGGCCGTCGCGCAAGAAGTGCGGCGCGGCAACCCGAGGCCCATGAACCTGCCCAACTCCATCACGATCAGCCGTATCGCCAGTGTGCCGCTGCTGATGTGGATTCTGTCGCCGGCCTTCCCCGCCAACCACGCGGTCCACGGCCTGGCGGGCGGCGAGCAGGAACTCATCGCCTCCGGCGTCTTCATCCTGGCCTCCATCACCGACGGCCTGGACGGCTACCTGGCCCGCAGGCGCAAGCAGATCACTACCCTGGGCATGTTGCTGGACCCGCTGGCCGACAAGCTGATGATCACGGCGGCCTACATCATACTGGTGGCCTACACTCCGCGCATCGTACCGCCGTGGATCGCCGTCATCATCATCGGCCGCGAGTTCCTGGTCAGTGGCCTGCGCTCCATCGCGGCGTCGGAGGGCTTCACCATCGACGCCAGCGAGATCGGCAAGCTGAAGACGGTGATCCAGATCGTCTCGGTGGCGTCGGCGATCCTGGCGCACCACTGGGACTACTGGCTATGGTTCCCGACAAAACACGGCGGCGGCTTCATCGTCGCCGTACACATGATCGCCATGTGGGCGATCTACTGGATGACGATTGTCTCCATCATCTCAGCGGCGGACTATTTTGTCGGCTTCTGGAATAAGATCGACCACGTCAGCGAGCGGGCGCGCACGCGGCGCAGTTCTGTGCTCAGCCGCCGCAAGGACAAACGCGCCGCCGAGCACCCCTCCCGCATCGGCTAGGGGATCTTCCGTCTACGCAAAGCGAATCCGCTTTATCATCGTCTGTGTCGATAAGAACTGACAGCGGGAGGGAATGACTGTGTGGCGAGTGATTGCCGGTTTTGCGTTTTCGGTTCTGGCGGGGCATATCGTGCTCTGGTTGTTGATCGAAAAAACCCTGTGGCCCTTTGTCCGCAAGCACCATCCACCCGACCCGGACCACCAAAAATCCCGCTTGAGCTGGATGGTCGGCATCCTGGAGAGGATCATCTACACCGGCGCGTTCATGCTTCCCGGCAGCGGGATTCAACTGGTCGCGGGCTTTCTTGCGCTGAAGGTCGCGTCCCGGTGGCATAGCTCCTCCGGCCCGCGCTCCACGGTGGACAGCGATAACATCTGGATGATCGGTACATGCCTCTCGGTACTGTTTGGCTTGATCGGAGCGTGGATTGCCCTGGGGCATATGCCTCCGCTGGCCAACATCAAAACCATCAACCCCGTACAGTAAGAGTGGCCCGTATAGCCGCGCGCAGCCCGCGGTGTAAAGTCGAGTCATAGGGGACTGCCATGAGTACCAGCGCCAATCCAGTTCCGCCGCTGCGCAAGACCGCGCTCAACGCCACGCATCGCGCGCTCGGCGCAAAGATGGTCGACTTCGGCGGATGGGAGATGCCGGTCCAGTACTCCGGCCTCATCGCCGAGCACATGGCCGTGCGCACCGCCGCCGGCCTCTTCGACGTATCGCACATGGGAGACATACAACTGCGCGGGCCGGGATCGCTGGCCGCGGTGCAGCATCTGTGCATGAACGACGCCTCGAAGCTGGCGGTGGGGCAGGCACAGTATTCTGCGATGCTTACGCCGGATGGGACGTTTGTTGATGACGTGGTAGTGCACAAGCTCAGCGACAACGACTATCTAATCGTCATCAACGCAGGAACACGCGAGAAGGATGTGGCGTGGGTACGCAAGCAGATCGGCGCGATGCCCAGCGTACACATCAGCGACTACTCGGACTACTACACTCAGCTCGCCATCCAAGGCCCAAAGGCCGCCGCCACGCTGGCCAAACTCACCGACACCGATCTCGGCACGATCAAAAATTATTGGTTCACCTTCGGTAAAGTCTGCGGCCTCTACAACGTGATGATTGCACGCACCGGCTACACCGGCGAGGACGGCTTCGAGATTTATATCCCATCCGATGAGCCAACCAGCGCGCGCGTCTGGAACGAAATCCTCAACGCTGGCGCGGAGTTTGGCATTCTGCCCTGCGGATTGGGCGCGCGAAACACGCTGCGCCTGGAATCCGCAATGGCGCTCTACGGCCATGAAATCTCGGACACCATCAACGTCTTCGAGGCGAATCTGGGCCGCTACGCCAAACTCGACAAGGGCTCGGACTTCGTGGGACGCGCCGCGCTGGTGGCGATAGAAGCAGCCGGTGGGCCGAAGCGCAGACTCGTTGGGCTGGAGACGATCGAGCGTGGGATTGGGCGCGACGGCTATCCCGTCTGCACCATCGGCGGTGAGCGCATCGGCGAGATCACCAGCGGCTCACCCGCGCCGTTCCTCAAGAAAAACATCGCCTTGGCCTACGTCCCCATGCAGTACGCCACCCTTGACGAGGTTGTCGCGGTAGAGATTCGCGGTCAACTCGTGAAGGCAAGAGTCGTTGCAACGCCGTTCTACAAGCGGCCAAAGAAATCATAAGGAGAGTGCAATGCAGTTCCTGGTTTTGACACGACGCAAGTTGGATAAATTTCCCGCCGAGCAGTGGACGCCGGAGCTGATCGCGGCCGAGTCGCAGCGCGTGCGCGAGATGCACGCCTCCGGTTCGCTGCGCTCCATCTGGCGGCGCAAAGACACCCCCGGCGCGGCGATCCTCTTCGAGGCCGCAAGCGAAGATGAGGCGCGCACGCTGGCCTCTTCGCTCCCCCTGGCGCAGCGCGGCATGATTGAGTTTCCCGTCGTCACGCAACTGGAGCCCTACCCCGGCTTCGGGCCGCGCTGAAGCTGCGATTTTCGCGCGGTTTTTCTTCTCACCCCACACTACAATGAACGCTGGAGAACGCAGATCATGCCCTATCCCACGGATTACAAGTACACCAAGGAACATGAGTGGATCTCGGTGGCAGGACTCGCCGGGACTGTCGGCATCACGGACTACGCGCAAAGCTCGCTCGGCGACATCGTCTTCGTCGATCTGCCCAAGGTGGGTGACACGCTCGAGGCGGGCAAGATCTTCGGCTCGGTGGAGAGCGTGAAGGCGGTCAGCGACCTGTATTCGCCCGTCTCCGGCACTGTGACGGCGGTCAACGAAGAGCTGAAGGACAAGCCCGAGTGGATCAACGCCGACGCCAATAAAACATGGCTGTTGAAGCTCAACTTGACCAATCCAGCCGAGCTGGAAACGCTACTCTCCGCCGCGGACTACGAGACCTTCATCGCCGAGGAGTCCGAGAAATAATGCGCTACTTGCCCAAGTCGCCCGCCGACCGCAAAGAGATGCTTGCGGAGATCGGCGTCGATTCCATTGACGATTTGTTTGCGACGATTCCCGCTGAATTTCAACTGCGTCGCGGCCTTGCCATCCCGCGGCAACACTCGGAGTCGGAGATTGTTGAGCGCTTTCGCGCCTTCGCCGAGAACAATGCGACGGGCTACGCCAGCTTCCTCGGCGCGGGCGCCTATCGCCACTACCGGCCCGTTGTCATCGACTCGCTGGTGCAGCGTGGCGAGTTCTTGACCAGCTATACGCCGTATCAGCCGGAGATCGCGCAGGGTACGCTGCAAGCGATGTTCGAGTTCCAGACGATGATCTGCGAGCTGACTGGGATGGAGGTTGCGAACGCGTCGATGTATGACGGCTCGACCGGCGCAGCGGAGGCGATGATGATGGCCGTCCGCATCATCGGGAGAGACAAGGCCGTCGTCGCACGCACCGTCCATCCGGAGTACCGCGAGGTCCTCGCCACCTACGCGCAGCACCAAGAGATTCCCATCGCCGAGGTCGGCTACGCGCAGAATGGGCGTGTCGATCTGACCGCTCTGGACGCGGCTATAACGAGCGAGACGGCTTGCGTCCTCATCCAGTCGCCGAACTTCTTCGGGACTATTGAGGATGTGGAGGCCATCGCCGAGATTGTCCACGCCAAAGGCGCACTGCTGATCGTCACCATCGCCGAGGCCATCTCGCTTGGCATCGTGCGGCCACCCGCCGAGGCCGACATCGTCGTGCTGGAGGCGCAGTCGTTCGGGGTACCGGTCAGCTTTGGCGGGCCGTACTGCGGCGTCATCGCGTGCAAAGAAAAGTTCATGCGCCAGATGCCCGGCCGCCTGGTCGGCGAGACGAGGGATGCCGATGGCAAGCGCGGCTACGTCCTCACCCTCTCCACCCGCGAGCAACACATTCGGCGCGAGAAGGCGACTTCAAACATCTGCACCAATCAGGCCCTAATCGCCATGATGGCCACCATCTTCCTCGCCGTCTACGGCAAACAGGGCCTGCGCGAGCTGGCCGAACATAATTTGGCTAAAGCGAATTATCTGAAGAATGCGCTGGCAACCGATGCAAAGGTTTTGTTTGACGGCGCGCCACGCTTCCACGAGTTCGTCGTCGAGCTTCCCGCCAGCGCGGAGGAGACCAACGCCGCGCTGCTCGGACACAAGATCATCGGCGGGTTGCCGCTGTCGAAGTGGTATCCCGAGCTTGGGCCGAATGTGAGCTTGTGGTGTGCGACGGAGCTGACCACGCGCAAGCAGATGGATGCGGCGGCGGAGAGTCTGCGAGCAGTAACTCCAGCGGCGGAGATGACAAGGGTTTAGCTATGGATATTTCGGCGATTGAAGGCGCGGAGCTGAAGGCGGTGGAGTTTGTGGAGGACTATCTGCAACTCCGCTTTGGCGAGCTGCTGCTGCGGCTCTACGACTGGCCGCATGTGTTGCTGACGGACTTTTCCGTGGCCTTCGGCGAGCCGGAGTATCGCAACGCCCTCTGCGCGCAGATCGGCGAGGCCGTCACCACCGCGATGCTCGAAGAGGACGACGCGCTGACGGTTGAGTTTGCCAATGGCATCGTCTTCGGCCTCTCGCTGCGCGAAGAAGATGTGGACGGGCCAGTGTCCGGTAGCTACTCGCCATCCGGCGATGAAGACGACGCACAGGAGTTTTAACCCGGAGTGAACATCGATGGTGAATTATTTTTGGCAAGACACCGCTCGGATCAAAGAATTGTCTGCTCGCCTCGCAGCCTGCGATTTAGTCACACGACTCGATCCAGATGAGCCAGAGACACTAGCTATTGCATTGGCAGATATCGAAGAATCAATGCGGAGGTTTCTTGAGACACAACTTCCACGTCTGACAGACACCGCGGTACGCGGTGAAGCGTTGGAAGAACTGTTATTTGATATCCGAGAAGAGTTTAGACACATCGCATATCACCTTCATGACCCACACTTCTTCAGAGTCATTGAGCCCACTCATGACTGGTTGACAGTAAATGATTATGCCAAGCCTAAACAGGGGTAATGGAGACTCGAATGGGAAAGTTTGTAGGAACACCGCGCAAGGCGACGACTCATGTCAATCAGAATGAGGGGTTGATCTTCGAGAAGTCGTCGCCGGGGAAGAAGGCTTATCGGCTGGCGGAGCTGGATGTGCCTGCGGTGGATGCCGCGTCGTTGTTGGGCGAGAGCCTGCGCACGGACCTTGGCGTGATGCCGGAGGTGAGCGAGATCGAGATCATTCGCCACTTCACGCGGCTGTCTACATGGAACTACGCCATCGACCTCGGCATGTATCCGCTGGGCTCCTGCACGATGAAGTACAACCCGCGCGTCAATGAGGCGGTCGCGGCACTCGAAGGCATCGCCAACGCGCATCCCTATCAGCCGGAGTCGCTCGCGCAGGGATGCCTCGGCATCATGAAGCTCTTGCAAGACTGCCTCATCGAGATCACCGGCATGGACGCCATCACGCTACAGCCCGCGGCGGGCGCGCACGGTGAGTTCACCGGCATCCTGCTGGTCCGCGCCTACCACCAGAGCCGTGGCAACGCGCGCAAGAAAATCCTCATTCCGGATTCCGCGCATGGCACCAACCCCGCGTCCGCCGCGATGAGCGGCTATCAAGTGGCGAACCTCAAATCGAACGCGCAGGGCATGGTAGACCTCGCCGAGCTAGAGCGCATGGTGGACGAGGACACCGCTGCGTTGATGCTGACCAACCCATCGACCATCGGCGTCTTCGAGAGCGAGATCCACAAGATCGCGGAGATCCTGCACGCCAAGGGCGCGCTGCTCTACATGGACGGCGCCAACATGAACGCGCTGGTCGGCAAGACGCGCCCCGGCGACTTCGGCGTCGACGTGATGCATCTGAACCTGCACAAGACCTTCTCCACGCCGCACGGAGGCGGCGGGCCGGGATCGGGGCCGGTGGCCTGCAAGAAGTTTCTGGAGCCGTTTCTGCCCAAGCCCGTCGTCGTCACAAGATCAGATGGCTCGCTCGGCCTCGAAACCAACCGCCCGCACTCTGTCGGGCGCGTGCGCGCGTTCTATGGCAACTTTGGGATGTTCGTGCGCGCGCTGGCCTACATCCTGGCCAACGGCCCCGACGGCCTGCGCCAGACCACCGAGGACGCGGTCCTCAACGCCAACTACATCCGCGCCAAACTCTCCGGCACATTCGATCTCCCCTTCACCACGCCGACGCTGCACGAGGTCGTCTTCTCCGACCGCCTGCAAGCGGCCAAGGGCGTCAAGACCGGCGACATCGCCAAGCGGCTCATCGACTACGGCTTCCATCCGTACACGGTGAGCTTCCCCATGATCGTCCACGGCGCAATGATGATTGAACCGACCGAGAGCGAGAGCCGCGAGGAACTCGATCTGCTGATCGACGCGCTCGAGCAGATCGCGCACGAGGCCGCGGAAAATCCCGGGCTGGTGCAGACCGCGCCGCACACCACGCGGGTTCGGCGGATGGATGAGACCGCCGCCGCGCGCAAGCCTGTCCTGCGCTGGAAGCCAACAGCGTAGAGTGTCGCTCTGCGAACAAAATGCGGGGATTCCTCGCTGCGCTCAGAATGACAACTTCATTTTCCTGTGACTGACTGTAGGACAACGAGAGAAGCGTTATGCGCCTCCGCGACGCAGCTCCTTCGTCTTCAGCACGATCATGGTCTCGTAGAACGCCTGCAGCGTGGCGTAGGTGACGCCCGCCGCGCCGTCCAGCACCGCGCCGCGCACAAACATCATGTAGAGCCACTTGATCAGCGGCCTTCCCGGCATCCGGTAGAAGATCGCCTTCTGGTGCAACCGCCGCGTGTGGAAGTTGGGATCGCGCAAGGCCGCGCGCAGGCTCGGTTGCCGCAGTCCCTGCTGGCGGAAGATCAGTTCGGCCTCCATCGTCGAGTAGGTGTTGTGCTTCGTCACCCAGCACGCAATTCCCTTGGAGAACGGGAAGTGGTCGAGCGGATGCATCAGCTCCGCGACGGGCCCGTCGACCTCCAGCACCTCGTTGATAGCGCGCGTGTACCTTGCCCGCTCCGGCCGCACCAGCCGGATGTAGAACGGCGTGAGCTGCGCATGCTTCAGCCATGTGCCGAAGAGATAATCGCGGCGGCGAAGGCGAAACGCGGCAGTGTTCGCCGGCGCTTCGCGGACCACACGCTGCATCTCTTCGCACAGCTCCGGGGTGGGCCGCTCGTCGGCGTCCAGCAGGAAGACCCATGGATGCCTGAACGCGATGCCCAGCGCGGCGTTGCGATGTGTCGCGTAGTCGTCGAATACGCGGCTATGCACCTGCGCGCCAGCCACGCGCGCAATCTCCAGCGTCGCGTCCGTGCTGCACGAGTCGAAGACATGCACATCGTCCGACCACGCAACCGAGGCCAGCGCGCCGGGCAGATCGCACTCTTCGTTCTTGGTAAGGATAAGGACGGAGATCATCGCAGAGAACTCATGGCCAATGGTATCGCTCTGCCGCAGGCAATCGGCTTCGCCGGCGGAGGTTTGGTGGGCCCACAAGGACTTGAACCTTGAACCAACGGATTATGAGTCCGCTGCTCTGACCAATTGAGCTATGGGCCCATCGTTTAGAATGAATAATTTACAACAACATTGCCGCCCCAGGAAAAGTCACTGTATCTGAAAATGTAGCTAGTTGTTTCCATTAACCCCCTCGATCGCTCGCCGATTGTTCTCTTCGAGTCTGCCGAATGTGAGCTGCACGGTTTCGGCGGTTGGATGAACGTATCGCTCCGAAACTGTCACGCTGAAATGCCCAGCAACCCTCTTGATTGTAAACGAGTCTGCACGGGCTTCCCCAAGTCGGGTCAGAGCCGTATGGCGGAGGGAGTGCAATACAAACTCCTTGGGGAATCGATGGTCCTTCTCCTGCCCCTTCCCTTTCTTTGGGGGACGGCACACCTTCGCGTGCATGTGGGCCAGAGACGTGCCGAGGATGTGTTGATCCGGCGAGTCGCCAGGAAACACCCATTCGGAAGTCGCGCCCTTCATTCTGTCCTTCAGCACAGAGTTAGCACGAAGCGTCAATGGAACCGTTCGTGTGGCGTTCTTAGACTTCCCATCTCTGACGTAAAGCCATCCGTAGCGGCCATCCCCTGCGGGTTCAAGATGTATGTCAGACCATCGCAATGCGACAGCCTCTCCCAAACGCAGTCCTGAGTCCACCAAAACGGTTGCGGCGTCCCTCAGCAAGGAAGGGCAAGCGGCCAGGTACGTCTGCTCAGTCTTGGGGTCTAAAACGAAATCTCGGTTCTTCTCTCCGGGTAGCAGCCGCACCTTCGGGACGGCCCGAATGACCTTCCACTCCAAAGCGAGGTGGAGCATACGCCTTAGCGTTCTCAGTTCGTGGTTGACTGAGTGCAATGCCACCTTCTTCAGACGAACCCCTATATACCGCTCGATCAGTGCCTCATCGATATGGTTCAGCCGTGCCTGCTTCAGCGGCTCCCATTCAACCAATCGCCTTGACTTCTCCAGATAAAACCTGACGGTCGCGGATTTGTTATGCACATGAACATGATCAGAGAATCTCTTTATGAACGCCTCAAGCGTGGGTGCGGGCTCCTGGTGCTCAAGGCCGACTTCCCCATTCGCAAGCTGCGTGCGGAATGCCGTCTCAATCTTCTCCTCCTGACGACGATTCTTGACCCTTGCAGGGCGTTGGTAGAGCTTTCCCTTGAAGCTGAACTTGTACCAGTAGTATTCGGAATCCTCCCGCTTAAAGACGCTCACCGTTTTCTCCTTTCTCGCCCCGATCTTGTTCTCCACCGGGTGCGGGTATGGTTGATTCGCTTGCAGTAGAGCGGACAATCTAGCCGTAAAACTACTGAAGAACTTGTTCTCTCACGCGATCTACGACTCCCGACTCCACGGCCTCAAGAACTAAGTCTCGAAGAGACACCCAGACAGGATGGGGGAGGCGGAACATGCGTGAAAACACGCGCTGCTCAAGGTCGGTTAGGGAGTTATAGACAAGCTCACCGCGAATCCGCCCGCCCTCCGCATAAAAGAGAGCCTCGCCGAGAGCCTTGTTCGCACCCTGCACAGGATTTCGTAGGAATATATCCCGAATCCCCTCCGCGCCTTCTGCGCCCTGGATGAGTCGCCTGAGCGTTTCCAGCCCCACGCGCGTGTACACGTCGTAGCAGTAACTGGGCAACCCATACAGCATCCTCTGTGACGGCAGGGGAATCTCAACCGTGCTCATCTCTGGCGAAATGCTCAGTCCGACGAATTTCAATAGCCCTGCTGTGCGCCAGTCATTTTTCTTCTGCCATTTCTGCCAAACGGTTTCGGGATGCTGCACCGCAGCCTTTCGTTGCAAGATGGCCGCGACGATCCTCTTGTCCTCGCCCGTCATGTCTGGCAATTGCGCGTCACTGGCGGCGCTTTCGATCTCGGCATAGCTGCAATACACATGGCTGCGATGCGGAAGCTCGCACATTTGTTCCGCAAGGAAGCAGAACAGCCCGTGATTCCTTGCGCCGGTCTTCTTCGGCGTAAAGATCGTTGAACACGCGACCACGAATGCAGCGAGTTCATCATCGGCAGGCCCCACATCTTCACACGCAATGATGCAGAAGCGCCTTCAGAAGTAGGCGTACTCGGTAGACATGGTGTTGATCGCCGCAATCACATTCAGCACCATCTCTTTGTCGCCGCGCCGGATTGTCTTCTGTAAGGCGGAAACCAGTTCCCACTTGCGCTCCGAATCAATGCTCAACGCACCGTTTGGGACAACATAATTTGCCAGCCGCTCACAGAGCGACACCCACCGATCAGAAGCAATTGTGCCAAACCTGCTCCCCGGGTAGCCCAAAAGTGCCTGAAACTGAGCAGGAGGGATCATCGCGCCTAAATTGAAGGACAAAAACGCTGTCATTTCATTCACCAATCAGAGGGTCGGAACGCTGTAGAGCCCTGGTTCTACACATCACGATTTGTGCTTCCAATGCCGGTAGTTCGAAGCCGCCGCGTGGGATACCGTGACCTGCGGCCTGTTCTTTCACCCGCTCGGTTGATCCAGCAGGCATGCAGAGTCAACTCGACTGGCACGTTTTTTTGTGCAATCGGATTGCAATTTTTGTATCCGCTTGGACGACCTGAGCGCGACACCCGTCAGGACGGTGTCCTCAGTTCCAAGCTAGACAGACTGTTTCTTGCCTTCTGCTCTCCTACTTCTGCGAACCGCCTCCAAATGCCCGCATTTGGGAGTGCAATACTTTTGACCGTGGCTCGATTCCACTTTGAATGGCTGCCCGCAATCCGGACGAGCGCAGATTCTGAATTTCGATTGCTTCACCAGATCAGCAGTAACGGTGACACGCAAAGCCGCTTCCGCTCTGTCCGTTAGGATTTCCAGATACGGAAACTCATCGCGGCGGCGCAAATCAGATGGAAGCGAATAAGGCGAAGCAAACCAACCCTGTGGCGATTCGGTAAGCGCATCCAAGATGCTTCTTTGTAAACGGACGATTTCCGAGATTTCGATAAAAGGTTCGGCGTTCCAATGCCCCCACCTCTCCAAGAAGGCAACCACTTCGTCAACGTCTGGCTTCAATCCCATGAACTCGTCTCGTAGCGACCAAGCATCTGCGGGCTGGCTATTCTTTCGCAGAGATTCATCGTCAGGATAAGTTTTGCCCACGGGAACCAAGAGCAAAGGCCGGAATTCTTCCAGAACCCGCTCCACGTCCGCGTTCGAATATGCCTGCATCCAAAGTCCGGCCCACTTTTCGGGCAGCCTATCGCGAGAGAAGCGGACAGGCTCGATAAACCCGCGCGCCTCTATCTTTGCCATCAAATATCCGGGTTCCACGGTGCCATCCGTGCGCCGCGCCCAACAACGGACGCCTGAACAACTCAGAAGGCCTGAGGTTATTTCGAGACAAGCTAGGTATAAAGACGTAACACTGGAAGCATTATGAAGAACGACAAAGCAATAATCATTCGGAAGATCGAGTCGCCGGTGGTATGCCCCCTGGCCCCGCTACAAAAACGGTCACATCGCGGCACCGCCAGCCTGTGCAACTGAGCGCATAGGCAAAGTAACCGGAGGGACACCAGGCAACTTGGAAGGTCTATGAGCGCGACCGCAGGAATGGTGCCTGCAAGGAGACGCAGTGGTCGGTCCTGCGCAAGAGTCTGCTCGGCGGGCTGCTCGCGAGTCCATTGGTGTTCTTTCTTCCCCTGACTTGGTTCCCGGCACAGTTGGCTATTCCCGCCATCCCCGCGCTCGCGATCTTCGTCTATTGCAACCACTAACGCAACCATCCGAGCCACGAACGCTACCTCGAACAGAAGAACACTCACTTCGCTGTAATTCCCGATGCACCTCAACCGCGTGATCTTCACGCTCCACAACAACGCCTCTTGCCGAAGGGAGACGACTCGATTCTCGCCTACACGGAGCGTGGCTGCTTTGGCGGGAAACGATAGCGCATGTTCCGGGGAAAAAGGAGTGTGGCACCATGAACGGATCGAACTTCATGCACTGGTGGATGAATCTTGTCGGATCGTTCGCAACCATCGCACTCATTCTGAAGGCGTTGGAGATTATGCTGTGCATCGTGAAACCCGAAGATGCTCTCCGGCGCGTTGGTGCCATCCTGGGGATCGTTATATTGCTGGTCTTCATCCAGGGTGTCCTTGTGAGCGCCTGGTCGTGCATGACTCTGTGGGAAAAGATCGGCCTCGTCGCGATTGGGGCCGCCGTTTGGCAGTAGCGGCGACTGCAACAGCAGCAACGGAAAAGGTAAGAAGGGAACGTTGAACGCCGACAAGAACTCGATAGAAGCAGTAACCACAGTAGGAACTGTCGCAAAAACGGACATATAACACCGTTTAACAATCCCTCACTCCGTTTGTGACGCCAACCACTAAAACGATCCGTGGTGGTAGTCATAGCTGCCGCATCGCTCTTTGATTCACACTCTATTTCATTCACATAAAGCGTAAATTGGAGATTTTTGCTGAAATTCTTTACTCATCGGCTTTCTCCGAACCCCTTCAAACGGATAAATGAGGAATCATGATATAGTTACTATTTTATAAACATCCATGGTTACTATTACTATTAATAACATTTAATTTTTTATTTGCTTGACAGAATATCGACGGGTGCTAGACTCGTCAAATTTAGGAATAGTGACATCGCAGAGCCTCACACTGTCGCACTGATCTCCTTCCCCGGGTACCCCAAACAATTAGAGGATATCTATGTTGAGGACATATGTGCGTCCTGCGACCCTTCAATGCTGCGGTGTTTCCTTGCTACTGTTTGCGGCACTCAGTAGCCCGCTTTTTTCTCAGGCCGCGCCTGCTTACAGTCCCAGCACGGCAGGTTCAATATCACCAGCGATAACAATCCATAGTGACTCTGCTACCATCCAGGCCATGCAAAATGTCTTGGTGCAGTCAGGCGGAGAGGCTGTCTGGCGAGGAATTCGCTCGGTCGAAGAGAACTTCTCGGTTCTGGGAGCGGGCGAAAAGACGCCTCATGTCATGTTGCTCCTCAATAACTGGTCTTTGGACATGACGCTCTATCGGCGCGGGTTGGAGGGGCAGAGCCGTCCCCCCAGCAATCACTATAAGCATACTCACATTTCTCTTGAATATTTCCGCCTCGCTGGTTCAGACCCTGTTCTCTAACTAAAAGGACCTTCCATAATGATATTCACGATTCGAAAAGCAGTTCTGTTGATCTTGATATTAGCGTAAGCGTATGGTCTGGGCCGTTCTTGTCGGTGGGGGTGTTTCTATGAATTGGGTTGGGAATTAAGTGTCCACATAACCTTATGTGGACACTTATTCAGGACTGCTCGTATGGGCTGGGGATCGATA
>Ga0224530_1000796_pt1 | contig 18982 bp, 11 predicted proteins | sample CBST75metaG_FD_179873 | JGI IMG/M metagenome (GOLD analysis project Ga0224530, IMG submission 179873) | Peat soil microbial communities from Stordalen Mire, Sweden - C.B.S.T75 | ecosystem: Environmental > Terrestrial > Soil > Wetlands > Peat | place: Sweden: Norrbotten County, Stordalen Mire...
CCAGCACCAGCGCCGCAACCCGCTCCACCGATGTCAGGAAAATTCCCAACATGCTCTGCAACTGCACCAAACCGCCGAAGTGCAGCACGTATTTGATTGAATCGCGCCGTATCAGCCGCGGAGAAATGCGCATCCACTTCAACCGGCGCCATGCCCACCAAATAGTGAGACCGTCATTGAGCACCGTCCGCACCAGGTATGCTTCCGCCAGTCCGCGAATGCCGCGCCCCGCGCTCACAAACCAGACAATCAGCGCGAACTCCACCAGGATACTCAGCGTCAGGAAAAACTGCGTCGAGGCAATCTGCTGCATGCCCGTCAGCATGTCGCCAAAGGCATTGAGCGCAATGCTGGACAGGAACACGCCCAGCACGATCAGCACAGCTTCTTTGCCGTCGGCAGCGTGCGCGGGCGGCAGCCTCAGCCACGGCGCATACCAGTTCCACCCGAAGAGGAATCCCAGAAAAATCGCGGCGCACAATGGAATGGTGATCGAGAGGCCGGTCGATAGCAGCGAGTTGGCCTTGTCGTATTCCTGCCGCGCATGAAACTCCGCCACATACTTGATGTACACGTTGGACAGGCCCATCGTCGTCACGCCGACATACGATACCAGGATGAAAATCGTGGTCCAGATGCCATAGGCTTCCAGCCCGATGCGCCATAGCAGGAACGGCACCAGGCACACGCCCCGGGCCATATTCACCACACGCGCAGCAATGGTCGCCGCCACGTTGCGCCCGAACTGCTTGCTCACGTCATGCAGCGGGGCATCTCCGGCACTGGCCACTTTCATGCCGGCCTCTGGGTCCAGGCTCCAATCGAGTTCCCTGTCCCCCGAATCGGGGATCATCTGGATCTCATTCATGGCTGCCTCGCCTCCCGCCGGGTTCTGGCCCACTCGGCGTGCTTGCGCGACTGTCGCAGCACCAGCGGCGTAATCGCAGCTTTCCAGGCCAAATGCACCGGCGCAGCCGCCAGAGCAGCCAAATCCAGCAGCGGCTCGTCGCCTATCCATGCCGACTCCAGCACGTAAACCAGCGCGATCCCCACGCAGCCCAGCGCGTACACGTGCAGCCAGTGCTGCGGCAAGGCGGCAGTCAGCAGCAGGGTCAGCATTCCGCGCGACAGCGGCAGGCTCCAAACTTCAGCCAACGTCTCCAGCGCGCGCCATTTTCCCCGCAGAACAGCCGACACAAGCTGTCCCGTCGACCGGTTGGCCACCCGCAGCCGTCCGCCCTCCCAGCGAGCTTCCTGCGAGGCGCGCGCCGCGCCCGGCGCAGACAGCGGGGCATGCACATACGCGTCCTCCACCCAGACCACGTGCACATCCGCACACACCAGCTTGATGTGATATTCAATGTCCTCGGCAATGCTATCGGCCAAAAATGGAACCCGGTCAAGCGTCTCGGCCGTCACCGCAAACCCGTTGCCAAACAGTCCCGCGGAGAAACCCAGCCGCGCGCGGCCCCTGGCCCGCAAAACATTGATGCCCCGAAAGGCAAGCACTCGCAACCGAGCCAACGCCCGAATCCGTCCCGGCTCCGGCATCTCCAGTTCATACCGGCACTGCGTGGCATCAGCGCCTTGTTCCAGCTTTTCCCGCGTAGCCGCAAGCAGGTTTTTGCTCACAACCGAATCGGCATCGGCCACCAGAATGGCATTTGCGCCACCGGCCAGCGCCGCCGCAAATCCAAAGCGCAAGGCCGCGCCCTTGCCGCTCTGCCGGAGATTGTTCAGTTCCAGCACACGCGCCCCGGCCTGTGCCGCCAGCGCTGCTGTTGCATCCGTGCAGTTGTGCGCCACCACGTACACAGGCGTCGCACTGTCGGACGCAAGCATTGACCGCACTGTCCGCGCAATCAAATGCTCTTCGTCGTGGGCCGGCACTACCACCGCCAAGCGGATCGTTTTTCCCGCCCCGGCACGAACCCGGCGCGCTCGGCACAGGTTACCGACCACCGAAATCGCCAGGTCGAGAAACAGGGGCAGGACGAACAACGCCATCGTCACCGCCAGCACCGAGATTGCCCACTGCCACATCATGCTCTTAGCATCCTCAAACAGCCGCGGCCCGTGCCGCGTGCTTCAACATTACGCATTCGCCGCTTCATACATCTGGAACAAAAATCCCGTCCTCAGACCAGCACCCGCCGGAACCCGTATTGCGGCATAACCGCATTCTCCACTCCAGCACTCGCCCATGCCGGCCTCATCCCCTGCACCCAGCCGGTAAACAGGAAAAACAGCATCACGACTTGTTCCCCCATGTACACCGTCGCCAGCGAAGTCATCAAACCAATCAGCACCGCCAGGTGCGCAAACACCAGCAGACGGTCTTCGGGCTGCTCCGAGTGCGCAATCAGATTCAGCAGCCGTTTCGCACTGCCCGCCGCAATGGCCAGAAACAAGCCAAGCCCCGCAAAGCCTTCCGTTACCGCCAGCAGTAGATATTCGTTATCGATCGACTTCTTTCCCATCACGCTCGGAAAAGTCGTGATGCCCCAGCCAAACGCCATCCGCTGGTTCACCAGCGGCGCGTAATTGCTCAGCAACTGACGCCGGTAAATTGCGCTCTGCTGCTCCTCGTTCGTCGCCTGTGCCAGATCCTTCGCCGTATACGCTTTTCCAAAGTGGTAAGTGACCACCGAGAAAACCGCCACCAGCACCAGAAACGCCACCGCCGCCTTGAGTACTGAAAGATACCTGGTCAGCAGTGCAAACAGCAACGCCAGCAGCACGCCCAACCACGGCCCGCGCGACTGGGTCATCAACAAGCCAGCCACTACCGCGCACAGTGTCAGCCCGCGCTGGGTCAATGGCAGTCCGCTTACAACTCGTCTCGTGCCCCAACTGGGGTCCACCCTGCGCAGCCACAGGCAATAAATCAATCCCATCAGAAAAATCATGCCCGCCAGAATGGCGTGTCCGTATGGACCCGCAATGCGTCCGAAACCCCAGCGCATCTGCGGCGGCCAGCCCACATATTGGTTGGGAAATACGTGTGCTCCCACCTTCTGCCAAATGCTTCCGCCGGTCACAAAATCGTAGACGCTGATCGCTGCCACCACTGCCAGTAGCGATGCCATGCGCCCCACCAGCTTCCGGCGCATCGTCTGTCCCTCGGGCTGCTCGATCAGCAGCTTGCCCGCCATGTACGGAAGCACCATCGACATGATTGCGGCAATCGACATCAACGCGCCATCTGCCAGGTTTGTGCTCAGCCGGCTCGATGTCGCTGATTCCGCTGAAAACACCCGCGTCCATTCCCCATTCGCCAGCTCCGTGCTCAATCCCTGCGAAAGCCCGACAGCCGCCGCAAACAGCAGTACCCACAGATCCATCCACGCCAGCCGCCAGCGATGCATCTGCGTGGCCACAAGCGCCAGCCCAATCGGCAGAATCGCCGCATCGCCAAACGTCAGAATCGGCAAATGGGGCAGCCTCAGCGTGTAGTACTGGGGAAGAAGAAGAATGGAGGGAAGATAGACGTTCAGCAGAGCCTTCCGCACTGATCCCGTAGCCAGAACGACCCAGCAGGCCAGCGCCGGCAACAGGATGATCAGCGCCATGGCTGTTCCTCTTGTTTCGTATGCTCGCCGAGCCACTTCCCTGGCAACTTCATTTCGCTCCCATCAGCATCTTCTGCGCCAGCGTCCGCACCTCGGAGTGCTGCGCCACTCTCCAGGAGCCGTCATAAAGGCAACTCGCGTTGCAGCGCTCGCACACAGGGCCGTGTAACTCAAGCCTCTAGCCGCGAATTACGCGTCTGCGCCGTGAGCGCTTCCCGCTCTTCTCGCAGACCGATATGTACCGGAGCTTCAATCTCGGGCAACAGGGACCGTCCGCGCGAAATCGCAGGCTGCCACTCGTCGAACAACGGCTGCATGCACCAGGCATGAAGCAGGAATCGCATCTTGAAATTCAGTCCGGCCAGCGACAGGGAAAGCCCGGCCTCCAGCAATTGCCGCCGTGCGTCCAGCAGTACGCCAAAACCCGCAGCGGTCGCTTCCTTCACGGCATCCAGATGCGCCACCACCACCCGGCCATCGTCGATACTGGCTGTCGTCGCCTCTTGCAACGCCGTTGCAACTTCCGTGTCCAGCTCGCCATGGAAATACACATGCGTGACCTGCGGGGTGCTGGACGTTGTCACATTCGATTTTCCAGGATATGGCCGCTGAATCCAAGCCGCCACGAGCGCCATCGGCAGCAGCCGGAAAAGCCCCCAGAAATCGCGCATGTACCTGGGAACCAGCCGGGCAGGCTCCTGCACCATGCGCATCGCCCACTCCATGCCGCATTGCTGAATCCATCGCGGCGCACGCCGCGTGTCCCCCACCAGAATGTCAAAACTGCCACCGACACCCATCGCCAGCGGTACGCCCAGCCGCTTGCGGTGCATCCAGATCCACTTTTCCTGCTTGGGATTTCCGAAAGCTACCAGCAAGATGTCGGGATGGGCAACGCGAATCCGGTCCAGGATCTCCGCGTGATCCATCAGAATCAGATTTTCTTCGGCCGGAGCATAGGTACCCACAATGTTCGTGCCCGGATAGTTGTGTTTCAGCAGTTCGGCAGTCCGCTCCGCCACTCCCGGCCCTCCGCCGAGAAGGAATATCCCGTATCCCTTGCGCGCGGAAAGTTCAGCCAGTCTTGGAACCAGATCCACCCCGGTTATGCGCTCCGTCAGTGGGCTGCCCAGCAGACGCGATGCCCACACCAGCGGCATTCCGTCCGGCACCACCAGGCTGCACCCAGCCATGATCCGCTGCAAATGCGGATCGGCAAGCGAATTCAGCCACACATCCACATTCACCGGACAAATCTGATGAGTTCCGCCTGAAACGATCAGGCTATCCATGGCCTCGACGACCTCGTTGCTCGTCAGGCTGTTCAGTGGCAGCCCTAGAACAGCAACGGGGTGCTGCAGCTTCTTCTTCATCTCAGCTTCCATTTCCCTACTCAGTTACGCAACCATTCATGAGCAGTGGGTATACGTGCAGTGCTTTCTGCAAACAATCCGATCCACAGTCACGCCCGCCCAAGCTTACTTCCCTCCGATAAAGGCCTAACTCCGCCCCTTTCACCTTGTGGGCAACTCAATTTGAACATGCGAGCTGTCTTACTTCACACTACGATAAGATGCGAGTTATGCTTTACCTATTCGGGCAGACCAATGACTTAGAAGCTATCTGATTGCTTCTACCTGAGCAATAGCGCAAAGGTGGGGGAAGAGAACCGAAGAACTGCATCCTTAGATACATGGTAATTCGGGGAATTAGTAACTAGACTTTGGTTACTATAGAGACGTTACGGTAACTCAGAATCTCCCACTTGTCGCTTGGTAACTCGAACTCGAAAATATAGATTCTTCGCTTACTCCGTCCATTCGAGAACCGCCATGGAGCACGGCGCCAGCACCAGTTCCGTTCCCTTGAGCTGCTCCTCAGTCACCTTCACCTGCGCTGTCTCCTCGTTACTGTCCCCAGGAGAAGAACTTATTATTTTTGATATATTTACGACCGAACTTGAGCTCAAGCCAGCCGCCTCCAGGCTGATCCGCCTCCCCTGGTGCAGCCCGTAGTTGAATACGATCAGGCCGTGCCATTTTCCCTGCTGGAATCCGTAGGCGTCCAGCTCGTGCACGCCCCTGAGTTTCACACCGTCGTTGCCTTCAGGCTGGTCATGTATTGGGTTCTCACCGGTAACCTCCACCCGGACCAGATTTCCGCGAATTACCCGGTTCGCCAAGCTCTCGGCGATGAACTGAGGACGCTTCCGGCCCGCCGCACCCATCTCCACAACGCTGCCCCACAGCTTTACTAAAGTACAGTCCGGCCGCTTGAAACGATACTGCGGCAGCGCAAAAAGCATCTGGTCGCGCACTCCGTGGTCCCGCATCATGCGCAGCATGTTCCCGGCAACAGCTATTCCCGCCGCTGCCGATGGGGTCAGGCGGTCCAGCACAGATTGCGGAGCCGTCCCGCCCGTGGTGTGCAGATTCACCTCGTAAACCGCCAGTTGCCGCCCGCCCGCCGAAGCCTGCGTCTGCTCCAAGATGCCTTCGCGCGACATCTGTTCCGCCTGCGCCATCAGCGGCCCATATAGCTGGTCGTCATTCCCCCACTGCGTCACTCCCAGCATCATGTAGGGAGCGATGGCCAGCGAATTGGCTAACGGAGCAGCCGCCAGCAGTTCCCTGTTTCGTCCCGGGAAATACGCCTGCGAGCCCACTGCCAAATCAAACCGCCCTGCATCGGAACCGGCCGCCGCACGAAACGCCGCGAACACCACATTGGCCCGCCGCCCGTAAGCCGCCGCATCCTCCATCGATTCGCCCTGGAAGCTCGAATTCCATGTCTCGTTGCCCAACTCGATGTGGATGGTCTTGAAAGCCTGTGTCCACGGCTCATTTCTCCCCGCCGCCGCGCGCAATGCCCCGCCCGCCGTGCCCGTACCGCCACCCATATACTCGGCCAGCTTCCGCGCCTCATCGGTATTCATCGCGGCTGGCGCCACAATCCACGGCTCCGCCCCTACCGTCTGGCAAAGGTTGAGAAATTCCGGAATCCCCACCGGAATGTCCTCGACCTTGTCGAACCATGTTTTGTAGCCAGACCTTTGCCGCGCCAGCGTCGGGGCCAGCAGATTGTCCACCGTGCTGCCCAGCCCGGCATAACTCATCATTAGCCGCAGAACTCCCGGCCGCAGTTCCTTCAGAGTCTCCACCACCTCATCGCGAAACGCCGTCCGGTTCGTGGAATCGCCGCCTGTCTGCTCCAGGCTCACGTCGTCCAGCAGCACCGTGCCGCCCGTCATGTAAAAGCTGGTTTCCACCGCCGCCGGAGGCAGCGCCACCTCGTTGGCCGCAAAATCCTCGTGGTACTCCGCCCACGCACCCGCCAGCGGCACATCCCGGTCCAGGTAACTGGGAACGCCCGGCGCCAGCCGCCGCACATGCACATGCAGCATCCGCGACCCCGCCAGCGCCTTGGCCTTGAAACTCAGCCGGTACCGCCCGCGCAGGCGCACAAAGGTTATGCCTTCGGACGAATCGAAATACGAATTCACCTGTGCCGACGCACCCGCGCCCGTTGCCTCCATACGCAGCGCCTGGTGTCCCTGCGTACTCGGCGGCAGATCCTTGCGCTCCGCTTCCAGCCGCCCTCCGCCCCGCACCGTGGGCCACCACCCCGCCGCTGGATCGTCCGGGAACTGCTTCTGCACCGCCAGCCAGTCTCCGCCGTTGATCATCTTGCCGCCACTGTCCAGCGTCAGCGCATAGCCGCCGCCCGAAGACCCGCCTGCCTCCACCGTGCCCCTGCGGCCCGCAGCCATTCCGTCCAGGACCTCGTAGCTGGCCCCATCCCAGAAACCCGCCGGATACTGAATTCCCTGCCGCGTATCCAGGCAGCGCGCCGGTCCGCCGTACACGCAGTGCAGAATGGTCCGGTAACTCATCCCCTCGAAGCCCGGATTGCGATAGAGCAGATTTTTCAGCATCTGCCCGGAATCGTAGTAATTCTGCTCGCCCAGGTTGATGCCCAGCCGTGTAACTCCGGGCAGCACGACCTGCCCGGTTACGCGCAGATGAGTCACAACGCCACCCGCTCCACCCGCCATCCGCTGCGCATGTCCGCAGGAAGTCACCGTAACTGTGCCCAGCATCACGAGCGCCGCAACCACAACGCGCTGAATTCTTATTTTGCTTCGCATCCCGGCTCCCATCCTCGCAGCAGATATAGCGCAAGCATAATCCGCCGCTCCACAATCGATCTTCCCACGGTACCGGAGTAGTTATGCCCGGAAGGCTCCGCTCTCAGCGCTTCCACACTTCGCCGCAAATTCCATCTGCCTCCGGTACCCGTTCCACACTATACTTGAGGAACTTTGATGAAGCTCGCCGCACAACACCGCTATCAGCGTTCCGCACGGAGGCTAGTGCGCCCATGAGCCTCCGCCCCCCCAGCGATTACGCGGCCTCCATCATCGTCGTCTCGTTCAACACCTGCGCGCTGTTGCGCAAATGCCTCGAATCGCTGCTCGCCGAGTGCGCCTGCCTGCCGGAAGACATCACGGCTGAAATCATCATCGTCGACAATGCCTCGCGCGATGGCTCCGTAGAAATGGTCGAGCGCGAGTTAGCCACATCTTCCATTCCGATCCGCCTGATCCGCAGCGACGTGAATCTCGGCTTTGGCGCGGCCAACAATCTCGCCATCGAGGCAGCCGAAGGCCGATCCATCGTTCTGCTCAACTCCGACGCCTTCTTTCATCCCGGCGCACTGGCCCGCGCCCTCGCGCACATGGACGCCGACCCCACGGCTGGCATCGGCGGCGCGCAGCTCGTTAGCCGCGATGGCGACTGGCAACCCTCGGCCCGCGCCTTTCCCTCCATTGCACACGACGCTTTCGTCCTCACCGGCCTCGCCTCGCGCTTCCCCCGCTCCCGCGTCTTCGGCTCCCCCGACCGCACCTGGGCCGACCCCGCTGAACCAGCCTCTGTCGACTGGGTCACCGGCGCTTTCATGATCCTGCGCCGCGAAGCGCTCGAAAAAGCCGGTCTCTTCGACCCCGCCTTCTTCCTCTACTGCGAAGAAGTGGACCTCTGCCGCCGCGTCAAAGCCGCCGGCTTCCGCGTCCTCTACTGGCCGGATGTTATCGTCACGCACCTGGGCGGCGAATCCAGCCGCCAATTGCACGACCATGTTTTTTCGGAATCCGAAGCCCAGGTCGTACTCTGGCGCATGCGCTCCACCCTGCTCTACTACCGCAAGCACCACGGTGGGCAGGCCCTGCTGGTCCGCTGGCTCGAAGAAAGCCTCTACGCCCTCCGCCACATGCGCAATCGCTTCAGCCCCATTCCCGCTCGCCGCGAACGCGCCCGCGAAGCCGCGCAGATGCTCCGCCTCATGCGCCATGCATGGCAGGAAACCCGGGGCGGTCGCATCAGCCCGCCCCGTCCCTGGTAACGCCTGGACCTTCTACTTCAAAATCAACTTCAGCGGCTCCTCGATCCCCCGCTGCACCAGCGCGTCAAGCTCACTTACCGGCTTCCAGCCCAACTCCGTCTTCGCCGCCGTGCAATCGAAAAACGCCTTCTGCGTCCGGCTCTCCCAATCCCGGTACGAGGGCAGCCGCCGCTCCGGATGCCGCACCGCAACCTTCACCACCCACTTCAACATGTCCAGCAGGTAGAACTTGACAATCGGCGTCGCGTGCCGCTGAATCTGCATCCGGCCCGCCCTATCCAGTTCGTCCAGGTACTCCTCGGCGCTCAGACACTGGTCCGCAACCAGGTTGAACGAACGGCCCTCAATTCCAGCCGTATCCATCGCGGCAATCAGTCCCTTCGCCACGTCTTCCACCAGCACCAGCGGCAGCTTGTTTTCTCCTTCGCCCCAGATCTGGCAAACCGAGTCGCTCCACCACATCCCAACGCCCCAGTGGAACGGGCTTCCTCCGCGTCCAATCACGATTCCCGGCCGCACAATCACCAGCGGCAGTCTCTGCTCCCGGTGCATCCGCAGCAGAATCTTTTCTGACTCAGCCTTGGCCCGCGCATACAGATTTCTGCTCGCAATCCGCGGGTCCAGCGGCGTCGCTTCGGTAATCGTGCCAGCCCTGCGGCCCGCGTAATACGAGTCGATCGTTCCCGTATAAACCAGCCGCTTGACGCCCTTCTCCAGCGCGCACTCCGCCACTTGGCGCGTCACCTCGATCTCATACTTCTGGTAGTCCGCCCAGCTCTTCACGCTGGCCCGCGCCAAGTGCACCACGCACTCCACGCCATCCATGGCCCGCAGTAAGTCCGCGCGATGCGTCACATCCCCGGTCTGGCACTCCACACGCGAACGTATCTCTTCCGGCAGACTGGCCGAGCTGCGCACCAGCAACCGCACCCCGCGCCCCGCATCCAGCAGTTGCCGAACCAGTTCCCTGCCGATAAAGCCCGTCCCGCCCAGCACGAGAATCTGCGGCGCGACCACAGTCACCGCTGCCGTCTGCGGCGCAACTGTTTCAACTGGCAACTTCGCCAGCTCACCCATCCGCGCGCACACCCGAATCACCCGCGCCCCGGTGCTCCCGGTAATCCGTGGGTCCATCTCCCCGGCCCCGTAAAACGCATCCATCGCCCGCGCAATGCTCTCGCCGTACGCCGTGCCACGCTTTTCCATGTGCAGCTTTGACAGCACGTACTTCTCCAGCGTCCGCCGCGCCTGCCGCTTCAGGCCCTTCGCCTCTCCCGCGACCATCGAATAATTCTCAAAGTCCGGATCCAGCGGCCGGTGCTCATGCCGCGTATAGGTATTGCGCTCGAAGTCCACCGTCCCCGCCGCCAACAATCCGCGCACGTGAATGTTGTATTCGGAAAAGCCCGGCACAAACCGGAAGCGCAATTGCACAGCCGTACGGCCCTTCATGGCGTTCACCTGCCAGCGCCAATAAAAGCTCTTCCCTGTGGGCAGCACCGTCGCATCCGAGGCCTTTACCTCCATCTCCTCCGGCTCGCCCACCAGGTCCAGCATGTGCGCCACCGAGTGCGCCCCTGTCTCCAGCATCATGTTGCGCGGGTCCCGCAGCATCCAGATGCCGAACGGCCCCAATGCCGCCTGTGGCAGGAACCGGTTCCAAGTAATCGTCACCTCGTCGATCGGCCCCAGCACGCCGCTCCGCACATCCCGTCGCAACTGCTCGTAAGGCTCGGAAAACAGGAAATTGTGCCCCACGCCCAACCGCACGCCCCGCTCCGCAGCCAGCCGCACCAGTTCTTCGCATTCCTCCACCCGGTCGCACATCGGCTTTTCCAGCAGCACGTCCACGCCAGCTTCAATTGCCGTCCGCGCAGCCTTGAAATGCAGGTCCGGCGGCGTCAGGATGTGCACAGCATCCAGCTTTTCTGCGGCCAGCATCGCCTCCAGCGACCCGTATGCCTTGGCCACGCCATATTTGCCAGCCAGCGCCTCCGCTCTGCTCAGCGCCGTATCGCACACCGCCACCAATTCCACGCCAGCCACCGACGGAAGACTCTTCGCATGCCAGTCCGCAATGTATCCCGCGCCCACCAGTCCCACGCGCCGCTTGCGCCCGGTTGCTGAACCTGTTTCGGTTTCCCTCGCTGCCAAAAGCTGCCGTTCGTCGTTCATGAATTCCTCTTGTGCTCGATAATCATCATCGTCTGTCCGCGGCTCCGCCGCCAATGGTACTCAAGCAACCCCTGCAACCCCGGAAATTTTGAAATTAGCGCAAAAAATGCGTATGTCCACGCGTCCCTGTTCGCCCATCCGCGCTTCCGGCAGCCGCGAAAGATATGTATAAGCTGCAAGCCGTAAAGGCACACCAAAGCCGCCAATGAAAGGCCGCGGGTGAACGGCATCAGAATCAGCGCCAGCCCCGGCAGCGCCAGCCCCCAGAGCCACACCCTTCGCCGCTCATGCACAAAATACCGTTCTTCGCCGTCTCCGTGCAGAGCCGCCACCTGCGCATACGCGTGCCCCGCACGCCGGGCTCGAATCCACCATTGGCTGAAGCGCGTCATGGCCGCATCGTGGCGCGCCATCGGCGCATCCACCATCAGAATCTTCCAGCCCAGCCGCCGTACCCGCACGCAAAACTCATCGTCCTCGGCCGCAATCACATCAGGCCGGAAGCCGCCCGCCGCCTTGAACGCTTCCACACGCGCCAAGAAAATTCCGCCGCTGGACCCAATCTCCCCCGGCTCCTGCTGCCACTCCAGATTGCAAAGCCGGTTGTAAATGCTGGTCTCCGGGTGAATTTCCTTCAGATGCCCGCGCACCAGCCCCACGTCGCTTCTAAGATTCAGCTCGGCCACTCCCCGTTCGAGCCACCCATCTTCCAGTTCGCAGTCCCCGTCCACAAACTGCACAAAGGCCGTCTCCGGCGCAGCTTCCAACGCACAGGCAAAGCCCTCGTTTCTGGCACGCGCCGCGCTGAACGGACGCTCCGGGGACAGTTCCACCACCCGGCAGCCAACCGACCGCGCATACTCCGCGCTCCCGTCCGCCGAGCCAGAATCCACGTACACCACGGTCGTCGAAGCAGCCTGCGCCGCCCGCAGGCAGCCCTGCAGCCGTTCCCCCTCGTTGCGCCCAATCGCGACGATTACTACACCATCACTGGAGACAGGAATCATTGCACCTCATTTTACGGGGAAGCAGCGGCACGACAGTAACTCTGAATCTGACTCGTCAACCGGCATCAACGCACAACCGCTTCGGGCCGGCGCGCATAGAGCAGGAACTCATGGTTGCCCTCGGCCCCAGTAATCGGCGACGGAATGGTCTCCGCCACCTCCCAGCCCAGCGACTCCATGCAATCGGCCACCTTGTCCACCGCCAGCTTGTGCACTGCCGGATCGCGAACAATCCCGCCCTTGCCCACGTGCCCGCGCCCCGCCTCGAACTGCGGCTTGACCAGGACGACAGCCTCTTTGAGCCCCGGCGCCGCTGCCACGACCGGCCCCAGCAGCAGGGTTGCCGAGATGAACGAAACATCCATTACCAGCAGCGTCAATTCGGGTCCCCCCTCGCCGGCTGCCAGCACCCCCGGTTCCAGAAAGCGCGCATTGGTTCGTTCCATCAGACGCACCCGCTCGTCGTTGCGCAGCTTCATCGCAATCTGCCCAAACCCCGTATCGACGCAGATCACTTGCGCGGCGCCGTGTTGCAGCAGGCAGTCGGTGAATCCGCCCGTCGAGGTGCCCACGTCCAGGCATGCCCGGCCGCTCACAGCGATCGGCCAGTGCTCCAGAGCCGCCGCCAGTTTCAGCCCGCCGCGGCTCACATACGGCGGGTCCCCCCCCAGCATCCGCACCGCAGCGTCCTCGGCCACCAGCGTGCCCGCCTTGTCCACCTTTTGCTCGTTGATCAGAACCCGGCCCTCAAGGATGTACGCCCGCGCCCGTTCCATGCTCAGAGCCAGCCCTTGCTCCACAAGCAGAACATCCACGCGCATCTTCGCTCGCCCCGTCGCCATTTCCGTCCTTTCCTCTCCCTCGAATGTACTATTGATCCGGCACAAAACAATTGCATAACCCAATAGCTGTCATCCTGAGCGCATGACTCGCGGTGCGAGTTACGGCGAGAAGATGACACCAGAATTCCCACTGATTCTATTTGGTTTAAGTTTCGTGTCATCAGGAGCGACTGGAGCGTAGCGCAGGGAGTCGAAGGATCTGCGGTTGTTCTTTTGTATCGCAATCCAATTGTGCCGGATCAATAGGACGGCCCCGGTCGCTTGTTCCTGTACCGGATCTGGGGTCCCACCCTTTTCGCTGCTTCATCGCGAAAAGGGTGGAAAGCCACAACTCTCGCCCGATCAACGCCCTCGAAATCCCATTTCGCTCCAGATCGCAAAGCTGAAAAAGCCCCAAAGCCATTTCCGCTGTGCGGAAGTTGCTTTGAGGCTGTTTCTCATTCTCATCTTGACGAAGGCGCTATGGCATCAACTGGCAGACCTGCAAAAGTGTCTGTGAGCCCGTCGGCGACGGTTCCAGGCTGGGCGGCAGGTTGCAGGGCTGCCCATATCCAGGAACGCGGCTGGAGTAGTTGTAGTTGTAGCTTATCCCGTTTTGTGTGCTGGTGCGCAAATCCACCACATTGCCCGTCATCTTAAGCGTGGTATCTACGATGTTGGCCGACGTGGGCGTTGTACTCACAATGGTCACATAAGGACTGTCCGGCGAGGCGACATAGACCTTGCTGTATCCCCCATTCTGCGTGGAAGCCACGTGGCGCGGATGGCCAACGACAGAAAGCGTCTTTTCCACCTCGTGGCTGGACAGGTTCACCACACTCACCGTGCCATTCCCCGTCCCATCGTCCGCCTGGTTGGCGGTATAAGCATAGCTGCCATCGTAGAGGACGGCCACGCTAGCCGGATTCGTGCCCACCGGAATCGTGAAGGTGGTTCCAAAGTTCGCGCTGTCGTTGTAGTACTCGTCCAGGCTCACATCGATCACGGTGATCGTTCCGCCGTCGTAGTTGGCCACCACCAATTGGCTGGTCGCCGCGTTGTACTCGGCGTAAACCGGACCGGCTATCGCAGGAACATCGTTATTGGCGTCTTGTGCAAGTCCGGCGGTGGTCGAAAGCGGCAGACTGGGATGGCAGGTCACTGTCTGGCCGTTCTGGTTGGTGAAAGGTGTGCACGAGTCCAGCGTGTTCTTCGCCGTATCGATCACCGTAACCGTGTCGTCGCCGCGGTTCAGCACGAAAAGGCGCTTCAGATCCGGAGTCTGCACGGCGTAAACCGGGCATTTACCCAACGTGATGTTTGCGTCGTACGAGTAGCCGCTGATCTCGATCGGAGTCGCCAAGCCGTTGGGAATCGAGCTCGACGTCGGCGTCAGGTTGCACTCCACTCCGGTCGGATTGGCAATGTTCTGGCTGATGGCATACTGGCGCTGGCCGCTCGTTGTAGCCGCACCCGCAACCGTCACCGGGGTCGTCGCCACCGGAACTGAAAGCTTGAGGGCCTCCGGAGATCCGGAGAATACGTCAACCACGTTCTCGTATAGATCGGCAGCCCACAGTCCTGACGCTGGAGCCAGCAGGTTTACCGGCTTTGAACTGGCAGAGAGCGTGGTATACGTCACGTTCTTGGCCTGCAAGGTCGTCGAGATCGGAAAATTGGTCATCGTGCTGTCGCTGTTGATGGTGTACCCGGTCGTGCCGGAGTAATCCATGACAAACGCGTACGGACCTATGCCTTGGGTGGACGCCGTGGCCATCACCGTATCACCGGAGTAGTCGATGATGGTGGCAACGCCCGCCGTAGAGGACGAGGGGGACGAAACCACTGCAACATACGATGTCGGCTGCGCCGTTGGTCCGCTGCTTGTAATCGGCGTAACCACCGGCCGGTATGAGCTGCCGCATCCGGCAATCAGGGCAGCAGCCACAAGGGCCACACCCGCCTGAGCCAACGGCATACGCGCCTGGCCTAAATTCATGGGAAAAAGCCTCATTCAGTTCTTTCCTACTTACTTCGTGATTGTAAATCAGACAGGCGGGGTATCGCGGTTCTCCTATTGATGTACCCCGGAAGCCCTCCCCTTAAGTTCCTTTTCCTTGTCCTAAACAGCCCGTCCGCAGCGTTTCCCTGCTGAAAATTTAGACGCCGCTGGGCGGCCTGCGTCATCCTGATGGCCCTCTTTTTCTCGCATGCCCATCGGTTGCAGCCCTCTCAAGGCGCCAGTCCACGGATTACGATGAAGCGTGGATCAAACAAAGCTGGTCTGGCAATCGAAACTGGTGCTGCTTGTGGTGCTGCCCTTCACGGCCGCAGACCTTGTGCTCAAAACCCACTGGTGGACAACGCAATCGGCGCCGGTTGCGCTCTGGACCGTGGGCCTGAGCGCACTGCTCGGCCTGGCTACCTGGAAGCTGCGGGCAGCCACAGCCGGCGGGTCGGCTGCCGGAGCGGCCATCACCGCCAGCCTCGTGTTTTCCACACTGATGTTTCCCTACCAGCCCTGGCACACTGCTCTCATTCCAGCGATTGCTGTCTCCATGCTCGCCTACCTTGTCACCCGGATGGGCCGCGAACAGAAGAAGAAGCTCGGCACGGTCGAACCGCGAAATGGCCGTTCCGCCGCCCAGATAACGGCCAATCTGGGTGTGGCGGCCATTGCCTCCAGTGACCCTGTGCTGTCCTGGGTTACCAACTCCCACTGTTTCACGCTGTCTGCCCTCGCGCCCACGCTCCTGTTTACCATCGGGCTGGCTGCGCTGGCTGAAGCCGCCGCGGACACAGTCTCCTCGGAAGTAGGCCAGGTCTTCGGCGGTCGACCGCGCTTGATTACCACCCTGCGCCCGGTTGCGCCGGGACAGAACGGCGCCGTAAGTCTCGTCGGCACCCTCGCCGGAGTGATTGCCGCAGCCCTGGTCGCGGTTGCCGGGACACTTGCGCTCCGCGGCAGCCTCACGATGTTCGCCGTCAGTTGCGCGGGCGGCGTCTTCGGCCTACTCTTTGACAGCCTTCTGGGTGCCACCCTGGAAGAGCACGGCTACCTGAACAACGACGCGGTCAATTTCCTCTCCACCGCCAGCGCCGCCGTTTTTGCTCTGGGCCTGCTTGCGATCTTGCCCCATTCCTAAAGCGGAATCAGAGTAACTATATCCAGAGTTTTGGCAGGGTCGCCGCTCCCTAGGGGGGATCGCGTCGACTTGAACGCTGCGGTTTCCGGATACATCAACTCTGGTTTCGCTGTAACTCGGCTGGGCCTTTCTTCCCATCTACGCAGCCCAAGTGAGCAATTTTGCACACCCATTCCTTAGAGCTTCAGGAATCATGCTGATAGGGTTACGTGCACGGCCTGCGATTGCCTGAACATAGGTTTTTAGTGCACAGGCGTCGATACGAGTTTGTGGCATGGATTCGCACCGCCGTTTCATCCGACACGGAAATGCTCAAGCGCCAACACCGGGCAAGGATCAGGTGGAGTAATGAAGCCTTTCTTGAAGCAGAAGGTGCTGATCGCGTTCGGTTTGGCCATATTGGCCCTGCTGTTCATAGGAACCACCTCGTATCGCTGGATGACCGTATCCGATGAAAGCACGCGGTGGGTTTGGCATACGCACGAGATTCTATTGAACATCCAGGATTTGCTTCTGTCGATGGAACGAATCGACTCCAGCAGCCGGGAATTTGCATCGACAGGCAAGGAATCAGTTCTTGAGCCCTACCATGCAAGCGTGCAGAGAGTCGCTGAGGATCGGGAGGCCATTCGCAGCCTGACACTGGACAACGGCATACAACAACGTCAGCTCCCGGCCGTCGCAAAGCTTGCCGCTGAAAAAATCCAGCATGCAGACAGGGTCATCAATCTGCGCCGGACTCAGGGCCTGGCAGCCGCGACGGCAGCCTTGGGAAGCGAGTCGGACAAACAGATCAAGGATGAGTTTCAAGCCGCGGTTGACAACCTGCAAAGCGAAGAACTGCGATTGCAGGCACAGCGCAGTGCGAAAACCGAGTGGTACTCGAACCAGAGCAAGATTTTTCTGATCCTTGGTACCCTGTTTGCGATATTGGTCATCTCTGCTACAGGCTGGACCACTGTGCGCGACATCTCCAACCGCAAGGCTGCCGAGGCCAGATATCGCGGCCTGCTGGAAGCTGCACCGGATGGAATGGTAGTGGTGGACCAAAGTGGCGCAATCGTTCTACTCAATGTCCAGGCGGAGAAGCACTTCGGATACCGCAGCGATGAGCTTCTGGGCCAGAAGGTGACCAATATCATTCCTGAAGGCTTTGCGGAGCGGCTCATCGCCGACGGCACCAGAACCGCAGCCGAGGCACTGGCCCAGCAGATCGGTACCGGAATCGAACTCTACGGGCGGCGCAAGGATGGAAGCGAGTTTCCCATTGAAATCATGCTCAGCCCGCTGGAAAGCGCTGAGGGAATCCTGGTGACGGCGGCCATCCGCGATATCACGACACGCAAGGATGCGGAGAGGCATCTGGCCCAGATGGAGGCCAGATACCGCGGCCTGCTGGAAGCTGCGCCGGATGGAATGGTAGTGGTGGACCAAAGTGGCGCAATCATTCTGCTCAATGTCCAGGCGGAGAAACACTTCGGATATCGCAGCGATGAGCTTCTGGGCCAGAAGGTAACCAACATCATTCCGGAAGGTTTCGCGGAACGGCTCATCGCCGACGGCACCAGAACCACGGCAGAGGCCCTGGCCCAGCAGATCGGCACCGGGATCGAGCTCTACGGACGGCGCAAGGATGGAAGCGAGTTTCCCATCGAAATCATGCTTAGCCCGCTGGAAAGCACAGAGGGAATCCTCGTAACAGCGGCCATCCGCGATATCACGACGCGCAAGGATGCGGAGCGGCATCTGGCCCAGATGGAGGCCAGATACCGCGGCCTGCTGGAAGCTGCGCCGGACGGAATGGTGGTGGTGGACCAAAGTGGCACAATCGTTCTGCTCAATGTCCAGGCGGAGAAGCACTTCGGATACCGCAGCGATGAGCTTCTGGGCCAGAAAGTAACCAACATCATTCCGGAAGGCTTCGCGGAGCGGCTCATCGCCGACGGCACCAGAACCACGGCAGAGGCCCTGGCCCAGCAGATCGGCACAGGGATCGAACTCTACGGGCGGCGCAAGGATGGAAGCGAGTTTCCCATCGAAATCATGCTTAGCCCGCTGGAAAGCACAGAGGGAATCCTGGTGACGGCGGCCATCCGCGACATCACCGTGCGCCGGGAAGCTGAAGCAAATCTTGCACAAAAGGTTGAAGAGCTGAACCGCTCCAATGAGGAGTTGGAGCAATTTGCCTATATTGCTTCTCACGATTTGCAGGAACCGCTGCGCATGGTGGCCAGTTACACGCAGCTTCTATCCAAACGGTACAAGGGCAGGCTGGACTCGGATGCCGATGAATTCATTGCTTTCGCGGTAGACGGAGCTAGCCGCATGCAACGGCTGATCCAGGATCTTCTGGCCTATTCGCGCGTGGGGAAAAAAGGCGGCGAATTGCTGGATGTTTCCAGTGAAGAATCCTTGCTGCTGGCAATTAACAATCTGCGCGGCGCCATTGAAGATAGCGGCGCCCTGGTAACACACGATCCCCTGCCCAGGGTCATGGCAGACGAAGTTCAGTTGACCCAGTTGCTGCAGAACCTTGTGGGCAATGCCATCAAGTATCAAAAGCCCGGAGTTCCCCTCATCCATATCTCCGCTGTACGGAACGCCGAGGGGATGTGGTTGTTTTCCATTCGAGACAACGGCTTGGGAATTGACTCGCAGTTTTTTGAAAAGATCTTCGGAATGTTCCAGCGGTTGCACAAACGGGAAGAGTTTGCCGGTACCGGCATGGGATTGGCCATCTGCAAGAAGATCGTCGAGCGGCATGGCGGCGAAATCTCGGTTGAGTCGCAACCGGGAGTAGGTTCAACGTTTCACTTTACCCTGGCTGCAAGCAAAGCTCAGTCATGAATGCGCGAGGA
>Ga0224530_1000800_pt1 | contig 18927 bp, 12 predicted proteins | sample CBST75metaG_FD_179873 | JGI IMG/M metagenome (GOLD analysis project Ga0224530, IMG submission 179873) | Peat soil microbial communities from Stordalen Mire, Sweden - C.B.S.T75 | ecosystem: Environmental > Terrestrial > Soil > Wetlands > Peat | place: Sweden: Norrbotten County, Stordalen Mire...
TCGCTTACAATTTGTAATTTTGTGCAAAAGTAAGCGATTGATATGTTCCGAGTAACTTATTTATTAATTACTAAGTATGTATCAATCAATTATAGCTATTGTTAATGTTTTTACCCGGACACCAGTGTATGGAACTCGTCCCTAACATCGGGATTCGTTTCATCGTGTATGATAGAAAGTTATATTTTTTCAGAATCTACTGACAGAATATTGTCACTCCATCTGCTACCAAAAGGGTTTTCTTGCGTTCTATTTTAGTTCCTACAGGTAGCTCCACCAATAAACAAGCATTGTCGGCAGGAATACTGATCTTCGTATCAGATGCAATATTTTTAGCAATATATTTTTGAGAAATTATATCAAAGACATCAGCTACCCTCATTGGATGATATGTCACCTTTTTGGCTTCAGGATATGGGTTATAATATAAATAAGTCGGATATGGTTTTTTAGCGTAAAAATCAGTCGCATTACAGTCTAAGCGTAAAATCATTTTTACGTCAGTTGTATCTACAATAGCACCTAATATCCCTACAGGTGAAGTGCTGTAAAGGCTAAACATGCTCTCTTTAGGATTGTTTTTATTCCATTTTGGTCCATCACCTAAAGCAACAGGATGAATCCCTTTCAATCCGGGTTTTCCATAACAATCCGAATATCTCAATCCTTCGTAAGCAACAATTGAATGAGTAAGGTTTTTCATTTCAGGGAGACATTGGTTTTGATCCGCAATCTCATTGGGGAAAAATAACCGTGCTGCATTTACATTATTGAGCATCCATTTCCCAATAGCACGGGCAAATTGAGGTTGATACTTCACCATCGGAACTAACGGCCAAGCCATATCAATACTGTTCATTAAAAAAGCATACCCACCGCTATCAACAATATTTCCTTGTAACCCACTCACATCGTATTTTCCCCATTTACCAACTATCACTCCCCAACCATAACGCCCTTTCGGATTCTTACAACCATCAAATACCCAATTAATCATTTTTTTAACGTCATAGTTAGTTCCTTGTTCCGCATTTAATCTCGCAGCAGTATAAATTCCCATAGGAAGCAAAATTTCATAAAAAGGACTTCCTTTCTGAGCATTAAGTGCCGCAATAGCTGATTCTGCATGAGCCAGATAACGTGGGTTTTTGTATTTTTGATAAGCAGCATACAAGACATAACCTTGGCCACCTGAAGCATCTTGTTCCAGCGGAATTTGATTGACCATTCCCTTCATTTGACCATAATCAAAATATGAATAATTATAGTTTCCATTTAAAACAGAGTCAGCTTTACAAAATTTTTCAGCAATACTTCGTTGAATTTTATCAGCATTTGCTACATTAGGGAATACATCACAGACTGCATAAAACAACACATTAGGCATAACATCATACCACCAATCGCGACCATACCCACCCCCAAGGGCACCTGCTTCGGGACAAGTGTTATTCATCATAATATTCCAACCTATTTTAGAGTTGAAATAATTCTGAATCATTTTCACATAATTATAGCCGTTTTGATTACTCTTATCAATTTTAACCAACCCAGCCCCCAAGATAGCCGAAAGTGAATTCAAGCTTTCATGAAATTCTCCATTGTTGTAGTTAGGACCCTGACGACAATCGTCAATGGTGGTATAAAGCCCAAATGTAGGTTGTGGTAAGTTGCATTGACTATTGTCTATCCAAATCAATAAACCCGGAGGAAGTTTCCTGTTAAAATTGAATACATAAGCATCATAGTCAATTGCTTTTTGTTTCCAGTTGATTATTTTGTAAGGCTGAGGAGCGTTAGGCATTAACTCTATTCTCGGAATATTAACTTGACCTATAGGCTCCCCATAATTATTACTTACTCCGCAGGACGACAGTATTCCTATAAAAAGAAAGAGTAAAATATTAGATGAATACTTTTTCATGTATTATATCTTTAGTTATCTATAAAATTATTTTATTTGGTATTTGGTATTTGGTATCTATTTCCTTGATAATATGTTTCGCCAAAGGTAATGAAAGCAATTGCAGGCCTCCTACAATAATCAGAGCATATTTAAGAGCAAAATTTTCCGATATTAAATATGCCATGGAGATAAATAATATCATTCCAAAAGCCCTTCCAACAAATAAACCAATTTCATGACTCATTATGTAAGCATACTCGTTCCTCCCTTCAATAGCCGAAACTGTATCAATTGTTTTCATCATGGTGGGAAAATAAGCCAAATCATGAAGCGGCTGAAACAACACTTTACAAAGCACAAACACAATAACACCCAAAGCAGAAAAAAGAGCTCCATTTACAATCGTACCAATAAAAAAGACAAATAATCCAAATCCAAAGATTTTCATTCTATGTTCCGGTTTCGCTATTCGTCCCAACACATACACCAAAATAGCTGTAGCAGCACCGGCAACACCTTGTATTAACCCAAGAGAAGCTTCATTACCCACCAAACGCATTACCAAAATGGCAGGGGCAGTAACCAAAAAACCTTGAACCATTCCTTTCAACCCTGCAAGAACAAGAAATTTACACCACAAAATATGAAAACGAAAATAAACGAATTTTTTTTGAATCGGATTGGAAAACTTTCCTTTTGCTAAAACAATGCACGCCAAAACAGCGATAACAAAAACCACAAGTGTAATAATCTGATATCCCATATCCACGTTTAAAATACGTCCAAACAATACTCTGCCACCAATGCTTCCCAAAAATAAACCTACACCTAAGGGTACCACAATGCTCCAAAGCGAAAAAAAGAATGATTCTAATCCGAAAAAATAATTTCTGTTTTCATCATTAGTCGAATTGAGAGTCAGCAAATAGCGATTTGTCCAAAAGAATCCTGTCGAAGCCCCTAATGCAAAACCTGCAATTCCCAATTGCACAATTTCAAGCGATTGCACAAACATCATAACCATCAAAGAGATAGCCGTAAGAATAATACCAAAAGCATACAACCAATTGACTTTGAAAACCTTGAGCAAAGCACCATTTAACACCGCCGTAATTACCAATCCGGTATACATACATAGTTGATAAATGACAACGTAAGAAGGATTACCCGTATTCCGCATAATATACGCACCAACAAAGATTTCGATAATAGGCAATATGAGCGCATACAACATATTTGTCACTATCAGAGTTCTAATATTCAGAGGCTGAGTTTTGAAAAACAAAAACTCTCTATATAGCTTATTAGTCATTGATTCTTACTTAATGAGTTGAGAATTTCAGTAATTGAAAACTTGGCACTACATATTACTTCGTCACTTGCTCCATAAAATATCTTTATCGTATTACCCTTTACATAATGTCCATTCGTAAAAACGACATTTCCAAAGAACCCCGTTTGCTCATATTCAGCTATGGGTTCCATGATAGGTTCTTTGCTTCGTGCAATTACTTTGCTTGGATCGTTTAAATCCAATAACAATGCTCCCAAACAATAGCGATGTTCATGATTGGCTCCATGATAAATTTCCAACCAACCTTCGGATGTTTTAATGGGAGGACCGCCAGCTCCAACCCGCGTTTCGTCCCAACTACCCTCTCGAGTAACAGCAACACATTTATGATTCCCCCAATGTACACGATCAGGCGATTCGGCCAGCCAAATATAATTTCCTCCCAGCTCAGGGCTACTCGGACGGTGAAAAGCATAGTACATACCATTGATTTTTTCTTCAAACAACGCACAATCTTTATTGTGAGGAGGAAAAATCATTCCTTTTCTATCATAGTGTTTAAAATCAGTTGTAGCGATAAGCCCAACTCCTACAGCAAACGATGAAACCTCGGTAAAACTAAGATAAAACCCATCTTCCATTGTTGCTACCCTGCAATCCTCTATACCAAAAGCCTCTAGATCACCTTCACCAAAAATAGGAGGATAATTTTGATCTTCCTGAAAATGAATATCGTCATCACTGGAAACAAATCTTAAATATGATAGCGTTGTTAAATAATTTTTCCCATTATATAAGATAACCCGAGGATCAGAAGCATCTAATTGAGAGTCATTTTTATCAAAACTAAGAATTTCAATTTTGCCGTTTTGATTATAAACGGGAAAACTAATCTTACCCTCTATTTGCTTCGGTCGCTCGGCAACCCGTAGTAAAAGCCAGGTTTTACCATTCATACGAAAAACTCCCGGATTAAGCAGGCATGTAATTTCCATTTCGTTTATTCCAGCTTTTAAATCACCGGGTCGGAGTAAAGGATTCTTGTTATCTCGTTGCGCAATATCCATATTATTATTTTAAAAATAAAAATTAAACACTGCAAATGTAAGGTATCCGAAAGACCAAAATGGTATCTTATTCTTACAAATGAGTATTGATTATTTCATATTATCAAATTAATACCTTTTTGATCAAAAGAGACACCTTCACATTAAATCATCAAACTCATATTATCAGTATATTTGTATTCAAATAACAAAGTATTTTATTAGAACAATTTATTCCTTTTCAAATACAAAAAACTAACATAGCAATCAAAGATATCATCCTGATTGTAATATGTTTATTTACAAGAGCATGCAACATATAATGCACTTAACCTTGAAAAACTAAATTAATTTTCAATGAAACCCATATTTCTTTTTATCTTCCTCTTATCTTCATTTCAATTTCAGCTCTTCGCAAAAAAATATGATATTACTTATTTAACCAATAACAATGGGCTATCCAACAGTTCCATCAACTCTATATATCAAGATTCCAATGGTCTTCTTTGGATTGGCACTTGGGATGGATTAAATGTTTACAATGGTAGAGAATTCAAAGCCTTCATGCCAGATCCTAACAATCCACAAAGTATAAGTAACAATATCATTCGAGATATCATAGAAGAACAAAAAAACATTTACTGGATTGCTACTGACGTAGGAATAAATCGATTGGATTTGAGTAAAAAAACATTTAAACGCTTTTTTGTCGATACAGATAACCAAATAATTACCAAAGAGCATTCTTTCTTCGTTGCTAAAAATAGTTCAAATCGCATTTTTGCTGCTATTTATGGCCAAGGTATATATTTCTTTGATACACATTCTCAACAATTTATACGTTTGAATATCACAAACAGCCTTCAAATCAAAAAAATATTTTTTGATTCAACTGATAACCTCTGGATCTACACTGAAAACAAATCATTAATTAAAGTGACATTTAAAAAAGGAATCTTCAATACACCTCAAATTGAGCAAGTAATAAATTTCCAACAATTAAAAAATATTGAATCTATTTTTTACCATTCCAATAATGAAATATGGATGGAAACCGCAAGCGCACGAATATACTCATATCAAATTTCAAAAGGGATATTGACTTCTTATCCTATAAGCTTGCAAAAAACAGGGAATATCGTTGCAATGGCATTTATGGGCACTTACCAATTGTGGGGTACAAGAAACGGCCTGTTTCGATTTGACTTGAAGACAAAACAAATTGAGTCAGTGATACCTAATGTTTCTGTCTTATCACTTTTTCCCGGTACCCAACAAATTGTATGGGTGGGTACTGACATGCAAGGAATTTGGGTTCTAAATCCACCACACGAGAATTTTCAAACCTATTCTTTACCAAACATTTCCTCATTTGGAGTCAGTGCCGTTCGTGCTTTTTTCGAAAATGAAAACCATACTCTCTGGGTAGGTACAAAAGGGAGTGGAATCTATACTTTTTTCAAAGATAAAAACACAAAACCCATACTACATCTCACCACAACCAACGGGTTACTGAGCAATTCTGTATTCACCATTGTAAAGGGTCAAAATAGTGAATATTGGATAGGTACCGATGGAAATGGGATTAACTATTTCGACCCTAAAACAAATAAAATATATACTTTATCTGTAAATGATAGTGTGAAACAAAAGATAAATTTATCTTCGATTTATTCTATTTTACCTACAGAACAAAGCACCTTATGGGTAGGAACAAGCGGATATGGAATGTATAAATTGGAGATCGACCGAAGCACAAGACCCTATTCTATCGAAAAATACAAACAATATATTTTCAATAATCATTCATCATCTCTAAGTAATAATATTGTCTATGCAATTATAAATGATGCCAATCATTTTTTGTGGATTGCAACTCGAGGCGGCGGATTAAATCGCTTTAACATTCAGACTGAACGATTTGAATCTTTTAGATTTTCACCTACAACTCCTAATTGTATTAGCAGTGATGATATTCTCTGTTTGCACAAAGATACTCAAGGCTTTTTATGGGTTGGAACTAGCATGGGACTGAATAAACTACAAGGCTTTGAAAATGGGAAACCAATCTTTATCCATTTTACAGAAAAAGAGGGCATGCCTAATAACACTATTCATGGAATTCTTGAAGATAAGGAACATAATTTATGGCTTAGCACTAATAATGGCATCGCAAAACTTGTGCAAGACAAATCCGGCTATCGAATTATTTCTTATTTTAAGAAAGACGGATTACAAAATAATGAGTTTTCAGATGGAGCATTTTATGAAAGTCCATATACATATCAATTCTATTTTGGCGGAATAAGCGGGTTTAACATGTTCAACCCTTCCGAAATAACAAGTACCAGTTATATACCAACTTTATTATTAGATGATTTTTATCTGGATAATATTGAAACCAATATTTCGGATTATATGCAACCGAAAAAAACGGGTGAAACTTTAATTCTATCATCGTATAAAAATAAATCATTTAGTTTTAAGTTTATTCCATTAGATTTCCTTTCAAGTTCCAAATGTGAAATCTCTTATTTGTTGCAAGGTTATCAGAAAAATTGGATTAACTTGGGAACTTCGAATATCATTGTGTTTTCTAACTTGCCGACTGGAAAATATGTATTAAAAGTGCGATGCAGCAATGCCGATAAAATATGGAGTAGTCAGTATTTTTCTCTTCCTATCACAATGTTACCTCCTTGGTGGGCGAGCACCTTTGCATATATTTGCTATATGATGTTGTTTTTTTTATTTCTATTCGGTATTCTGCGTTTTGTAAAATATCAATTAACTGTGCGCAACAACATCAAAACCAAAGAACTTGAAAAACAAAAAACAGAAGAAATTCATGAAGCCAAATTAACCTTTTTCACTAATATTGCTCACGAGTTTTCTAATTCATTGACACTTATTTATGGGCCATGCGAACAATTACTGAGAACACATTTATACGACGAATACACACGTAAGTATATCAATATCATCAAGACAAATTCTGAACGGATGCAAAATCTGATTCAACAATTGATAGAATTTCGGAAAGTGGAAACAGGACATTTAAGATTGAAAATAGAGCTTATAGATATTCCGGAACTGGTAAGATTTGTAATTGATCATTTTATGGATGTTTTGGAACAGGAAAAGATACATGTAAGTCTCATCTTTCATCCCACTGACATTTTGTGGCACACGGATCGTGATAGTGTGGAGAAAATACTCTTCAATCTCATTTCCAATGCAGTAAAATACACTCCTCAAAATGAGATCATTGAAGTGCAGGTGGAAACTAAAGACAATCTGCTTTTTTTACGCGTGACCAATTCAGGAGTTGGAATACCCCCGGCTTACCATCAAAGTATATTCGATCGATTCGAAGTGTTAGATCAATTCGAGAAACAAATGTCCAAAGGACTAAAAACACAACATGGGATCGGGCTTGCCTTGTGCAAAAACATTGTGGAAGTTTTACAAGGAAATATCGAAGTAAAAAGCGATGGAGAAACATTCACCTCGTTCTTGGTTTTTTTACCGAAACAAGCCTTAGACGAATATGCATTGCCCAAAAATCAAGAGTCATTCACGTTACCAATCGTAAAATCAAAAACAACAAAAGTTGAAGTACAAGATAAAAATCAACTTTCAACTACAACTACTGAGAAAAACGGCTTAATTCTGGTAATTGATGATGATAATGAAATTCGGCAATTGTTGAAAGACTTTCTCAGCGAGAAATACGAAGTGGCAGAAGCTGCAAACGGACAAGAAGCCATTGAACTAATCAATATTAGAATACCTCTTATCATTGTCTGCGACATTATTATGCCAATAATGAATGGATTGGAATTTACAAAGGTCATGAAAGGACAAGATCAAACACGACATGTTCCTATCATTTTATTATCGTCAAAAAGCACGGTAGAAAGTCAAATTGAAGGATTAGAAATTGGAGCGGATGCTTATTTAAGCAAGCCGTTCCATCCTCGTCATTTGGAAGTATTAATAGAAAGTTTGCTACATCGAAATAAAGCGGTGTTGGACTACAACGAATCGTCTTATGCTGCATTAGAACAATTCGAAGGAAAGTTCATTCATAGAGAAGATAAAGATTTAATGCTGCATATCACAAAAATAATCAATGACCATATTGACAACGAAGCTTTATCGCTGGATTTTATCGCAAATGAAACAGCGTTCAGTAAAATGCAACTATATCGCAAAATAAAAGAAATTACCGAATTCACACCCACCGAATACATCCGCTCCATCCGTTTGAAACAAGCTGAAAAATTACTCAAAACCACCAATAAAACAGTACAAGAAATCATGTATAATTGTGGCTTCAATAATAAAGCCTATTTCTATCGTGAATTCTCCAAAAAACATCATTTGACACCAAAAGAGTTCAGGAGTCAATTAAATAAATAAGCATCCTTTGTTGCAGCCATTGATCCACTCGTTCTGGCTCTTTTCACCTCACGTCCAACACCTTCCCGCTGCCGGCATGATTCACTTCCTCGGTTTCGCCGGCAAAGCCGACCATACCAAATTCCACACCGATACTCAGCACCACACTCACCTCATCGGTCAACAAGGCGGCTTGTGCTTCTTCCATTTGCACTGTCAACGTATGCCCGGGCACGACGGCTTGCGTAGAATGCCATTCTCCTGTGGTGCTCGCACTGGGTCCGTGCAAATCAGCCACTTCAGGCACATAGTTGTTCAAAGCGGCATCATAGATCATATCCGACACACTCCCTAATGCCACGATGATCCGGAAATAGGGTTGCCGTTGAATGTTTTGCAAATCTATCGCCGTGTTGATACGGGGAATCGTAACCGTTGCCAGCAACTTCTCGCGATTGATTTCCCAGCTTGGCGACACCCGCAACACTCCATTGATCGGATAGTTGCGATTGAAGTTAAACCCTACCAAAGCCTGCCGTTGCAATGATAAGCTTATCGACCGCTGCCCGATTTCGTGAGTCGTATCACATTTCTGAATGTTTTTGACTAAGCCGCTCAGCACCGGAGTCAGGTTGTAATCGGCTAAGCGATGCAATCCTCCGAACGAGCCACGAATCACCGATGCACATTTTGCACAACCACCCCACTCTTTTTGCTGCAACCGCAACTTAGCAAACTTGGGCGAATTGGCAATTTGCTGCTTTGTTGCGCCCCCTTTAGTGCGCGCAATCACTTTGTCACTTCCGGCCTGGGTGTAAAACGAAACACCCTTAATGCTTCCGGTCAATTGAATACCTCCTTTTACTATAGCCATATTATTTAGTATTAAGTTATGAATAATAATCTATAAATCAGCAGTTTGAACAACATAAGACACCTGTTGAACAGGAAGTCCGGAGCTTTACATTTCGCATAACATCCTCATCACAATGCCCTATCCTCGCTCTGTTCACCTTCGCCTTATCGCCGTAACTGGTTCACGGTACAAATATACATATAATCTATGAAATACGTAGATTATATGTAGATAATACCTATCTATTTAAGTAGGTTTTATATAGGTTTTATATACGTATTACATAGGTTTTACATAGGTATTATCTTATAAGGAGTAACGAACCAATTACGAACCAACATCGAAGGAAAATCATCAAAATCCATGCATGATGTTGTCATAAAACAGAGGATCGCATCCATTTCTGTAGATTCGATTTTTGAAATAGACCTTCAGGTCTTAAAATAATTTGCACGTTTTTGGTAAAAAATAAAATTATTCGTATTTTTGTGAACTTAACATATAACTTTTATTGTTCCCTTTTATATTCTATACCGATATGCAAACTGAAAAAGCAAAAGAGCTGGCTACAGTTCTAACCGCATCAATTAATCTCTATGATAGATATTTAGATGAAAAAATCGAAATAGGTCCAAGTGAAAAAAAATTTCAATCATACTTTGTTCCCTCCACCTTTGAGGAGTCTTACCAAGCCTTTCTGGAAGAACTAAGAGAAAACATCAACGAATATCAGGACATACGAATTATAAGCGCTTACATTATAAGTCAATTTGAAGGTTTTGGTCATTATTGTCTGTATGGTATCGGGGACAATATTACCATTATTAAAAAGGGGAAAGAAATGAACTTTCTGCTTATATTGAAAAAGCAAATTGAAATACATCTTGAAAAAATCGATGCATTGTGTGGAAAAAATTATGATTCCAATAAACCTTCCAACGCGTTAATTGAAATATACAATAACATGGCTCTGGGTACAGATGACGCACCCACGTTAATGCCCTATATAGACCTTTCTGAGATTACAGAAGAAGATGAGAAGATTGAAGCAAGCGCTCCTAAATTTGATGAACGCTTTGATTTTGAAAAGGTAAAGAAAGAGCGTGACCAATTAACCGGCACCTTGGCAAAGATCACTTTTATAAAAGACAGATTGTATGACCTCCAACAATGGCAATTACAATATGATGAAATGGATAGAGGGTATGAAGAAGGTTACTCTCCTAATTCATTTTATATTTATTCTGAACGCTACTACCCCAATTTTGAAAATCTCTGCGATTTAGAATTAAAGCGGTTGAATGAGCGGCTTGATTTAGAGATGAAATATGGTAAAGAGCTTACAAATGGCAAAGAGACAGAGTGCGTTTCCGTTCACTATCTCTGGCAAGCATCCGACACTGATCTGCTCGAATTGGTAACTGCTTTGTATATAGAGAAAGCAATTCAACGCAAAGATGGAAAAGAAATGACCCGCAAGGAGTTATTGAGTTGTTTTGAATCGTTATTTGGAATAGAGATCAAAAATGCGGAAAGCAAATTAGCCAAAGCCACCGAACGCAAAGGTAACCCAACTATCTTTCTCAGTAAGCTGCAAAATGCCTTTAAAAACTATACAGAAGAAAAATCAGATAAGAAATAAGGCCCAGCTTCTATTGATATTAATCACCTACGGTGAAAATTGGTTGTTAATATGCAAGCAAATGTATTACCCCAGATCTAATAACAGAGACTTGCCCGTAGGGCATCAATGTCAATAGAGAAGAAGGACAATTCATTATCCCTTTGTCCATAGATTATTTGCTTTTATATCCCTCTTACAGATTCATATTTCAGTTCCAATCCGGACTTATAGAATTCTTTAAATGCTGTTCTGTTTTTTTTCACAGTAGAACAAATTATTTATAATGAGATGATTATGAACTATTAAAACTACCAGGCAGCATTTCGTTTTTCAAAAGGCTATTGTTAATTTGAAACCTTCCTATAATTTTGCCCGTCTTAATTAACACTCATCTAAAAAACATGGAGGATTTCTTATGACAAAACGTATGAAATGTGCAAGCCTGCTTTTATTTGCAGTATTTGGGCTTTTGCCCGTTGGAAATGTCGTTGCTGCCACACCAGCTGACAGTGTAACGTTGTATACACCTTACACCAACATCTCCGTTCCGCCCGGACAAACAATCAATTATGACGTTGATGCTATCAACAACAGCAGTAAACTTCAGAATTTGAGAATCGCGGTGCAAGGAATGCCAAGAGGATGGACATGTGACTTAAAGTCGGGAGGGTGGGAAATATCCCAACTTTCTGTACTACCCGGTGAGAAAAAAACCATTGCCCTCACGGTCGGCGTTCCTTTGAAGGTCAACAAAGGGCGTTATCATTTCAACATCGTGGCACGCGGGCTATTTTCACTGCCTTTGGTTGTCACAGTGTCACAAAAAGGCACCTATAAAACCACATTTTCGACGGATCAACCGAACATGGAAGGCACTTCAAAAACCACGTTCACGTTTCAGGCAAACCTGCAAAACCTCACGGCAGATACACAGCTGTATGCCCTGCAAGCAGAAGCAGCACCCGGCTGGACTGTAAATTTCAAAGCTAATTACAAACAAGTATCCTCTGTAAGTGTTGATCCGAACAAAACGCAAAGCATTATGATCGACATCACAGCCCCTGATCAGATTCCGGCAGGCACCTATAAGATTCCTGTAGTTGCACAGACGAACACTACATCAGCCAACCTTGAACTGGATGTAGTGATTACGGGTTCTTACAAGATGGTTCTAACCACACCGACAGGGTTATTAAGCACAAAAATCACGGCAGGAGGCTCCAAGCGTGTAGAACTACTGGTGGAAAACACAGGTTCTTCGGCACTGCAAGATATTCAAATGACATCTGCCGCACCAGCCAATTGGGATGTAAAGTTCGATGAGAAAGATATTCCCGAGCTTCAACCCGGGGCAACTGCTCACGTTTTCGCCACGATAAAAGCAGACAAAAAAGCCATCCCGGGTGATTACCAAACAGATATTCACGCCAACACACCACAAACATCTGCTTCTCTTACATTCAGGATTTCAGCAGAAACATCCATGTTGTGGGGGTGGATAGGAGTTCTTATTATCATTTTCGCGTTGGGAATCGTCTATTTCCTGTTCCGCAAATATGGGAGGAGATAAGCCGTGAGCGATCGTATCATCGAATTGGTTAATCTGACCAAAAGGTATGGATCGTTTACAGCTGTGAATCAACTGAACCTGACGATTCGTAAAGGAGAGATCTTTGGATTGCTCGGCCCTAACGGAGCCGGCAAATCAACGACCATTCTTATGATGCTCGGATTGACCGACCCTACTTCCGGTTTGGTGAACGTGTGTGGAATTAACTCCACCACTCATCCGGTCGAAGTGAAAAGAAGGGTTGGTTATCTGCCTGAAGATGTAGGATTCTATGATAATCGAACAGGTTTTGAAAACCTGATGTACACGGCCAGACTAAACAGTATTCCCGACAAAGAGGCGGAACAAAAAGCGGAGCAGTTGCTTATCAAAGTCGGGTTAGCGGATGCTTTGAAAAAGAAAGCCGGGAAATATTCACGCGGTATGCGCCAACGGCTTGGACTTGCCGATGTATTGATTAAAAATCCCGAAGTGATCATTCTGGACGAACCCACTTCGGGTATTGACCCAAAAGGAGTGAAGGAATTTCTGGAACTCATCGTGGAGATGAGCAGGGACGAAGACCTTACCGTGTTGTTTGCTTCACACAACCTGCATCAGGTACAACAAGTGTGTGACCGGGTGGGTATCTTTGTCAATGGGAACTTGTTAGGCGAAGGTACTATTGACACTTTGTCACAAGAACTGTTCAAAAATCACCCTTATATTATTGAAGCCGGTTTTTCAAAAAACGCATCCGACATACCCGATGGCAAAGAAATGAATTATACGGTCGACTGGTTACAGGGAATCTTAAAACCCATTGATGGCATCAAGGCTATCACTCTCAACAACAAGGTATTTCAGATTGAATCTTCAAGAGACACTACGTCTGAAATTGCAAGATTCATTGTTCAATCCGGCGCAACGCTGAACTACCTGAATAAGAAAGAATACGGCCTTGATGATATTTACTACCAATATTTTGAAGGAGGCGATAATCATGGATAATCCGACAACACAAGCAATGACCCTTAACGAATCCCGTCAGAGCAAAGCACATTATCTGCCTGCTGCTCCCCACTTATTTGGGAACAAGAACGGAGTGAATCATCCCTTTTGGGTGATTGTACAGAAGGAGATTTCTGATCATGTACGCAGTTGGCGCTTCATTATTCTGATTGCCATTATCGCGCTGACATGCATCGGTTCGATGTACACGGCGTTGACAAACATTGGTCATGCCATGAAAGCGAGCGATGTACAGAATACCTTCTTTTTTCTGAAACTGTTTACCGTATCGGATGGTACCATGCCTTCGTTCTTTGTGTTCATCAGTTTTCTCGGGCCTTTATTGGGCATAAGTCTCGGCTTCGATGCCATTAATTCTGAGCATAACCGGGGAACGTTGAGTCGTGTACTGGCACAGCCCATTCATCGCGACTACCTGATTAATGCCAAGTTTACCGGAGCATTGATCGTTATCAGCATCATGTTTTTTGCTCTTGGTTTTCTGGTGATGGGGCTCGGATTGGTCACCATCGGCATACCACCTACCGTAGAAGAGTTTTGGCGCATCGTGTTCTTTATTTTACTAAGCATTCTGTACGTGGCCTTTTGGTTAAACCTGTCGATTCTGTTTTCCGTACGATTCCGGCAACCGGCAACCGCAGCATTGGCAGGCATTGCCATCTGGTTGTTTCTAACCGTATTCTACCCGTTAATAGTCAATCTGATCATGAAAGGACTAACGCCTACTCAGATGGATATGAACACGGCACATCAGATGTTCAATCTGGAAGAACTTCGACTCACGTTGATGCGGATATTGCCAAACCAGCTTTTCAGCGATGCCACCACCACGATATTGATGCCATCAATACGCAGCCTTGGCCCGTTGACGATGGAACAGGTTTATGGAACCATTCCGGGACCATTACCCCTTGGACAGAGTCTGTTGCTGGTATGGCCACAGGTAACAGGACTTATTGCAGCCACCATTACCTGCTTCGTTTTGTCGTATGTCTCCTTTATGAAAAGAGAGATCAGGTCGAGATAGGGAACTGCAAAGGTGTTATAGTAAAACCTTCACTCCAAGTGAAGGCTTTACTTTTTACAACGAGTAACACTCTATGGAACCTTAATTTATACGAATTATAAAACACTGTATTTCTGGCATTTAAAATAAATCGTATGCTACTATACCTTACACTATAACAAAATGTTTTTGTGTTGTTTCTATTTTTGTAGCGTCATTCTTTACAGGATGAAGCTACAAAATGGATAAAAGGCAAAACATATCAACCGCACGCTTAGAAAACCTGATAGAGGTTCTTATTGCAGAACGCGATTATTTCAAGCAACGCTTTGATCGGTTGGAAAATATGATACTTGCCACAAATGCTTTGCCTGCTCCGGCTCAGAAAGTCTACACGCCGAAAGAAGCCCAACAACTGTTGCACATCACGCGTAATACGCTCCTCGCCTACCGCAACGCCGGAAAGATTCACTGCTCGAAAACCGGGAACAAAGTATGGTTTACACAAGCAGATCTGGATTCGTTTCTGGGGAAAAATCAACAATAAGCATTCTACCACAAAGTATTTTGGGAAATAATCTGATTATTCACAAAATAAGATTAATCTTACGTAGCTTTTTTCTTAAATTTGCCGTTTATTGATGGAATTATTTCAGATAGACCAATTTAATAATCAGGCATGAGCATTACTTCTTATCAAGCTAAATACTTTGCATACGAGCTTACACGCCAACTGCCATCGAATGACATTGGAAAGTTAACAGCTTCGCTACAAGATGCTCAGGTAGATTTGAACCCACATCAAATTGAAGCAGCTCTTTTTGCATTTCAATCTCCCCTATCAAATGGAGCAATATTGGCTGATGAAGTTGGATTAGGCAAAACAATTGAAGCCGGAATCATTCTTTCCCAAAAATGGGCTGAAAGGAAAAGGCGGTTGTTAATCATTTGCCCTTCTAATTTGCGGAAACAATGGAATCAGGAATTATTGGATAAGTTTTTTCTTCCTTCCACAATTTTAGAGTCAAAGTCCTTCAATCAAACCCTAAAAGAAGGCAATCTGAATCCGTTTAATATAACAGATTCCATTGTTATATGCTCGTTTCAGTTTGCTAAATCAAAAGATATATATCTCAAAAAAACGCCTTGGGACTTGGTCATTATTGATGAAGCTCATAGGTTGCGTAACGTGTATAAACCATCCAATAAAATAGGGAATGCTATCAAAGAAGCTCTTTGGGAGAAAAAGAAAGTCTTGCTTACTGCCACTCCTTTACAAAATTCCGTCCTTGAATTGTATGGGTTAGTTAGCATTATTGACGATTATGTTTTTGGAGACTTAAAGAGCTTCAAAAGTCGGTATAGCCATCAATTGGATGACAATGATTTTTCGGAGTTAAAAAATCGCCTTCAACCAATATGCAAAAGAACACTTAGAAGACAAGTGTTGGAGTATATTAATTTCACAGAACGCAGAGCCATTCGTGAAGAGTTTTCTCCTACCGAACAGGAACATCAACTTTATCTTTGGGTATCGGAGTATCTTCAACGTCCTAACCTTTATGCTTTACCTAATAGCCAAAGGCAATTGATGACGTTGATTCTCAGAAAACTATTAGCATCTTCCACGTATGCCATCTCAGGTACTTTAGACACACTCATAAACAGGCTGGAAAATCTTATTGCCAACAACGAAACCAACCTTATTGAGCAGATTGAACAAGACTATGAAGCTTTGGAAGAAATTCAGGAAGAATGGACAAACGAAGAAGTTGAAAACGTTAGTGAAGAAAAGTCCTTATCTGAGGAAGATATTACGGCAATAAAATTAGAAATTGAAGACTTGAAAAAGTTTCACGAATTGGCTAAAGTCATTCGGGTCAATTCTAAGGCGGAACACCTTTTTACGGCTTTAAACAAAGCCTTTGAGCAACTTCACCTATTAGGAGCTAATGAAAAAGCACTTATTTTTACCGAGTCCCGGAGAACTCAGGATTATTTACTAAACATTCTGGAGGCAAGAGGATATAAAGACAAAGTAGTCCTTTTCAATGGAGGCAACAATGATCCAAAGTCAAATAAAATATACAAAGAATGGCTAAAAGAGCACAAAGGCACCGACACAATATCAGGTTCGCCAACAGCAGATAAGAGAGCCTCTTTAGTCGATTATTTTCGTGACAAAGCTACCATCATGATAGCTACCGAAGCGGCATCCGAAGGAGTAAACCTTCAGTTCTGTTCACTGCTTGTCAACTACGATTTGCCCTGGAATCCGCAACGCATCGAACAACGTATCGGGCGCTGTCACCGTTATGGTCAAAAATTTGATGTAGTTGTTGTCAATTTTCTAAACAAAAAAAATGCTGCAGATATTCGGGTGTATGAATTATTAGATGAGAAATTTCGTTTATTTGACGGTGTATTTGGAGCAAGCGACGATGTATTGGGGGCAATTGGTAACGGAGTTGATTTTGAAAAAAGAATCGCTCAAATATACTATGAATGTCGTAATACGGATGAAATACACAAAGCCTTTGACGATTTGCAAAACGAGCTAAAGACTGCCATTAACGAAAAGATGCAATCTGTTCGTTCCACTTTGTTGGAGAAATTCGACGAAGAAGTGCGGGAAAAGCTAAAGATCGATTTTGAAAATTCAAAAGCCTATCTCAATTCTTTTGAACAAAAACTTTGGAAAACCACACAGTATTTTTTGCAGGATTGCGCTGTTTTTGCCGAAAATGAATATTCTTTCAGCCTGAAAAAGAATCCGTTCCCTGACGAAAAAATTCATTCAGGTCCTTATATGATTCTAAAAGCCGAAGAAGGCAAAAAAAAATCAGACACAATCATTCCCGATGATACAAACATTTATAGAATAGGGCATAAACTAGCTCAGCGCATACTGACAGCTTGCAAACAACAACCCACGCCGTTAAAAGAGATTGTTTTTGACTATACAAACACCCCCACCAAAATTACTCTTTTAGAGCAATATATTGGCAAAACAGGTTGGATGGAGATAGAGCACCTTACGATTCAATCTTTTGAAAATGAAGATTATTTGTTATTGGCGTGCATTTCAGAGGATGGAATTATCATTGACAAAGAAACCGCAGAAAGACTTTTTTCTCTTATTGCAAGAGAGAACCATGAAGTAGAAATTCCTACAACGTTAGTTCCCTTGCTGAAAGACATATTACACCGCCAGCAACAAGAAGTTATTGCTGACAATGAAACACGTAACCGTGATTTCTTCGATACGGAAATGGATAAGCTCGACCAATGGGCTGATGATATGAAAATAAGTCTCGAAAAGGAAATCAAGGATCTCGATGCGGAGATAAAACTCAAAAGATCGGAAGCAAAAAAGATGATGAATCTTGAAGCTAAGGTAAAAGCGCAACGGTTTATCAAAGAAATGGAAAAGAAAAGGAGCGAAAAACGGCAAACACTCTTTTCGGCACAAGATGAAATAGATAACAGGAAAGAAGATTTACTCTCTGATATCGAAAGCAGATTGAATCAGCATATTGACCAGGAAGAGTTATTTACTATCAAATGGAAAATCACATAAAAGAAAAAGCCCGCAAATACGGGCTTTAAATCTTATCACTTAGTTACGTGCAGCTTTGATGGCTGTAGAGGCTTGACTAAGCATTACGGGGGCAAAGATACTACATTTTTCAATTCAAAACAAATAATTTGCACTAAAAATGGCTTTAGACTACGTTAAAATCACAAAATATATTTCCGCTCCACGGTTACATAAGTATGAAACCGTTTGCAATTCAAAAAAACAGACCCTCAAACTATATCAAACCAATCTTCGTTTATCGCAAGCTTTTTACCCTCTGTTATCTTTATTGGAAGTTGTTTTGAGAAATGCGATAGATTTTGAACTTACAAAGCATTTTAATGACAATAATTGGTTGAGAAATCAGCGTAATGTATTTATGAGTCACCCAAGTTTGACTTATACACATTGGAGAACAGGAAATCTTATTACGAATAGTTTTTTGAAAGATGAAATAAATAAATCGATTAAGACAATTAGAAGAAGTCAATCTCCTATTACACATTACTGCTGTTGCGTTAACTTTTAACATATGCGTATATTATACTGATATACATTTAATTAAAAGAGCTCTTTGATTTTTTGATTTGAATTGACTACTCGTACTTTTGCATCAAAAACGTGAAAGTA
>Ga0224530_1000801_pt1 | contig 18921 bp, 10 predicted proteins | sample CBST75metaG_FD_179873 | JGI IMG/M metagenome (GOLD analysis project Ga0224530, IMG submission 179873) | Peat soil microbial communities from Stordalen Mire, Sweden - C.B.S.T75 | ecosystem: Environmental > Terrestrial > Soil > Wetlands > Peat | place: Sweden: Norrbotten County, Stordalen Mire...
CGAAGACACCCTCGGCGACCGCATTGGTGACCGCATGAGGTCACGCCTGGCTGAGATGTGCGTCCGCGTCGAGATGACCGGCGAAGACTTCCGCCAGAGCGTCAAGAAAGCGCGGGGATTCAGCTAGTGCTCTTCGGAACCGTCGCCTGGTTCATTGTTGGGATGCGCCGGGCAGCGCACACAAAATAGTTCTCATAGCGTACCGGTCGCACCCGTCAACAGCCGGCTCCAGCCCTCAAAATAAACAAAGGCTGGCCAGCACCAACAGGATAGCGGCGATAGTGACGGCATGGTACACAAGATCGTCAGGTTCCCTGGAGCGCCTTCGTTCTCCGGCAGGCGCTGCCATGAACTCGGATGCGGTTGGGGAGTCACGCTGCATCGCTGGCCTGCCTTTCAGTGCCTTGCGGCAAAGGTTACGCATTCTGGATCTGGCCGGTTCTCACCACCGCATCCCTCGACACCAAATCTCCTCGAAAGAGGCGGAACAAAGGTGAAGAACCCACAGATTGTGACGCTACTTTGCTTATCGGTCAAGGATTAAAAAGCATCTGCTTGATGACAGGAATCGAGAAGGCCACAAGATTCCTTTTCTAACGAGTGAAAAATCACGTTCCCGAGCAGTGGTTTGGAACTCATTTTTCCACCGGAAAAGAAGCAACTGGCTGTCCCTGGCCGTGGCTGTCACCCTCGTCCTCTCAGAATCTGCCACAAACCGAGCGTCTCAAAGTTTTTTGCGGATTGCAGAGAATTTCCCTGCTTGGATGCACACTGATAAGTGGCAGAGTTATGGCCCACCCGAGAACAAGTGCTTGGGGGCGTCCCGTAACTCCTTATCCTGGAAGATTTTGCAGGGAACTTCATTGTTATCAGGATTTTACAGCACAACCATGCCCGTAACCTCAAGAAAACAAGGAATTTGTTTACAAAATAGGGGTGGGGGTATCCGGCATCCATACGCCCCTGTTTGCCTCTCGCTCGGCACGTAGGGGACGCACCCTTGCAAAATAGCTACAGCAAAACCAGGGATGGTGTATCCCGGAACCATGCACTCAAGTCGACGCGACCAACAGGGAGTGGCGACCTTCAACGAAGCAAATCAGGATACAGGTTCCCTGGTTTTGCTCTAGTTTATGGACAGACTCTCAGCATCCGCCGTGCCTGCCTTGAGCATGGAACGAGGAAACTTCCTTGTCAGAAGCGTGCGGCCCGAGAATCACTTGATCAAGCGCCAGATCCACTCCCGAGTGCGAGTAAACCATCCAGGCTGGGGCGGAACCGTCTCCAATGCTATTTCTGCGGCTAACAGTTCCTCTGGTGTCATGAATGTAGGTGAATATCCGGTGTAGCCGGGGCAGTTATCTTCCTGCGAATCAAGTATTTCGGCCACAATCGGGTCGCCGCCCTCGCCTCTGGCTGCCTTCTCGAACTCATCTGCCCTCTCTCGCCGCGCCTTCGACAGATCAATCAATAACTTGGCCTCTTCTTGCCGGCCCTCGGCCAACGACTCGTTTGCGCGGTCAAGCAGTTCTTTCGCCTCCTTGTAATGGATGCGGGCAATTTCGTGGAGTTCGTCGGCTGGCGAGTCGCCCTGAAATGTGTAGACCAGCGGTTTGTCTTTGGGATTGTCGTCTGGCATTCTTTCCTCCTGGCTGGCAAGCATTCTTCAAGCGAGTGGTCTTTCGTTGAGCGCCGCGTCATCCAACATTATTCCTCAAATCATGGAAACTAGGGGATTATCTTCGCTCGCGGGTGTAAAATTCCGCTCGTGAGCATTGGTCCTGAACTCGTTCCATCCGCCGAGAAAGAAACACGCAACTGGCTGCCGCTGGTTGTGGCTGTTGCTGTTGTCCTGTCGATTGCCGCTGTGGCGATCCTCAGCCTGGAACACAAAAACACGCGCGGCAAGGGCGCGGTTACGCCCATCTCCGCGCCACTTGATCCCTATGCGGGGAATCTCTCGCTAACCCGCCTGGCCATGAGCGAATCCGGCAATCTGTCTGGAGGCAAGGTCACCTACCTGGATGGCTATATTACCAACCAAGGATCCCGTATTGTCACCGCCGTTACTGTTCAGGTTCTCTTTCGCGATTACGCCCACGAGGTGGCGCAGAATGAGACCCTTCCGCTCAAGCTCATCCGCGTGCGCGAACCGTATATCGATGTGGAACCGATCTCCGCAGCCCCTCTCAAGCCCGGCAGTGGGCAGGATTTCCGCCTGATCTTCGATGCGGTCTCGCGCGACTGGGATGGCGCCTATCCGGAGATTCGCATCCTCCACGTCGAGACGAAATAGTTTGCCCCGTTCGGAGCAATATTTCCGTTCTGCGATAATCGCCCGTTTCAACCACACACCACCCACTAAAATCATCTCTGTATGCAGTCAGCCAACCCTAATTCCGCCGAATCCATTTCCGCGGCGATTCCCGGCGGCAGCCGCTTCATCCGCGCCTGTCTGCGTCGCCCGGTGGATCGCACGCCGGTCTGGTTTTTGCGCCAGGCTGGCCGCTATATGCAGGAGTATCGCGAGGTCCGCAAGCACCACACGTTGGTGGAAATCTGCAAACAGCCGGAGTTGGCCGCTGAAGTCACCATCACCGCCGCTGAGAAGCTCGGCGTGGACGCGGCCATTATCTTTGCCGACCTGCTGCTGCCGCTCGAGCCGATGGGCCTGGACCTCGAGTTTCAGGCTGGCGAGGGACCGGTGGTCCATCACCCCGTTCGCACGGCCGACGATGTTCGCGCTCTGCGTACCGACCGCGCCGATGACCTGGCCTACGTCGCCCGCGCCATTGAGAAGGTAGCCGACCACTTCCGCGACCGCCTGGGAATCATCGGCTTCTGCGGCGCGCCTTACACCCTGGCCAGCTACATGATCGAGGGCGGCGGCTCACGCAATTACATCCACACCAAGCAGATGATGTACTCCGACCCCGCCTCCTGGCGCCTGCTGCTCGACAAAATCGTCGTGGTCCTCGAAGAGTATTGCCGCCTTCAGGTTCAGGCTGGCGCGGATGTCATTCAGATCTTCGACAGTTGGGTTGGTTCGCTGGGCCTGGCCGACTATCGCGACTACGCTTTCGATGCCTCCAAGCGCCTGGTCCGCGCCGTGCAGCAAATGGGCGTTCCAGTCATCTATTTTGGCGTCGAAACCGCGGGCCTTTTGTCTGAAATGGCCTTGACCGGAGCCGACGTTATCGGCTTGGACTGGCGGCAGCCCCTCGATGAAGGCTGGCGCGCCGTGGGCTCCGGCCACGCGGTGCAAGGCAACCTGGACCCCATCACGCTCTTCGCGCCGCCTGAAGTTTTGGAACTCCGCGTCAAGGAGATTTTGCGTGCCGCCAACGGTCGCCCTGGCCACATCTTCAACCTCGGCCACGGCATCGTTCCCGGCACGCCAGTCGAGAATGTGCAAGCCGTCGTCCGCATGGTCAAGGAGTTCCGGCTCTCGTCACCAATTGAGTAAATCAGTGGAGTGAACCCAGTTCCGATCTACGGTTTAGAAACGGCAAATCCGGAAGGTATCCGCAATAAGGACTCATCTGGTTCCTGTCCGATGGCCACATCCGACAACTCGTGAACCACACTGCCTCCATTGTCGAGTGTGCTTTTCATGCGAACAATGATATCCGACGATCGATCGGCGAACCAGATCTCCTCCACAGCCTTCTTGGTGACCGGATCGAGGGTGTTGTATCCTGTCGCCGCCACTCCGCCAATCACTTCATGTCCGATGGGATCCGTGCGTGGCAGGTGTTTGACTCTGCCGAGATTGACCGTTCGTCTAATTACCCGCTGTGCCTGGTAATCGATGCAGTAGGAAAGATTCTCGCCAGGCAGGCTCAACGTGCCTTTTTCCGGCTTCATCGAGTTAGGCAAGAAGCTCTCCTCTATCCGCGCTCCATTTGAACTTTGCATCACGATTCCCTGATGCTGAATGACTGTTCGTTCGCCGTTGGCGTTCACGTTCTGAATGGTTTCGGTAAACTTGGCGGTATAAGGAATCCAACGTTCTTGTGAAAAGGCAGCCACCGCGCAGGTAAGACTGCCGATGATCAACAAAGATACGGCTTTACGCATGGGTACTCCTTTTTGAGAACGGAATCAGAATAGAATCTTCTTTCCGCCCGCGCAATAGACGGGATTTCGGCATGAGAGAGATCAACTATGGAGCATTTTTCAGAGATCGAGCGAAGAAATGAGTGCCACACCTTCGCCGTGTCTTTGTATTTGCTGCTAGGGTAGGATACGAATCACCCCTCATGTGAGGTCGTATATGCCTAAACAAGCCGTTCTTCTGCTGGCCCACGGTACTCCCGAGACCGTCGAGCAGATTCCCGAGTATCTGCGCAACGTGACCAGCGGGCGTCCGCTGCCCCAGCCGGTCATCGAGGAGATCCAGCGCCGTTACGCGCTCATTGGCCACAGTCCGCTCACTGAAATCACCATGGAGCAGGGTCGGCTTGTGGAAGCGGAACTAGCCGCCGCGGGACTGCCCGTGCCCGTCTATGTAGCTATGCGCAACTGGCGCCCAACCATTCCTTACGTGATGCGGAAGATGCGCGCCGATGGCGTTGAAGAGGCCGCAGTCCTTTGCCTTGCGCCGCAAAACTCACGCACCAGCGTGGGCCTTTATCGCCGTGCCGTAGAAGCTGAGGCCGACGGTCTGCGCATCGATTTTACCGAGGGCTGGGCGCAGCATCCGTTGCTGATCGAGGCCTTTGCCGCGCGGCTCCGCCCGGCCTGGACCAAACTGAGCGAAGAAGTCGGCGCTCCGGTTCCAGTACTGTTCACGGCGCATAGCGTTCCGTGCAGGACCATTCAGGCTTCCGAAGGCCAGGCCGCCGATCCTTACGCCGAGGAGGCCAGGCGCACTGCGGCGCTGGTTGCCGAGCGCGTGCCGGAGATTTCCCAGTGGAGTTCCGCCTTCCAAAGCCAGGGCGCCAGCGGCGGACCCTGGCTTGGTCCCACCGTCGAGCAGAGCCTGGAATCCATCGCCGCCTCGGACGTTCGGACGCTTCTGCTTCAGCCCATTGGCTTTCTCTGTGATCACGTCGAAATCCTTTACGACGTGGATATTCTCTTCCGCGAGTTTGCCGCCAAGCTGCATCTGCGGCTGGAGCGGCCGGAGTCGCTGAATGCCTCAATCCCCCTCGCTAGAGCGGTTGCGGATCTGGCGCAGCAGGGATTGGCACGGCTCAACAGCCTGCGGAGCTGATGACCGGGTGGCTTTGTCGACCGATTGGGATAAGCCGCCGGAGAATCACTTCAGGTGATAGTCCTGGGCAACAACCCATAAAGATCTGAAACGACAAGAGAAAGCAAACAGCGACGAATCCAGCGAAATGAGCTGTCCGAAATGACGAAACCCCGTACTCTAACCATTGAACTACGGGCAAAATCCCCAGTAAATGTTGTATTATGTTTATATTACGCGGCTTTTTAAGCCGTCTATCGAACGCCTTTCAGGGCTGGCGTAACTTCTGTTTTATTTCTTTCGTATGTCTGACATGATTTTTCGGAAGCGCAAACTTGCTAAACTGAATAAAATAAACCCATCGCAGACCAGCATCGGGTTTCCCAAAGCTCGATAAAGAACACTCGGGTCCGGTATACTTTAGCTTCTGCATCCTTGAACGGCCAGATCGGCAGGGAAACCGCGTTAGAGGGGCGTTCTGGCCTGTTCATGCGGTGTTTCGGGAGTTTGAGAAGAGAAAATTGCAATGAGTTTAAATTTCGTTTGACATCTTCGTATGGCTGCGATATATTTCGTTAGCTTTTGTTTCGCGTTTGTATGCGAGGCTAAAGAATGTATTCCCGCAATATGGGAAGCATCGCTTTTGCCTGAGTCGCTGATTTCGGCAGGTATGCAGAGCGAAGAAATGAGTAACGGACGGCTGTTCCCGGCGGGGAAACAGGCGGGTAGTTTTCGGAGGCAATATGCGATCTATGATTCAAAGGGCTCTTCTTATAGTGCTCCTTGCAGTGACCGCAGTCTGGGTTCCCAGACTTTGCAATGCACAGGAGTACCGCGCAACCATCACTGGAACTGTAGCCGATACGGCGAAAGCTGTAATTCCTAAGGCTGCCGTAACAGTACGCAACCTCGACACGGGTGAAGTGATTAACACCTTGACAAGCGCTGCCGGCGCTTACACGGTGCCGTATCTTCGTCCCGCTCAGCGGTATGAAGTCACGGTGGAGGTGCCCGGCTTCAAAAAGACGACGCATCCAGCCGTTGTGCTCAGCATCTCGCAAGTCATTACGCTGGACTTTACCTTACAGGTAGGGAATGCGGCCAGCGAGGTAGTCACGGTTGTCGCCACAGAGAGTCAGGTAGCCCTTGATTCGGATACAGCCGACCGCGGCACCGTTGTTGACAACAAGACCATCACTGAACTGCCGATTGACGGCCGCAACCCGCTGGCGCTGCTTGATGCCGTAGCCGGCGTGACCAATGAAAATGGCCCCGGATCCCAGGGCGTCGCATCCGATATGTATAACGCCTCCTTCTACACCATTAATGGCGGGGCAGCGCAAAACACCGAGTACACCATCGACGGCCAGCCGGATAACTCGATTCCCTGGTATTCCAGCGGTCCGTCCTCCATTCCCTCGGTGGACGCCATTCAGGAATTCAAAATCATCACCAATCCCTACGACGCGCAACTCGGACGCACCTCCGGCGGCGTTGTCAGCATGGAGCTGAAGTCCGGCACCAACAGCTTGCATGGATCAGCCTATGAATTTGCCAAGCGCGGCTATATGGACGCCAATCACTGGGTCAACAATCTTACCGGTACGCCGCGTCCTGCTCACACGGAAGACCAGTACGGCGCCGAAATCGCTGGCCCTGTCCGCATTCCTCGCTTGTACAACGGCCGCGACAAGACCTTCTTCATGTTTAACGCGGAGTTTTATCGGCAGAAGCTGCCCCAGTACGGGATGTACGACGTTCCAAATCCGGCGTGGGTGAACGGCGATTTCTCCGGATTTACAGATAGCAACGGCGATCTCTACCCCGTTTACGATGTCAATACCGCGAACGCCGCGAACGGCTATGCCCGCTCGATCTTCCAGACCGCGAATACCGGGTCAACAACTTGCGGCAACGCGCAGGGATACAACTGCGTACCGACCAGCCGCTTCAATCCGATTGCGGTCAAGATTGTCAACATGGCCATATCTGCCATGACGCCTACACCGAATGCGATTGCCGGCGAACAGCCCTGGGAAAACATCTGGGTGAATCGGCAACCGCAAAACAACACGATGAACAATTACATCGCCAAGGTGGACCAGGTTCTCGGCGCGAAGGATCGGATGTCCTTCAACTACATTCACGACACCAATGTGGTGGACTTCCTTTTCACGCCATCCGGAGTTCCCTGGGCGAACGGCGAGCACTTCCAGGAAAACCACCAGAACGCGGGCATCGACTGGATTCATACGCAGCGTGACAATCTGCTCTTTGACGTGCATACCAGCTATCAGCGGTATTGGAGATCTGACGGCGAGCCGCAGACCTGGGATTACGACACAACCCAACTGGGTTGGTCCTCCGCGTTCATCAACTCACTTCCTCTGAAGACGGGCTTCCCGCAGATCTCCTGGACCATGCAGCAGCCTTACTCGGCTCAAGGGCAGGGGTACGGAAGCTGGCCGCTTATGTCCAGGGATCGCTATTTGATGCCTGATGATACGTTTAGCCTTGCACCGACCGTGACCTGGAACAAGGAAAAGCACTCGCTGCGCGCCGGAATTGACCTGCGCACTACGCACACCTCTGCCGATATGAACGGGACCAATATCATGCAGATCGTATCTGGCGGCGCGGCAACCCAGGAGTACTGGGACCAAGGCAGCTACGACGACGGCGCTCAGTTGCCCGACGGCATGAATTCCGCCGGCCAAAGTGGCAATGCGTTCCTGGACTTCCTGCTCGGTCAGCCTACGGGAGACTCCAGCCATTCCGGTGTCTCCGTGCAGAACTCAGTGTTTCCCACCTACACCTGGCATTACATTGCACCATGGGTGCAGGATGACTGGAAGGTTACGCCCCGGTTTACCGTGAATCTGGGCTTCCGTTATGACCTGGCGTCCGCGCCTACGGCGCGTCACAACTGGTTGAGCACGGGATTTGACCTGAATGCAACGAATCCTCTGGATTCATTGGCGCTCGAATCTCAATTCCCCAACCTGCAGGGCGGAAAACTGGAGGGCGGTTACACCTTTGCCACCTCGGGAGGCCGTTCCGCGGCATGGAACACGGACTACACCAAGTACCAGCCGCGCCTGGGATTTGCGTATCTGCTCCGTCCCACCACGGTCATTCGCGGTGGCGCCGGACGTCTGGTGCAGGCGCAGATGGGCGATTGGCCGTCGTCGGTAGGATTCTCACAGGCTCCGAACTTCGTGAACACGCTCGACAGCGGACGAACGTACGTCAACTCCGACACTCCGGACGGCATGCTGAGCAATCCGTATTTCAACACCGGCGGCATTCCTGCAATTCCCGGCGTCTCCGCCGACCCGGCAACCAAGGTTGGCTTGGGGACCAACGTCGGGTTGAGCGCCAGTTTCATGAATCCGAACCACAAGTGGCCTTACGTCTACCAGTACTCGCTGGGCGTGCAGCAAACCATCGGCAGCACCGGCAAGCTGGACATCAGCTACGTGGGCAGCAGCAGCCGGGCGGGGGATGAAAGCAGCCAAAACCTTGCGATGGACGAAGATCTGCGGGCGACGTGCAATGATCTGCTCTCAACGACGTCGAATCCGGAACCGCGCATAAAATGCCAAGCGCTGGTTCCCAATCCACTCTATGGAGTTACCGGAGTTCAAGGCTCCTGGTATTCTTCTCCAACCAAAAGCATCCTCAATGTGAACTCGAAGTATCCTCTTTTTAACAATTCAGTTACCGAAAATGGCATGAACTGGGGAAAGAGCTGGTATAACTCGCTCCAAACCACTTACTCGCAGCGGACGGACTGGGAGCAGTTCAACGCTTCCTGGACCTGGTCGAAGACCATGCAGTCTGGCGGATATGTGGACCGTGACTACCTGGTTCCCATGCGCTCCATTGCCGGCGCGGATCGCACCCATCGCTTTACTCTGACAGGCGTGGTCAATGCGCCTGTTGGACGTGGCAAAAAGTATTTCTCCAACATAAGCCGCCCGGCGGACGCGGTGGTTGGCGGATGGGAAATCGGTGAGAGCTTCTTCCTGGAAACGGGACAACCCTTCTCAATGCCGAGTGGCTACAATCTAATCGGTGATATTCATGGCCCCAAGATGAATCAGTCGGGCAACTACCTGCAGGATCTGGGCGTGAATCACTGCGTGTGGCAGTGGGTCGCCGCCACGAGTCCAGCAGCCGGTTCAACACCCGGCTATTTCAAGCCCAACCCCAACGTCACCCAGCCCTTCAACTGCAATCAGGGTTCTGGATGGTATCCGACCACGCCGGCCTATTCACCAGTCACCTCACAGCCTTACTCGGCGGCTATCCGTGCGCCGGGAACCAACCAGTTGGATATGAACCTTGCCAAGATGTTCAAACTGGCCGAGCACGTCAATCTACAAACCCGGATGGAAGTTACGAATGTACTCAATCATCCGACGTTTTACTGGGATGTTTCCAACAGTCCTACGGCTTGGGATTTCGGTACGGTCGACAAGAGCTGGGGACAAAGCAATAATCCGCGTTACGTACAGATCGCCGTCAAGGTTCTGTGGTAAACGCAACCAACATCTCATAGAACCGACTCAGTGCCTAGAAGTATTAGGCACTGAGTTTTTTTAGCTCTTGACCGGAAATCCCGGCGTAAGCCACAAACCCTCGACAGGAGTATTGCCCATGAAATTAAGACTTTGCGCACTCACGTGCTTGCTAGTGTTCTGTTTGCTCATCACTCCGTATCCATCGGCCGCTGAGCAGCCATCCACGCTGGTGATCTCCGGCTTTACCGCTTATTCAGAACCCAATCCCGAGGCGCTGGAAATTCCCGAATCGAATCCAATCACGGGCTGGTCTGATGCCGGAGTGACTCTGGCCTGGTATGGGCAGATCAGGACTCCGGGCAAGCTGACTATCGCTGTTCGTCTGCGCCTTCCCAAGGGGAGCCAATCGGCCCTGAGCATGAAGGTTGGCGGCCTAACTTTGGCGACGCGGAAGGTGAGCGGTTCTGCAGACCCTGTTACGGTCTCATTTGGCTCATACAAGATTGAGAAGCCCGGTGATTATCGTTTTGCGCTTACCGGTGTAAAGAAATCCGGGCCGGTCTTTGCCGAGATTGATTCACTGCTGCTTGATGGTCCGGCAGTCAAGGACGCTCTCTTCAATCTGACGCCACAGCGCGGCGCGCCGTCGGTTCATCTTACCTTTCCTGTGCCGGAAGGCGTGCAGGCGAAGTGGTTCTACAACGAAGTTACTGTAAAGAAGGATCCTATCTGGACGTACTACGAAGCCTGCGGTTTTGCTCGCGGTTATTTTGGGATTCAGGTGAATAGCCTTTCCGAGAGGCGCATCATCTTCTCCGTCTGGGACAGCGGCAAGGAACCCGTAAACCGCGATAAAGTGGATGCGGAGAATCGCGTTCAGCTACTCGCGAAGGGCCCGGACGTTGTGGCTGAGAGTTTTGGAAATGAAGGGACCGGCGGCCATAGCCATCTGGTCTATCCCTGGAAGACCGGCGCGACGTATCGGTTTCTAGTCAGTGCACAGCCCGACGGAGCGTCCACAATCTACACCGGCTGGTTCTACTTTCCGGAGAAGCAAGCCTGGGGGATGATTGCGAGCTTCCGCGCGCCGAAGGATGGAAACTACCTGCGCGGCTTGTACTCCTTCAATGAAGACTTCAGCGGCGCCAATGGGCAGCAGCAGCGTCTGGCGGAGTTTGGCAACCAATGGATCAAGACGACGGACGGGCGCTGGATAGAACTGACGAAGGCGCGCTTTACCCATACGGCTCGCGGAATCTACAAAGACCGCATCGATCGTGGGGCGGGTGTGATTGGCGATCGTTTCTATCTGACAAACGGCGGCTTCAAAGCTGAATCCATGGAGTATGGGGACCAAATCAGCCGCCCAGCAAGCGGAATTTCTCCCGACGTGGTGCTTCCCAACACGGCTGGCCAAACTGGCCGCTAGGATGGACTCATAGGCCGCGGCATTTCAATGAGACGATTGATGGGCAACAGAAAGCCGGCTTGCAGATACGCAAGCCGGCTTTCTGTTGGTGCGTCAGGAAATTAGCGCGGTAGAGCTTCGAGGTTGAGCACCTGAAAAGGTTCCAGATGAAAGGTGTGAGGCGTGCCGGCGTCGAACTTGATTGCAGGTTGCGCGGCTGAGTCGGCCCACGGAGAGCGCGCAACATAATGGCGCGGTGCGTTGCTGGGCAGCTCGAAAGTCTGATCAATGTCGAGCGTAATCTCCTGGGCATGATCGCTCGGATTGCGCAGGGTGAGGATTGCCTTCTCAGGAGACCATGCGGCCCATCCATACACCTGAAGCCAGTGCGGATCTCCGCCGATCCAGTGCGTATCCACCAGCGTGGAGGCATTGCGGCGGGACCACTTGGCAGCTTCCGCAAGCACATCCCAATTAGCCGGCGTCAGCAGCGAGGGCGTAATGTACATTTCCTGTAACTGCGTTCCTTCTCCGAAGTAAGAGCGAACCTCGTTGGCGAAGTCATTGCCGGGATCAGTAGAAAGGCCGGCCGCAGTCTCCTGCCGCGCGTAGACGATGCCGTGAAGCATCAGGGAATTGAGAGGATAAAGGCGGCCTTGTTTGACGACCTCGTCATAGGTGTCAGCATCGCGGTAAGTGATCCAGCGTTCGCGTTTTGTTCCCAGACCCTCACCTTCCGTGTCTGAACCACCGCGCCAAATCGAGTCCGCATAAATGAGCCAGAACGGAGAAGGATAGGTCCCGGTAGTCAGATTGACAAAGAGATCGGGTTTCAATTGCCGCAGATCGCTGATCAGGTGAATGGCTGCGTCGAAGTCGCTGCTGAACGCGCTGCCCTTTACCACGTGATCGGCGTTTCCGGTGCCGTCAAATTTGAACTGATTGACGCCGTACCGGGTGACCATCTCTGCTGCTGCGTCGTGGAAGCGCGCGTAATACTTGGGGCCGGAGAGTGCCAGAAGGCCGTCTGCCAGCTCATAACCGCCCTTTTTCGCGGTTGCTACGCGCTCATCCTTTGGATGGCCATAACCGCCCCATGGCGACAGCCAGACACCGGGCGCCGTGCCATATTCGGCTGCGGCCTTTTGCAAGGGTGTAAATCCATCTTTGAAATCAGCGCGTATTTTCCAGAGATCGTTGTGGTCGTCCCAGCCGTCGTCAAACAGAAACGAATCCAGGGTTACGCCGCGCTTTTTGTTCAACTCCTCGCCAATGGCATGAATGCGGTCCAGCGCATCCTCCTGGCTGTAGGGGGTAAAGTAGCCAATGTCGAACCAGCTGTTGTAATGCAGAAAAGTGCGATAGGGGTGCGCTCGCTCGCGTTCGATGTAGGTGAGGAAGTTGCGGCGCATTTGTCCCGCGGGCGCAACGCCCACAACCGCGGAATACTCGGCGGAATGGCCAGCGCCAATCGGCACGCCGCTCTGCAATTCGCTGACAGCGTGGTCACCGACAACGCTGCTTGTCGAGAGTGGTGATTCGAAGCCGAGATAGAAATTGCCAGCGGTCAGTGGAGAGCCTTTTACCGTGCCGGCAATGGCAACTTTGGGTGAATGCACATCGATCATCACGACGCCGCTCACCGGCGCGGGCTTGCTGCCTGCCGTAATGGTCAATACCTGGCGAATGTAGCCCGAGCCCTGGCGAAGAACAAGGGCCCAGTCGGCCTTGAACTGCCCGCCTGGATCTTCAAGCTGATAGTGGACAGCGACACCAGAGAGTCGCTCCGCGTATCGTGAGGCAACCGGGTTCGCTGCCAGATGCTCCACCCTGGCCGCTCCGCGTATCGTGAGGCCTGACGCCCGCAGCACCCCGATTCCCTTGAGATCGATGGAGAATGGGTCGCCGAGTCGCACAGAGGAGTCCTGGGCCGATTCTTCAACGCTCTTGTTACGAATCACCAACCCGGCAAGGTGTCCATCCTGGACCTTCCACTGGGCCGCAATCTGGCGATTCTGGAGCGTGCCGCCGGTTTGCTCATTGACTGATACCACTGGATCGTCCCCGGCAGCCTTTACAGCAGTCTGGGAAAAGGAAGTGAGCGAAGCTGCGGAAGATATGCCAATCAACAGCGCCAGGATTTTTGGCGAAAGGCGGTTAGGCAGCGATAAGCGGAATCGAAATTCCATGGGTCTCTCCTCGTCGAACATATGCGCACAAAGCGTTACAGAACTGGAATGCGGCCATAACGCAATCAAACGTAAGTATAGCAAATCGTTTACATCAAATCGCAGTATAATAAGCGGCGAGAAAAACAAAGAATTAAGGCGGAACCGCGGAATCAGGTTCATCCCTTGCGCCCGTCCTGTTTCTCCCTAGCTCCCAAATGGGGGCTGGGTAGGCATATTCTACGAAACGGTGAGTTCGCCTGTCTGGTGGTTGGCTGGCAACACAGCGCAAGGTCTTTAGTGAAGACAAAGCCTGGAATGTCTTTAGATATAATAGTTTGGTTGCAGTGAAGCGCGATGGGATTGGACTCCAGGCCTCTACCCTGCGGCCGCGCTTTCACAATCAGCGTAGCGTTTTCTATGCTGATATTTAATAAAGCATTTCGTAACATTGCGTATACTTACGTCTTGCTGCTACACTCCGCACAAGTGTTATCCCAGCGCGCGAAGTCCTGAAGATCGCAGGCGGGAAATCAGGAGGGCAAATGAGTTGTATTTCTAGGCCGTGGATACGGGGCCTCATCTTTATGACGTTGTGTTCACCCCTCGCCATGAGCCAGACCGGAGACCTGAAGGTACTCTTGCAGGATGTTCACGCTGTGGGCACACATGCCAATGAAGAAGAGGGGCCGGCCGCAATTGCCGTCATCGGGGAGCAGGCATTTCCTGTAGTCGTGGGCCTCGCGGAGGGTAAGACCGTGCTGCCGGTTGTAGCCGCAGCGCGATTCGGAAAAGGACGCGTGGTTGCGCTGGCTGAGAAGGGCTTGCTGGGCGATGTGAGTGGCGCGCCGGTGCACGACGACGACCGATTCCTCGCCAATGCGATTGCCTGGGTTCGCCCGGCAGGGCAGCGCAATGAAACCACGCGCATTCGGGTTCTCGATCTTCCCGGCATGGCCGAACACTTGCGGGCTGCCGGATATTTGGCGGCGCAAGCGGATTCATCGTGGAACACATCCGGCTGCGACGTGATCGTGGCCGCCGTGGATAAGGTAAGCCCGGCGCAGGCCGCTGCTTTGCGCAAATTTCTCCAGCGCGGCGGCGGTTTAATCCTCGCGGCCTCTGTATCGCACTGGGAAGACCAGAGTTCTGATGGCGTCGATGTGCAGAACTACCCTGGCAATGCGATTCTGGCGCAAGCCGGCATTCTGTGGACCGATGTGGATGTGCAAGGGAGCGCGGATGGCGCTTATGCGGTGCGCCAGGAGATTCCAGCCATGGCCAGCGCCGCTCCGGCATTCGCGGTAATTCGTGCGTTGCGGGAAGGCAAAACGCAATCGGCCGCGGATCTGGCCCAGGCATCGCGAGTTCTGCTGACCACGGCGGGGATCGTACCGGCTGATGATCGTCTCTTTCTGCCGCAGTTTCGCAAAGAAATGGAGGGATTCCATCCCGACCACTATCCTTCAGCGAAGAAGCCGGTTGATAAGGCCGATATGCTGACCCGCCTCGCCATTGCGCTGGACCGTCACGATATGGACATTGCGCATCCTGAAACCATGCGCCCCTATCCATCGGCCGCGGAGTTTCCCGGCGCGGTGCCGGTCGGCACTCCTACTGTTACTCGGCAAATTGCGGTGGATACCAGTCATCCCCGCTGGCACAGCACGGGTCTCTATGCCGCGCCCGGACAGTTGATTACGGTGGATGTACCGGCCAGTATAGCGAACCAGGGTTTCGAGGTGCGGATTGGAGCGCACACTGACACGCTCTGGCATCTGGCCAAGTGGGAGCGGTTCCCCGACATTTCCCTGGCGTTCCCGATTCGCGGGAAGCACGTTCGGATTGCCAGCCCATTCGGTGGCCTGATCTATCTCCAGGTTCCCACCAAGACCACGGTGAGCAGTTTTACAGCAACGATCAGCGGCGCCGTGGAATCGGCTCGGTTCGTTCTGGGCGAAACGACGCCGGAACAGTGGGCGAAGGAGCGGCGCGATGCGGTGGCTCCCTGGGGCGAGGTGGAGTCTGGCAGCTTGATTCTGACCGCGCCTCTGGCGGAGTTGAAGAAATTGGACAATCCCATTGAGCTAATGGGCTTCTGGGGAAAAATCATGGCGGCGCAGGCTGACCTTGCGGGCTGGCCGCCGACGCCGGCTTCACCTGAACGCATCGTCTTTGACCAGCAGATTTCCGCCGGTTATCTTCACTCCGGCTATCCCATCATGGGACCACTTTCGCTGGCAGGCCCATCGCTTTCCACGGCGCACATGGAGCAGTCCAACGATTTCGACGGTGGACGCTGGGGCTATTACCATGAACTGGGGCACAACCACCAGAGCGACGACTGGACCTTCCGGGGCACGGTGGAAGTTACGGTCAACCTATTCTCCCTCTATTCATTTGAAGCGGTGAACGGGATTCCAGTTGCGCAGAATCCGCGCGGCTCCGCTAAGTTCAGAAAAGAAGAGATGCAGCACATCAACTGGAAGACTCCGGATTTCAGCAAGCTCGATGCCTTCCAGGCTCTGGTCATGTACGAGCAGTTGCAGCAGGGCTTTGGCTGGGATACATTCAAGACGCTCTTCCGGAAATACCGCGCGCTGCCTGACGCGGAGCGGCCAAAAACCGATCTGGAAAAACGGGACCGCTGGATGGTGGAGTTCTCGCGCCAGACAGGGAAGAATCTGGGGCCTTTCTTCCAGGCGTGGGGTCTGGAAACTTCGGCCGAAGCGCGGGCTTCAATCCGCAGTCTGCCTTGTTGGGCGCCGGAGGAGTTGCCTGTTCAGCCCTGTGCCGCAAATTGATGTCGATCAGAACCGGTTTCGCGAAGAAATCGCGTTCCGAAACTCAGCTTCGATCTGCGATCATCACCGTAATCGCGGATCGAAGCTACGATCCTGTAGGGGGTTCTTCTCATGCTGAGAATCGTGTGTCCGGGCAGGCCCGTGTTGATGTCGATGGCAGCAGCGCTGTTGGTGGTTCTGGGTTTAGGTTGCAGCTTTGCCGCCCAGCCGCCCGCTTCTTCTTCCGTTGTCCCTGTGCGGGTTTGGCAGGGCACGGTGGATATCCCGGCCTCTGAAATGGGCCTGCCTGACCCCAATCCGCCCTTTGACTATTTCGTTCAGGACTACCGCCACATCTACCCCTACACTTCGCTTTCAAATCTGACGGGGCGTTCTGTTCCGAGACGGTGGCGCACTCTCAATCTGGAAAATGAATTCATCCGCTGCACCGTGTTGCCCGACCTGGGCGGCCATATTGATCGCTGCACGGACAAGCGAAATGGCGCGGAGATGTTTTATGCCAACCCTTCGGTGAAGTTAGCCCGTATCGCATACAGGGGAGCTTGGTCAGCGCGGGGAGTGGAGTTTAACTTTCCTGTTTCGCATAACTGGATGACCGTGTCGCCCGTGGATTTCTCAACGTCTACGGCTCCCGACGGAAGCGCTTCGGTATGGGTTGGGAATCGGGACCGGGTCTACGGCATGCAATGGCAGGTGCAACTCACGCTGCGATCGGGCCAGGCAGTGCTCGAAGAGCATATAACCATCGATAACCCGAGTAACTCGCGCCATCGCTTCTACTGGTGGACCAACGCGGGGGTGCAGTCGTGGGACGACAGCCGGCTTTACTATCCGCAGCAGTATTCAGTCTTCCACGGTTTCACTGATCTCGACACCTGGCCGGTGAATTCGGCGGGGGTTGATCTGAGCGTGGTAGGAAACCATAAATATGGGCCTGTTTCACGATTCAGTTATGGCAGTGCCGAGCCTTATATGGCGATCTATCATCCCCGCACCCATGCAGGACTGGTGCACTACTCTTCCGCCGACGATTTACCTTCGAAAAAAGTATTCTCCTGGGGAAATGACGCGGATGGAATGAACTGGCGCGAGGCCCTTTCTGACAATCACAGCGCCTATGTGGAGTTGCAGGCGGGCTTGTTCCGGGACCAAGAGACGCACGGATTTCTTGAACCTCAGCAGTCGATTCACTTCTCCGAGTACTGGATCCCCATTCAGGATTTGGAGGAAGTCACGCGCGCCAATCGCAACGCCGTACTTTCCATCTCGCGGAAAATGGCGGCGGATTCCAGCAGCGGATCGCTCAAGGTTTCGATGAATGTTACGCGCGAGTTCCCGCAGGCAACCGTAACAGTGCGGGACGGCGCGCGGGTTCTCTCCAGTCAGCGCGTTTCTCTTTCTCCCAAGGACACCTGGCACAAAGTGTACGCGGCCTTGCCCGTGGCGGCAGCTTACACGGTGGTGGTCACTGATCGGGAAGGAAATGTCCTCCTTGAACATACTGAAGGACAGTACGACTTCACCCCCAAATCTGAAATCCCGGCCCGGCTTCCGCCCGCCTACGTCTATCCTCCCGTCAACCAAAGGAGCGAAGACGACTTTGTAGAATTCGGCGCCGATCAGGAAAAAGATGGGAAGTTGCTGGAGGCGAGTTCGACCTACGCGGAAGGCTTGAAGCAGTTTCACGACAGCGTGGCATTGCATCGGTCGCTTGGCCGTCTGGAGGTTGCGCTGATGCGGGATGCCGCGGCTGCCAGCGATTTGCGGTTTGCCCTCGACCGGGTCAGCAACGATCACGAGGTCGCGTATTATCTCGCCCTGGCGCAGTTGAAGCTGGGAGACTCCGGTGGTGCGCGCCGTTCCCTGGAGGCTGCCGAACAATATGGCGTTTATCGTCCGGCAGCGCGGTTTGAGTTGGCCGCGATGGCCAGCCGGCAAGGGCGGCTCGCGGAAGCTCAGCACACACTGGAGAGCATCGCGGCTGAAGCTCCGGGCGAGTACCAGGCCAGTGCGCTCAACGTATCCCTGTTGCGATTAACGAACCAGAAATCGGCAGCCAGGGAACGTCTTGCGGCCCTGCAACATGATTTTCCGACGGACTCCTTTCTACGTCTTGAGGCCGTGCTCCTTGGCCAGCCGGACTCCGCGTTGTGGGCGCATCTCGCCGCCGATCCCGAGCGAATTGTCGAAATCGCCGCGCAATATATGCACTTCGGGTTGTACGGCGAAGCTATCGATTTGCTTGCTCATTCCTATCCTGCCAGTGAGGCGGGCACAAGCGATCCGGGCACTCCCTCGCCGGCGCAGTACCCGTTGATTGCGTACTACCGCGGCTATTGCCGCTATGCCGCGGGACAGGACGGTTCAGCGGACTTTGCTGCCGCGGCCAAGATGCCCACGGATTATGTCTTTCCGAATCGTCCTGAACAACTGGATATTTTTGCGCGCGTGATTGCGGTAAACCCCAAGGACGCCAGCGCCCACTACTTTTTGGGGTCCCTGTACATGACAGGGGGAATGGTAGAGCAGGCCCTGGCGGAGTGGGAACTCACGCGCCAGATTCGCCCAGGGATTCCAACTTTGCTGCGCAGCATGGGTTTCGCCACGCTGGCTTCTCACGGATCGCCACAGCGCGCGCTGGAGCTCTTCACCGAGGGAACCAGGCTCGACGCGAAAAATGCCAGTATTTACCTAGGTCTCGAACAAGCCATGCAACAAGCCGGAAGCCCGATTGAGTCCCGCATTCATGCGATAAGAATGTTTCCATCTGACCAGAACCCACCCTCCGAGTTGGTGTTTCAGTTGGCGCGCGATCTGG
>Ga0224530_1000808_pt1 | contig 18827 bp, 17 predicted proteins | sample CBST75metaG_FD_179873 | JGI IMG/M metagenome (GOLD analysis project Ga0224530, IMG submission 179873) | Peat soil microbial communities from Stordalen Mire, Sweden - C.B.S.T75 | ecosystem: Environmental > Terrestrial > Soil > Wetlands > Peat | place: Sweden: Norrbotten County, Stordalen Mire...
ATTTGCCGGAGCGCAAGTACCACGGCACTCCATCCCAACGCCATGAGTCGATGAATAGCCGAATGGCGCAGAAGGTCTCAACGTCGGAGCGCTTTGCTACGTCTGGTTCATCCCGGTACCCAGCATACTGGCCGCGAACCACGTCATCGGGCTTCAGAAGCCGCATGGCCTTGAAGACCTTTGCCTTCTCGTTGTGCACGGCTCCAAAGTCCCTGCCCGCGGGTGGCTCCATGGCAAGGAGTGCGACGACCTGAAAGAGATGGTTCTGGATCACGTCCCGCAGGCAGCCGGCGGTTTCGTAAAACGCGCCGCGCTTTCCCACGCCGAAATTCTACGAAAGAGTGATCTGGACGCTAGCCACATAATTGCGGTTCCAGATCGGCTCCAGAAACGAGTTAGCAAAGCGGAAGTAGAGGATATTCATGATCGCTTCCTTCCCGAGAAAGTGATCGATGCGGAAGATTGAGTCTTCCGGGAAGACGGTATGTGCAACTTGGTTGAGCTCTCGTGCAGAGGACAGGTCGCGCCCGAATGGCTTTTCCACAACGACGCGTGCAGGTTCGGCCAGGTTCGCCGCGCCGAGACCCTTGATGACCGTCTCGAAGAGCGATGGCGGAATAGCAAGATAATGCGCAGGTCGCCGCGCTTTTCAGAGTTGTATCGTCCGCAAGATCAGTGCCCGCTTCTGGCTAACCGCAAAACATACAGCAGAATTCGGAATAGGTCTTCAACGCGCAAGGCAGTGACCTTCCATGGCCTGAATGGTTTGATGCAGATCCATTGAATGGGAGAGGTTTCGAATTACTGGGGCGGAATTGATGCCACACCCGGATTTAACCGAGTCTGGCGGAGTCAGCGCCTACAGCTGCGCGCTAAGTCAGCATTGCACCTGCACAATCGCCTATCTGGTCCGTTTTGCTCATCCGTACAGGCACTCTTGGGCAGTCCGAACTGAGATTGTTCGTAGCAGCAGGACAGGAATCAACTGCGTCTTCATTGAGCTCGCGGCATTCAGCTGAGGCGTTTGTCCAACGAACCATCCAGTACATTTCCTATGGGGATCAATGCGTCGCTGTTGGTGTGCCTGGCGCTTGAGCGGAAAAGCTTGCGGACCAAAGCTGGCTAATGAGAAGGCCTCCCAGCCACGTGCGCCGCTTCTCAAGTGTGAAGCCTGCCTGGCGCAGCGCACGGTCATGGTCAGGCAGGCGGCGCACTTCGAGCCCTGTTAGCAAGCCGAATGTACAGTACAGCCCCAAGATCATCGGAGCCGCCACCAGACGCCCAAACCAACCTTCCGGTACGGCAAACTCCGAGACCACCCAGTACGCTGAGGAAGAAACGGCGCGGTGAAGCTTTGCCGCAAGAGTCATGACCTCCTCCGTAGTCAAACAGTCTAGGAAGAAATGCGTGACGACGAGGTCGTAGGACGGATATTCAAGAGACTGATCGGACTGGCTCTTGGGCAGCCAGCAGCGTGCGTCAGCTATCTGGGCGCGAACGCGGGAGCGGTTTTGTCCGGCTCGCCGGACCAGAGCCTTGAGCATTGCGGGACTGGCGTCTATGGTGTCTATCCGGACTGCAGGATTGTCCTCCAATAGCCGAGCTGTGAAACGACCGTCGCCGTCGCCCAGAATCAGCGCATAGCGACAGGCGCTAAGCTCTCCCAGGAAGGTGCACCGGCACCACCAGAGCCAAGGTCCAAAACTGACCAGTTCCATCCAGCGATAGAATCGGGCGAGGCGGTTGAAGTCGGGAGGTTGACTCATCGGGCTAAAAACGCGAAAGGAATAAGCAGGACCGGACTCAGTAACACTAGGTCTGCGCAAGTGCGCAGAGCCAGCGATGTCATGCATCTCTGCGATCGGTCGAGTTGGACGAGCAGCAGGGCGCTGCCTGCTCCTGCCCCAATCAGCGCGGCGGCGCGAGGCTGGTTCGAATAGACAACGGCGGCCATCAGCAGCAAGCCAGCGAGGCCCAGCAAAATGGCTGCTGGAAGAACCCGAGAATTGCGGGTTGCTTGGCTCGCAGCCTCCCATCGTTCGATGGCGTAACAGTTGAGCCAGGCCAGAGCAGCAAAGAAGAGTGTTGCCGACCACAGGGGCCAAAGCGGCGAGAGCTGCCCGGATGCGGCGCGGCTCAGGGCAGGCAGAGCGCAGCCGGCTGCGAACAGCAGGCCAACGAAGAGTTCCTTGGAATCGAGCGAGGCAAGCTTCGGGGGTAGGAGTTTTTGCAGCTTGCGTCTGGAGTGGACCCCTGAAAAATATGCGCCGGCGGCCACGGCCAGCACCGAATTCCGTTCGCGCGCCGCAGCAGGCATCAGAAAGAAGACAATGACGGCGGCAGCGCAAGCGGCGGCCACGGCCAGTGGCACCAAAACTCTCCTGTGTCGATAGTGAAAGTAGTGGCGCTCGCGCAGGGGAGGGATTTGTGGTGTGTGCAAGGCAGCCCCCGCGTCGAGCAGCCGATCGCCAATGTAAACGACCCAGACCGCCAGCGCCAGGAACAGAGGAACCCACATCGGTAGTGCAACTCCTGCGGCCCAGGCGAAAGCTAGCGCCCAGACGACAGCCACAGTGGGGGCATCCAGGCTGGTAAGGTGCCACAGACGCAACGGGGCGGGCACGTCGAATCTGCACCCCCTAGTGCCTGCGCTGTTGGCGGCGCGAACCTGCTCAATCGAGTTGGTGCTAAAGAGCGGCACTCCCCTATTGTAGAAGAGATTCAAACTCGCTTTGATTGTCCGAAATATTCTGGCGACCGGCCATGAAGAATTCAAGAATCTTCGCGATTACGCAACTCTTGACACCTATCGTCATGCCAGTTTTGGTGGTTGCCGCCAGTGCGTAGGCCTCTCTTCCTCAGGCCGTTGCACAAAATCTCCAAGATCGCGACCAAGCGAATGCTCGGCAGTTAGTGAAGCCTTGGGAATAGCCCCCCCGAATCAGTCTCCAATCTGGACTGGGGATGGCAAGGCCAAAGGAAGCTAAGCCACAGACCCCACAAGAGCAGGAGTATGTGGCTTATTCTTCTCAGGAGCACACATTCAACACAAAGCTACTGTAGCAACTTGTTGATTTGCATTCAGACGGTCGCGAGTTCCTCGACCCAGTAGCCTTGACGATTGTAGTGCCCATACAGGACTGTTTCGTAATCCCGTGTGAGCAGAGACTCGTCGGTATATTCCGGTGCAGCCTTGATGGTCTCGCGAGATAAGCCGATTGCGACTTCCCGTTCTTCCCAACTTACGTTCTTGATCCACTTTGGTGAAATCAGTACCTTTTTCCCAGGCCACCAATTCTTTGTCGCCACAACTAGGTAACGAATTGCCCAGGTCTCGTCATCGATGACGAAGTCAACGACATGGCCGATCTCGCCGTCAAGCGCAGCGAGATGGTAGCCCGTAACTTCGTCGGTGCTGCGAAGATGAGGGTCCCATGCCATTGTTTCCGAGGCAGGCCGGCCCCGTTTGCTGCGATCCAGTTCAAGATGCGCATAACTTCCCCACATGTATGGCCCGCCCCAATAGTTCGGAAGGTCATAGTATCCGTTATAGGAGGTCTCATATTGCCGAGACACTGGCTCTTCCGTATTAATGGAGGGACTCCCCTCGATCTGCTTCTTGTTTAACAGAACGAACACCTTCTCTTCGGAAGTACTGACACCGTCGAGTGAGTAAGGCGAGATCAATACCATCCTGCCGCTAAGCCAGCCGGCTGTGTTTGCGACAAGGTAGCGAATTGCCCAATACCGGTCGTCAAAGTAGAACTCGCTGGCAGACCCTATGTCTCCATCGAGACTCTTGAGTGAGTAACCTTTGAGAGCCTTTGCTTTGATTAACATCACATCTCCTTTGTATTTACTCTTCCATTGAGTCGTTAACATCAGCCTGCTCATACCGTGCCGCGAAAAATAGGGTTCCGCACAATCCATTTGGAGCCCGCCACAGTCGTGGCGCAGTCTAGCCACTTCTTAGACCAGTACAGACTGGCCATAAACCGCGTACCCGCCTTGGCGGTCACGGGCAATGACTCACCGGTCAATGCAGATTGGTCCACTTCGATCGAATCGCCGTCGAGCAAACGCGCATCGGCCTGCACAATGTCGCCCAATCGCAAGCGGACGGCCTCTCCAGGCACCAACTCGCTCGCCTTGGGATTCTGCCACTTCCCGTCGCGCCTGACCTTAGCCAATATCGCCAGTCGCGCTTTCAAAGCTTCAATCGCATCGCCGGCCTGATGCTCTTCCCAAAATCCGACCACGGCATTCGAACAGAGCAGAAGGAGGATGATGAAGAAATCCAGCCAATGTTGGACAGCCGCCGATAGAATGACCGCAACTTCGATCATCCAGGGAATCGGGCCCCAGAAATAGGAGAGAAACTTCAAGAGCTGATTAGTCTTTTTCTCGGTGATCTCGTTGGGTCCGTATTGCGCCAGCCGCTTCTCGGCCTCGGCCTGAGTCAGGCCGTCTGGGGTCGACCCCAACTTCTTTTGTAACTCCGGCATCGGGAGGGACTTGAGATCGTCCTTGGATTCGGGCTTTGTCTCGGGTTTATCTGCATTCGATTTCACTGGTGGCCAATCTCCTGTTCCTGCCCCGTAACCAATGAACCTTTGTCAATTCATGCAAGATGGCATCGCCACAAATCATCTGGTAATCGTCTCAAGCGTCAGGCAGAAATGAGCAAGCATTAGATCGTTGCTTCTGGATTTTCGAATGCTTCCAGCATGGCACACCTCTGCTGCTGTCACGATGGGCCCTTATGAGCACAATGTTCTGGTCAATTGTGCTCTCCTATTCGACCATGGCGACGGCCTAGCACAATTGCGTAGCTATCTGCTTACGAGAAGGAGAACACTGCGCTGACCTCCGCAGCGATTCTTATGCATCCAGTTGCCATGGATGAGCAGTTGAAAACAATACCGCGAACCACAGTACAACAGGCCTCGAGACAGCCGAAGCAATGCAAATCAACGTGATCGAAGGAATCTAAGGTGAATGGGGAAGCTAAGCTTTGGATTTCATCAGAGCGCGCCAAACTTCTAATTGGCGATCCCTTTGGCTTCAAGGCTAGACTCGCGCAACAGCAAGGTCGGTACCGCTCCGGGCAACCCCATGGTTGACGGATCCTGGGTGTGCAGCGGTAGGCTATCTCGCCATTTTTGCTGCGTAGGCAGCCGGGGTGAGTTCGGCCAGTGATTGGATGGAGCGGTCGGCCAACCCTGACAGCACGTCGGCCAGATATTGGCGAATGGGCACGCCCAGTTTGCGGCAGCTTTCGATGATTGAGAAGATCGCAGCAATCTTTGGACCCGCTTCCTTGCTGCCGATCTGCAGCCAGTTGCGGCGACCAATGGCGATGGGCCTCATTGAGTTTTCCGCCCAGTTGGTACTCAACTCGATGACGGGATGTTCGAGGAATCGCGTCAGCTTCTCCCAACGCTTCAGCGTATAGGCAATGGCCTGCCCAGCAACGGATTTTTTCAAGTACACTGACGAGGCCTTCATCTTCAGTAGCAGTGCCTGCAACTCCGCAAGCAGCACAGGCGCGCGCTCCTGCCGCAACGCATGACGTCCCTCAAGCGATAGTTTCTGTTCACGCGCCTCGCGGTCGATGGCGAACAAATCGTCCATGAGCACGACGACGCGTTCCACGCTGCTGTCCGCGGCATGGCCTTTGGTCTGTACTTTGAGGGCATCGATAAAGCGTCTTCGCGAGTGCGCCCAACAGCAGGCGCGAATCACATTCCTGGCTCCCACATCTTTTTCGTAAGCCGCATATCCATCGGTGTGGAGGATGCCGCCATAGTTCTTGAAGAACTCCCTGGGGACCTCACGGCCACGCGTCATTTCGAAGTCGAAGACCACACCCAATTCCGGCGCGCTGTACTGCCAGAACCATGCTCTATGGTTCTGGCCTTTCTTGTCCGGCGTCTGCACTCCGCAGTAAGTTTCGTCTGCCTGGATGTAGCCGCCGGTCCTGAGATCGTGAGCCATCCCATCCACAACGGGGATCAGTAACTCGCCCACGCGTAACACCGCATCATTGATGGTGCTCAGCGCCACGTCAATGCCGAGATCGCGCCGTAGTATGGCCTGCTGACGAAACAAGGGCAAGCTGTCTGCGTATTTGCGAAGAATAAATTCGATGATGGTCTCATCGGCGAAGATCGATTTGGGCGCGATACGTGTGGGCGCGGCGGCTGTGGCCACGCCTTGCTCTTTGCAGTCCGCACAGGCGCGCTTCTCGCGCAAAAGAACGGTCACATAGTACTCGACCGGCTTCATAGACAACACTTCAGTCCGCTCGTAGCCAATGATCTTTTTCTCTTTGCCGCATTTGCCGCAGGTACATTGCTCCGTCGCACAGGCGATGATCTTTTCTACGCGCTCCAGATGGCTGGGCAACTCATTGCGGCCGGGATGCTTCTGGCGCGCGCTTGATGCCTTTGCTGTCTCTGGCTGCGCGCTTGCCGAAGATTCTGGCAGCGCGCCGCAGGCCACTTCAACGGCGACCTCTTCGCTGGATACACCAGGCTCGCCTGCGAGCAACTCCAACTGGAGATCACTGAGCTTCTCGCTCTGCTTGCCGAACTCTTTGATGCGTTTCAGGCGCAGTGCTTCCTTGAGTTGTTGAATGATCTCTTCCGCCGCATGCAATGCCTGGTCTTTTCGCGCCAGTTGTGCGTCTTTCGCGGAGATGATTTCCTCCAATTGTTGTTTCTGCGCATCGGACTTCTCCCGCAACTGCGCGATGACAGCGGCTGCAAACGGATCAAGCACCGTGGGCAAAGACGACTTGGAAGCAGCACTCATCCTGCTCTTATTGTCTCAAATCAGAATGTGGATATGTCTTCAACTCGCCAGTGTTCATGCGGATTTTTGTGTTACCTCAGCGGAATCGGATAGAGGCTGGCGCAGCCACTTCCGCTTCCTGGTATCCGCCAAATCAACGCCACCGACAAGCATCGCAAACTCCGTCTGTGTCAGTTGCACATGGCCGTCGGCGGATGTTGGCCAGTGCAGTCGTCCTGCCTCCATGCGTCGGGCACAGACCCACGCGCTCGATCCATCGTAAAAGTAAATTTTCATGCGATCACGCCGTTTGTTCGCGAACAGAAAGAGGTGTCCGCTCTGCGGCGACTGCTTGATCTGACCAATTACAAGGCTGTGAAGGCCGTCGAAGGAGAGTCGCATGTCGGTTGTTCCGGTGGCCACGTAGATGCGCGTGACCGCGCCCAGTCCAAACACCGCACTACTCCTTGCTGAGCGCGGCGACAAGCTGCCGCAGCGTGAAGCTATCGAAGTCCCGCTCCACAGCAATGCGGATGCCGCTGGGCATCTCGACATACAGGGCCGAACTCTTCACGGCAACTTCCGTCTCGCGACGCTCTGCAACAATCTCGACCGGAAGAAATGCTGCCGTGCATGCCGTGTGGCGCTCGGTTGCCGACGATGCTGCTGCCAGGGAATGCTTGCCCGCACGACGGCGAAGCAGACTGGAAAAGCTTGAGACCGACGTCTGGTGTTGGAAGCAAAAATCGCGCATGCTCTGACCGCTCTGCTCAAAAGCGGTGATCAATGACGCGACCTCAGAAGAACGGCGCCGCCGCCGCTTAACAGGAGAAGTGCTGACTGACTGGTTCATACCTTCAGTCAATCACCAATACGTCTCTCTGAAAAGAATGTACTTGCCCGGAGCGGTACCAAGGTCGTGTCCCAAAAGGAACACCAGCTGAGGAATTTCTTGATCTACATTTCTTATGGTTCCAAGCCTTCTATGAGGAGGGTGAAACGTGGATTTGATTTGGGTTCTCATTGGGATGCCGATTGTGGGTCTAATATTCTTCGTTTGGACGATTAGCAGACCGGGACAAAGACACGGCTTATAGAATGCGCACGCGGCTGGCAGAGCAGTGGCATTGATGAAACCCTCCAACGAGTTCTCGCCCAAATTGAAAATACATCGACGGCAAAACTCGCCGAGCCAAACGGGGGTACATATCGATTAATACTCGGAAGTTTGCCCCCGGCGCTCTGCCGCGCTGCTCAATCGCGCAGAAACACATTCAGCAACGACTTATGAACGCGTATCCGGGTGTCATACTCTATAAATCCGAGCTTGCGAAAGCGATTCATGAAGGCATTCACACGAGGCCGCGTGCTGCCGATCATCTGCGCCAGCGCTTCCTGCGCAATCGGCGGAATCAGCGCCACCTCTTCCTCCGGCGGGCTATACTCCGCCAATAGCAAGAGCAAGCGCGCAAGCCGCTTTTCAGCACGGTTGAAGAGCTGGTCAACGAGGTCGGCCTGGGCCTTCAAACTGCAGGCCAACAGGAACGCCGAGAACAAATTGGAAAAGGCTTGTTCCTCTCCCATGACCCGTAGAAACTCCGGCCTTGCTATCTTCAGGGCGGTACAGGCGGTCATGGCTGTCGCGGTCGTCAGGCGCAGCCCGGGCTCCGCTGCCATTGCCTTCTCTCCGAAAAAATCGCCTGCAGGAACCAGGCGAATTGTGGCTTCCTTCCCGTCCGCAGATGCAACCGAGATTTTAACGCGGCCTTTCTGTAGATAGAAAACGCAATTGGCTGGATCTCCTTGAGAAAAAAAAGCTTGTGCTGCACTTAACTGGACGATCCTCCGCCCAGGGCCGGCATTTGCCAGGAATGCGTCCACGTCAAATCCGGTTTGTCTTTCTGTCGGCATCGAGGGGGGAACCATCTTCGCAGAGATCTTACCCGAAGGTCCTGAAAACATGCGAGTTTGTCCATTATAAGGGACCGCATGTTATGCAGCGACGATGGTCAAACTGCCGAAGAACGGCTGGGCTGTCCCAAAAGGAACACGCAGAGCCAGGCTTCTTGATTCAATATGTTGTTCATACTGCCAAGAGCCCTTCTTGCGACCGCGCATGGGAGATCTAGGCAAAGAGAATGGTCGGCACTTCTTGCCTCGCAACGAATGGGGTCGGCCTTAACCTCGGTTCTTTCTTGATCGTTCAAGGCCAGAGCCACCACGGTCTGCAAGATAGGCAGCAGGGACGGCAGAATGCTGAACATAGGCTAAGGCGTCAGGAAATGCTCATGCCTTTGCTGAAGGAGTATTCCATTGAATCGACGTAATCGAGTTCTCGTTCCTGTTCTACTTGTTGTTGCCTTAGTTGCTGTTGCAGGCTGCAAGAAGAAGATAGCGCCTCCGCCCGCTCCAACCGCTCCTCCTGTGGCTGCGCCCGCACCCACCGCGCATATCAGTGCCACTCCCACTACGGTAACGGCTGGGGATCATGTTGTGCTCAGTTGGAACACGACCAACGCAACTTCAGTATCCATCGACGGTCTCGGCGATGTGCTCACTTCCGGCGTGAAGACAGTCACCCCAGCTGTCTCAACCATCTATCACCTGGTGGCCAAAGGAGCCGGGGGTTCTGTTGATGCCTCTGTCCGCGTCGCCGTTACCGCGCCTCCAGCGGTGGTAGCACCGGCCAACACGATGAGCGCCGAAGAGGAGTTCAAGGCCAACGTCCAGGACATCTTCTTCGATTACGACAAATACGAAGTTCGCGCTGATGCGCAGACCACGATCGCGCACGATGCGTCGTATTTGAGCAGCCATTCAAACGTGAAAATAGTCATCGGCGGATATTGCGACGAACGCGGATCGAACGAGTACAACTTGGCTCTCGGGCAAAAGCGCGCCGACTCCACCAAGGGGGCGCTGGTGAATGCAGGAATAGCTACCAGCCGCATTCGCGTGATCAGCTATGGCAAAGAGAAACCATCTTGCACCGAGTCAACTGAGGCTTGCTGGCAGCAGAACCGTCGCGCGGGATTTTCCCTAGATCATTAGTCATCATGGAGTGACCGGCTCCCTGCGCTGGCCGTGGGTTAAGCTGTGAGCCAAGCAGGATCACAGTTCAGAGCCACAAGCGGAGAGGAACCGGTCATGAAAAACAAGGTACGTTTTTTGGGTTTGGATGTCCATGCCGAAACGATTGCCATTGCGATTGCCGAGCCGGATGGCGAGGTGCGCAGCCTGGGAACGATAGCCAACCGAGCAGATTCGATTCGCAAACTGGTGAAGAAGTTGGGACCGGTTGCGCAGTTGAAGGCCTGCTATGAAGCCGGTCCGACAGGCTATGTGCTTTATTGGCAGTTGGCCGAGTTGGGTGTCGCGTGCGAGGTGATTGCGCCGACGCTGGTTCCGATGAAGGCCGGTGACCGGGTGAAGACGGATCGGCGCGATGCCGAGCGATTGGCACGCAGTTACCGGTCCGGGGATCTGACCGCGGTGTGGGTTCCCGATGAGGGGTCGGAGTCGCTGCGCGATCTGGTGCGGGCGCGGGAAGCGGCAAAACAGGATCAGTTACGGGCGCGGCACCGGTTAGCCAAGTTTCTGCTGCGCATGGGCCGGCGGCCTGCAGCGGGGATGAAGGCGTGGACGGCGCCCTACATGGCCTGGGTGCGGCAGGTTCACTTTGCGCAAGTGGCGCGCGAGGCCACGATAGTGGATTATTTGCACGAGGTCGATCACATGAACGAGCGGGTTCGCCGCCTGGAGCAAGCAATCACGGAAGCCGTGAAGCTGGCTGCGCCCGCAGTGCAGGAGGTGGTCAAGGGCTTGCAGGCTTTGCGCGGTATCGCGGAGATCTCCGCGGTGACGATCGTGGCGGAGCTAGGCAACATCACGCGCTTCGACACGGCACGGCAGTTGATGGGGTACAGCGGCGCAGTTCCCTCGGAAGACTCCAGCGGCCAGCGAACCCGGCGGGGAAGCATCACCAAAACAGGCAACGCGCATCTGCGGCGCATCGTTGTTGAAGCGGCCTGGAGTTATCGACTGCGGCCAGGCATTGGGCCTGCGCTGCGCAAGCGACAAGAAGGAGTGTCGGAACCCCTCAAGGAAATCGCCTGGAAGGCGCAGGTCCGGCTCACGAAACGCTATGCCCGGCTGGCGGCTGCAGGCAAGGACCAACGCAAGATCGTCACCGCCGTGGGGCGCGAACTGCTGGGCTTCATCTGGTCCATCGGGATCAAGGCGGAAGCCGCCAGCAAACTTCAGATGGCGGCCTGACGAAGAGCAAGAACAAAGGCAAAAACAAAAACTTTCCAAAGAATGAAAAAGCAAAAACTGACAGATGAACAGTGAATTCCAATTCGAGGACAGAGCCAGCAGCAGGCGGAGCAAGCACGAAGGAGAATCCTCGCAAGTTCTATGCGACAGGCTCAGCCGGATTCGCGACTTTAGTCAGAGGCAGCTCCCGACGGATCAAGATTATGCGGTTTCGACCCGCGAATATCAGACTGATCAATCGTCGCTCAAACCTGCCCCGGCTGCTACTGGCCCTGTCCTCGAACGGCGACAAAAGCAAAGACAACGACAAAAACAACCCCACAGATTTGCAGGAATTGACAGGGTCACTCCATATCAGAACTTTGATGCACATGGACTTTTCTCATTCGCGCCGGGCCCCTGTATTCGCGCGAATCGCTGCAGCCCAGTCTTCAATGTGATGGGCTGCAGTCTATTTTCCGCCTAAGGGTGGAAGCCACTGTCTGTGCGAGTTTTTTCAATTCACTTACCGATCCGAGGGTCGGCGAAAATAGGAGCAAGCAAATGTTGAAAGGCAAATGGACGACAAGCGTTTTCGTGATATGTATCTTCTCCGCATCCATTGCGGCCACTGCACAAGAGGTAATTCATGCTCTTACAGGGACAGTGACCTCCATCGATGCCCCTGCGAAGACCATTACAGTCTTTACGAACGACCGTTCTGGAGGCCTGTTCAAGGACATGACAGATCCTAACACCCCAATCATCTCCGACAAGAACATTCGCGCCGTGTCAACTTCAGTTGACACCTTCAATAAGAAGGGAGCGTACGCGATCATCTTCTATTATGGTGCAGGCGATGGACGTACGGCAGTGGCTTTGCGAAACCTAGGGGCGGGACCTTTCTCAAGGGATACCGGAACAATCGTCAAGATTGACGGCAAGAATTCAATCTCCATCGCAAATGGATCGGGAGCGATCAACTCTTTCAGACTCAGCGCTACTACCGTGGCCGAAACTGATTATGGAGCCGTAGTCGGGTACAAATATCAACCTCACATGGGTGATAGAGTGCGCGTAACTGCAATGGCCGTGAACGGGAACGCGACCGCACTTTTTATCAACACTTTGGTTGTCAACTAAATTGGATCTGGAAGGCCCTTGGCCGGCACGAATTGTCACTGATTGAGGTATGGTGCCCGTCAGCCACTATTGCGCGCCTTGGTGGCCGCTCTCTTCCTTCTCGCAGAAACCATGGCGAATCGCAGGTTTATCAGAGAAGGCCGGATCAACCGAAGCAGTACCCTCCACCCTAGCTAGGACTTAAGAAGTGCGAGGCCCACTTCGAGACGATACCTGCACTACAGTCGGTCTTTCGCGCATCCCATATGAAAGAGCGGTGCGTGCCTGATGCGGTGAGCGTGTGGGTTGGGAGGGGCGGTGTTGACTTCGTCACGGCAACATGGGAACCATTTGCCGCTCGGAAGTGAATCGTCGAAACATTCAACGTCACGAAGGAAGTCACTTATATTGAGAAAATGCAAGTTCGTGCTCCCTTCTTTCCGGCTTCTCTGAGGGCATATCAAGTGCAGCGCCGACAACCCGATGGTCGGCCGGTCATAGGCGTAAACTCGGCATCGCAAAACACCTATACTCGTAGTTGAGCTCACTCGCACCTGTGACTGGGAAGCATCTCCCGAGGGGGAATTGACGTTGGATTATTGGGTTGGATTGGGTGGACTATACTCGCGGTTTCTCGCCTGGCTGATGCGCCGAATGCCAAATGAGAACCAGCGACTGCTGGTGGTGACGATTGTGGCTGGAGGGCTTTGCGGGCTAGCCGCTGTGGCGTTCCACCTCAGCATAGCCTGGGCTGAAACTTTATTCATTGACCGCGCTAACGCCGCTCCCGGCCATAGCTGGATTTTCTGGACCATCCTCACACCGGCACTGGGTGGCCTGTTTGCCGGCCTCGGCCTTACCTACTTTGCTCCTGCCGCGGCGGGGAGCGGGATTCCTCAGGTCAAGGCTGCTTATGCTTTCCGTTCCGGCCTGGTGTCCCTGCGGGAGACCATCGGAAAGTTCATCCTCTGTGCCGCGCAGATCGGTGCTGGGGCATCGTTAGGGCTCGAAGGACCAACAGTTCAGATCTGTTCCGGCGTGAGTAGCCTCTTGGCGCGCGCAGTCCGGCTCAGTCCTGAAAACTGCCGCCGCATGACCTCTGTGGGCATGGCGGCTGGCATCGCTGCCGCCTTTAATGCGCCTATTGCTGCAATCACCTTCACGCTGGAAGAGTTGATGGGCGACCTCAATCAAACCATGCTTTCAGGTGTAATCGTCGCCGCCGCCTTGGCCGCCGTTGTCGAGCACTCCATCCTCGGCTCCAACCCCGTCTTTCACGTTTCTCGTAGTTACAACCTGACGAATGCCTCGTCACTCGTGTGGTATGCGCTGCTTGGTCTGCTTGCTGCGGTTGTTTCTGTCACATTCACTGACTCGCTCCTGGCTCTGCGTGCCCGATTCAAGCGCTTCACAGCTCTGCCTAAGTGGGTGCATCCTGCCATCGGGGGCTTGGCCACCGGCTGCCTGGCCGCATTGGCCCTAGAATTATTCCATCTGAACGGAATCGCCGGCGACCCCTATAGAACCCTGAACCTGGCACTGAGCGGCACCATGCCGGTACTCTTCATGGCGGCGTTTTGCGTGCTCAAACTGGCTGCCACGGTCTGCTCCTATTCGAGCGGCGGTTCGGGTGGCATCTTCGCCCCTGCGCTTTTCATGGGAGCTATGCTGGGCGGAGCAGTCGGCTATCTGGACGTGATCGTCTTCCACCACCCGACCGAAGCTATCGGTGCTTTTGCCGTAGTCGGCATGGGGGCAGTTTTCGCCGGAATCGTCCGAGCGCCCATGACTTCGATCCTGATTGTCTTTGAGATGACCGGAGGCTACGGGCTAGTTTTACCACTGATGATCGCCAATATGAGCGCCTTCGCCTTGGCCCGTCATTGGCGGCACGTCCCGGTCTACGAAGCGCTGCTGGCCCAGGACGGGATCATTCTTCCTCCCGGAGGAAATCCTGTTGATCCGCCCAACGACGCGCACCTGTCTTCTCATGAAATGTCCGAGGACGCCACAGCGTGAGATCGGCCGAGATTTGTGCGGAAGTATAGGAGATTCAAAATCAATGAGTGCGCAGTAACTCGGCGGGCATCACATGGGGGAGGACTTGCGATTTGAGCGCGTACCAAGTCGTCCGGCAACGCGGTCTTGATTTCGTACTCGTGCGGCGTCGACAAGCATTTTGCCCGCCCATCGATATACGTTGAATTGGGCCAGAAGCGATCGCATCGACCTCATACGATCATGCTGTTCATCGAGTGGCATAGTGAGCGCAGTTGCCAGAGCTTCACTGCTGGCCTCGAGATCGTATGGGTTCACGATCAGGGCCTCAGTCAATTCCCTTGCTGCACCTGTGAATTCGCTGAGGACGAGGACCCCCTTGAAATCCGTGCGTGCAGCAACGAATTCCTTGGCGACAAGGTTCATCCCATCATCGAGACTGCTGACGTAACATAAGTTCGCAGCCCGATAAAAACGAAAAACCTCCGGCGGCTCATGATGGGAGCGTAACAGAATGATGGGCTGATACCCCTCCTGGCCGAATCGCTGGTTAATCCGGGTGGCAAGGCTTTCAACTGCATTATTGAGTTCCTGGTACCGGTCTATCTTGGTTCGGGTCGGGGCAGCGAGTTGTGCGAAGCTGAATCTCCCACGAAATTCGGGATACCGCTCCAGCAGGCGCTCCACAGCGAGCAATCTCTCTTCCACGCCTTTGGTGTAATCCAGACGATCCACGCCCACACCAAGAAGCGCGTTTGGCTGAAGTCCCCAATCGCGCCACACTTGCGCACGGCACTCTTCGGGACTCGGCGCTGTCTCCACCCAGTGATTCGGCCATTCGATGGAAATTGGATAGGGACGAACCAGGGTTCGGCGCCCTTGCATCACGACCGCATTGTTCTCCCGATCGATGCGGGTTTCAAGGTACCGATCTACGGAATCCAGAAAGTTGTTGCAATGAAGTTGGGTATGGAAGCCGAGAATGCTACTGCCCAGTAAGCCCTGCAGGATTTCATTACGCCATGGGCAGATTCCCATACGCTCGGCATTGGGCCAGGGAATATGCCAGAAGACAATAACCATTGCCGAGGGAAGACGCTTGCGGATCATAGCTGGCGCTAAAGCGAAGTGATAATCCTGAACGAGGATGATGGGATCTTCCGAGTCCACTTCATTGCAGACCGCATCAGCGAACTTCTGGTTCACCGCGCGATACTGCCGCCAATCCTCGGCGCGGAATACAGGCCGCGCATGAGCGATATGGCATAGAGGCCAAAGACCCTCGTTCGAGAACCCGTAATAATATCCCTTTTGCTCTTCTTCGGAGAGCCATACGCGCCGTATATGATACGACTCTTCGCCCGGCGGAACGCTTACATGTTGGTTTTCATCTACTGTTTCGCGATCGGCATTGCCGCTTCCATGGGCGACCCACACTCCCGAACAGGCACGCATCACCGGTTCCAACGCCGTGACCAGCCCGCTGGCAGGATGCACGACTTCGATCCTGCCATCCGTCCCGCGTTGATGGATGTAGGGTTCACGGTTTGCGAGGATGACGACCTTTTCGCCCTGCAGGTGCCGGTTGAGAGTCTGCTTCAGCCGTGTCGCAGTCCACTGTCCGGGAGCATCTTCCTGCTCGCTGGACATTCGCCCGAGCAACTCACGCATATCGCTGAGGATCGGCTGGAACTCCCGGCTCTGTTTTCCACCGCCCCGCAGGAGCCTTCTCAGTTCAAGACTCCAGTCAGAGCGCGCCCGTTTGACCGCCAGGAGCGGAACGCCGAATGCCGCGACTGCGAGGATTCCGAAGATCACAATCAGAAATGTCCTCGCTCTGTTCTCTCGCCGATCGATATAGGTCAGATCCTGAACCAGAACAGCAAATCCAAGCTCTTGTCCCTGCCCAAGGATTGGCATTGCACTCACTTGAACCCGGCCCGTAGGCAGCGTCGCAACCGTATTCCATTCATGGAACTGTGGCTCCGCATTCCCTGGGGAAGCGTCCCGGTTGCGAACCCGGGGCCCGACTTCGAGGCAATTGAACTCCGGCGGAAAGGCAGGAGTTGCCGATCTTGTCTTGAAGTCGGCATCACAGGCAGTCACAGCCATAATGCGCTCGTCGCGCGCAATCGCTAATAACCGGCTGTCAAGATCATTGGGCGAGGACCAAGCCTGCGCCAGCGACTGCTCGGCGCTGATGAGTACAACACGGCCGCGCGAACTGACGTCCCGCTCAAACCATTCCCGAACGGTGGTCTCCACCACACCAGAAGCCGCCCACGTCAGAAGTGCCAGGCCGACCAGCAGAGCTAAGATCAACTGTGCTATTCGCGGCATACTCACATTTAAGCACGCTGATGGACATAATCGGGAGCCAATAGCGCGGGACACAGAGAGCTGGGGCCGAATGATGGCCGGAAGCACTCTGCAGTGTGGATAATACTAGCTGTGAGCATCTGTTCAGAGCCTCTGAACTGAAGGGTCGTGAAGAATGGCCACGGCATCCGGCAACCCCGTCGCGACGCAGACATCTCTGCAGCATTGGTTGAGAATCAACCCCAAGCAAAAGCCGCAAGTCTACGCGCAGATAACTGCGACGGCTGAGATGTCCAACATCAGGTATTGGTTGGAGATTTTGCTTTCGGCGGGCATTGCTGCGTTCGGCCTTGTTTTGGACAGTCCTGCAGTGATTATTGGAGCGATGCTGATCTCTCCACTGATGGGGCCCATCATGGCCACTGGCTTGGCGCTGGCCGCTGGGGATCTTTACCTTGCGATCAAAGCCGTTGCCAACCTTGTCGCCAGCATCTCTCTAGCGATCACGTTCTCAGCCGTGATCGTGTGGCTTCTCCCGTTCCATTCGGTGACTGCTGAGGTTTTGGCAAGGACCAATCCGACATTGCTTGATCTCGGTGTCGCGTTGTTCTCTGGGCTGGCTGGTTCGATCGCGGTGTGTCGTGTGGGAGGAGGAGACGGAGTTACCACGTTGCCCGGTGTCGCGATCGCCGTCGCGTTGATGCCTCCTCTCTGTACGATTGGTTTTGGACTGGGAAGCGGCGCAAACACTCGAATTATGGGCGGGGCCGGCCTGTTGTTCCTTACCAATCTCGTTGCAATTGTTGCCAGCGCATTCGTGGTTTTCCTTCTGACGGGAATGAATGCTCCTGAGGTTAAATCGGAAATTGAGCAATCCCGGAAAGGGGAAGCGTTCGAGCTGGTGCTATCGCGCAGTCCTTTATCTCGAGTACTCATCAACAGCGGTCAATTGCATTGGCGTATTTTGATGTTGGTCGTTTTGCTTGGAGCCATCGCTGTTCCTCTGAGAACCGCATTTCTGCAAGTCACAGGTGAGGCAATTACTCGAAATGCCATTCAAGAAGTTGTGAAGGGAATTTTTCCGCCAGGCGCTCTCGTGTCGCAGCAGGTGGAAATGGGACGACAGAGCGTGGCCGTTCGCCTGATCTCGACTCAAGATGTCACGCAAGAGAAGCTACGTCAAGCAGAGTTAGAAATCGAGAGACGTTCGGGAAGAAAGGTGATTTTGTCCGTAGCGGGCATAGCGAGCCAGACCCAACTGGCTCAGTTGATGCAGCGCCTGTCTACGCCAATGCAACCTGCTACAAAGCCACCGATTGAATCTCTGTCCGACATTAATCACCGCTTGACGAATCGCATTCAGCCGATTCTGACAGAGGTTTGGCCTGCCGAGGCTCCGTTGCAAGACTTCAATATAGTGTTCAGTTCGACCGGCAACGCGCTGACGGTTCGGTACGAAAGCAACCGCGAATTAGGAAAGATTGCGCTGGACCTCATCACGCGAGAACTTCAGGAGAAACTCGGCACTCCCGATCTTTCTGTTCTCGCGCGACGTGTTCCGCCAGCGCGTAATGCGTCGAGAAATGAACAGCAAAAACCGCGCAAATAATCCGTGGTTTCATTATGAGCCACAACCTTACCAATTCAAATTGGCCATGGGATGCGCGCAGTCTATAGGCTCCTTTGTGGGATCTCCCCCATCTTGCGAAGAAGCGGAACGATTGTCAGGCTCTGCACGTATACCGAAAAAGCTACTACTGCAAAGCTTATCGAGACAATCTCCTCGCGCAGCGGGACCGTTGGAGGCAACCCAAGAGCGAGCGCCAGCGCCACGGCCCCTCGCAATCCACCCCAGAACAGAATGTGCTGATGCTTTCCAGAAATACGAAGCGATGAGCGTGAAAAGAGAAGGCAGCAGGAATAGATCGCTACTGTTCGGCCCAATGTAACCAACGCAATTGCGGTTGCTGCTGGAAGCCACATCGCAACGAAATGTTGACGGGCTTCATGCATGCCAATCAGCAGGAATATCAAAGAGTTTGCAACAAATGCGGCATATTCCCAGAATGACTGGACAGACTCCCTTCCATGCTCGGAAATAACCTTACGGAACTTGAAGTTCCCCATGACAAGACCTGCGGTGATGGTGGCCAAGACGCCGGACACGCCAAAATGATCCGCAAGAAGAAAGGACCCATAAGCGGCGACAGTAGTGACAGTGATCTCAACCAGATGATCTTGTGTTCTCCAAGCAAGCAATAGCGCTCCAAGTGCAATCGTCGCGCCGCAAAAGACACCTCCGAGGACCGTTACGAACAACATCTTGACAATCTCAATCG
>Ga0224530_1000810_pt1 | contig 18816 bp, 9 predicted proteins | sample CBST75metaG_FD_179873 | JGI IMG/M metagenome (GOLD analysis project Ga0224530, IMG submission 179873) | Peat soil microbial communities from Stordalen Mire, Sweden - C.B.S.T75 | ecosystem: Environmental > Terrestrial > Soil > Wetlands > Peat | place: Sweden: Norrbotten County, Stordalen Mire...
CGGGTGGGGAGGGTGAAGTGGAAGGTTGAGCCTTTGCCGAGGGTGCTGGTTGCCCAGATACGGCCTCCATGCTGGCTGACGATGGAGCGGCAGATGGCAAGACCGAGGCCGGTGCCACCCATGGTTCTGGAGTCCGAGGCGTCGACCTGGTGGAAGCGCTCGAAGATGCTTTCGAGCTTGTCTTCTGGGATTCCGCGGCCCTGGTCGCGGACCTGGATTTCGGCTTCGGAGGCGTCGGTGTGGCGCGATTGCAGGTGGATCTCCGTGCCTGGAGGGGAGAACTTGATGGCGTTGGAGACGAGGTTGGCGATGGTCTGAAGGATGCGGTCGGGGTCTGCCCAGACGTTGACTCCGTGGGAGTTGAAGGTGATGCGGAGCTGGGCCTTGGCGGCGTCGGTTTGCTGCAGGATGGCGACTCGGCGGAAGAGGTCGTCTGCCGAGCACATGGTGGAGTGCAACTCTGCTTTGCCGGAGCCGATGCGTTCCAGCTCGAGGATGTCGTTGACCAGGCGGACGAGGCGGTCGGTGTTACCGGCGGCGATCTCGAGCATCTGCTTGAGCTTCTGCGGACGGGTGTCGAGCGAGCCACCGGTGATGAGGCCGAGGGCTGCGCGCAGCGAAGTGAGGGGCGTGCGCAGTTCGTGCGAGACGGTGGAGATGAACTCGTCCTTCATGCGGTCGAGGGCGCGTCGCTCGGTGGTATCGGTGAAGGCGACGACAACGCCGACGGCCTTTCCCGCGGGCCTTGCGTCCAGGGAGGCCGGACCGGTCCCGGGCTGCACTTTGGGCTGAACCGCGGGCTGGGTTTCGAACAGGATTCCGGATTCGATTTTGGGCCCGATTTTGGGTTGGGGTTCGGGCTCGATTTCGATCTGTGGACGGGCGACGTACTCGACGGGGAAGCTGGCGCCGTCCTTGCGCCAGAAGATTTCGTCGGAGATGCGAACGGTGTCGAGGTCGTGGATGGAGTTTTGAATGGGGCACTCATCCTCCGGATAGGGGGTTCCATCGGCGCGGGTGTGGTGGATGAGCGAGTGCATGTTGCGGCCGAGGAGTTCGCCGGGTTTGAAGCCGAGCATCTGAGCGGCGGCGGGGTTGACGACGGTGCAGTTGCCGTCGAGGTCGATGCCGTAGATGCCGTCGCCGACGGACTCGAGGACGGAGTCGGACTGGCGCATCAGGTCTCGGAGCTGGTCTTCGGCGCGGACCTGCTCGCTGATATCGATGCCGAAACCGAGGACGTAGGGGTCTCTCCCGGGGGCCTGGATGAGTTTGTTGCGGAATGCGACGACGCGCGCGCCGCCGTCGGCGTGGCGCAGATGGAGCAGCCCCTGGATCTCGCCCTTGTTGACGATGTCTCCGAGGTAATTGTCGAATTCCGCGCGGTGGTCCTCGGGCATGAACTCGGAGAGCCGATGGCCGACCACTTCTTCGCGGGTACGGCCAATGCTCTGCACGCCGTGGTTGTTGACGGAGAGCAGGAGGCCCTGCAGGTCGTGGGTGCAGACCATGCCGAGCGAGCCTTCGACGAGCTGACGGTAGCGGGCTTCGCTCTCCCGCAGGGTCTCTTCAGCGCCGCGCTGGACGGTGACGTCGATGCCGGTGGCAATGATGAAGTTGATCTGGCCCTGATCGTCGAAGAGGGGCGAGGCCGACCAGGCGATGCGGCGCAGGCTACCGTCGCGGTGCAGCCACTGGTTCTCGAATGCGGCGGGCGAGCCATTGGCGCGCAGGCGCTCGAAGTTCTGCACGGCGGCGGGGACGTCGGCATGGGGGATGAGCTTGTCCCAGAGGGTCCGTCCCACCAGGGTGGGGAAGTTGTATCCCGAGGCGATCTCGCAGGCGCGATTGAAGCGGACGATTCGGCCGGCGGTGTCGAAGACGGCGACCAGGGCGTCGACGGTGTCGAGCACGGTGGAGACGAAGTTGCGCTCAACGGTGAGCGAGGATTCGATCCGTTGGCGGGCGCGGGCGACGCGGTCCATCTGGCGCTGGGCGTGGTTGAGTTCGATCGAAGTCATCGCCTGGCGGCCAAGGACGCCGAGGGTCTGCGTCTGGAGGGGGGTGAGCCTCCGCGAGGGGACGTCGAGGACAAAGAGGGAGCCAAGGCGAATTCCGGCGGCCGTGGTGAGCGGGGCGTCGGCATAGAAGCGGAAGGTGCGGCCAGCGAGCAGGATCCCGCCAGGGGCGAAGGCGGGGTGCTCGGTGGCGTCGGAGATCTCATACACGCTCTGGCTGCGCAACGGGGGCACCGAGGGCAGGCTGCCGAGAGGCAGCTCGGTGTCGCGGAAGCCGCATCGGGAGTAGATACAGATGCGGTCGACGGTGGCAAAGGAGACCCCGGCGACGGTGGCGTTGCAGGCTTTTGCGGCCAGCTCGACGAGGTCGTCGATGGCGGGGTCGGGCAATGCACCGAGGACCTCGTATCGATCGAGGGTCTCGAACCGCAAGGCTTCACTTCGCGTAACTTCGCGTGTTTCCAATGTGGCGATCATCTCACGCCTTGATGGTAAGCGATGGGTGGGGCATATGGTACTGGCACTTTTGGGGGAAGCCTGTGGTACTTCAGGGGCCTGAAGATTCGTGGATGAAGCGGATTAGACCAGAGGGAATGCAATGGCCGCGGGCGCACCCAATAGATTGGTATACTAAAGGGCTGGGGCTCCTGCGCAAACGAAGGACGCATGGCAGGCAACAGCTTCAGACAGGATGAGCATGGAAGAGCTGTTGAGCGGGATCGAGTCTCCGGCGGATGTGAAGCGGTTGACCATTCCGCAACTGACTCAACTAGCCGAAGAGATACGCGAGCGGCTGATCGTGGGTGTTGCCAAGACGGGCGGACACCTGGGCCCAAACCTGGGCGTGGTGGAGCTGACACTGGCGCTGCACTACGTCTTCGACACGCCGCGCGACAGCTTCGTCTTCGACGTGAGCCACCAGGCGTATGTACACAAGATGCTGACCGGTCGCAACCGCCGGTTCGAGACGATCCGGCAGCCGGGCGGGCTGAACGGCTTTATGCTGCGGACTGAAAGTGAACACGACAGCTATGGGGCTGGTCATGCGGGCACTGCCCTGAGCGCGGCGCTGGGCATGGCCGTGGCGCGGGACATGTCTGGCGGCAAGGAACACATTGTCGCGCTGTGCGGAGATGCGGCGTTCACCAACGGAATCTCGTTCGAGGCGCTGAACAACATCGCGTTGCAGACCAAGCGGCTGATCGTGGTGCTGAACGACAATGCATGGTCGATCGACAAGAACGTGGGCGCCATCGCCGAGTACCTTCACAAGATCGTGACCAACCCGATGGTGGCCGCAATGCACGACCGCGCGGCCACGATGCTGGAGCGCTTCGGCGGCAAGGCCGTCCGCCACATGGCGCGTAAGGCCGAAGAGGCGGCCAAGGGCCTGATCGGGCCGGGGATTCTCTTCGAGGAGTTCGGCCTGAGCTACTACGGGCCGGTGGACGGACACAACCTGCCTCTGCTGATCGAGACATTCAAGTTTCTGAAGCAGCAGAACAAGCCGGTGATCCTGCACGCGATTACGCAGAAGGGGCGCGGCTTTCAGCCGGCCGAGGAGAAGCAGAAGAAGTTCCACGGGCTGGGGCCGTACGACCCGGAGACAGGCGAGACCAAGCCGTCCGGGCAGAAGACCTACTCGGAGGTCTTTGGCGAGACTCTTTGCAAGCTGGCCGACAACAACGACAAGATTGTGGCAATTACGGCGGCGATGCCCAGCGGCACCGGGCTCGACCTCTTCCGGCCGAAGCACTCTTCGCGCTACTTCGATGTGGGCATCGCCGAGCCGCACGCAGTGATCTTCGCGGCGGGCATGGCGACCAAGGGATACAAGCCGTTCTGCGCCATCTATTCAACATTCCTGCAACGTGCGTTCGATCCGATTGTGCACGATGTGTGCCTGCAGAACCTCCCAGTGGTCTTCTGCATGGACCGCGGCGGCCTCTCCAGCGACGACGGGCCGACCCACCACGGGCTCTTCGACATCAGCTACCTGCGCAGCCTGCCCAACATCGTCCACATGGTTCCCAAGGACGAGGACGAACTGGCCGACATGATGTACACGGCGATGCTGCACCCAGGGCCGGTGGCGATCCGCTACCCGCGCGGCGCGGGGACGGGCGCGGCGGTGAAGGCGCAGCCAGTGGCGTTGGAGATCGGCGTGGCCGAGGTGATCGAGGACGGCCAAGATGTTGCCATCTTCGGGCTGGGCGCGATGCTTCCCGATGCGATGCGTCTGGCCGCGATGCTGCGGCGCGAGGGATTTTCAGCGGCGGTGATCAATCCGCGATTTACCAAGCCACTCGACCGCGAGTGTGTGGCTGAGTATGCGCGGCGCTGCGGGCTGCTGGTGACGCTGGAGGACCATGTGCTGGCTGGCGGCTTCGGCTCGGCGGTGCTGGAGGCGCTGAGCGAGATGGAATTCGACGTGCCGGTGGTGCGCGTGGGCTGGCCCGACCAGTTCATCGAGCACGGCAAGCTGGAGGAGCTGCGCGAGAAGTACGGACTGACGGCGGAGGCTGCGCTGGAGAAGGCGCGGCCATATCTTGTCGCGATGGAGAGCCGGCGGATGGTGCTGCGGTAGACCGCCCGCATGGCTATGCCGGTTGTGTTGACAACCGCGAGCAGTACTCGTCAACTGATTGTGGCGTGTTTAGCAGGCGGGGCGCGGCGTAGGGGATATGGGAAGTGCGGTTGAGATAAAAGAAGTGGGCGAAGCTGGTGGAAAGAAAGCCGGCGAGGCTGGTGGAAAGAGAGCCGGCGAAGCTGGTGGAAAGAGAGCCGGTGTGGCCAGCGAGCACAAAGCTGGCGCAGTCCACAAGTGCGTCGCGTGGCATCACGACAGCGGGTTGCTGATGATTGGCCTGTTCAAGCTGGCCGAGGCGGTCTTCTTCTTCCTGGTCGGCGTGGGAGCGATCCACTTCATCCACCACGACCTGGGAGATGCGGCAGTGCATCTGGCGGAGAGGTTACGGATCGACCCCGATGGTCGGCTGGTGTCGTATGTGATCGACCACCTGGACGCAATTACGGCGCAACGGATGAAACAGATCGGCCTGGCTACCTTCTTCTATGCGGGGCTGAGAACGACCGAAGGGATCGGGTTGGTGCTGGAGAAGAAGTGGGCCGAGTACCTTACCGTCATTGTGACCGTCTCGTTTCTGCCATGGGAGCTCTACGAGATTGTGCGGCACCCGGATTGGTTGCGTGTCTGCCTGCTGCTGGCAAACCTGATTGTGCTTGCGTACCTGGTGTGGTGGCTGGGCCGCAATCGGCGGATGGAGGCGGTTGCGGCGGATTGAGAAGGGCAGGAGTCCGCGCGGGCGGTCTTCGCTTTTACTTTGCTATATGAGGTTTGGGCGGGGTGCAAGGGGGAGTTTGCGGGGGAACCATCGGGCAAAACACTACATATAGTGTCTTTTGATTAAGTGTCTCTACAGGTAGATTTTTCCACATTTGCCCCAAAAATAGGTTGTCGATTTCCTAATTTAGGGCTTGCAAAGCCAATCCTGCTGCTGCACGATTGCGGAGTGGAGTGAAGTGGTATAAATTGGAGTGCAGCGGAATAAGCCGCTCACTTCCAGGCCAGTTTACTCCCCAAAGCTGTCTTCCCTGGGCTGACAAGTTTGGTTCCGGGAGCTGAGGTTCAAATGTTTCGAGGCAATCACCCAACGCGCGTGGACGAGAAGGGCCGGCTGAAGCTGCCGGCTGAGTTCAAGCGCCGGGTGGATGAGGTGTACGGGCCGCTGTTCTACATCACGAGCATGGACGGCAAGCGGGCGCAGATCTATCCGCTGAAGGAGTGGGAGGAGATTGAGGAGTCGCTGAAGAAGATGTCTCCCATGGACCCGGTGCGGCGGAAGTTTCAGGATGTGACGAACTTCTACGGGCAGATGGCGGAGATGGACGCGCAGGGCCGGTTGCTGATTCCGCAGAAGCTGCGCGAGATGGCCAAGGTGACGGGAGATGTCGAGGTGCTGGGGTCGCAGACGCTGCTGGAGGTTGTGAACAGCGAGGTCTTCACCAGCATGATGACCAAGGCCACGGGCGCGGTCGAGCTAACGGACGAGGACCTGAGCGCGTTCGCCGGGAAGACGAACGAGACGTAGCGAGAGAAGAGTTTTGCAGGAGAGCAAGAGTTTGGTTTGGCCCCCAGGGGCAGCACAGAGGCGGACGGGATGAACAAACCGCAACATGTGCCGGTTCTTTTAGATGAAGTTTTGCAGTTTCTCAATGTGCGGCCCGGCGGCGTGATTGTGGATGCGACGGTTGGGCTGGGCGGCCACTCGGCGGAGATAGCCAAGAGGCTGGGCGCGACGGGCAGGCTGATCTGCTTCGACCGCGACCCCGAGGCGATGGAGTTGGCCAAGGCCCGGATGGACGAGGTCAGGGCCGAGTTGGGCGACGCGATGCCGGAGGTGACGTTCGAGCCGCGGGCGTTCTCGGAGGCAGGCGGAGTGATCGCGCCGGAGAGTCTGGACGGATTGCTTGCCGACTTCGGCGTGAGCAGCCTGCAGTTGGACGAGGCACAGAGAGGATTCAGTTTTCGGCAAGACGGCCCCCTGGACATGCGCATGGATACGCGCGGCGGGTTAGACGGGGGGGAGACGGCCGGGCAAGTGGTAAATCAGGAAGACGAAAACGAACTCGCCGACCTGATTTACGAATTCGGAGAGGAAAGGAGGTCGCGGAGAATCGCCAGAGCCATTGTGCGGGCCCGGCCGATACGCTCGACAGCAGAATTGGCTGCGATCATATCGGCCGCGGCCCCATCAATGAAAGGCGACAAGATTCATCCCGCGACACGGACTTTTCAGGCGCTTCGAATTCGAGTGAACGATGAGTTGGGGGAGATCCGGACGCTGCTCGGGAGCGCGCCATCTCTACTGAAACCGGGAGGAAGGCTGGTGATGATCAGCTTCCACTCGCTGGAAGACCGGCTGGTGAAAGATGCGTTACGCGACGCAGGGCACGCTGGGATTTATAAGGTTTTGACCAAGAAGCCGGTGGTTGCCCAGGAGCAGGAACAGATGCGGAATCCGCGGTCGAGAAGCGCAAAGATGCGGTCGGCGGAGAGATTGGCAACAGGTGACAGGGAACAGGGAACAGCGAGCAAGTACAAAAGATAAGACGAAGGAAAAGGAGGGGCGATGGCGACAGCAGCGATGGCAGAGCAGGGAACAATCTTCGGAATGGGCGGCATGAACAATGCTGCGCAGGCCCGCGCAGCGCGCAACCGCGAACTCTTCGAGATGCAGCAGCGCGCCCGGCGCGGACCCACTCCCGAGGTCTTCTTCGTCAAGCACATCGACAACAGCCGCATCGTGAAGGCCGACGATCCGAAGCGCAGGCGAGAGATGAAAATCTTCACCATAACCATGAGCATTCTGTTTGCGCTGGTGATGGTATATGTGTGGCAGCACTTTTTGGCCATCGAGATCGGCTACCAGGTGGAGACGCAGAAGCAGCAGGTGGCGGGGATGCAGGAGCAGAACCGGCAACTGCGCCTGACGGAGGCGCAGTTGAGCAATCCGGTGCGCATCGACCAGATCGCCCGCGAGCAGCTCGGTCTCAATGCACCCGAGCCGGGCCAGGTGGTGCGCCCCGATGGGGCTGGCGGCAATGTTCCTGTGCTGGCGCAGGCGTCCACGCCGACGCTGCCCTAAGTACAGGTTGAAGGTTGTTGGTTGCTGGTTGTTGGTTGAGGCAAAGCTTGAATTGAAACTTCCGATTCCGGGCACTGCCCTGCAACCGTTGATTCACAACCAACAACTAACAACCAGCAACCGTTTTTGGATTCCATGAATAAAGCTCCACGTCAGAACGCGCGCCGGACACTGACCGCTCCGATCCGCAAGGTACGCTTTGCGTGGGTGGCGATCTTTTTTTGCGTGTGGGCTGGGGTCATCGGCGGAAGGCTTGTGTGGCTACAGGTGATCCAGCACTCGGAGTGGATCGACAAGGCAAAACGCCAGCAGCAGCACACCTTCGAGGTGGCTCCTCAACGGGGCGTGCTGTACGACCGCAACCTGCGCGAACTGGCCGTGACGGTGTCGGTGGATTCGATCTACGCGGACCCAACGGAAATGGGCGGAAACCGTGCCAATGCGGCCGAGATGCTGGCCCAGATCGTACATACGGATCCTAGCGATAATTTCACGTCGGAGCAGCAGATATTGGCGCGCTTCAACGACTCGAAAAACTTTGCGTGGGTGGCGCGGCGCGTGGATGCGGACGTGGCAAACCGCGTGCATGAGCTGAACTTGAAGGGCGTCTACTTCCAAAAGGAGTTCAAGCGCTTCTATCCCAATAACGATCTGGCCGCGCAGGTGCTGGGCTATGTGGGCTCGGACGATACGGGGTTGGGCGGGTTGGAGCAGCAGTTCGACAACGAGATGCATGGCGAGCCGGGCCACATGCTGAACGCGGTGGACGCCCGGCGCCATGTGATGGGCAGCGTGGAGAACGAGCCGATGCCGGGCGAAAACCTGGTGCTCACAATCGACTCCAACATTCAGTACATGGCCGAGCGCGCGCTGGATGAGCAGGTGGCCAAGGTGGGGGCACTGCATGGCACGGTGGTGGTGCAGGACCCGCACACGGGGCAGATTCTTGCGCTCGCTGTCTCTCCGCGATTCAATCCCAACGACTCGCGGCACATGGAGCCGGGCTCGCTGACCAACCTTGCGGTGAGCGATGTGTACGAGCCGGGATCGACCTTCAAGCTGGTGACGTACTCGACGGCGATCGACGCGGCGGGCGTGCAGCCGGACGACATTGTGGACTGCCAGGGCGGGTCGATGACCATGTACGGGCGCACGCTGCACGACGACAAGGACGACCACTTCGGACGCGTGACGGTGCAGTACGCGCTGGAGCACTCGAGCGACGTTGGCGCGGCCAAGATGGCGCTGAAGATTGGCCCGGACACCTTCTACAAATACATCAAGGCCTTCGGCTTCGGAGACCGCTCCGGCATCGAGCTGCCCAGCGAGACGCGCGGGCTGCTGCAAGCACCGCGCAAGTGGGGTGCCACCAGCATTCTGTCGATCTCGATTGGGCAGGAGGTGGGTGTGACGCCCATCCAGCTTGTGACCATGGTGAGCACAATTGCCAATGGCGGCGTGTATATGCCGCCGCACATCCTGCTGCAGTCGACCGACGCGACGAAGGGCGACGCGCGGTTGCAGCCCGCGGCATTCCGTCCCGCGAACCAGCTTCCGGCAAATTTGCCGGACGGCGCGCACCGCGTGATCCAGGAGCTGACGGCGGCCAAGATGCGAAGCATGATGGCCGGAACCGTGACAGAGGGAACGGGCAGGGGCGCGCAGTTGAACGGATACAGCGCCGGAGGCAAGACCGGAACGGCGCAGAAGATCGATCCGGCGACGCATACCTACTCGCATACCAAGTTGGTGGCGAGCTTCGCGGGCTTCGCGCCGGTCAGTTCACCCGCGATCTCCATTGCGGTGGTCATCGACACGCCAACGGTGGGCAGCCGCTACGGCGCGGCGGTGTCTGCGCCGGTCTTCCAGGAGGTGGCGCAACAGGTGCTGGAGTACCTTGGCGTGCCGCACGACCAGCCACTGAAGACGAGCAAACAGTTGATAGCGGCGGCTTCGCAGAGCGTGCCGGGCGATGCGCCAAGCGAGCACCTGGGCGACTTGAACGCAATGTTCGACGAGATCAACAACCTGCCCGCGGACGATCCTTTGCGCGCTTCGACCAGCACCGCGACGGACGCGAACTCAGACCACGCTGCTGTAGCAACGAATGCTGTTCCTGCGTCTGTTCCGCCGCCACGGGCCACTGGCAGCACGAAGACATCGCGCATTCTGGGGCTGCTGCCGGCGAAGGTGCTGGCTGCCTTCAACGCGAATGGCGGGACAACTTCGGCGATGCCGGATGCTGCATCGGGTGCGCCCGCCGCACTGCGCGCTCCCAGTGTTGCGCCACAGGTGCAGCCGCGCGCCAACGGCTCTGTGGTGGTGGATGCCGGCGCGCGCGTGGCCGTGCCGTCGTTCACCGGTTTCGCGCTGCGCAAGGTGGTAGAGACGGCGTCGGGCCTAGGCCTGCGGGTTGAGCCGGTGGGCAGCGGTCTGGCGCGCGAGCAGGCGCCGGCGGCAGGCACCATGGTCCCGCTGGGCACCGAGGTGGTCGTGCGCTTCTCGCGATAGCGAGTCAGCGGGTTAGCAAGCCAGCGAGCTGGCAAGGGACATAGAATCGGAATATGCACTGGGCTGACGCGCTAAAGGAAGTTACGAGGATCGAGAGCGGAGGCGCCGCTGGCGAAGTCTCCGGCGTCGAGTATGACTCGCGCCGTGTGCGCGCAGGCGCGGCATTTGTGGCCATGCGCGGTGGCACGACCGACGGAAATTGCTACATCGACGCGGCCATCGCTCAGGGTGCGGCGGTGATCGTTACCGACTCGCAGGAGGCCTATGCAAAGTTGCGGACTGAACATCCGTCGATTGCCGCAGTGCGTGTTGCGCATGGACGGCGGGCGCTTGCGGAGTTGAGCGCCGCGGTGATGGGACATCCCGAACGGCAGCTCAAGATCAGTGCGGTGACGGGCACCAACGGTAAGACGACGACGGCGTATCTGCTGGAGCAGATGCTGCGCAGCGTAGGGCGCAAGTGCGTGCTGATCGGGACGATTGAGACGCGCATCGGCGACGAGGTGCGGGTGTCGCCACACACTACACCGGAGTCGAGCGACATCTACAAGATTTTTGCGGACGGCGTGCAGGCGGGTGCGACCGAAGCGGTGATGGAGATGTCGTCTCATGCGCTGGAGCAAGAGCGCGTGTGGGGAATTCCGGTGGACGTGGCGATCTTCACCAATCTGACGCAGGACCATCTGGACTATCACGGTACGATGGAGAAGTACCTCGCGGCCAAGATGCGAATGTTTGAGGGAATGGGGGCTGCCCCGCCGCGCGTTGCGGTCCTCAACGCGGACGATCCTGCATTCGAGCTGATTTCCCACGGCGCAGGCCGCTCGCAGCGCATGTCGTACAGCGTGGACGGATGCGGAGATTTCCGCGCCGAGCAGGTCCAGATGCATGCGCGCGGAACGCAATTTTTATTTGTAACAGATGCAGGATCAATTGAAATTCAGTCCACGCTGACGGGGCGCATAAACGTCTCGAATCTGCTGGCGGCCTCTTGTGCGGCGCTGGCGCGGGGACTTTCGCTGGATGAGATTGCTGCGGCGGCGCGCGGGTTGAAGCAGGTGCCGGGACGGTTCCAGGCTGTATCGTCTGGCGATACGGGGATCACTGTGGTGGTTGACTATGCGCATACGGACGATGCGCTGCGGAATCTGATTGTGCTTGCCCGCGAGTTGGTGGGTGAGCGGGGCGGGCGCGTGATTACGCTCTTCGGGTGCGGCGGCGACCGCGACCGGACGAAGAGGCCGAAGATGGGGCGGGCGGCCGCGGAAGGCAGCGACCTCGTTGTGTTGACCAGCGATAACCCGCGCAGCGAGGAGCCGATGGCGATCATCGAGGAGGCGCTGGTTGGCGTTCGCGAGACGGCGACGGAGTGCATTGTTGAGCCGGACCGCGCGGCGGCGATTGCGATTGCGATCCGCGCCGCGCGCGCGGGAGACATCGTTCTGCTTGCGGGCAAGGGGCACGAGAAGGTGCAGGTGCTCGGCGACCGCACGGTTCCGTTCGACGATGTAACGGTTGCGGAGAAGATTTTGAAGGAGATGCAGTGAAGCTGACGTTGCAGCAGGTTGCGGAGTGGATTCACGCCGAGGGAGAGTTTGCGGCGAACGATGTAGCGTTGGGGTACGCGATCGACTCGCGCACGGTCGCGGCGGGTGAGCTTTTTTTTGCCGTGCGCGGCGAGCGCTTCGATGGGCACGACTTTGTCGCTGCCGCGCTCGCGAACGGCGCGGTGGCTGCGGTGGTGAGCGTGGGATGGGTTGCGCCGGAGAGTGTGGACCGGAGCCGCCTGCTGCGCGTTCCCGATGCGGAGGCCGACGGCGTGCTTGCGGCCTTGCAGCGGTTGGCGCGAATGGTGCGACGGCATTGGGGCGGGCGCGTGATCGCGATTACCGGGTCCGTGGGCAAGACGACGACGAAGGACGCGGTGGCCGAGGTGCTTGGCGCGCGCGGCTTGCACGGAAAAGACAGGGTGCTGAAGTCGCATAGGAACCTGAACAATGCCTTCGGGCTGCCGTTGCAACTGCTGAAACTGGAAGCGGAGCACGAGGTTGCGGTGGTCGAGATGGGCATGAACCACGCGGGCGAGATTGCCGCGCTGGCGCACATCGCGGAGCCGGATTGGGCGGTTGTATCGAACGTCGCGCCGGTGCATCTGGAGTTCTTCGCCGACGGCATGGCAGGCATTGCGCGCGCCAAGTATGAGCTGATCGAGGCGCTGCCACCGGATGGGATTGCGGTGCTGAACTGCGACGATGAGTTTGTCGCGAAGTTTGGCGAGGGGATGGGCGAGCGCGCGGTCTACTTTGGACTGAGCGACTGTGCCGACGTTCGCGCGGGCGGGATTGCGGAGCTTGGCGCGGAGGGCATCGTCTTCACCGTGACGGCGCGCGGCGAACTGGCCAGCGTGCAACTGCATCTGCTTGGCCGGCACAACGTGCATAACGCGCTGGCGGCGATTGCAGTGGGACTGGAGAGCGGCATGACGCTGGCGGAGTGCGCCGCGGCGCTGGGCGGGCTGCGCGCTGGAGAGAAGCGCGGCGAGATCTTCGAGTGGCGCGGCGCGAAGATCGTCAACGATTGCTACAACTCCAATCCGCGCGCGCTGGGTGCGATGGTGGAGGCGCTGCTGGCGATGCCGGCGACGAACGCAGGCAGGCACATCGTGGTGGCGGGCGAGATGCTGGAGCTGGGGCCCGAGGGCGAGGCGCTGCATCGCGCTTGCGGACAGCAGATGGCGGAGCGCGGCGTGGACGCGGTGGTCGGCGTACGCGGGCTGGCTGCGGCGCTGGTCGAGGGCGCGGCGCAGGGCGGAATCGCCGCGGTCTTTGTTGCGACGCCGGAAGAGGCCGGTGCGTGGCTCAAGGCAAACCTGCGCGCGGGCGATGCCGTGCTGCTCAAAGCCTCGCGCGGAGTGAAGCTCGAGCGCGCTCTGGCTTCGCTTGCGGATTGAATTCGGCTGCGGCGCAGATGACTTTTGGGGTGTCCCACGGTGGACTCAGGCGGGTGTGTTGGCGAGCGGCCACCAGAGCAGGCGGGGCAGGGTGGGGTAGTAGAGCGCGAGGCGGACCTCTTTGGGCGCGGGCCGGTCTGGGGGGTGAGGGAGCTGGGTGAGGATGCGGGCGTAGGTTTCCAACTGTGGCGCATAGGCGGCGCGCTGCGCGGCGAGGAAGTCTTCCAGACTGGCGGAGTTGTGAGGCGCGGAGGTCTTGTAGTCGACGATCCAGAGGAAGTCTTCGCCGGGGGTGTGAGGTTCAGGGCCGGCGCGGAAGATGCGGTCGATGCGGATGGAGACGGGCCGAACGGAGGCTGGGGCTGAAGTTGGGCTGGTGGGATTGGCTTGGGCATCGGGCCCAGGCTTGGGTGTGGGGGTTGGTTTGGGCCAGGCGGTAAGGGCTAGTTCGCTGGCGGCTGCGGTGTGGGGCGCGAGCAGCCAGAGGCCGTCGGGGTCGCGCAGAGCGTTTTCCATGGCGGTGCGGGCTTCGCGGGCGAGGCGATTGATGGTTGTGTGGGGAAGTCCGTCGGTGCGCAGGAGGGCGGCGAAGCGCGGAGTCCATGTGGGGATTTCCGAGAGCAGCGCCTCGGGTGAGCTGCCTGTGGCAATGCGGGTGGCAATGGTTTCCAGAGCGGCGTGGACGACGTTGCCGAAGGAGCGCGCGGCAAACGAGCCTTCGGGGCGGGAGAATGAGGCCTGGCTGGAGGCGGCGTCGTTGTCGGGATCGCCGTAGGGCAGTTTGCGGGTACGGGCTGCGGTGTAACGGGCGGAGGGATCGAAGGCGAGCGGGAGGCGTTGCAGGGCGGAGTGGGATGGGGCCGCGGAGGCGGCCAGGTCGAGTTCAAAGGGCTCGGCTGGGGCTGCCGGGACTGACGCGCTCTGTGGAAGATGTGTTGCGGCAAAGTGGGGTTCGGCGGCAGGCCAGGCGGCTTCGAGGAGACTGGCGGTGTGGGGATGGATCTCGCCACTGGTGAAGACGGTGGGGGCGGCGAAGAGGTGCAATTCCTGGCGGGCGCGGGTGCAGGCGACATAGAAGAGACGCTGGCGCTCCGCGGCCTCGCGGTCGCGGTGGATTCCATTGAGCCAGTTGTTGAGTGCCCTCGACGGCTCGCCGCGACCGGCGATGGGCGCGAGCATGAGATGGGCCGCGCGGTCGGCGGACGAGTCGGGCGGTTCGAGTTCGGACCAGGTGAGCAGACGGGAGCGGTCTGCCGCGGGCTGGCGTTCGAGGGCGGGGACGAGGACGACGTCCCACTCCAGTCCCTTGGCCTTGTGGATGGTGAGGAGTTCGACGAAAGGCTGGCCGGGAGGGATGGAAGCTGGTTCGGCGAAGAGCCGGTCGAGGTGGGTTTGCAGGAGAGTGGGATCGAAGTGGCTGGCGGTTGAATTATCTTTCAGTTGAAGATTCAGTTTATCTAGTAGTTCAAAGAATTTGAATGCGTTAGATGTTTCTTCACTGCTGAGGAAAACGTCTCCGCCAAGGGCGCGCCAGGCGCGCTCGATGAGCTGGGCGGGGGTGAGGCGCGCGCGTTGGGAAGCGGCGGATTGGAGGACGTTCCAGACGCGGGCGAGGCGCTGGCAGGAGTCGTCTGGCAGGAGGTGGCCGCGCTCGGCCATGAGGCTCTGAATGGAGTGGCTCTGCAGGGATGGGTCGTCGCAGCCGGTGAGGGTGTGCAGGTCGGCCAGCGAGAGGCCGCACCAGGGAGCGCGCAGAACGGCCAGCGCGGCGGTGCGGTCGGCTGGGTGGAGCAGAGCGCGGGTGAGCGCGGTAAGGTCGAGGACTTCCTGTCGCTGGCCGAGGGACTCGATCTCGACCGCGCGGAAGGGGATTGCATCTTCCTGTTTCAATGCGGCGACGATCTCGATGAGGTGTTTGCGGTTGGCGACAAGGACGGCGATCTGCCAGGGTTCGGTGCGGCCCGGCGGGATGGGCTTCGAGAGCCATTCGCGGGCGATGCCGCAGATCTCCAGGGCGTCGCGGCGGGCCTGTTGCTGCTTGCATTGGGCCGGGGTGAGGAGGTCCGTGATCGCGTCGCCCGGAGATATTGAGATTGGATTGGCGTGCCAGACGGTGGCGCGACCGTTGGGCGAGGCGGGCAGCGTGGGGTTGGCCGGAGTGTAGGGGAGGGCGGATTCTGGCGGAAAAATTTTGGTGAAGTTCTGGTTGAAGTCATCTACCAATCTGCTCTGAGAGCGGAAGTTGGCAGTGAGGCGGAGGCGCGTGATGGGCAGGTCGCCGAGACGTTCAGAGTGCATGGCTTGGATGAAGCGCTCGACGCGTGCCTGGCGGAAGAGGTAGATGGATTGGCGCGGGTCGCCGACCAGGAAGACGGTCTGGGAGTGGGCGTCCCAACTCTGGGTGAGGAGCTGGATGAGGTCGTACTGGCCGGTGGAGGTGTCCTGCATCTCGTCGACGAGGAGGTGCTGGAGGCGCGCGCCGAGGGCGGCGGCGAGGTCTTCAGGACCGGAGTCGGCCGCGAGTGCGTGGCGCGCGAGGAGGCTGAGTTCGGTGAAATCGCACTGGTTGCGCGCGGCGAAGACGAGTTGGAGTTCGACCAGCGCACGGCTGAGAACGCGGAAGAGGGATTTGGCGACGGCCCATTGGTCTGCGGGGTAGCGAGCGGGGGGAAGGGCGCGAACTTTCTCGAAGGCGAGGAGGAGGTCGTCGCGACCGCGGAGTGCGTCGAGTAGATTGACGAGGCGCGTGTGGTTGGAGTGCTTTCTATTGTAGTCAAACTTTAAGTTACGGCTGGTAAGTCCTCTTTCTTTACGTGGTTCTCCATTATTTATTACGAGCAGATGGAGTAGTGCGATCCAGTGGTCGAGGGCTGCGGCGAGGGGCTTGGGAGGGGTGCGTAGGTTGGCGCAGAGCGCGATGGGCGATGGGACTTCGGGGTCGTATGGGGCGGCGGGAGCGAGGTCGGCGGCGAGGCCAGTGAGGCTGGCGAGGAGATCGGCTGGAAAGATTTGCGCGAGGCGGGTGAGTGCGGAAGAGATGGCGTGGTCGAGCGCGAGTTCGAGGCGGGGCAGGACGTTGGCGTCGAGCCACGCTTCGTCGAGCTGCGAGCGGGTGAGGGGGACCAGGTCGCCCCACTGGTCGCGCAGGCTGAGCATGTTGGCGAGCAGGGACTCGCACTCGGCGAGGTTGCCGTCGCGGTGCAGGAGGAGATTGCGCAGGGCAGTGTCGAAGGCGGCGTCGCCCGTGCCCAGCAGAAGCAGGGTGCGGCGTGCGGCCTCGCGGTGGAGTGGCTCGGCGTCGGTGGCGGGGGTGAGGCGGCCGCCGGAGCCGGAGAGGACGGGGAGAGTGCGCGCAATCTGGGCGCAGACCGAGTCGATGGTGCGGATGTTGAGGCGATGGGGGTGGTCCAGGAGCGCCCAGCCGAGCTGCCGATCGCGGGTGAGGACAGCGCGGGCGAGTGCGCGCGTTTCGGATTGGAAGTCGTTCTCGGCTGGGAGTGGTTCGGAGGCGGTTGCGGCGAGCTGGGATAGGACGGCGGGTTCGCCGGTGGATTGGCCGGTGTTGTTGGATTGAGCTGCGGCGGTCAGATGGGAGAGGACGCGGTCGCGCATCTCGGCGGTGGCCTTGTTGGTGAAGGTGATGGCAAGGACCTGCTCAGGCTGCTCGACGGAGTCGTCCGCCAGCAGCTTGAGCAGGCGCTGGATGAGCAGGCCGGTCTTGCCGGAGCCGGCTGGGGCCTCGACGATGAAGGAGCGGCGGATGTCGAGGGCCTGGCGACGGGCCTCGGCGTCGGGCGGCGCGGCGTCTGGGCTGGAGGGGAAGCGGAGGATTTCAGCCACGGGTGGCCTCCGCGCTTGCGGAATCGGAGGAACCGGTCTGGGAATCGGCATCGGAATCTTCGTCCAGAGAATTGGCGCCGAGCGTGGCGAGATCGAGGCGGCAGAGAAGGCGCTGCTCGCAGTGCTCGCAGGTCTTCGGGTATTGCTTGGGATCGACACGCGCCTCGCCGGAATGGAAGTCTTCGGCGAGTGCGGTAAGAACATTGCGCCACTCGCCGACCTGAGCCTCCAGGCTCTCGACTTTCAGCTTTGCGGCCTTGGGAAGGACTCCGTCCTGGGACTCGTAGCCGTGGAGACCCAGGTCCTTGCCGAGGCGGACGCTGGCGAAGGCGACGGCGGCGAGCTGATTGGATGAGGCGATCTCAGGAGGGGATGAGGTTGTCTTCAAGATTCCCTCGGGGGCTAAAGACCCATCCGATATTTCGCTGCTTTCGGACGGGCTAAAGCCCGTCCCCTTCAAAGCTGGGAGTTGTGCAGAGACCTTCTGATTCTCCATGGCGCTGACGACGGCGTAGAGCGGAAGCTGGGGCGCGTCGGGCCGCTCGCCGAGCCAGTCCGCGGGGCTGGCGGGGCCGGTCTTGTAGTCGAGAATGATCTCGCCGGTGGAATGGACTTCTTCCGGTTCTTCGCCTGGTTCGTCGTCCGATTCGCCGGAGCATTGGGTGAGGTCAATGCGGTCGACGCGGTCGACACGGATGTCGAGGCGCAGCGGGCCGATCTGGACGTCGTCGAGCGTCTCTTCGCGCGATCTCACGGTGAAGGGCGCGCGTTGGTTGGCCTCGTAGTCGAGCCACGGACCGAGCAGGTTGAGCAGGCGCTGGCGTTCGGTGCGGAGGTAGGCGCGGGGCCAGCCGGACGCGGGGCGGGCGTGGTCCCTGGCGAATGCGGCGTCGATGCAGTGGGTTAGCATTCCGTCGCGTTCGTCCGGGGTCAGGAGTTGGAGCGCGGCTTGCGTTTCGACGTGGGACCAGAAGCTCTCCAGAATGGCGTGGACGAGGCTGCCACGCTCGCGGGGATCGAGGCCGAGGATGGCGGGTTCGAGCGCGGAGGAGAAGAGGCGCTTCTCGGCGAAGGCGCGGAAACCACAGGCAGCCTGGGAGGCGAGAATGGACGCGCCGCCGCGCAGGACGCGGTCTGGCGGGGGTGGGATGGGCGCGTCGTCGGGAAGTGGTTCGAGCTGGATGGGCGCGGGTGTGGGTTCGGCGGGGGCGATCTGGTCGGCGCTGCGAAGTTCGAGGGTACTGCCAGTAGCGGACAGGCCAGCGACGACGGGGGATGGGCGCTGCTGGCCGTCTTCGGTGGACTGCTGCGCGTAGCTGAAGAGGACGGTGGGGGCGCAGGCGGCGATGCGTTCGGTGATGCGGCGGGCGTGACTGGTGTCGAGCGCGGGGTCTGCGCCGGGCATGGCGAGTTCGCGCTGCAGGAGCCAGGGCAGCAGGGGATTGGGCGAGGGATTGGAGGGCCATGCGAGGTCGTCAGCGCCGAGGAACCAGAGGGCGTCGAAGCTGGAACCGGCGGACTCGAGCGGTCCCATGATCTGCACTGGCGCGTGGCGCGACTCGGGCGCGAAGAGCGTCTGGGCGGCGATGCGCTCGAGCTCGTCGAGGGCGGCGGCGAAGCGGAGGCGCGTGCCGTCGGAGCGCGAGTCGAAAGCTGAATCGAAATCGAGGGTCGCCAGCTCGTCGAGCGCTCTCTCCCACTTGCGCCGGGTCTGGAACTCGACGCTGTTATCGCGTCCCGGCGCGTCCCAACCGGCAGCGTCCAGCAGCTCATGGAAGGCGGCGGCCCAGTCGGCGTGTGTGCGTTCGGCGGTTAGGAGGTCGCGGCG
>Ga0224530_1000812_pt1 | contig 18771 bp, 19 predicted proteins | sample CBST75metaG_FD_179873 | JGI IMG/M metagenome (GOLD analysis project Ga0224530, IMG submission 179873) | Peat soil microbial communities from Stordalen Mire, Sweden - C.B.S.T75 | ecosystem: Environmental > Terrestrial > Soil > Wetlands > Peat | place: Sweden: Norrbotten County, Stordalen Mire...
GCTCTTGGCTGGGGCAAGGTACGATCGAGCCAAGAACCCTACAACGCACACCTGGAGAAGTGTGCAATCCGCCTTCAGCGGATCAGGAACACTGTACACTACTTTGCTACAATGCGCGCAATTAAAAAATATGGCTACAGTGCAGCACTGGGTGCGCTTTTGTAGTAACGTTTTAGTATGCGAACGCTGTACGAGTGGGATTCTCAAAAAGCAACCATCAACCTAAAAAAACACGGCATTCGCTTTGAAACAGCTATTCGCGTTTTTTCCGATCCCTGTGCCGTGGTAGATCAAGACAGGATCGAGAAAGGTGAACAGCGATGGCAAACGATCGGTATTGTTGACGGCATCTTGATGATTTTGGTTGCACATACGGTGAATGAGCAAGAAGATTTGGAAACCGTCCGAATTATCTCGGCCAGGCGCGTCACACGAAACGAAAGGAGACGTTATGAAAAAGAAAATGGTTATCTATGAATTTGATCCGGCGAATCCCCCGGCGTTGACGCCAGCACAGAGAACAGAACTGGAAAAGCTGGCGGCCATGCCCGATAGCAGTATCGACTTCAGCGATATTCCCCCGCTCGGCGAAAAGTTTTGGAAAAATGCGGTAAAGAATCCTTTCTATCGTCCGACAAAAACTTCTACGACAGTCCGCATTGATTCCGATGTGCTTTATTGGCTACGTGCTCAGGGCAAAGGGTACCAATCGCGTATCAATGCAATTTTGCGGCAAACCATGCTGACATCACTCAACAAACGTTCGGCTTAACTAGCATAATTCTAGCCAATTTTCGAGGAAGAACGTAATGGCCAAATTCACGATTTCAGAGGCTCAGAAGCAGATTCCCAGTTTGGTAAAGCGGGCACAGCTCGGTGAACAGATCGTTTTGACGACAGGGCGGAAGAAAACGCCGGCAGCCATGATCGTTGCCTTGAAGCCTGGGAAAGAGTCTTGATGTTGCATCTGCTCGATGCACTTCAACTACGTTAAGAGAGAGCCTTCGATCGCAATATACACCCTTTTTGGTCCATGCGCGTAATTACTTTTTCGCAATTCGAACTTCAACGATTTGTGTCATGTCTTCTGGTCGCGCCATTGCCATCGACGGCGCATTCACAACTCGCCAGGTACCCGGAGCCATAAACTCTTCGGGAACAACTTTCAGCGAGATTTGCCGCGGCTTTTTCATGCGCATCAAAAATTCTCCGTTCCTGTCGGTAAAAACAAGATCCTGCCCAAGCCTGATGGCAGCGCCTTCTACGGGCTGCCCTTTCTCATCAACAACCCGGCCGCGAATCAACCACTTTCCAAAGGAAAGTTCTTGTGATCTGTTAACGGTTGTTGACTTCTCGCCATAGATGTCGTTTGTCCCCATCAAGGCATAGCGTGCGTGCCCCATTGAATCAGTCATTGTCTGCACCTGCACTGAATTATCGTGTGGCAGACGAAAAGACACTTGCACGGAAAGCACTTTCTGAAAGGATGCTTTTGTGTTGAAGGGGAGAAACTGCTCATTCCATCCCACGCTTGCCGAAAAATGGCTTCCGACGTAGTGGCCACCAATGTTCAGAGATGTTGTGCCGTTCGAATGGGTAATGAATTCAGACAGGCCCAATTCCGGTCGCAAATTTTCCACGATGACTGTGGAATAAAGATCGTGCAGCGCAGGAGTTGTGGAAACCGATTGATTGACGTTCAGCCAATTCGAGAACAAGCGCAGCCCCGCCGAATAATTGCGACCGGTTGTGTGCAATCCCTGGCTGGTTGACCAAAACGCATCCGTTGAGAGAGACAGCCATCCTAGCGATTCACTGCCGCCAACGGTGTCTTCCTTTGCGGCAGTGCTAGTGCCATGATCCAATGGCGCCAGCAAATTAGTGTGTTCCGCCGTTAGATGGAAATTGTCAAAAGGAGAAATTTCCAAACGAGCATTCGCGTGATCGCTTTCTGAAACCACGTAGAGCGGCGACTCTATACGCCGGAACCGTGCACTTGCCGTAGCGTAGGTGCCATGGAAGATCACTCGTTTGCGATCCAGGTTCAATCCCGCAGCAGCGTAGGGGGAATTCGAGCCTACACCTCCAGACAATGCAGCTTTCAACGTTGGCGAGAATGTGTAGCTGAACGATTGAATAGCGGTCTGGCGCGACTCGAAAACTTCGTGAGATTCGAAGACCCATTTATTCGTGAGTGCCAGCTTGTAAAAGATCATCGCGGCCGGCGTTGTCGGCTTCAGTCCCATGAACCCTGGAAGAAAATACTGCGTGCTCACGGCTCCGCCAAACACTGTCAAATCCTGGCGCTTTGTTTTCTTCTGAACCTTGGCTCCGCGCGCGTAGAATCCGTAGTCGCCTTGATCAAAATCTGTCGGAAGAGGAAACATGATCTGGCTGTCACCCAGCGTGATTCCCATGCTGCGCCAGGTGAACGCCGCACTGAACCCGTAAACAACTTGGCCATTGACGGTACCGCCAGAAAGGCTATACTGCGCCCCGCTAGGCATGTAAAGCGTCATCCCGGCCCCTTCGCCATTCAAGAGCGGACCGCCGCTTGCCTGTGTCTGCAAAGTCTGCCCTGCGCTATGCCAGGGGAAAACGAACAGCACGGCGATCCATCCGCCGCATTTCACCGATCGCTAACCTTTGCTGCCCGATCATCCTGCGGTTTCGCTTCCTTGAAGACTTGTGTCAGCACGTAATCGCGGCAATGCGTCTGACTTTTGTCTTGCTTGTCGCAGAGGTATACCACGCCGGGAATGTGCAACGCGAGCTGCAAGCCCTCTGCCGTGTGCTTGCCACTCACCATGGTGGCGAACATCTGGAAGAAGCAGGGCAACTTTGCGCAGCGCGCGTTAAAAAACACTTCATGGTTTTGCTGTGGCCCAAGGCGAAAACTCGTTTCACTCAGCTGAAGCGTAATATTGCTTGTCAAAGGCATAAGCTGCAAACGGCCATCTTGATGATCAAAACTCATCGGCTCGATGGTCACGGCGAGTGGCCCATTTGCCATGTTGCGCACTTGAAAAGATCCGTGAACCGCTTTATCGGGTTTGGTCCTGAATTCTTGAATCACGGGACCCACTTGCTGGGCATTGACAAGTTGCACGCAAAACAGCAAAGCGGCTAAAAGTGTATTGCGCATTGTTTCTCCTATTCCACATAGGCCACAAAATTAAGAAACCCGGTATACCGGTCGGCATTTGGGTCGCCAGAAGTGGAAAGTGTGATTGTGCTGGTTTGCGACCCAGAAGAAGGAATTCCCTTCCCTACGAAGGTCAGTGAGCTGTTGTCGTGGTAAAAAATAGCTGGGCAATTGCCTTTGTTTGACAGAGGGTTAGAAAAGATTCCTTGAATGCCGGTCCTATTACAGGCAATTGCCGGTGCTCCATCCACGCTTGCGCGAAACACACTGGTAAGAATTGTATGTTTGTAAAGGCCAGAGAGTGCATTAGGCGTCGAGAAGTAGGGATACACCACCCAGGCGTGCTCACCAAACGTGCCATTCACTTTCCAGGCTATGATCACCGATACAGAAGAATTTGCCCCGCCACCAGCTTGAAGATCAACAAAGGCAGGGCTTACAGTAAGTGTCAATTGTTCGGCATTCCGCTGTGCAAAAGCAGCGTGCATTGCAAAAAGTAAAATGACCCCTAGCAAAAAATTTTTCACGGGAAATCCCTCAGGGGTCAAGTGAATATGATCAGCTATTCGATGGAAGCAATCAGATTGAGTGTGCCTGTATAACTGCCGGCGTTTTGCTTATCAGTGCCGGTAATCACAAGTGCCAGTGTCGAAGTCTGGGTTCCCTTGGTGGGAATAGTACCTGGCGTGTTTGCCGTTGTAAAGGTATTGGCGGAGTTGTCACCATAAAAAATTGCCGGGCACACATTGCTCGATCCGGTATTGTTGGTGAAATGGTTATAGGAGCCACTGCCGTTGCAAGATGCCGCCGTGCCACCATCAACTGAAAGAGTAAGCTGACTGGTGGAAACCGCACTGGCAGAGTTTTGGCTGCTCACTAGTGCTGTGGAATTGGAAAAATAGGGATATACAATCCAAGCTCTTTCGGTAGTAGTCCCGTAAACATTCCACGTCACGGTAGCCGATATAGAGCTGCTTCCCGCGCCATTGGTATTAAACTCAACCGAGCTAGGAGTCACGGTCAGTGTCAATGATTCAGGAACAGTATAAGTAAGAGACAGGGTAGATGTTGCGGTAGGGGTCTGTGCGTTTGCTACAGGCAATGGCACAGCCACCAACGCTGCTAGCGCCATACATGCCAGCAGGAAGGTTTCCTTCATTTTCATGCTGCGGTTTCTCCTTCAATAATCAGAAAGTCCTAATATGGACAGATTAAAAAAGGAGTGAAGCAAAAGCAAACAAATTTCGTCTTAAGAGGATTACCGTAGTCCTCTTAAGACGTTACCTACGTTTTTGAATATCCTGTAGTTGCATCTGTTCGATGCACTGTAACTGCTTTGGCGCATTGTCAGCGGCAAGAATGGGCCGTATTATGTGTTGTTGCATCTGTGCGATGCACTTCAACTGCTTTGCTACGCTGGTCTTGCCTTTAAGACGGGTCATTACCATGGTTGCATCTGTTCGATGCACTTCAACTACCCTGCTACTGTAGCCAGGTTCAAGAAGGTGGAACCGTGTTTGTTGCACTTGTCCAGTGCACTTCAACTACCTTGCGACGCCGCTCGATCTGAGCCCAGACATCTTCGAGTATGCAGTTGCATCTATGCGATGCACTGAAACTACGTTGCTACCACCAAAAACAAGCCAAGCGCGCGGCCTGTCTATTGTTGCACTTGTCCAGTGCACTTCAACTGCGTTGCTACAGGGAATGTGCTATACAAAAGCCTTATCCCCAGACTCGCCACCAAGGGCGCGGCTTAACCTGGTCTGGGCGTGGGGCGGTTTCAACCTCGCCACAAAAAAGGGACCGCTTCTCTGCTGCTCCGGGGAGATTGAATCCTTCCAACTTGGCAATCTCAAAGTGGGCAAGGGCCATTTCTCGCATATTATCCAAGAGGCCAGCATTCAATTCCTGGTAAATACCGAGTACACACTTGACCTGTTCGACGTTCTCACACAAAAGGGCAAGAACGCTATTTTCCATGTGTATTGGTCCATCATCCCACCAACTTTGTGCGATGTAGATGTTTGTCCGCCTGCGCCAGTCATTCCTGAATCTTTCTCTTGCGTCAGAGTCGATATTCAGGTGTTCTAACATGGATTCCATAAACCCTGTCAGCGCCTCCAAGTGACGTTGCGCGGCGGGGAGTTGGCCAATTTCTGCTGCTTTAACCATAAGCGGCTCGACCCGATGCTGCATCAAATCGGTGATCGTTATTCCTGGAATCGGCCCTCGCTCATACATGCTCTTGAGGTCTGCGAAGAACGCCTCGACATCGTTTGCGAGTTTCTCCAATTCAACGTCATCCTTCGCACGCGCATCAAGGATAGCTTCATCTGTGGGATTCCTTTGAGACTCTAAAAATAGCGGGTTTCCCTCCATCCTTTGAAGGTGTCTTTCAAAGCAGCCAGGGCTCTCTCGCCAGCGGTTAGTCAGCCCCTTATACGCGGTCTCAATTCTTAAGAACGCCACCGAGACGGGATCAAATTCAATTTTGGCGACAAGCTCTGGAAATATTCCCTCAGCCCATACCCGAGCATATGTAAGTGATTCTGCAAGGATGAGGCGAAAACTTCGTTTCTCTTCGTCAGACTCCCCCACAATCCTGAGGCATTGGTCTGCTACCTGGATATCCATGTTGATTCTGCTGTCGCCAAGACCATCCTCTATGGTGCCTAATTCCCGAGCACACGATATAGCCGCCATGACCTTTGAGAACAAGTTCATCCCAGAGTATTTTCCCTGTACATCCAAGACTGAAATCAAGCTGGCTTCGACAAGGCTGGATACTCCAGCCCCAAATCGCTGTTTAAGCAGATCGAGGAAAATGCGGAGTTGGTAGAACTCGCAGGCCATCGGGAATTTTGTATGCGCTTCGGATGTGATTTCTGCCTCAATCGTTCGCCATTCCTTGTCCATTTTCATCACAGTTTGAAGCATAGTGACAGCCAAGACGTGCGGCGTAACGCTTTTTAGCGTAAGGCCAACCGATGAATCGCTCGAATCCTTCATGACGTTCTGCATTGAAATTCCCTCTTGACCAGTAGGGTACTACGAGCAGCTTGAACGGTGCTCAGTATCCAGAAACGCGGCTACCCCAAGGACACTATTTCACTACCCGTTCGTTCACCGATGTAAAGTCTGAGGCACAAAGGGCAAGTTTCGACCCACGACCGCCGCGCCGTGTTTTCAAGGGCTTGTCACAAACCTAACTGGATGGAGTTGCACTTGTCCAGTGCACTAAAACTGCTTTGTTACAAGGGCTCACTGCATTCCAGAGACCTTTATCGCTTGTTGCACTTGTCCAGTGCACTCAAACTGCGCTGCTACTCAGGCATTGGATACAAGAAGGATAGAGCACCAGTTGCATCTGTTCAATGCACTTCAACTGCCTTGCACGGGTGCAGCCGTCATGCGGCGAGCATGCATCCAGCCGTTGCACTTGTCCAGTGCACTTCAACTACCTTGTGACGCCAACTCCTGACGCAACAACCGTACTTCAGCGGTTGCATCTATGCGATGCACTGATACGGATTCGGTTCCGGGATTCCTACTGCGTTTAAAATCAAGGGCCAAGAACCAGGGTACGCCAACATGCCCCCAAATGTACCCACAAAAATGCTTCTGTTGCCGTTGCACCTGCTCGGTGCACTTGAACTGTCTTGCTATGGCCTGAAAAGTTTGCCATTACAGATCGTGAATATTTGCCTCATTGACAATTGTCTCAATGAGAATTTTTTTGCCACATTTGTTACATGTCCAAAATGGCGGTTTCTCCAGAGAATGGTAGCTTGCGCCTTCCCCTGGATGGCATGTATTCTTTGGAATTTTAATCCCGACTTCTACGTATCCACCAAAATCTTTCGTAATACTGTTTCTTGACTTTGTTTCTTTGTAATCAGTCATGCGATCTCCTTGTGCGGTAAAATCTCGATTCGCAGAATTTTTCAGCTTTCTTCTTTGCAGCAAAACGAGGTTAGTGGCTTTCCGTGGGATTCCAACTGCGTTTGAAATCAATGATCACGAGCCAGGGTACGAAGGAATGCCCCCAAAAGTGCCCACAGAAATCGAGTGCTTCAATCATCTCTTCCTTATGTTGCATTTTTCAATGCACTTTAACTGCCTTGCTATGGTTTGCTGAGTTGTTGCATCTGCTCGGTGCACCCCTACTGCTTTCTACGAGACGATCTTTCGTAAAGTGTCTTGATGTTGCATCTGCTCGATGCACTTTGACTGCATGCTACTGCGCGAAATGGAACAACGAATACAATCCTTTAAGTTGCATCTATCCGATGCACTTCAACTGACTCGCTACTAGGCCACGTCCAGCATTGCTAAAATACGTCAAGTTGCATCTATACGATGCACTAAGACTACGTTGGGGGAGGGCCTTCGATCGATCGGTCGAGCCGCTACGCTTTCAGCGCACGGCCCAGGCCCGATCTCTCTACGCACGCAATATACACCCTTTTTGAACCATATGCGCAGGTTTATTTTCGAGCATGCGACACTTCAAATTTCATCGTCTGACCTGCGCTTCCGAAGTACCTCCTCATACAACTCCATCGTTTGCCTATTAATTTGTTCCACGTTATATTGAGTCGTCGCACGCATGCGAGCAGCCGCCCCCATGCGCAACCGCATTTCACGATTTTCGAGCAAAGAGCGAAGAGCCTTAGCCAATGCTTCCGAATCACCAGGCATAACAGTCAATCCAGTTTGCCCATGGACGGATACTTCCGGTACCGCTGATTGGATATCGCTGTTGATCACAGGTAGACCTGCAGCCATAGCCTCTAGTTGAACCATTCCGAATGCTTCTGCCCGTGAAATGGATGGCATAGCGAACACATCAGCAGCAGCAAAGTATGGAGCTAAGTCCGTGATATGCCCCAAAAAATGAACACGCGACGTAAGGCTTAGCTCATTGACTAAGCTTTGCAATACGGATGCTTCAGGCCCCGTGCCAATGATTATCAGACTTGCATCAATCTGTTCCATGGCGTGTATTAAATGAGAAAATCCCTTGTATTTTACTAGCCTGCCTATTGCAAGTACAATGTGAGATCCGTATTTTTTTTGTATTTCTTGTACTACCGTATGATCTGGCGCACAAAAAGCTTCTTTCCCAATGCCAAGTGGAATAACATGGCACTTCTCTTTATAGGGTGCGAGTTCGCATGAGCTGTCGAGATAGCGCTGTGAAGTAGTAATAATCGCATCGGCATTTCTCATCATGTACTGGACAAAAGGTGCAGTCAAACGCTGCAATTGCTTGCGGCCAAGTGTATCGCTATGATGCGTAACGACGAGTGGCCCATGATAGCCAGAGACAGTTAAAGAAAACGCTGCGCCAGGATTGGGCGTGTGCACATGCACCAAGTCAGCATGAGATCGCCAAAGTTCGTAAGGCAATGTGGGAGTTATGGGCATCGAAGCAAGCGCGCCAAGCGTTGGGATACGCCGGATTTTAGCACCATCAAGATGCTCTGCCTGTCTACGTGCGCTATCATTGGCAACCAAAACTTCCGTGGAATAGTGATCGCAGATTCCACGCACGAGAGCCTGAAGGTGTGTCTCCATTCCCCCCATGTGCGGCGGATAGTATTTGCCCACATGCAGCACACGCGCTTTTTCAGCACTATTTTCCTTAACCAAAACGTCTCCTAGCCAGATAGTTAGACCTTACAGCCTATTTGATTCAAAAAATCAAAGATGTGTCAGAAAAGATTAAGATCAATGCCATCTGCATTCTTCTTGACAGTTTGCAAGGATACTATTGATAACAACTGCAGTCTTCTCAGCACAGCCATTTCCTCGGAATCGTTCTACCTGTATTAAACCGCGCTTGACTAACACTTCTCGAAAATTCTTATTGTTTGCAAGTTTTTTAATCGCTTTAGCAATCTCATCGATGCACAAAGGATCAAACAATAAGGCTGCATTGCCAGTAACTTCAGGAAGAGAGGAAATATTAGAACAAGCAACTGGGCAACCATGGGCCATGGCCTCCAAAACTGGGAAGCCAAATCCTTCGTAGATGGATGGAAGGATGAAAGCGTCAGCGTGTTTGTAATAGCTTACCAACTCCTGTTCGGACACGTAGCCGGTAAAGCATATGCGTCCGTTTAGTAGAGTCGACACACCGTTCAACTCTGTTTCTGAGTTCAGAAACCCATTTTGTTTTCCAACAACAATAAGCCTATGAGGAATCTGATCCTTTACGCTTTCAAACGCCGTTATCAATTGCTTTAGGTTTTTGTGCTTTTTAACATTTCCCACAGTAAGCAAATAGGGGACTTCTGAGAATTTTGGACGTACTCCGTCCTGGCAAACAGCAGATTCCCCAATCGGCGGATAAGTTACTACCATTCGCGATTTTTTAACTCCGAGATATTTTTGCACTTCGCTTGAAGTAAATTCCGACACACACAAAATCGATTCTGCACGTGCCGCAACAGCCGAAAGAAGACGCCGCGCATACCATCTCTGGAGATCGCTTCCAAGAGTTTCAGGGTGTGCCAGCTGGCACACATCATGAATAGTAACCAATAGCTTACCTTTATAAAGCAGCGGAATGTTATATTGAGGGACCCACAGTAGATCTATGCCATGGTATTTTCCACACGCTGCAGCCCATTGTTCCGCAACGCTAAAGATCCGAGGTCGGTATTCGCATAACTTGATTCGTGGATCATTGCTCCATTCTTCGGACGCCAAGTCATCCAACTCGCCAAGAATCAATATTTTCGACGCATTTACTCGTGGAATCAGATCGGGAAGAAGATTTTGAAGATATCGTCCAATGCCCGCCATATGGTACATGCGGAGATCAATAGCAATTTGGTTTTGTTTTTTCATTCTTGTACACACACCCCTGAGATGTTTTTTCCCCTGCTCACGCCTTGAAACTTTCCAAAAAGCACAAGAAAACAAAACACATAAAGCAGGAAGTTATTTGGAAAAGACATAAGAAACGGAAGATTCAGAGAACCAACAACACAGTACACCGAGAAGAGAGTAAAACCGCACAAAACGGCTTTATCCGTTCTCTCGGTGCTGCATCTAAATCTTTTCCAGACCGAAAAGAGTAGGTAAGTAAATGCCAGTATGCTTATTACGAACCAAAGCACTCCAAAGTTGACAAGAGCACTACCCCACCAGTTTTCATAAAACTGATATGATGAATTTCCAAATAGCCCCCAACTACCCACTCTGCTAATCCATTCATTTAAAGGAAAAACATGTCCATCAATGCTATTGGACTTATCCTGCATCAAGGTAATCATCAAGTCAGGTGTATGCAGCCTAAAAGCCAAAATCCCCAACAAAAAAAACATCATGATTGCCAAAGCCATTGAATGATAATTTTTAAATGCGCGTCTTATTACGACCAAAGCAAGTACTATCGCTAGAAATACATACCCAGTAAGTGATTGTGTAAGGATGAGGTAAATACCCAAGCTTCCCTCAATCAAAATGCGCTTTACCCCCTGATATCTATAGCTGGACCACCCCATTAGCAGAAATAGCAACGCTGCAAAATCATTGGGGGCGTCGAGCCATCCGCCAAATCGGACAGAAATAGAATTAGGATACCCTTCTTCAGGAAGCCTTCCAAAAAAAATAAACAGAAATATTTCTATGGCATTTGTAGCCAACGCATAAAAAAGCAAAAAAGAAATGAATTTGTCAAAACTCTTAATTTCCATTTTGCGCAAGCTCAGGACCATAGTCAGTGCAGCTAGTGGCCAAAACACAATATCCAGATAGCTAGAATCAAAGTTATAAATTGCTTTTAAAAGTGGCAATGTTATCAGAAGCAATACGACTAAAAGATTGGTCGAATACTTCGACTTCATTGGCCTTATCATTGTCCAAAATCCGGAGAAACAGCATATAAGAAGAACCAGGAGGTATTTCCCTGCTTGAAGAGCCAGGGGTGTATCTGAGTACGTGGGACTCGTTGTGCTGGTGCCAATCTTGAACGGATACCGGAAGGATGGGTAAAGAATGCTCAAAATAAGACTTGTCCAAAAAAGGCGAGCTGGAAATTTTGTTATGCATAGATTCACCTTAGGTTTACTCCAATCTGCACTGTATGCCCCAAATATCTACGCACAATACCAGTGATAGCATCAAATCGCCGAACCCCGATCAAATAACAGCCAAGGCAGTAAAAGTGGAAAAGAGGATATTTACCGAATCCAAGCTTCCAATATCCCCAATATAAACTTAAATAAGCCTTTGGCGAGAGAAAGAGTTGATCTCTTATGAATGGATAAAAATAGTTTGCATAGTCACGTTTAATGTCCTCCAAAAAATCTTCGCCTTGCGCATCCTTGAGTGCGGCAATAATCGACAACGCACCACTAACCATTTTTATGCGAGCTTGAGTGGTATAGCATCCAGGAGTATAGATATTCTTTTCCTTTTCGCTGTTTCCAAAATCAGGTGGCTCACTATTGCGACACAGCACTAAAAGCTCAGGACTGAACACCGCACTCTTCGTTAAGAGGACAGAGGCAGTAAGATGCATTTGATAGTATAGTGTCCCATCAAATTGGCTTGTCGCGCAAGCATAAGCATCGTCACGATTTACGATGTATCCAGATATCACCCCTGAACGTCTATAACAGACTACGATTGCCTGCCTGCCAGGGTTGAATTCACGCTCTTCTTTAAAGTAATGAATTTCCTGGCTAAACGCATCAGGACTATGGTCAAAAACGGCATAGCTTTTTAAGATAAACCCAACATTTGGATGGCGCTGGATGAGTCCATTCACGTGCGCAAGTGCTCCCTTACACATCAGATCATCGTTACCCATAAAAAAGCAGTATTGGCCTTTGGCATGTTCGACAAGATTGCGAATATTAGCATCATAGCCAAGATTAGTTTTGTTTTCGTAATAGCGAATCACGCCAGGGAAGAGATCGACATAGCTTTGCACTATGGTTGCAATTTCGTTGCGCTCCGGGGATCTGTCTTCGCAGATTACGACTTCAAAGTTTTTGAAGCCTTGCGCAAAAATGGAGTCCAAAAGCGAAGGAAGATATCTCGCTCGATTGTATGCGGGGATGCAAATTGAAAATGTTCTACGTTCACAGCTCATGCAATTAAAACCTCGTTTGAGTTAGAGCACGCTACGGTAAGGACAAAGGAGCACTGTCTGTTCATTTGCGGGCAAATCGACCTGTTTTCCCAATAAGTCCATCCCGTAAAGCAGTCAGCAGCATCGAGATGCTAGTGAAGATATGGCCAGAGAGCAACGAATAAAGAACAACGTATTTCGGAATACTGAGTGCATTTGAAATCCTCCACCTATACCCCATTGTACGAAGACGAAGGAGATAAGTGGCATTGCGTATGATATAATAGTTTCTTATATCTCCGTGCAGAGTTATTTCCCTTCCAAGAATGCTCACTGCCATATCACCAATGTTGTGTACCATAGTTACATTTGGCACTATATAGCTGCTAAATCCTTTACTTTTACAGCGCATGCACCATTCAGTATCGACTGCATCAATAAAGAGTTCTTCAAGCATTAGCCCCACCTCCTTAAAAACAGTCGTGCAAATTAGAGATCCTGACGCATTTAGGCAATCCGTTTCAACTGGATCGCATGCGTCAGCATGTACAGAAAGTCTCTTCACACGGAGCCATGTATGCTGAACAGCGCAAGCTGGTTTACCGTTCTTCTCGTCAAGGAACAAGGGCCCAACCGCAGCCACGCGCTTACCTCGACGACTCAAATGCTCTTCAGCAACAAGAAGCTGCACAATTGCCCCTGCTGGGAGAGCACTATCCTGATCCAGCAAGAGCACATGGGAACAACCTGCTTCAATGCTAAGTTGAATACCGACGTTCTGTGCTGCCGCAATACCCATGTTGTCCCCAAGAGGCACATACACTATGGGAATCCGATACTTTGCAAAGAATGCGGAAGCCGCCGAAGATGAGTTTGGCGTATTGTCGATCACAAACGTCTTTTCTACCTGACCAGTAATACTCAGAAGAAGACGCTCTAGCAACTGATGATCCGGGTTGTACAAAACAATGACAGCAGCAACCATGGCAATTTAGAGTGGCGCGATGAACTCAGCAGCCGCCTTCCTTAGATTCAACATGATTTTTAGAAATGATCGTAGTCTGTCCAATCAGGCTTAACACCTTTTTGCTTTTGAGGAACATTAGGTGCGCAAGAGTCTGTATTAGCGTAGGAAGCTTCCATCTTTCAAAAACATCAAATCCATTTTTGAAGTTCAAAATCAAATCTTTTAACTGGTCGTGCCGGTACCCCAACGGCAAGCGTAAATGGGGGGATTTTCCCACGAACTACTGAATTTGCACCGATTACGCTCCCATCACCGATCTCAGATCCGGCAGTAACAACCACGCCATCTGCAATCCAGACGTTAGAACCAATCTGTATGCTTGCCATCGACAATGGCCGATCAGCCGGCAAAACCTGCGGGCTATCATTTATGCTCGGTCCATAGCATCCATGATTATGATCAATAATAGTTACCTTGCTCCCAATCATAGTTCCTGAACCAATTTTGATGGATTTTGCCGCTGCGATGTGGCACCAAAAGCTGATACTTACATTATCGCCTATCTCGATCCTAGGAGAAAAATTTTCTCCATGATACCTTATCACCGCTTCCAGCCATAATCCGCGGCCAACATTGAGATTCCTCCCAATATTCATGCAGGATAGCCCATGAATATTGCACCCCGAGCGAACCCATAAACCTACAGTTCTCAGCTTATAGCCGAGGAAAAAACTGCGTGCATAATTGCACGAGATTTCAACGACTATGCCAAAAGAAGAAAGCAATCCATTGTTTCTTAGACAACGCGTTATTGCATTCATGCTTTTTTGAGATTCATGACTTTTAGTCAATTTTTTAACATCCTTTGGCGCGGGACAGAGTCTGTAATCAAATAAAAAGATGGTCGTTCCCAGATCGTTTGAGTTTATGCCATTGCTTTTGTTACCGTTCTGTGCAACTGCCAGCAAGCAAAAAGCCAATAGACAACTCCCAACAATCCATCGGTGGCTAAGCTTGCCCACACTGCACCCCTCCAACCATGCAACGGGATTAGCCAAAGATTCAGCATAAAATTGAATCCAGCAATTGCCAGTTGGAAAGCCGTACGGTAGTGCTGAAAACCGGCAGTAGTAAGAATGCTCCCGAGAATGATATGAGCACTGCGCAGTAGAGGCAGCAATGCCAGCCAGCGCAGCGCCAGTACGCTCTCCGCGAAGCCACGGCCTATAAACAGAGGCAGTAGCGGAGCAGATCCCCAAAGCACGACCGTCATCAATAATCCAATCAGCAAACTCCTTTTTAGTAGTCTGTTTCCGTAACGCACCAAGTCCCCAAATCCAGTAGCTCCATGCTGGAAGAACCGAGGAATTGCAGCCATCTCGATCGAGTAGGCGGGCATCGTGGCGACATTGACTACGCGATAAGCCACGGTATAGATGCCATTGGCAGCGAACATTCCGTAGTGGCTAAGCATCGTTTTGTCAAAATCGTTATAGATCATGCTTGCCGATCCAGCCAACGAAAAGGAAGACCCTTCGACCGCTCGCCGCAGGAAAAGCCGAAACGAGAAGCGCGGAAGCCCAAACTGCCAGACCACAAAGGCAACCGTCAGAACACATAGCACCAGAGATGCTCCCAAGTTCGCTAGTGCCCATTGCCGAGCGGTTGCATGTCCATACAGCATCCAGAGGATCAACGCCGCACTTAGCCGCAGCAAGTTGCTCACGCAGCCTATCAGCGCCATCCTGCGCGGCATCTCGTAGGTCTGGAAGACTTGGGCAAGAGAAAAGGTAATGGAAGAGCAGAAGCACTCAGAAATGGCCAAAGAAACGACAATGGCGGTGCTGCCGGCGTGCAGAACGCGAGAAGCTGACAGCCCAAGGCCCGCAACCAGGATAGAAGCCATAACCATCGTAGAAAGCAGGATGTTTCCAAAGTAGAGCCTATGCTGCTTCTGGTCGACCGTCACGTAGCGCATGAAGAGCATCCCAGATCCCAGCGACCCATAGGGAGAGACGATCATCACAAAGGCGGCGCATCCAGCCAAAACGCCATATTCTCTGACGCCAAGCAACCGAGACAAGACGACAAAATATCCAGCCATCAAGCAAGCATTAAGTCCCTGGCCAAGAGCCATCCAACCGGTATTGCGCGCCAAAGTGCTAGCACATGTCTGCTTCCATATCTGTTGCACACGTTCAAGAATCTTCACCTAGAAGACACCTCTAGTGTTTCCTGAGTCATGTCCTCTAGGCTAATGCTTGAATCGCCCCAATGGCGCGTGGCGCTCTTGAGGATCAAGTTTAAATCGGAAAGGAATGTCGCACGTGCCATGTACTCTACATCCAACGACATTTTTGTCGGAAGGACAACTTCGCGATAGAAGTCATCCAGCTCGTTTTTGGGGATACTTGCAAGCATTTTGCTTTCTCTCGCAAAAGCAATCGTTGCGGCTCCCGTAATACCTGGGCGACACTGAAGTTCTCCAATTTGGTGCTCTGGCAATTTTGGCCGTGCACCTACCAAGCTCATATCCCCAGCAAGAACGTTGAACACCTGCGGCAATTCATCGAGCTTCCAGTGACGCAGAAATGGACCGATGGAAGTAAAGCATCTGCTCTTAGTTGTAGTGACTGCAGGACGCCTATCATCCAGCGAGTGTTTGAGCGTACGAAATTTGACAATCGTAAAAAGCTCGTTCCCCTTCCCTACTCTTTTTTGAAGAAAAAAGACTGGTCCTTGCGACGTGAGACGAACAGCAGCTGCAACAAAGAACAAAACCGGAAGCCAAAAAGGGCAAAAGAACAAAACGCAACCTACATCAAAAGACCTTTTTGCAATTGAACATGACCATTTACTGGGCACTCCATCACGCGAAGAAAACAAGCTACCGGTCGCATTCTTCATTGTTCCTCCATTAACGCTTAATATGAGCCGAGCACCGCGCCTGTCAGCGCTGTTTGAGAAATCATTTGCGTGACATAAGGCAATTGCTGAGAAAATCCGCCAACGGATCTTACCTTCGTCGGAACAATAATTGCATCGCCAGGAAGCAAGATGGTTTTTCCAAAATCCTCATTCCAGTACGACTTATGGCTTTGCTTATTCACCACAGTTCCATCAGCACGAATCAAATAGACGCGCTTTGCATCAGCCTGACGGTTCGGGCCGCCGGCATCCTTCAAGTATTCTGCAAGACACTTTCGAGGTTGATACCGAAATGCATTTTCGTTGTAAACCGCTCCTGAAACTTGAACTGTGCCAAACTTTGGCGGAATGTAGAAAGTGTCACCATCCTCAAGAAGGAAGTCGGGGATATCAGCGACGGAACTAGCGCGGGATTTCATGTCCAAAACGATCCGTCCTGTTGGGTGAATCGACGAAAGGTGCGTAATTAGAGCTTGTTGACTGGCCATCTGAGCCTGTTGCTGCGCGGTGCTTGTTGTCGTTAGCGTCGGGGCAGCTGCAAAGTTCGAAATTAATTCTCTTTGCATTTGATTAATCGAGATCTGCATTTGCTTTTCTTCTGCCATGCGAGTCGATACGCGATTTAGTTGCGATGCATAAAGATAGGAATGTGTAGTTAGGCCACCTGCGCGCTGAACGACACTACGCAGCGTTTCTCCTGGGTCGATGCGGTACACGCCCGGCGCATTGACTTCTCCGCCTACACGTACAAATGCGGCATGCTTGTCTTCAGGCAGCTGTATGTCTTTCCGCGCAAAAATGGTAATCACATCCCCAGGCCTGAGAATTTGATCTTCAGACGAGGAAGGATCATCGATTGCTTTGCCCAGGTTGAATGCAATCACGTGGGTACTCAAGTCGTGTTCGTCGAGCCGCGCGATAGCTGCGTACTCCCAGTTGATTTCCGCGCTGCCTTGTGCCAAATCCGAGATCATATCGATAGGCATGCTCTTTGGCCGCAAATCGGAGTCCGTCATATTCGACGTATCCCCATTTGTAGCTTCTCTTGGAAGTTTGCGCTGAGGTCCATAATTTTCTAGCAACGCGTCTCGGCCTATATGGTTTTGCTGCTGCCAATAGCCGCGCGTGATCAAAAAATCTCGGGTTGGAATCAGATCCGCTACGCGAAGTCCATCATGCCAAGGAAAGTGTCCCGGCGTTTCAACATTTCCGCGTAGCGTTACTGCGTTTTTGAATCGAGGAGAGATCGGGAAAAGTTCCAACATGTCTCCATCGTGCAGTATCCGCTGCAAACCTGTTTCATCCAAAGAAAAGTCATCAACACGTCGTTGCCGATGGTTCTCAATCCGTTCAAGCAGTACACGATCGAGTTCAGCTAGGTTCGTAACGCCACCTGCGCTTTTGAGCGCTGTTGCGATTGTGGCCTCATCCTTCAACTCATAAATCCCAGGTTCATTGATGCTTCCATAAATCGCCACTTGGGGACCTACCGGAGAAATATAGATCACATCGCCAGGGAACAATTGGACATCATGCGATTTATCGCCCTTGCGCAACAAGTCGTAAATATCAAATTTTGTAACGATCTGGTTATTGCGTAATAGTTGGATATTGCGCATCGAACCGTTTGCTGCTGGTCCACCGGAAACGAACAGCGCATTGACAAGCGTGCTGAGCGAACTAACGGTATACATCCCTGGCTGTCTTGCATTACCAAGGACAAAGATCTGGATCGAGCGAAGTTGCCCCATTGTAACGTTCAGATCAAAGCCCCTGTAGAGATAGCCAACAGCCGACTTCAAAAAAGCGTTGATTTGTTGAAAGTGCAACCCAGCCACAGTAAAAGTGCCAATCTTGGGAATAAAGATTTGGCCATTTCGATCAACCGTCACTGTCGATTCAAGATCAATTGTTTTCCATATGTGGATGTGCAATTGATCCCCTGGCCCAAGCACATAATCGGCCGGCACGGGAATCTGCTCCATTGGCGCAAAAGTTGTAGGAGGTTGGCCAAATAATTGACGACCGTATACAGGCAGTGGATGTCCTGCTGCATCTTCCACAAATCGTTCAAATTCAGATTTTACGATTTGCGGTAGCGGCGCTTTTGGGGTTGTCAGGAGAGCACGTTCATAATCTTGGTTTGCCGCAGAATAATTCCTCGTGGATGAGGTCCTATTCGCAGACGTCTGTGAAAGATTGTGACCTCCTGCTGCAATTTTCAATGCAGATGTATCGTCAGAAGATGCCGCGCCAGAGTACGCATCTTTAATTCGAGTGGTGCATTCATCACCATTTAAAGAAGATGCACTTCCACAATTGTCTTCCTCTCTTATGGATGCACTATCGTCGGACGTAGATGGCGATGCCGTTTGAGCGCGTACAGCCACATTTAATCCGGCACAAAGTAAGCCCGACAGCAAAAAACGCGTCAAATACTTGTGAGTCATATGAGCTTTCCTAACAATAGTTTTTTGCGGAGAATCTCGATGTCCTCCAGGCCAATTTCAAGCGTAAAACGCTGCTCTGTCGTCTGTAGTGCCATGATGACCTTGCATTGCTTGCAGAATTTCGTTACGACCCCTTCTGTGCCCTTGAAGATGCCACGGCCAACACGGACTCGCGTACCCTCTGCAA
>Ga0224530_1000813_pt1 | contig 18764 bp, 15 predicted proteins | sample CBST75metaG_FD_179873 | JGI IMG/M metagenome (GOLD analysis project Ga0224530, IMG submission 179873) | Peat soil microbial communities from Stordalen Mire, Sweden - C.B.S.T75 | ecosystem: Environmental > Terrestrial > Soil > Wetlands > Peat | place: Sweden: Norrbotten County, Stordalen Mire...
ACATAGCTGAACATCCCGTCCTGAATCCGCTCATCTCCACGCATGCTCAATAGACGGACCAACTCCGACCAATGTCGCGCACAGCGCACCTATTTCAACAAGTTCCTAGGAAAAATGCCCTAGAGCGAAACCAGAGCCACTGTGTCCTGACGGAGAATGTGCAAGGTCGTCGCTCCCTGGTGGTCGCGTCGACTTGAGAGCCTTGCTTTCGGGATACATCTACTCTGGTTTCGCTCTAGAACCAGGCCGCACACGCTTTGCCCAAAAAGAAAACAGCCAGCCGACTTCCCGTTTGCAGGGGCCGGCTGGCTAATGTTTTTCTCCGAGGTTCTTACGCTGACGCTGTACTCTATGCCGTAGCCCTCTGCTGTTGTTCGTGTCCCAGCCGCACGCTCACCACCTTCGACACGCCCGGCTCCTGCATCGTCACGCCGTAGATCATGTCCGCGGAGTGCATCATGCGCTTGGAGTGGGTCACCACCAGGAACTGCGTGTCCTTGCTCATCGCATGCAGCAGGTCGGCCAACCGGCCCACGTTGGTATCGTCCAACGGGGCATCCACTTCGTCCAGTACGCAGAAGGGGCTGGGCTGGAACTGGAAGATGCCCACCAGCAGCGCCAGCGCGGTCAGCGCTTTTTCGCCGCCTGAAAGCAGCAGAACGTTTTGCAGCTTCTTGCCCGGAGGCGAGGCCACAATCTCCAGCCCGCTCTCCGCCTGGTTCTCCGCGTCGGTCAGCCGCAGGAAGGCCTGCCCGCCCTGGAACAGCCTTGAGAAGACCTGGGCAAAGTTGTCGTTGATCTTCGCAAAGGCCTCGTCGAACTTGGTTCGCGAGATGCGATCAATCTCCTTGATCGTGTCCTGCGTGTTCTCGATCGATTCGGTCAGGTCCTTGCGCTGCGTATCGAGGAATCCGTGTCGCTCGGCCGTCTCCTTGTACTCGTCCAGGGCCATCATGTTCACTGGCCCCATCTGTTCCATGCGCTGGCGCAGCGTGCGGCAGGTTTCCTCTTCGGCCACCAGGGCCTCTTCAGCCAAGTGCACAATCTCTGTGTCGGCGCGTATGACCGCGGCTTCCACGTTGACCTCGTTCAGGCAGTTTGCCTCCAGGTGCTCCAGGTCGGCCTTCAGCTTGGCCACTTCGCTCGCCCGGTTGGCGCGGTTTTCGCGCAACTGGTCCAGCGCGGCGCGTCCGGTCTTCAACTGCGTCTCGATGGCCGCCAGTTGCGCTCTCAGCGCCTGTGCCTGGCTGGCATAGGTCTGCGCCAGGGCCAGTGCTTCGGCGCGCTGAGCGGTCAATTCCTGCTCGCGCTGGGCCAGCGTGGCACTCTCTGCAATGCGCTGTTCCCGTTCCTTTTCGGAGGTGGTGCGCTGCTGCTCAATGGTCTGCACCCGGCGTTCCAGATCGCCATGCAGCCGCTCGATGCGTTGGAAGGCCGCTTCGGCTCCGCGTCGGCGCTCTTCCAGGCCGGCCAGCTCTGCCGTCACCTGCGCCGCCTCCTGCTGCAGTCCTTCGCGATTCTGCCGCAAAATCCCGAGCTTCGCTTGCAACTCGTCCAACCCTGCCTCGGCTGCGGCGTGTTCGGCCTCCATGCGCTGCGTTTCTTCGCGTGTCTTCTCAATGGCCACGTGTTTGGCTTCGCGTGCGTCCTTGTTGCGCGCCGCCTGCATCGTCCAGTCCTGCAGCCGCCGCTCGATCCGCTGCGCTTCGGCCTCCATCTGCTTCAGCGCCGCGCCCTGGTTGGCGGCGTCGGTTTCGGCCTGCCGCCGTTCCGCGCTCCGCTCTTCGAGTTGCGCTGTCAGCTCCTCGATGTTCCGGCTCAGTTCCGCGCCTTCCGCTTCCGTTTGCGCCAAACCGGCTTCCAGTTTGCCCAGCTTGCTCTCCGTCTCGCGCAGTTCGCGCTTCAACGCCAGCGGACCTTCGCTGGCCGGTTTGCCGCCGGTCACCGTGGCGTTGTGGAAGCACTCGCCTTCCGGCGTCAGAAAATAGGCGTAGGAGTGCTGCGCGGCCAGTCGCTGTGCCTCGCCGGAGTCGTCCACCAGGTAGCCGTGCCCCAACTTGGGCAAAATCTGTTCCAGCGTCCGCCCAAAGCCGTTCAAAACTTTGATCGAGTCTTTCAGCGGGGTAATGCCGGGGCCGCTGATGCCGTTGCTGCTCCCGTCCTGCAAGCCCTTGCCTGCTGCCGTTTCATGAATCAGGAAAGTGGCTCGCCCGTCCACGCCGGACTTCAGCAGGCGCACGCCCTGGTCGGCCGCTGCCCAGCTCTCCACCACCACGTAATTCAGTTCCTCGCGTAGAAACTCGTCCACCACGGCCTCATGCGCGCCGCTCACTTCCAGAAAATCCGCCAGCGTGCCCACCGGAGCCATATTCTGCCCCAGGGCGCCCGGCTTCAGCAGCCTTCGCACCGTGTCGGTGGAGTAGCTATGATTCTTGATCAGCGCTTCCAGCGCATCGCGCCGTCCGGCCACGGTCGCATGCTCGCTGCGCAGTTGGTTGCCGCGCGTGCGCAGGCTGTTCTCTTCGGCCCGGCTGGCCTGCAGCGTGGCGCGTAGCGCCGCAATCTCGCCCTCCAGCCGCTTCAGTGCCTCAGCCGCTGCCTCATAGCGCTGCCGGGCCAGCCCGTTCTGCACGCCCAGGTTTTCGGCCTCGTTCCGTGCTTGGCCCATCTCCGCTTCTAGCCGCTCGGCCTCGCGTTCCAGGGCTGCCAGGCTTTCTTCGCCTTGGGCCGTATGATTGCGGGCGTTTCCGGCCAGGGTCAGCAGTTGCATGGCGTGGCGGCGGTTGGTTTCCAACTCCCGCTCCACGCCGAAAACCTCATCGGCTGCCTTCCGCGCTTCCTGCTGCCGTGCCTCCACTTTCTGGCGAAATTCCTTGGCCTCTCCGGCCGCGGTCTCCAGAAAGGCGTGTTGCTGCTTCTTCTCTTCGGCCAGACCGCCCAGTTGCGTCCGTGTCGCCTCCAACTCGGCTCCGGCCGCCTCAATCCGTACTTCCAACTCGGCTACGCGCTCGGCGTTGCTGCGTTCGCGCGCCGTGGCCCGTTCCAGCTCCACAGCCGCCGCATTGGCCCGGGTTTGCGCCTCCTGGCCCTCATGGTCCAGCTCGTAGCCACGCTCAGTCAGCGTGTGCTGGCTGGCTTCCACCGTGCCAATCTCCGTGGCCGAAGCATTGATCTGTTCGGTCAGGGCGGCAATTTCCTTCTCCAGCCGTTCCTGGTCCGCGTCCATCGACGCCATGCGGCTGGCCAACACCACGCGCAGCCGCATGCGCAGCTCGTCGCGCACCGCCGCAAACCGTTCCGCCTTCGAGGCCTGCCGCTTCAGGCTGTTCATCTGCCGCGTCACTTCTTCGAAAATGTCGTCCACGCGCGCCAGGTTCTGCTTGGCGCTCTCCAGCCGCAGTTCGGCCAGCCGCTTCTTGTTCTTGAAGCGCGTAATGCCCGCGGCCTCTTCGATAATCGCCCGCCGGTCGTGTGGCTTGGAACTCAGCAGTTGCCCGATCCGCTCCTGCCCGATGATGGCGTAGCTCTCCGGCCCCAGGCCGGTGCCCATGAAGATGTCTTGAATGTCGCGCAGACGGCACAACTTGCCGTTCAGCAGGTACTCGCTCTCCCCGGTCCGGAACAGCCGCCGGGTAATCACGATCTCACCCTTCTGCGGCGTCCGGTGGAACTTGCGGCGGCGAATCTTCAGCACCACGGCCTGCGGACCGTCAACCGTAGCCTGCGGTTGAGCCGTCCCTTCCGCGGAATCTTCATCGATCGCCTGGCCCGGCTGCTGGTCGGCAATGATCTCTTCGGCCTCATTAGCTTGCTGCCGACGTATCTCGTCCTCGTCCCAGTCGGCTGGGACGTTGTGGTCGACTTCCACCTCCGGCTCCACGGGCACCGGTCCCTCGTAGGTTTCCGGATCCACCATGGTCAGCGTCACTTCGGCCATGCCCAGCGCCTTGCGGTCCCGGGTTCCGGCAAAAATCACGTCCTGCATGTGTGTGCCGCGCAAGGTCTTGGCGCTCTGCTCGCCTAGCACCCAGCTCACCCCGTCCAGGATGTTTGACTTCCCGCATCCGTTCGGCCCCACCACGACGGCTATGCCCGTCCCCGCGACGGTCAACTCCGTGCGGTCGCAGAAGCTCTTGAAGCCGAGGATGTGGATCTTTTTCAGTTTCAGCATGGTCTCTCCGAGTCGATGGGGGCGTTGCGTCCCGGCGTTTCCAAAAGTTGGGGAACTCTCCGGCGCAACGCAGTCGAGGGGACATTGCTCCCCCTTTTACCGACTCTAAGGAGCCGGACGGGCAGGGTCAACGGTGCCGGGCGGGGTTTTTGTGGATAAGGAGGGCCGGAATTCGTCTTCGCTAAAAAACTTAGGGGAATCCCACGGAATTGCGATTATTTATAGGTTTTTACCCTGTTTTCCACAGGTCGTCATCTTTGCGGGAGCCTTCAAAAACTGAGGTGTCCCAGGTCTCGCTTTTGAGACCTGGGAAAGTAGGAACCCAAAGACAAAGTTCGCACCGCAGGTGGCTAGGAAACCAAGAACTTCCAAACAATATTGGCCCCACCGCAGGCGGTGACTAGTTTGCCAGTACGGCCCGATAACGGACCTTGTTCTTCTTGACCTTCTCGATCGCTTCGTTGGCCTTGGCCATGGGGAAGCACTCGGTCTGGGCCTTCACGCCGTGCCGCGCTGCCACGTCCATCATCTCCTTCAAACGGAAGGGGCTGCCGGTGGGGCTGCCGGTAATCGTGCGCAGGCCCGAGATCATCGGGAACGCATGAATCGACAGCGGCGCGGGAGGAATCCCCACAAAGCACAGCGTGCCGGTCGGCCGCAGCGTCTGCATGAACACTCCCCAGTCCTGGTCGGCGTTCACGGTGCTCAGAATGAAGTCCTGCGTGCCCGCCACTTCCTTCATGGCTTTCGACTCGCGGGTGTTCACAAAGTTGTGCGCGCCCAGCGCCCGGGCTTCTTCTTCCTTGCCGACCGAAGTGGAGAACGCCGTCACTTCGGCGCCGAAGACCTTCGCAAACTGGATGGCGATGTGCCCCAGTCCGCCGATGCCCACAATGCCTACACGGGAGGAAGGATTGATGTTGTGGTCCCGCATCGGGCTGTAAACCGTAATGCCGGCGCACAGCAGGGGAGCCGCATGTTCGCTTTCCAGAGCATCCGGAATGGGAATCACAAAGCGCGCATTGGCGCGAACCCGCTCCGCGTAGCCGCCGTGCCGGTGGACGCAGGTGCCCTCCGCCGCCGGGCAAAGCTGCTCCATGCCTCGCGTGCACCACTCGCACTCGCCGCAGGAGTTCGATTGCCAGCCAAGTCCTACGCGCTGGCCCACTTCGAGCGATCGCACTCCGTCGCCCACTGCCGCGACGGTGCCCACCACCTCGTGGCCGGGGATGAACGGATACTGGCTGATTCCCCAGTCGTTCGAGATCAGGTGAAGATCGCTGTGGCAGATGCCGCAGTGGGTGATGGCGATCTCTACTTCCTGCGCACCCAGTTCGCCTGGGTCGTAGCGGAAGGGCAACAGTTCTGCCCCCGCCGCGTGAGCTGCAAGTCCTTGAATTTGAGCCATATTTGTTCCGAAGTCCTCGCTGGGGGTGGCAAAAAGACCAAAATGCGTGTCACTCGGTCTGAAAGTCTGCGGAAGATCTAATCCGCCTTAACTAGTTTAAACCCTCGCCTAGTTTAAACCGCCGCCCGGTTCGATGCGCAGGGCCAGCACCTGGAATCCGCTCAGCACGCCCCCGGCCGGGGCTTCTCCAGCCACCTCTGCCGACTCGCCGCTCAGGTTCACCTCAAGCGAAGGACGCAGCGGTTCCAAGGCATTTGCCACGGAAAGCGGCAGACTCGAAAGTGTCTCGCCGCCCATCCCTGCCTGGGTTTCAGGCGCCAGCAGGCTCACGTAGATGCGGTCCGCGCGGTGTTGGCTCCGCGCCTGTGCCAACACCGTGTCCAAGTCGGATGTGTGCCCCGGACCCTTCGGCTGTTCCAAAGCCCTGTCCAGTGTAGCGGCATCTGAAACCAGCACCCGCACCGTGCCCGCTCCCAGTCTTGCGGGAATGGTAATCGGAATTCGGACGTTCTCTGCCGGCTGCCGCCATGGGCGAAGGGTTGCCTCCACCACCACCGTGTCCCCAGCATGCACCGAGGTACCCGAGGTCAGGTGCGCCGACTCCAACTCCACCTGCACACGCCGGGGAATAGCCTCCACGCGTAGATCGATTCCGCGCACCGCCCCCATACGGGCTCCGTTCGAGTACAGCCGCGAAAATCGCTCTCCCGCCAGCATCGCGGTCATCATCGGCGCCGGCAGTGCGCCGCCGGCCGCTCCCCACAGGTCTAGAGGCGAGGGTGGGTAGCCCTCCAGTTCGATGCTTCCCGTCAGGTGGTAGCTGGTCTCCGAAGTGCTTTCGTTGCTTTGCATCAGCGCTTCGTACAGCGCCACCAGCACCGCCTGCGGGGTCAGCGAAGCCAGATCCAGCACTTCCACGTTCAGCTTTCTCTCGTTCCCCTGGTCGTGCACCGTGATGTGCACCGGAATCATCCGTGCCTGGGTCCCGAAGGTCCCGCGAATGCCGGCATCCCTGTCCTCGGTAAACACCCCGATCGTGGCCCCGGTATTGATGATTTTGAAGGCGTTCAGCGGCGAAGCCAAGGTGGCTACTACCTCGGCCGTGGTCATCGGCATCGAAACCGGTCCTGCCTGCAGAATCGGGTGGCCGCAGGCCAGCAGTTGCTTCGGATCGACGTAGGTCACCGTGCAGGTGGCCGCAATCTCCAAATCGCCGCGGATCAGTTGTGCGCTCACCGCCGATCCCGGCGTCACGCTTGCTACTGCCTCAGATGAAATTCCCGTGTCCGGCCCGGACGAGCCACCCATGCCCCCGGCGGCAATCATCTCCAGGCCCGTCCCGGCCATCTGCTGCTGCCACAGACGCATCGCTTCCGGTCCGAACCCGCTCATCAGCAGCGGCGTCTCCATGGCTTTGAAGTTCATGCCATCCGCAGTCTCATTGGCTTTTTGAGCCGGTTTCCGGTTGCCCGTGGCCGTCTGCGGCGCGTCCAGCGCCAGCACCTCCAGCATCTGCTCAATCGGCGTAATCCCGGCGATGGGGTCCTTGCTGAACTGGCCGATCCGGTACGAAAGCGAGCCCAGAAGGCGGTTGCCCACGTACACTGGGCTGCCGCTCATCCCTGCCACCACGCCGGTGTATTCCGGCTTGGCCCCGTGCAACTGGGCCAGAATCATGTCGTGCCCCGGTCCGCGCGCTCCCCGTAGAACGCCCAGGATCTCCACCTCCATGGCCTCCGGCTTGTTTCCCGCGAAAACCGTCCATGCCGTGGCCGTCATGCCCCGCCGCACTTCGCTCAACGGGAAGAATCCTCCCCCGGCAGCCGGCGGCCCCGCCGTTGCCGATGCACTTTGCGCCGTCATCCGGCCCGGGACCAGCAGCACAAGCAACGCCATGCCCAGCAGGAGGGCCAAGGCTTCGGGACGAAATCGGGTTTCCTTCAGGCAGGTTTTCACGTCTATAAGAGTACAGCCGGCTTGACTGGCCGTGCATCTGAGGCCAACTTCTGGCTGCTAGCTCCTGGCGAGCCGATCCTGGCCACACCCCGATCGATCGCGGCGGGGATCCTTTTTAGTACGACAGTTGCAGAGAACATTTGCGGAGGGAGCAGGGGGATTCATCCCCCTGAAAATGGGCGGAAAGGTCAGGGCCTTTAGGCCCGGAGCAAGGGCTCCGGCACAAAGACAACTGCAGTGTTAGGAGCGTGTGGAGTTGAACCCGCCTGAACCCAATGCTGGCAGATGGAAGCGAGCAGCTAGAAGCTGAAAGCTGTCTTCCCGTATGCTGTTGACCAAAGAGGTAGTCATGTCCACGCTGCGCCCGTCCATCTTCGCTTCTCGCCGTTTCGCTGTCGCAGGTTTGTTCCTTGCCCTTGCGGCCCTTGCCGCTGCGCCCCTCAGCCGCGCACAGACTCCAGCGCCGCCGCAGCAGCCGGACCAGGCCACTCCAGACTCAGGTGGACCCGGCGCCGACTCCGGCGTCATTGTTCTGCCCAAGAAAAAGGAGAAGCCGGAAGAGATCGCGCCGCCTGCCCCCGCCGCGCCCAAAATCAAGAACCCTGAAGGCATGGCCAATTTCTCTCTGCGCGTTGAGGTTCCCGAGGTCACCGTGGACGTGGGCGTGCTCTTGGAAAAAACCGGCCAGTTTGTGCCCAACCTCAAGCCCGGCAACTTCCGCGTCTACGAAGATGGCGTGCCGCAGAAAGTCGCCGGATTCAAGCGGGTCGAGGCTCCTATCACGGCTTTGCTGCTGTGCGAGTTCGCCTCAACCAACTACAACTTCATCTACGACATGCGCAATTCGGCCTGGGCCTTTGCGCAGCAACTGCGCCCGCAGGACTACGTGGCCATGATGACCTTCGACATGCGCACGCAGATCGTCACCGACTTCACCCAGGACAAGCGCCAGCTCTACGAAGCCATCAACTCGTTGCGCATCCCCGGTTTCAGCGAGCGCAATCTCTTTGACGCGCTCTATGAGGCGGAAGATCGCCTCAGCCGGATCGAAGGCCGCAAGTACATCGTTCTCATTGCCTCGGGACGCGACACCTTCTCCAAGCTCACCCTCGACAAGATCATGCAAAAGGTCAAGTCCACGCCCGACGTAACCATCTTCACCGTATCGACCGGCGGCGCAGTCCGGGCCATGACCGAGGGCCGCGGCGGCATGAGCGCTTCCATGCGCGACATGGATTACCTCCAGGCCGACAACGAAATGAAGACCTTCGCCAAGATCACCGGCGGCATGAGCTTTTTCCCGCGCTTCACCGGAGAAATGCCCGACATCTTCTCGCAGATCAACCAGTCCATTCGCTCCAAATATCAATTGGTCTACCATCCCAGCAACCCCAAGCAGGACGGCACCTATCGCAAATTGCGCGTGGAATTGGTGGATGAAGAAGGCCAGCCCCTGCGCATCCAGGACGAGAAGCACAAGCCCCTCAAGTACGACATCATCGCCCGCGACGGCTATCGCGCCCGGCAGGAAGTGGAGTAGGGAAGTGTTCTCTTCGTCGCTTCCTGGGGCACGACTTTACCAGCGAGAATGCGCAGGTCTTGTGTCAGGGTACGACCGGGGACCCACTGGGCCGCGCGCCGCAAGCCGCCTGGAGGTCGCCCTGCGGGACGGCATCTGCCGATCCATGCGGAAACGTTCTGGAGACAAACAGTGTGAATGCGCCGCCTCTGGCCCTGCTGGATGCCTTCTAAAAGAGAGGGTGCGCAAAAGGAATGGTGGTGTTTGAAGCGCAAAACGACTGGCGGCTCCCGAAGGTTGGCCGCCAGCCGTTCCTTAAAATTGCTCGGACGGTGGTCTACTTGAACTGGTTGATGATGTCGTAGATGTAGTACGCAATGACCACAACCGTCATCACGCCGAGGGCCCACTTTGCGGTCCGCTCGAAGGGCTCGATCTTGGCAACCTTCGCCACGATGGCAGCCTGTTCGTTCTTCACGTTGTCGAAAGAATCGTCCAGGATGACCTGATCATCCTCATCGCGGCTCAATCGACCGCAATACAAGTGAAGACCGGCCACTGCAACCACCAGCAGACCCCAAATTGTCCACATCACCGGAACAATTCCCGTCATACACCACCTCCAGAACAACTTTCTGGTCCCAGATACCGGCGGGTCCGTGAAGGAAACGCGGTCTCGTGAGTAGAGGGGCCGTACGGTTGACCATCATAGCCCCGAACATGGTGCACTGTGGTGACAAAAATCACAGCCAATCCTTCTGAGGCAATAAAAAATTGCAACGCCTTTTTCCGCCTCCTTGCCCCGCTTCCAATCCGGCTGCAAACAGCGGCCGATTCTGCGACTTTCTCTCCCCTGGTTGCATCCAATGGGATGAATCCGCGATTCCGGCTTGTCTCGTTCGACGCAGAGCGGTACATTTACGGTAACGGAACGCATTTTCAACCCCGGGAGAAACCATGGCCACTACAACCGTTGCACCCGCACAGGAAACCGAAAAGAAGGCGCCCCTCAACCTGACCCCCCAGGCCATTGCCAAGGTGCGCGAAATCATGGCCACCCAGGATCCCATCCCCGCAGGGCTGCGCATTGGCGTGGTCGGCGGAGGCTGCTCCGGCTTCCAGTATTCGATGGCCTTCGAAAACGCTAGCGGCATGATGGACAAGGTCTTCAAGTTTGACGACTTGCAGGTCTTTGTCGACGCTACTTCGCTGATGTACCTGAACGGCTGCAACGTCGACTACGTCGAGACATTGGAAGCTGCCGGCTTCAAGTTCGATAATCCCAATGTGAAGAGCACTTGCGGCTGCGGCTCCTCGTTTAGCGCCTAGTTTTCCGTCCCAGCGCCAGGCATTCAACCGGCGTTGCTCATCCCAAAGGCCCGTCTCCTGCGCAGGGGACGGGCCTTCTGTGTTTTTTTCTGGGAGGAATGAACAGGCGACGCATGAACGTTGCTTTGTATCGGAGCGCGATTTCCGTCGTGCCATCACTGCAACCAGATCAGCGCAAACACGCGTGTCTATGGCTGCGGTGTAGTCGTCGGTGAAGTTGGTGAAGTCGGTGAAGTGGTGGGTGACCCCCCAATCCCCGACGAAATGCTGCCGGCCGACTGTGCGCCGCTGGGCGCGGAACTGCCGCCCATCATCATTCGGTCAGCCAGCGGATCATACACAAACTCCCACTCGTTGTAGTGGCTCTTTTTCTTGTAGACCAGAATCGACTGCTTCGGGCTTCCCGGCGAAAAACCGATAATTCCTCCGCCGCCGAAGGTCTGCCCACTCAGTCCCGTGCTCGAACTGGAACTGGAGGACGAATCGGTGCTGCCCGTCCCGCTTGTCGTGCTGCTGGTGCCAGTGCCCGTGGTCGTGCCAGAGTTGCTCGCCCCGAAGATCGAACTGCTGCCGTTTGTCGAACTCGGATCGCCGCCCAGCGTGGTAGCTCCCGTGACACCGGGCCCAATGCCTGCCGACGACGAGCCGGCCAGCGGCTGCCCAAAGAAACCCATTGCCGTCGGAGCCTTGTTCTCGCCCAGGTGAATCGCTTTCCACTCTTCCTTGCCGGTTGTCGGATCCACGTATTTCCTGCGCAGGAACCGAATCTCGTTGGTTTTCACCAGCGCGTCCACGTTGGCCGGATAGGCGCCGAACTTCTTGTAGTACATCTTGATGGCGCGGATGTACTGCTTGCCGCGCTGCATCGTCTCCACTTCCCGGTCGCGCTGAATCTCTCGCTTGATGGCCGGCGCGGCCACCGACAGCGAGATCATCAGGATCGCCAGCATGAAGATCACCGCCACCAGAATGTAGCCCTCTTCTGCAGGGTGGGTGCGGCGTCGGATTGGAGGTCGATTCTTCATTCAGCTCTTAGGGCAAATTCGCAGTTGGTGTCGAGTGGCTTTGAAAGGGCACGGCTTCAAAGCCTGCAGAACTGGCGGCTAGAAGCGAATGGCTGGAAGCTGTCTTCAGTTCGCCATCAGCGGCAGCGTTTGCGTGTTGTTATAGCTCAAGTCGGTCACCTGTACGCTGGCCGGCCGGATCGCATCCACCTTGTAGCGATGGTTCACAATCTCCCCGGACTTGGCCACAAAGATGTCGTCCCCGTGTACGAAAAACGCCTGCAGTGCTTTGTCTTTGGTCTGCGTGTACCCGAAATACTTCAGATCGATGGCCGGCGGCTTGGGCGGTTCTGCTGTTGGCGGAGGCACGTTCAGCGCCACCTGGTTGGCGCGGGCGCTCTTGGCCGGGGCTTCAATGTGTACCGGCGCGGATTCCGCCGAGAAGATGTTCCGGCCCGACCCCAGGTATTCCACCATTTCGCTCATGGCCAGCTTGCCGAAGTGCAGGCTGGGGTCGATGCCGGCGTTGGTCAGCTTCTTCTGTGCGTCCGGCCCGGGGGATGTATGCATCGTGGGCACAGCCACTGCCGCCGGGCGCGCCGGTGTCGGAGGCCCCGCGAACATGCCGTAGACCTGCCAGCCGCCATAGCCGAGGATGAAGGCAAATAGCACGACCACCAGAATGACCTGGCTCTTCTTTTCCGTTCCCAGTGCAAGGGCCATGGCTACAGGCCTTCCTTTCTGGTGGGGGAGGGCTTGGCCTCGGTCTCATTGGCTGTCTCAGCCATCGGCAGTCCGGCGGCTGCCGCATCGGCCGGCCGCAGCCAGGTGGAGACCCGCAGCCGCAGGTTCACCTGTCCACCCTGCTGCCCAGTCAACGACATCGCCCGGATCACAAAGAAGGTTTCGTCGCGCTCCACGCTGTTCACAAAACGCATGATCTCCGGATAACTGCCGCTGATGCCCGCGTCCAGCTCGATCTCGGCCAGATCCGATCCGGCCGGGCCCTGGGCATACTGCACTCGCGAGAGCCGCACCGGTCCCTTCACTGCCAGTTCGCCGATACGCGTGGCGATCAGCGAGTAACTGGGCGGAATGCGCTTCTCATAAAATGCCGCGACTTGCGTGCGCGACTCTTCCACGCGCTTGTCCAGCCCGCGCAGCGGAGCGGTTTCCATATCCAGCGCCTTCAGCTCCACCTGCTTGCTGGCCAGGGCGTCCGAGGAGCGGCCATTGGTCGCGCTCCAGTCCATTTCGAACCGGATCGCGAGCCCTATGACCAGGATCAGCAGCACGCCGAAGCCGGCATAGTGCCAGGTCAGCGGGGAGGCAAGGCGTTCGCGCCATTGAGGCGAAAGGCGGATCATCGTACCCCTCCTGGATTGGGTTTGAGGCCTGGGTTGGGCTTGGAAGCGTGCGTTCCCGGTCGCGAAATCCCCATGTAGGGCGACCTCTGAGGCCGCTGTCCCAACCCCGGAGTCGCATGAGCCACTGGCAGCTTGGCTGCGCCTTCGTCGTTCGCCGCCACCAAAACCGGCTTTCTGGCCGCTCTGCGTTCTTCCGGCGTGGCCGGATTGTAATCGGCCAGCACGTCGAAGTTCACCTTGTTCGAGGTGCTGATCGGTTGCAGTTGTTCGTTCGGTCCGCCCGTGGTCTCGGAGTTTTCTCCTACGATGCGGGGCAGCAGAAAACGCCTCGAGTGCTCCAGGTTCCGCACCAGTTCCACAGCCCGGTCGCGCGGACCGATCACGTGCAGATGCAGGGTGATATGCCCGTCCTTGGCCCTGACCGGTTCAATGGTCGAAACCTGTACCCCGCCCGGTAGAACCGTCTCCAGGTCCTCCATCGCCAGCGTCCACGAGAAGGATTTTTCGTCGAACAGCTTGTTCAGCGCCTCGGTCTGGACCAGCAGTTGGGCGTTCTCCGGCTGGTGCATCCGATCCTGGTAGCCCTGGCGTTCCAGCGTGATCCGCGCCAGCTCGCCGTCCAGTGAGTGGTCGCGCGCGCGCGCTTCCTTCGCCTTCTGGTCGAAGGCGTACAAAGCCAGTCCCAGGGCGATGGCCAGAACGGCCAATATGCCCATGCCGATCCGCAGCCGCTTGGTGGACGGTCCCAGGTCGGCAAATGGGCGGGTCGCGAGATTGAGAGCAATGTGCATCTAGCGTACCCCCGTCAGTGCGCCGGCCACGCCGGCAATGCTGATGTTCCCCAGCGCGGTGGTCGCCCCGGTTTCCGGGTGCGGGCAAAGCTCGCCCACCGCCAGTTCCGGGTTATCGATCCATTGGGCAAACTCGCTGGGTTCATGGTTGCCGGCATATAGCACCCGGCTCGGTTTCACCTGTAGCTTGTCTTCGAAATACGCCGCCGCCACCGCGATGCCCTGCTGCACTTCGCCGACGCGCTGCTCCGGGTCTTCCGGCAGGTCCAGCGTGCGATACAGCAGCAGGTCGTTGCCGTTGGTGATGGTGGTGGTCAGCGCCACACTGCTCAGGCAGGCCGCCAACACGGACTCCATCGAATCGATTACTTCCAGCGCCACCAGCCCCGAAGGCAGCACCGCACCGGGTTCGTACCCGGCAGCGCGTACCGCGGCTTCGTATTCGGCCAACACCGGACCAGGAATGACGGCCGTCAGCACTTTGCACTGCATCTCGTCCTTGGTGAGTATCTGGTAGCTCAATCCGGCGTGCTCCACGTCGAACGAAACCATCTTGCGCAGCCTGAAGCGCAGCACCGAGTAAGCTTCTTCCGCCTTGCTCGGCATCGAATCGAAGTCCAGCATGAAGATGCGAAACAGCGTGTCGGGCAGCACCAGCGTCACGTCGCGGCTGCGCGGCGAAACCTGATCCAGCGCCTTGCGGATCGCCGCCGTCACGGTCTCCGGCTTCGGCAGGTTCGGCTCGGTAATGCTCAGCGCGAGCGTCCCCGCCGGCAGCGGCTGAAAGGCGTAAACCGGTTGCTGTCCCGTTGTGGACCGCGCTCCGGCCAGCACTCCTTCGGGCAGCAGCTCCACCGCCGCCGGCGGACGCCCGCTGTGCTGGGAACCGTGTTGGGTGGCCTTGCTCAGGATCGAACTCATTAGCGGGAAGCCTCGATGAATGTGACTTTGTTGATTTCCTTCAGCGTCGTCAGGCCGCGCCGCACCCGGTCGATGGCCGACTCGCGCAAAAAGCTCATGCCCTCTTTGCGGGCCAGTTTGCGCACTTCCGAGGTGGGCTTCTTCTCCAGAATCAGCTCGCGGATAGGGTCGGTCAAGTCCAGCAGTTCGTGGATCGCGGTACGGCCGCGGTACCCTGTGCCGCCGCACTCAATGCACCCTGCGCCCTCTCTGAAGCCGAACCCGTGCCACTCATCCGGATTCATGCCGCAGGCCAGCAGCGTGGCGTCGTCATAGGTCACCGTGTGCGCGCAGTGCTCGCAGATGGTGCGTACCAGCCGCTGCGCCAGAATGCAGTTCAGCGCGGAGACGAAGTTGTACACTTCCACGCCCATGTTCACAAAGCGGCCCAGCACGTCCACCACGTTGTTGGCGTGGACCGTCGTGAACACAAGGTGTCCGGTCAGCGCCGAGTTGATCGCGATCTGTGCCGTCTCGTTGTCGCGGATCTCGCCCACCAGAATCTTGTCCGGGTCGTGGCGCAGAATGGATCTCAATCCGCGTGCGAACGTCAGGCCCTTTTTCTCGTTCACGGGAATCTGCGTGATGCCCCGGATCTGGTACTCCACCGGGTCTTCGATGGTGATGATCTTATCTTCGTCGCTCTTGATCTCGTTCAGCGCGGCGTACAGCGTCGTCGTCTTGCCCGAACCGGTCGGCCCCGTTACTAGCACCATGCCGTAAGGTTCGCGAATATAGCGGCGGAAGCGCTTCAAATCCTCATCGGCAAACCCGACTACATCCAGCGTCAGGTTGTGGAACTTCTCGCTCATCGACTCCTTGTCCAGCACGCGGAGCACGGCGTTTTCTCCATGCACAGTGGGCATGATGGAAACGCGGAAGTCGATCAGACGCCCCTTGTAGCGCACCCTGAAGCGCCCGTCCTGGGGCACGCGGCGTTCCGCAATGTCCAGCTCGCTCATGATCTTGATGCGGCTCAGAATCGTCGAGTGGTGCTCCCTGGCGATCGGCGCCATGGCCGCCTGCAGCACGCCGTCAATGCGGTACTTCACGACCACCGAGTCATCGTTGGTCTCGATGTGAATATCCGATGCGCGCCGTTCCAGTGCGGTGAAGATGGTGGTATCCACCAGCCGGATGATGGGGCTGATGTCTTCTTCGCTGGTCAGCTTCTCAATCGAGATGTTTTCGTCGCTCGAGTCCTCGCCCGTCAGCACATCGAAGGTCAGTCCCTCGCTGGCTTCGTCCAGAACTCTCTGCGACTGCTCGGTCTTCTTCAGCAGGTCGGTGATCTGCGACAGCGTAGCCACGCGCGCAATAATGCGGTGGCCCAGCAGTCCGGCAATCTCGTCCAGGATCATCAGCCGCGACGGGTCGCTGACGGCGATCACCAGCGCGTCGTTCTGTTGCTCGATGGGCACGAAGTTGTAGCGGAACATCAGCTCCACCGGAACCGTGCGCAGCAGGTCGTGTTGAATTTTGAAGTTCTTCAGGTCCACGAATTCCGCGTGGTAGCGCTCGGCCAGGGCAGTGGCCTGGGTTCGTTCGTCCTGAACGGGGGGAAGCGCAAGTAGAGTCGTGTCAGCCATGTTGGATCACTGTCCTCCAGCCTGCCCCAACGAGAAGATGGGCAGGTACAGCGAAATGAGAATGAAGACCACAACCAGACCCATGATGATGAGAATGGCCGGTTCAATCAGCGCCAGTGAAGCGGTCAGCGCGGTCGCAACGTCTTCTTCGAAAAACTCGGCCACCGAGTTGAGCATCTGCGGCAGGGCGCCCGTCTGTTCGCCTACCGTGATCATCTCCGCGGCCAGATCCGGAAACACCCCGGTCTGTTTCAGCGCGTCGGCCAGGCTTTTCCCCTCGCGCACCGTCGAGATCGACGAGAAAACCGCCCGTGAAACCCGCCGCGACGAAATCGAGCGAGCCGCCGTCTCCAGCGACGGCACCAGCGGCAAGCCGCCCGTCAGCAGCGTCGAAAGCGTTCGGGCAAACAGCGCCACCTGGTACTTCAGCCAGATCTTGCCGAAGATCGGCATCCGGATGCGCACCGCGTCGGTAAAATCCCTGCCCCGCTCCGTGATCCCGAAGCGATAGGCGCCCGTGCCCGCTCCAGCCAGGATCAGCAGGATCCACAGAATGTTGTGATTCAGAAATTTGCCGAAAGACAGCAGGTTCATGGTCATCGCCGGCAGCTTCGACCCCATCTGGTCGTACAGCACGGCAAACTGCGGCACTACGAACACGAACATGAAGAACATCAGCCCGCCCACCAGCGTCAGCAGCACGCTGGGATAGATCAGCGAGGCGATCAGCTTCTTGCGGAAGGTGAGCGAAATCCGCTGGAAGCTGACGTAGCGCTCCATCACCTCTTGCAAATTGCCCGAGCGCTCGCCGGCCAGCAGCGTGGTCGTGTACATCACCGGAAACCCGGTCTGCGCCTCAAACGCCGAGCTCAGCGCGTCGCCCGTCTTCACCCGGTTCGATACGTCGTTCAGCTGGTTGGCGAAGTGGACGTTCTTCTGGTTCTTGGCCAGCATCTCCAGCGACCCTAGAATGGGCAACCCGGCCCGGATCAGCGTCAGAAATTGCTGGTTGAAGATGAGAAACTGTTCCAGCTTGACCTTGCGCTTCGAGAACAGGGAAATGCTCTTGCGCGTGTGGATCGAGAACACGTGGTAGCCGGCATGGGTAAACCGCGCCCGCAGCTCCTCTGCGGTCGCCGCCGACTGCACCTGCTCTTGCACGTGGCCTCGTTCATCGGCCAATTTGATTACGAACTCTGCCATCGGTCCGCTCGACGGTTGCGCGCCTTCTGCGCCGCCGCCTTCCTTTCCAGGGTTCTCTTGGTCAAGGGTAACAGTCTTAACAGCCCGATAGACGCAAGCCGTGCCGGAAGCGTTCATGCGCCCACCACGCGTTTGATCTGGATCAAATAGACTTACGCGCCGCCGATCCCATTCCCCCGCGCCGCGCGGTCCGCCAAGGTATGCAGCCAGGAAGGTCCATCTTGGGAGGCTAGTTTTGAAAGGGCACGGCTTCAGCCGAGCCGCAAGAGAACCACCACGCAAACCGTGGGCTTTAGCCCCTGCGGGATGCTTTTCCCAGATTGAACCACAACCTTGGGTGCCCCATCCATTTCACGTTTTCTGCGAAATGGGTGGGAAACCACAAACCTTGAAAGCCTTGGTCTTGAAGGATATGTGCGGTTCTGAAAGCCCAGGGCTGTCCAGACTGCTGAAATCTCGCTCCGGAGGGAGGCAGGGGTTTTAACCCCTGCAAAAAGCTACTGAACGACAAGGGCCTTCAGGCCCGGAGGAATATTTCTACGGGAATTGAAATCCGACCTCAGAACCCGCTTGCCACCAGCCACGCCTCGGTCAGTTCCAACGCCGATTTCTTCTCCGCCAGCATCGTCGAGTAGGCCAGCTTCACCAGCACGTCGGCCTCCACGTTCACCGGGGCTCCCGGCGCGAGCGTATGCAGATTCGTCCGCCAATACGTCAGCGGCAAAATGGCAATCGAAATCGCCTCGCCGTCGAAGTCGGCAATGGTCAAACTGATGCCCTCGATGGCCACCGACCCCTTGTGCACCATCCACGGCCGCACGTTTTCCGGCACCTTCACCGTGAGTGTCCAGTCGGTGGTTTCCTTGTCGAACGCCGGGTCCGCCGGGGAAATGACCGGCACTAGCGACACGATCTCTCCGCAGCCGTCCACGTGGCCCTGCACAATATGCCCACCCAGCGGACTTCCCGCGGCGGTAGGCAGTTCCAGATTCACTTTCGATCCGATGGCCAGCGAACCCAGTGAGGTGCGGTCCAGGGTCTCCTGCGCCAAATCGGCGTGGAAGAGCGTGGGGTCTACGTCCAGCGCCGTCAGGCACACGCCGGAAACCCCCAGCGAATCGCCCTCGCGCAGCCGTCCTGCCAGTCCCGGAGCCTCGACCGTGATCCTGTGCACGCCGCCCCTGCTCTCGAGGCTGATCAGTGTGCCTGTCTGTTCAATGATGCCGGTAAACATGGTTCCATTCTAATGGAACAGGGAACTGCGCCCTTCTCCTTCAACTCCCGCCAGGAACTGGGGCAAAAAGGCGGTATTTCGGCAGAAAACAGGCCAAAAACGACAAAAAACGGGCTGAAATATGCCCGTTTTGTGGGTCTTCAAGAGGAATAATCTAGCGTATAAAGTGTTTATTTACATATACTTATATCAATATTTACGGCTATAACAGGAGTGATGAAATGGCATGGGGG
>Ga0224530_1000818_pt1 | contig 18709 bp, 4 predicted proteins | sample CBST75metaG_FD_179873 | JGI IMG/M metagenome (GOLD analysis project Ga0224530, IMG submission 179873) | Peat soil microbial communities from Stordalen Mire, Sweden - C.B.S.T75 | ecosystem: Environmental > Terrestrial > Soil > Wetlands > Peat | place: Sweden: Norrbotten County, Stordalen Mire...
TAATGGGAGCCGTGTAAATCGAGAGATTTACGCACGGTTCTGCGAGAGGCTCTGGGGGAAATCCCTTGGGCCTACTCACCAGAAGAACTGCTGTGGCGAGCCTTTCGTAAGAGCGTTAAAATTCGTCATCCGCCCAGAGAGAAGATCACGTTGACCGTCGTCTCAACTTCCACCGGCTCGTTGTTGAGCCTGTAGGGTCTGTAGCGCCAGGTCCGCACGGAGTCGAGGGCGGCTTGCCGCAACATCGCCGGTCCGCTCACCACGTGCAAATTCTCAATCGTTCCGGTCTTCGAAATAGTTGCTTGCAGCGTCACCGTGCCAGAAACGCGGGCCGACTTGGCGATCTGCGGATAAACGGGTGTGGTCTTTTGAGTCACCAGACCAACCGCGACGCCTGCCGAGATAGTCACTACCTTGGGAGGCTCAACCTTTACCTTGGGCCGTGCCTGTCCACTAAAGACGCCGCTAATCGCGCTGCTGCCTCCCATGCTCTCCATACCGGCTGCGCCAAAACCCGAAGAGGGCGGAGCTTCCGCCACAGTCTCCTTCCTGATCCCATGCGGAATCCGCGCCGGCGCGGTGAGTTGATCGCTCATCATCTTCGACTGAACCTCAGGCGGAGTTGATTCCTCCTTGTCCGTGGCCGGCTGAGCGTTTGCTGTCTGCTGCGTTTCGCTCGTTGCCGGCAGCTTACCTGCGGTCAATGGCGTTGACGGGGACGGCTTGAGCGCTTTTGACTGTGTATCGATTGCTGCAAGCTGTGGTTCTACCAATCGTTCCACCATGGCCAGCTTGCCACTATAAAAAAGCGGAATGAGAACGAGCAGAACCAGAATCGGGCCGGATGCAAAGGCCGCAATCATCTTCCACGGTTTGCTCGCGCGCTCCCGCCTTCCCATATCGGCGCTATTGGATCGAAATGGTGGAGAAAGAATTCCATTCACCTTGGCGGCGTCAGTCCCAAGCGGCAAAGAAACTTCCGCAACCGCGCCGTTCGCCTCTTGCCGGGAACCTGTTATGTCGGGCAGTTTATCCACCACGGTGCTGATGGACCTTAGCCACTGGGAGAAGGCCTCGTCATTGGCTGTGAGCGCTTCAGGCGCCGGCGAAGACTCAGTTCGCAACACGTCAACCGCGGATGCCACGCCGGCTTTCGGCTCCGCGGATTGTGCGGGCGGCTTTGGAACGGCAGTAAAAACAGGGGCGGCTGCAGAACCGGCTGGGCTGACAGGCAGAGTCGCCTCAGAGTCTCCGCTATCCCATTCGCCGAAATCTGCTGGAAGCGTATCAGGTATGGTATGAGCTATTTCTGCTGGAGATGCCATTGGCCATCCTCTCCTTTCTCATAGGTGGCGCCTTTGTAAGTGTGCGTCTCACGATGGCTTTTCTCGTCAGTCGTGTTGCTGTTTGTTACTTTCTCCCGTTCCGGGTTTGCAGGGCCGGTGTTGTTCGCGTGAACGGTCTGTGTGGCTGGCGTCTGCGTGGCTGCCGTAAGCAGCGTAGCGATGTTGGTCAACCCTTCCACCACCAGTGCCACAGTAGCTTGTGCAGTCGCATATCGATCGATGTCCGCCGGAGTAAAGGTCACCGAGAGCGTATGCTCCCCAGCCGCAAGCACCATGCCCGCTGAGGGAGTGTAAGCGAATGTTCCCGGAACCGATGCCGTGGCATTGAGCTGTAGGCTGCTGAGCGCGGTGCCGTAGGGAATAGCGGAAGGGGCAAGCCATGTGATCGCGGCTGGCGATGTTTCGGTAACAGTGAGCGGCACGTCGGCTTGCGCCGGTGTGTAGTTCGTGGTGTCCGCCGGAGTAAAGGTTACCGAGAGTGTATGCTCTCCATCCGCAAGCACAGCGCCAACGCCGGGGTTGTAGACGAATGATCCTAAAACCGATGCCCTGGCGCTGAGTTGAGTGGCGCTGAGCGCTGTACCGCAGGCCATCGGTTCGGGCGTCGTCCAGTCGATGGCCGGCGTTGCTTTGCTGACGCGGAGCGATACGGCAGCCTGCACCGTGGTGTAGTTCGAAGTATCTGCCGGAGTGAAGACGACCGAGGGCGTATGCTCCCCAGCCGCAAGAACGGCTCCGTCGCCAGGCATGTAGACAAATGTCCCCGGAATCGATGCTTTGGCATTGAGTTGGGTTGCGTCGAGTGCGGTGCCGTAGAGAATTGGTTCGGGCGTCGTCCAGACGATAGCCGGCGCCGCCTTGGCGACAGTCACCAATACAGCGGCTTGCGCCGTGGTGTAGCGCTGAGCATCCGCCGGAGTGAAAGTTACTGAGAGTGTGTGCGTTCCTGCAAAAAGCACGTCACCCGCGGCAGGAGTGTAGGCAAATGTCCCCGGAATCGGCGCTGCCGCATTGAGTTGGGTCGCGTTGAGTTCGGTGCCGTAGAGGATTGGTTCTGGCGTCGGCCACGCAATGGCCGGTGTCGCCTTGGCAACAGTAACTGGCACGGTTGCTTCGGCCGTGTTGTAGTTTGTGCTGTTTGTCGGAGAAAAAGTTACCGAGAGCGTATGCGTTCCCGGTGCAAGCGCGTCGCCAGCGGCGGGAGTATAGACGAATACTCCCGGAACCGATGCTTTGGCGTTGAGCGAAGTGGCGTCTAGCGCGGATCCGTCTGAAATAGTGGAAGGCGCTGGCCAGTTGATGATGGGCGTTGCTTTGGATACGGTTATTGAGACAGCGGCCTGCACCGTCACGTCTCCCGCGGCACGCATCGGAGAAAAGGTTACCCACAGCGTATGCGTTCCAGCCGGCAACAGATAACCTGCGCCGGGAGTGTAGGCGAATCGTCCTGGAACTGACGCGGTGGCATTGAGCTGAGCGGTGCTGAGAGTGGTGCCGTAGATAATCGGCTCGGGCGTTGCCCATTTGACGGTTGGCGCTTCCTCGGGCACCTCGTCGGCCTCTTTAGCTTCAAGGTGCCATTGGCCGTCCGCTCCTTTTATATACTTAGCGCCTTTGTAAGTGCGCGTTTCAGGTTCGGCTTTCCAAGTATCGCTGTCGCCGCGTTGCGGTGCATCCCGCCCCTCGTCTGCCAGGCGAGGGGCGTCCGAGGTTTCCATGGACGCGGAGACTGCTGAAAAAATCAGTGGTTCAGCCGGTAACAGCGTGCGCGCCGGCGGAGCGCACACGATTGTCTCCGCGACGCCTGCTTTGGCTTGAGGCCGATTCGCGTTCGCCGTTGTTTCCCTGCTGACAGGGCCGGATGTCAATCCCGCGATGCCCAGCGCCTCCTCGTTCCCCATATTCTTCGCTGAAGTATTTCTGCCGAGACCTCTAAAGTGGAAGCCCTTCGTCTTTTCCAAGGGAATGGGATGCCCGGTCACCGAGCTGGCCATCTCCCGTATCAACCGCGAAACGGGTGAATCTGCCAGCGATGGCGAAGATGCGGCGCTCTGCATCTCGCGTGTACCGTCATAATCGTCGGGAATCTTCCATTGCACCGGCCGGTTAAGAGCCTTGGTGATGTGTTCTTCAGTGACCCCCAGAAAGCGAGGCTCAAAGCGGTTGACAACAATTTCAAGCTTTGGGCTGCCTTCGCTGAAGAACCGCGAGATCAGGCGGTTTGAATTGCGCAGTTCGGAGATGCCGGCCTGGGTCACCAGAAAAATCGTATGAGCCTCATTGAAGAGCGCGGTGCCCATGAGGTCAACTCTCGACCCAACATCGACGATTACGTTATCGAATTCCTCCCGCGCAACCCCCATCAGCTTGTCGATGGCCGCTTTGGATACCTCGACCTCGGGAACCTTGCTGGGGGCGGCCAGCACCGATACTCCCGACGGATGCTTGGCCAGGAGCTTGTGCAGAAAACTCGCATCCAGACGGTCGGCATCCCGGAGGGCGTAGTCCGTCGAGAATTCCGCCACGATTCCAAGGTTGAGCGCGGCGTCTCCCAGCGGAAGCCCGAGATCGATCAACAATGTGCTCTCGTCGGAGTCCTGGGCCAGCGCGATCGCAAAATTGCAGGCTATGGTCGTGACGCCCGAGCCGCCTTTGGCGCCCAGAAACACGAGCAGCCTTCCGCGAGTTCTCTTCGTGGGCCGAGTCTTCGGACGGAGGGCCGCCGCAACCCGCACCAAAGCCTCTGTCACTGAGCTTTGGTCAAAGGGTGGAGTCAGGTACTCACGAGCGCCGGCACGCATACAACGAACCACCAGGTCCCCATCGGTGATTGCTGAATAGACCATCACGGTGGCCGAGTCCGTAGCGCAGATGCTCTCCACGAGTTCGAGAGCTTTTTCCGGGTTGCTGTCCAGGTCCATGATGACGACGTCGTAGTACTGCTCCAGCAGTTTCGGCACATCGTCGAGTCTCGCGGGATAGGAAGAGAACTCCCGCACTTCAGCCCCGCGGCTTTGCGCAAGAGCGCCGGCCACGGCCATGCGTCGCTCCATATTGGGGCCGATCAGCGCAATCGACAGGAGTTCTGCGCCCAGGTTGTCGGAAAGTGTCGAATCGAGTTCCGCTGTTGCATTCGAATTCACGGCATTGCCTCCTCTTTCCGGCTCCGCCATAGCGGTTCTCCAATGGCTCTGCCGTCAGGCATGGCGATCATGAAATTCCGGGAGAGACGCCAAAGCGCGAACGATCTCGACCACCCGCCAACGGGTCCTGCCAATTTAGGAGACATTGGATCAGGTTCGAACAGGAAGTCTCCCCCGGAAAAACAGTGATTACTAGATTTAGTACTATTTTGAGTCGACTTGTAAACTTTAATAACCACATAGTGCATTACTAAAGTGTTGATCCGGATCATGTGGAGCGGACTCTCACCTTCAGCTTGGCAAGCCTCCCTGGGCGGAGCGCCGCACTCGCAGCGGGCGGGGAATGCCGGCCCTCCGGCCTGCCTGGTCGGCAATACGCTGACGAAAGTATGCCGGACGATACCATTTCTATGCCAAGCAGAAGGAGTACGACTCCAGCGAAAGCTGGGGCGATGCTTCTGGCCGGGATGAGCGCACTGAAGAACGGGGCGCTTCCGGGCTGAGCGCTGTTATTGCGTCAGTCGATAAAGATCCACGCCGCCGTTGTAATTCGGCACATAGATTTGACCTCCGTCGATGACCAGGGGATCAAACTTATTGAACAGAAATTGGACGCCCCAGCGTTGCGAGTCCCACAGCACCTTGAGTGATCCATCCGCGGCCAGGTGCACCGGGTCGTAGACGAGCAATCGCCCGTTCACCACCTGCGCATTCGCATCGCCGTACGGGATGGTGCAGAACAGCAGCGCGGAGTCGGGATCGGCTCCATTGCTTGATCCGGAGCAAAACCCACCCGGCATTCCCCCAGGAGGATTCCCGCGTACATCCGCGCTGGCATATTCGTGGCTTTGCGCAACATAGGTCAGCTTCCCGGTTGAACTGACCACCCACTTATGCAGTTGCGCATTCTCGCCCCACGCAAATAGAGTCCACGACTTCAGCACGGGGTCATAGAACTGCACCGGGGTCATGTGGAGATGTGCCGTGTCGCCCCACGGAAAAAAGTTCAAGGTCTGAGGATCTGTTGGGCACGGATCGACCGGCCCCGGACTCATGGTCAACCAAACCGGGGGCGCTGCGAGCTTGGCGCAATTCGATTTCGGGTTGGCGAGGTCGGCGATAGTTGTTTCGCCAGGGTCTGTCGTCTTGATCGGGTAGGCAATTCCATCCTTCCCGGCTGCAACGCAAACGCCCAGCGCAAGAATGCAGGCTGGACCGGCCGATCCCCAGTCTTCATCGGCCCACGCGCCGGTGGCCATCGCCGGATAGACCAGCAGAGTAGGGACGCCTTGATCATTCACCATCGGTGTGAGCTTTGCATCTTTCAGAGATACGTTCATTCCGCCGCCGACGGGCTTGATCGCTTCTGAAGGAGCGCTCATGCCGGCCAGCTTGTCAGCCGGCGCCGCCTGCTGGCCCGTGCGGCCAAAATCAGTCCATGGTGTCCAGTGACCCGCCACCTGCAACTGGGCCGCGGCTGCTCCGGAAGAAGGCGTGTATTTGAGTTTGAGGAACGATTCGCCCCACTGGCTTACGCCGTCGAAGTTTCCGTTGCCGGTAATGACGTAAAGATTGCCCTGCGGATCGGCTGCCGCGCCTTGCCCTGCCATCCAAACCCCGGCGCCATCGCCAGCGGTGAGCGCCAACATTGCGCTCACTTTGTTGGTTGCCACGTCGAAGGCAAAGCAATAGCCGGACGCACCCGCGGCTGTTTCGTAGATCGTCCCCGAGCATCCGAATACGGTTTTCACTCCGTTGACGTTTGTCTCCACGAGCGACGATCGCTGCTTGCGCATTGCCGCGTTAAAGTCCTGCGTTCCGCTCTTTCCTTCGATCAGAACGGGAGGGACCACCTGACTTCCGTTGGCCACATTAAGAACAAACATGTAGTAGCGCGCCGTTTGCGGATTGCCGGTTTTGTCCGGCGAAACCCAGCACACCTGATAGAGGCGTTGCGTGTCCGCATCGATAACGCCCGTTGAAAGACAGCCCCAAAATTGATTGATGACGTGGAAGTCGATCTTTGCGGATCCGGTGACAGGTGTGCCCAGCGTAACCTGCCAGATGCCGGAGCCGTCATGCGCGTCCACTCCCCGCACCACGTCGGCCATCGACGGAAGCACCAGCACATCGCGAGTTCCGCGCGCGGTTTGCACGTTGGGCAAAATCAGCGGCTGAGCCTCCATGCCCCGCGCATCCCCGATGACCGGTATGATCGTCGCCCGAATAATTCCCTTGGACTGCACGGTCGCCTGCGTCAGTTGAGTCTCATGCTGATTCCAGCCGCTTCTTGAGTTGTCCGCAGAGCGGGTCAGCCAGGGAACCATGGTTGATTGCGCCAGGCAAATCTCGGTGAACGCCAGGGAAGATGCGCAGACGAGCAGACAAAGATGGCTGAGCTTCACGTGTCCTCCTATGGGTTGGTTGCACCACGGATCGAATGACCATTCAATGCAGTCCGGCAAACATCACCTGAACTGCGAATGATCCAGGGCATCTGCGAACCGTAACAGAGCAAATGATCTCGATAGGCCGCATCACAAGGCAAATGCAATACAAGACCGCCTACATTCAGAATCTTGCAAGAGACCGTGTCGCAAATCAAGCAAGTATTAAGATCGGTGTTTGATAAGATCACGATGCGGCCGGGGCAAGTTCAAAAAAAGTCTTGGCTGCGCCCGCGATTATGCCGCTGCTCCGGTATAAGTTACGCTCAGGCGAAACTCAATTCCGGCGTCCGGCAGACCAAAGCCTTCCAACGAAACAATTTGCCAGCCAGTGTTCAATATTTTGCCGCTCACGTGCGCCGGCGCCGCACCGATTCTGTCTTTTGCAATGACCTTGCCGTCCGCACTGCTGATTGTTGCTGCCAGTGCGGAGCCAGAAGGTAACTTGGCGGAAAGCTTCAGCGATGCCTCTGTGCCGCGGGCGCAATACAGGCGCTGCGGCAAGTTTTGCTTTCCATTACGCGCCGGCATCACATCCAGGTCAATCGCACCCTCAAAAGTCTGCGTTGTTGAGTGTACTGGTGCCGGGCAAGGCTGGTTGACCCCTCCAGGCGCAAAGCAGAGATAGGATTGACCCCTTGAGTAGGCGTTCGACGGAATCGTAAAGGTCGCGTTCCCATTGTGATCTGTCCAGATATCCGAGTGGTGTCCGGTATAGTCGTGCAGCCAGCGGTTGGCGCCGAAAGGCGTTGCACAGGTGATGGTGCGCGATGTCAGCGTGTTGAAATTCAGCGCCGTTAACAGGCCGCCGCTCCAGCCCAACTCTCCGCCGTTCCCATCTCGCGAAGCCACGTGGACATCCCGGTCGACCCACCGCACCTGGTAATTGCCGAATGCGAACGTGCGGCTGATCCAGCAAAGATTGTCGATCAACGGCTTAAGTCCGTATGAGCCGGGCCAAATCGCGCCGGAGAAGTAATCTTTCCCGTACACCAGCGCCGAACGCAGCGGGAGCGTCAGCAGGTAGGCATAGGCCAGGCCCTTGTTGGAGATCACCTGCTGCCCTGGGCTGGTGTCTGTATCCGGATTGTCAACGAAACCCACTGAGAGCGCGGAGTCCCACTGCCAATGTCCCGCGCTTCCATCGTCAAACTGCGTCGCGTCGAATCCATTGCACGCCGCTTGAATGCGCCAATGCAGTGTAAAGTCTTCAACCGCCGATCGCCCGCTTAGAGGAGGACTGGCCGCCCACCTGTTTAGATTGGCCGGATCTCCATCGAAGTATTCGCTGTAGAAGGGAATGTTGGGTAAAGCGTCCATGATGCGCCGCACCGATGGCGCATAAGTTCCCTTGGTATCGTCAAAGCGGAATCCTGCCGCGCCCGTCCGGGCCTGCACCCAAACAACATAATCCTTTGCGTCATTTTCAGTTGCTTGCGGGGGATTGCAGTTCTGATAACTGACCTCGCGGCCGAATGGAGAATCGTCCGCCCGCACCGGCACGTCGTCTTCCCGGCAGAAAGGCGGAACGGGGTCATTTTGGTTCATGCCCCCACGGAACCAGCCAGGATTCGTTTGTCCGCGGCCATTCATGGTTTTGCCGTCGGCGCCGAGGTAGCGAAAAATTCCCGGTCCTTCGTTTTCCCCAATCAATTGGTGCAGCACAAGGTCGCCGTAGGAGCGGCAACCGTGTGCATTCAACGCGGCGATTGCGGCCATCAAGCTTTCGAGAGAGCCATATCGAGTTCCGTTGAGGTTGCGCCGCTGGAAAATTCCATAGCCGTCACACCCAACTCCAGCGCCTCCCTGTGCCAGTGACCACGGGGGCAACTGGACATAATCGAAGGTCGAGCCGATTGCGGCAGCCTCGGTTCGCAGCAGATCCCACAACCAGGGCTTGCCTCGATCGGTGGACGGCGCAGGCACTGTGACTCTATTTCCGGAGGCGTCCAGAAACCTTCCCCACGCAATGAGACCGACGGCCATCGTGTACCTCCTTGACTACCAGTTGGCTTTCGAACCAAGTTGTTTTCATGCCGGGCCTTGCGGCGACCTGCTGACTTGAATGGCGTAGCTGGTGCCGGGAAAGCGCAATTTCTTCAACGATAGAAACGTGATAGCGGAGCCGGAAATGGTTAGGAAAACATCGAACCCCCAAAGAACGAAATCGCGCGGCCCTAGAGTACCGGAGAAGCGTGAGTGTCGTAAATAACTAATTAAAAAGTATTCTGAGTGATTCTATAGCGTGTTTCAAAAAAACCGCTTTGTAATAGGGCACAAGTTCACTCGTGCCGATAAAGGCTGAAAATACAAGAGGGTTCTAACCCCTGAGGAATGCCGGCCAAACTTTTCCGGCCATGCACGTATTTTCTAAATCAAACAAAATAAATGGCAGAATCCGCCCGGTCCAACCGTTCCATAGTGTAAGGTTCGACGTACAGCGAAGCGTTTATCACAGACCAGGTTCTGAGGCAGCTCTCTGATCCAAAGCATGGGAGCGTGCACTCCACCTCGGCCGTGCGTGCCCAGGCGCTCACTCAGCGAATGCTGATTAACGATTTCTGTTGACAAAACTCCGGAACAGAAAGCAGACTGCGGAGAGCCAGAAGATTGCCCGCATCTTCCCCCGGCCTAGGTTTCTCCTCCATGCCGTTGTGCGGGCAGTCAGACCCTGACAAACCAAAACTATCAGTAGTTCACAGTTTCGCCTTGAGCAACCCTCAGCGCCCGTCCGGTGCTGACTTGCTTCTCTTGGACCGGCCATTACGCTCGTTGGATCAACAAAATCGAGCGCTGCCTTTCATGCCCCTTGGACTGAGGCGCGCATCCCCTTGCAGTCGATGAGAGGTTGCTATGGATATACCTGGAAAGATCTACGAGATCAGCGGCACCGTAACGGGCCGCAATGGAATTCCCCTTCGGGATGCCCGGGTTGTTGTGTGGTGGCAGCACATGCGCGACCGCACCGAACTGGCTGCGGGAAAAACATCGGAGCGCGGGAGATACTTGCTCCGCTATGAGGTCCGCGATAATGCGCCTCAGCCGCTCCTGGTGATTGTCGAGGCACTTTCTGAATTCCTTGACGCCCCTCTTCTTTCGCCTCTCACGCAGGCGCAACAGAAGCAGGAAATCGATCTGACCTATGAGCCTGTCGATCAGTCCGAATGGGCAAAACTGGTGCGGGCCATTGAACCGCAACTCGCCGGCGTCAAGCTAAGCGAATTGGTTGAGAACAGCACCCATCAGGATATTTCGTTCCTGGCGCAGGAGCTCAACACAAGCACTGAAACACTGATGCGGATAACCATTTCGGCGCGTCTCGAGGCCGCGTACAAGATTCCCGCGCCGGCATTCTATGCCTTTCTTCGGCAGCAGATTCCGTCCGCGCTTCCAAAGCCTTTGTTCGATGCAAGCCAGAACTTTACGCTGATCGATTCCCTGGTGCAAAGTATCGCTTCAATGATCTTTGGCTTGTCGTCGCAGATCCAGAGTCAGGCTCTCACTGCTGCCATTGCGCTGGATTATATTGGCGCGCAGTATACAAACCAAATCGCGCAAATTGTCAGCGAACTGCAGAGCCACCACACCACCGACTTGCTCAGCCAGCCTTACCTCGTGGGCAGCACAACACTGGGCGAATTGCTCACCATTGCTGCCCTTCCAACCGACAAGCAGCAGACCTTCGCGCAGGCGCTGGCTGGCAACACCCTGTCCATGCGGAACTTCTGGCGCACTCTCGGGGATGGCAAGCATGGCTTTACAGCGGCAGAGGCGTCGGGCATTGAGCGCACGCTGTCTATCGGAGCATTCGTCAAGAATTTCACGCCGCTGATTCAGAACCTGCTGCAGGGTTTTACGGCGGGGACGTATCAGGGCCTGCCCGATCTGGCGCGGCTCACCCGGCAGGACTGGTTGCAGCTCGTCAATCAAACCGGCGTTCCGCCCAGCATTGACGCAGCCGGAACCGCCAGCCCTGCCGAGGTCTACGCCGGCGTGATCTATACGCGGGTCACGCGAGCCTATCCAACCGCGGCGCTCTCCGCCAGGATTACGACAGCCGCGCTGGTTCCGCAGGCGCAGCAACAGCCGCTGGCGCAGTTCTTCACCAACAACCCGAGTCTTGAGCTTCTCAAAGACAATATCCCGGCCTATCTCGCCGGCCAAGGGGATAAGGCTTTTGCGAACATCAGCGCAGACGACCAGGCTGCGGTGGTGGCCAATGCAAGAAGCTTTCAGCGTGTGCTGCGAGTGGCACCGGACGCCGATGTCGCTCAGACATTGTTGGGGCTTGGCATCACCTCGGCTACGCAGATTGCCGGCATGGGTAATCAGCAATTTTTTCTCAAGGCCACTGCCGCGGGCCTCACCAAGCCCGAAGCAAACAAGGCATATCAGGCTGCCGCGCAGCGCTACGCCAGCCTGGTTGCAACTTACGTGCAACTGAACCGGGACTCGCTGGGCGTGTGGCCGCAGGCAATGGGAAGCATTGACACATTGAATCCAACCATTCAGCAAGCGTTGCAAGGCGACCCGACTCTGTCCACGCTCTTCGGCTCGCAGGATTATTGCGCGACGGACGATTGCACTTCAATACTGAGTCCGGCAGCGTATCTCTGCGACCTGCTGTTGTGGCTGCGCAATCATCCGCAAGGAGCACGGACGGCTCTGGATGTCTTGGACAGCCGCCGCCCCGATATACGCCATTTGCTGCTCAACTGCCCGAACACCGATACCGAGCTTCCATACATTGATCTGGTCATTGAACTGCTCGCCGACGAAATCAGTCCGCCAACCGATCCCAACTCCCCTACCAACCCGATATGGAAGCAGACCTCGGCTGACATTACCGCCCAGGAACTCAGTGCCGCGCCGGAGTACTTCAACCAGGCCGCGTTTGTTGCGCTGTCCACGGCAAGCTATCCGCAATCGCTGCCCTACAGTACAGGGCTCGATGGATTGCGCACCTACCTTCAGCAATGGAACCTTCCCCTGTGGCAATTGCGGCAAACGCTTCTGCCTTTGAGCGGTGCATCTCCAGCCCAGCAGGCAGCGGTTGCGGCGGAACGATTCAGCATGTCTCCTCACGCCGCGGACCTTGTCTGCAACGCGAATTTCGTAACCGCCGCGGTGGCGTGGAACACCGCAAACCCTACCACCGATCTGGTGTCCATCCCCGCGTTTTTGCAGGCTGCCTCCCTGACCTACGAACAGCTACTTGAGCTGCTCAATGTGAGTTGGGTGCAGGGTGGCCTCTCCATCGCGATTCAGGGCATTGACGACACGTGCATGACCAGCAGCCAGTCGCTGGCGCCCTCGCCTCTCGACGCCGGGTTTCTCGATCGCGCGCATCGATTCATCCGCCTGTGGCTTGCCACTGGATACAAAATGTGGGAACTCGATCTTCTGTTGAGTGCGTTAAAGGTAGGTGGCGGGGCATTGAATGAGGCAACGCTGATTGCCTTGCTCGTTTTCCGCCAGCTACAGGACGCAACCAAGCTCTCTGTCGATCAGTTGCTCACCTTTTATCAGGACATTGATACATCCACGCATCGCGATCCGGATGGCACCACGACAACTTCGCTTTACGCGCAGATATTCCTGAACCCGACGGTAACCTGGATCGCTCCTGACCCCGACATGGCGGCACTGCCTACAGGCGGGGCGCTCGGTGATCCCGTTCTCAGTGATCATCTCAAAGCAATTCAGCCGGCGCTCGGCGTCTCGGGCGCCGATGCCGCCACGCTTTTCGCGCTTACGGATAATACGCTAACGCTTGGCAATCTCAGTTTCATCTATCGCGTCAACGCCCTGGCCATCGCGTCGAAGTTCTCCATTTCAAATCTCCTGGTTGTGGCGGGTCTTCTCAATCCTGCTGCGGCAAACGCAGCCGCCGCGCTTGCGCCTTTACTCGATTCCCCCGCGGATACCCTGGCATTCCTCACCCAGGCTGCAACCATCCGGAACGCGGGCCTAGCGTTGGACGCGCTCACCTACCTGCTTACGCCCCCATCCACGGCCATCAGCGGCGGATGGGCCACGACCACGCAAATGACGCAAGCTGACATCGCGTCCACGTTGACTGCGGTGCAATCAGCAGTCGTGACCCTGCTCTCGGCCAGCACCACGCTCACCGCGCCCATTACAGCCGCGCAAACCTCCATCACTGTAGAGAACGGCTCCGGGTTTCCTGCGCCCAATTTCTCGGTTGTCATCGGTGCAGAAATACTTTTAGTGACGGGTGTAAGCGGTGTTGGAAACACGACCTGGACGGTAACTCGCAGTCAACAGGGCACAACCGCGGCTGCCGCGGCAAGCGGAGCAGCGGTCACTCCCACTGGAGCGGATGTCAATGGCGTAGTCATCTCCGCCGTTGCGGCCAATGCGCACACCGCAACGGCCACAGGAATCGCCAACGATGTGAGCGCATTCATCCTGAATACATTTCACGTTCCGCCTACCACGAACTCCTTACTGTCTGTCCTCACTGACCCTGCGTTCACCAACTCCGGCAGTCCGGTAACGCCCGCCAACTTCCCCAATCAATTTCTTGCCATCCAACTGTTCGACAAGATTGCGGTTCTTGTGCGGAGTCTTCGATTCGTCGCAGCCGATCTTAGCTGGCTGGTGGCCAACGCCGCAGTTTACGGCGGGCTGGACTTTACCCAACTTCCTGTGACGGCGAGCCAGCCGGCATTAAACCTTTCGCCGTTGCTCGTCACGCTGCTGGTGGTCAAGCTGGCCCGGCTCTGGAACGCGGCGGCGCCCTCGTCCGCTTTTCAATCGCTCTACGATGTCATCGGCGCAGTGGGATCCGGCGCCCTCACCGATGCTGCATCAACGCAAGCCGCGCTGGCTGTCATCACGGGCTGGCCGCTTTCAGATATTGAGGCCTTTGCTGCCTCGCTGGGGCTCGCGTTTCCCGCTGGTTACACAAATCCTGCCACTTACGATCGGCTGCGCACGCTGGAGGCGATGTCGAGCGCCGTCACGGCCAGCGGAGCAGGACTTGCCACTCCGAGTACGACACTGGCCACCGCGATCGGAACCGGGGACACAGACATCAACGTCGCCAGTGACATAGGGTTTCCCGCTCCGCCGTTCTATATCTATATCGGCACTGAAATTCTGCTGGTAACGGCGGTGGGTGGCGCCGACAACACGGCTTGGACTGTTTCTCGCGCCCAGGAGGGAACCGCTGCCGCGGGAGCCGCGGCAGGCGCGGAGATAACTCAAACCCTTGCCGCGCAAATCGTAAGCTGGGCAACTGTTCCGCAGGACGAGATCAGTGCGGAGAGCCTCGCAGCCAGCGTATTGGGCACTCTCAAAGCGCAGCAGCCCAACAACGATACATGGCTGGCGCTTGCTCCCACGCTGATGAATCCCATCCGTGAAAACCGGTCGGCTGCACTGCAAGCGTTCCTCACTGCGCAGCGAGACGGTTCGGGCAACCTGATTTATCCGGACGCAGACAGCCTCTTCAACTACTTCCTCATCGATGTGCAAATGAGCTCCTGCCAGGTCACATCGCGTGTCGTTCAGGCATACATTGCGGTTCAAATCTTTGTCGAGCGCTGCCTCATGAATCTTGAAGCACCCGCGGTGGTGGTCGATCTGACCAAGGACGACACTTGGAGCCAGTGGGAATGGATGAGCCGCTATCGCATCTGGGAGGCGAATCGCGAGGTCTTTCTGTATCCCGAGAACTGGCTCATCGAATCACAGCGGCCCAACCGTACCGAGATTTATCAGACCCTGGAGCAGGAGGTCCGCCAGGGCGAAAGCACAACCGATTACCTTGAGACAGTTGTTCTCAACTACATTGACCGGCTGGATGGCATTGCGCACCTGCTTGTGACTGGGACATGCGAGGATTCGTCGGGCAATATCTATGTGATTGCAAGAACCCATGCCGATCCGCCCGTTTTCTATCTGCGCACTTATGAAAACGGCGCGTGGACGGGCTGGACGAAGATACCGCTCGACATCAAGGCTCACCAGGTTGTTCCCGCCGTCTATCGCGGCCGCGTCTGCCTCTTCTGGATGGATGCGAAGGTGGCTAATGAGCCGAATCAAAATATCCCCGGAGCACAGGCGAGCAGCAATCCTCCCAGCCAGGAGGTGGAGCGCTATGTAACACTGAGCCTCTACTTCTCAATTTATCGCAACGGCAGTTGGGCTCCCGCGCAGACATCCAAAGGAAAGCTCTTCGACAAACCGCTGCTTACCTCCAAAGCAGTCAGCAATAACCTGGCTGTTGAAGCTCTTTACACGTTGAAGGTGCAGACGGCGCCGGTCACGCCGGGATATGGCTCCGGACTTTGGCTCGATGTCTTTCGATTTGGCGATTACGATGCTCAAGCCGTCGCCGCCGCGGAGAGCCTTGAAATCGGCGTAGCCAACCTCCTGGCAGCGGCGTCGCAATCCGGCGTCGATCCGGACGTTGCGGCGACTGACAAATCGTGGGCACAAGCATTCCAGCAACTTGCCGAGGCGATTGATGCCAATGACACGACTACGACGGCGGTGCATGTAGGCCGCGCGGTCTTTGACGGACGCTTCAGCGATCTGGAATTGAATAACCTTAACACTGCTATCTACGGCAATGTTGAGCAATTGCTCACCTATGCGCTGAGTACCTACGGACCCGACGCCCAGCCGTTGCTGCCCCTTTCTGCTCCCGACCCCGACCTTACCGGGGAGCCATATTTGAATCCGCAAGCTGGCGCGCTGATTACGGGTCCGGCAAGCGTATCGTCCGGCACTTATCAGGTCGCGCCGCTTTCGTTCACTTCTACCGGGGCTTTGGATCAAAATGTAGGGCCGTTACTCAACGCGGCAACTTATCCGTTTCGCGTAGTCGGGCCCGATTCGGATTTGAACTTCGATCCCGGCTCCGATTTCTTCTTCCAGGACGCCCGCCGCTGTTACTGGGTTGAGAGCCAGAAGCTTTACGCGGTTGGAAGCATGTTTTCACCGATCACGCCTTCCGATCCAACCACCGCTGCTTACCAGTTGAGTTATGTCTTCCACCCCTTCTATCACCCCTTCACGCGTCTCTTTTGGAATCAGCTCTCGGCAGGCGGATTCGACCTGCTCTACGATCCGAATCTTCAACAGAACCCAGATCAGATCGACCCAAGCGGTTCTGATGTTTTCAGCTTTGGCAGTTGGTATCAGCCCGTAACTTCGCGGGTATGGTGGGATCACGACGACGTTACCGCGCAGGATCGCCAGTATCTGGATTTCAATTACAACACGGCCTTTTCAATCTACAACTGGGAGCTCTTCTACCACATCCCTCTTTACATTGCTCAACTGCTCAGCCAGAATCAGCAATTCGAGGATGCGCAAACCTGGTTCCACTACATCTTCAATCCCACCCGGCAGAGCAGCGATCCGGTGCCGCAACGCTTCTGGATTCCCAAGCCGCTGCATAATCTGACCGGCGCCGGAATCCTGGCTCAGCAGATCAACAACCTGTTGCTGAAAGTCAATCAGGGTGACCCAACCGCAGTGGCCGAAGTCGAAAACTGGCGGCAGAACTCCTTCAACCCATTTCTGCTTGCCGATCTGCGCAAGGGCGTCCCGTACATGAAGAGCACGGTCATGTCGTACCTGGATAACCTGATCGCCTGGGGCGACAACCTATTTTCTACTGAGTCCCGAGAGGCGCTCAGTGAAGCGACCTTGCTTTATGTCATCGCCAATGAAATCCTTGGTCCCACACCTGTTGCCGTCACGCCGCCGCCAACTGCCGACGAATCCTTTGATCAGCTCGAGCCCTCTCTGGATGCGTTTGCCAATGCCATGGTCGAAATCGAAAACGCCGTTGGCGGCTCCGGAGGAAGCGGCGGAACGGGCAACGGACAGGGCATTCCAGGGCCACAGACGTTTTACTTCAAAATCCCATCCAATCCGACCTTGCTTGGCTATTGGAGCACGATTGCCGACCGCTTATACAAGATGCGGCACTGCCAAAGCATTACCGGCGCTCCGTTGCAGTTGGCTCTCTTTGATGCGCCCATTGATCCCGGTCTTCTGATTGCAGCGCAGGCCGCCGGCGTCGATCTATCCAGCGTGCTCAGCGACCTGGGCGCATCGCTTCCCAACTATCGCTTCACGGCCTTGTACCCGCAGGCGCTCGACTTTGTGAACGCCGTGCGCGCATACGGCGCTTCGCTGCAGGCCGCCTTGGAAAAGAGCGATGCGGGAGCGCTGTCCTTGTTGCAGCAGACCACGCAGCAGCAGCTTTTGACCGATGGCAATCAAGTGCTCGACTGGCAAGCACAGCAAGCGCAAAGCAATATTGATGCGGTGAGCATGTCGCTTCAATTGGCGAACCAGAAATACACCTTCAACAATAACAACGCGGGACAACTCGCCAATCCCTGGGAGTGGGGCGGGATGGCCGGCAAAGCCGCCGCTGCTGTGCTCAAAACAATTGCAGCCGCGATACACACTACTGCGACTGTCGTTTATCTGCTGCCTGCGGGTTCGGCGGGCGTAGCGGGAATGGGAGGAACGCCCAGTGCTGGATTCACCGAGGGCGGAAAAAATGCAGGCGATTCGTCCAAGGCTGCCGGATTCAGTTTGACGACGCTGGCCGATATTCTGGATGCAGCCGCGACTGTCTCGACCACAATCGGAGGCTGGTATCACCGGCAGGATACTTTCGTTGAGAACGCCGCAGAAGCTCAAACTCAAATCACGCAAGCCACGGCGCAGTTGAATTCAGCCAACCTCGCCATTCAAATCGCTCAACAGAACCAGATCCTTCACCAGGAACAAATTGACAATATCCAGAAACAGATTGATTTCCTGACCAACAAATTCACCAGCGACAGCCTTTACGACTGGATGGTCAGCTCGCTTTCAGCAACTTACTTCCAGAGCTACCAGCTTGCGTATCAGATGTGCAAGCAGGTGGAGCGCTGCTACCAATACGAACTCGGCATTCAGAACAGCAGCTTCATCCAGTTTGGATATTGGGACAGTCTGTACAAAGGCCTGTTGGCGGGCGAGACTCTGAATCACGATCTGCGGCGCATGCAGTCTTCTTATCTGCAGCAAAATGCGCGCCGCTACGAGCTAAGCCGCTTTGTATCCCTTGCCGCGCTCGATCCGGGTTCGGCCGGCGTTCCCGGCTTGTTGCAAAACCTGCTGGTAAACGGCTGGTGCGATTTCACGCTTCCGGAGTCGCTCTTCGATTCCGACTACCCGGGCCACTACAACCGCCGGTTGACGCGTGTGAGCATGACGGTGGTGTATCCCAGCCCCGGCAAATTTGACAACGTGAAGGCCACGCTCACGCTGGTCTCCAATCAAGTCCGTGTGTCGACCCAGGCCCAGCCCGATGGCTCCGATTACGCTGAAAGCCCAATCGGCTCCGATCCACGCTTCGTCTATAACTATGGAGCCGTCCCGCAGAAAATTGCCATGGGCAATGCACAGGACGACCCCGGGCTTTTCATCACCGCGATATCCAGCAATATCGCCGACCAGCGGTACTTGCCCTTTGAGAATGCCGGGGCCATCAGCTCCTGGCACCTTGAAATGCCGCAAATCAACAATGAATTCGATGTATCCACGGTGGGAGATGTGGTGCTTCACCTTTACTACACCGCGCTCGATGGAGGCGCAACGCTTCAAAAAGCCGCTGAGGCCAACAACGCAGCCAGCCTGCCGACTTCCGGAATCAAACTGTTCAGCGCGCAAAACGACTTTACCGCTCCCTCGCCCACGGTGGACAATCCTTTCCCGCTCACCCCATGGC
>Ga0224530_1000819_pt1 | contig 18693 bp, 19 predicted proteins | sample CBST75metaG_FD_179873 | JGI IMG/M metagenome (GOLD analysis project Ga0224530, IMG submission 179873) | Peat soil microbial communities from Stordalen Mire, Sweden - C.B.S.T75 | ecosystem: Environmental > Terrestrial > Soil > Wetlands > Peat | place: Sweden: Norrbotten County, Stordalen Mire...
GCGTGTCTGAGATTTACGCCATCCTCAGCCAACTTCTGTTCCAGGGGAACTTCAGCGGCTCAGGATGGAGCTTACAGACTGCTTGAAAATGACTTTTTCAGGATCGACTAAATAAAAGAAAACACAACGGATACGCCGACGCGACTTTCCAAAAAGCGAACAAAAAGAGAACGCACCCGGGGGGGTGGGGTACCCCCTTTTTGGGGGTACGGACCGGGCAGATAGTTGACATTTTGAACCGGGGACATACCTGACACTGCACAAGTTCATAGGCGATTGTTTACAACGTGGCTATGGGCTGGAGAGCGAGCAGTGTGATGGATGAGAAGCTGCGCTTTGTCTTTTCGTATGAGCGCGATGAGGAGTCGATGAAGGCTCTTTGCAATCGGTTTAACATCAGCCGCGAGACGGGCTATGTTTGGCTGCGCCGTTTTCGCCAGTATGGCGTGCCGGGTTTGGTTGAAGTAAACCGGGCACCTCTGCGCCACCCCAACCAGACGGCTGTGGAATTGGAAGGGTACGGACCGGCTCAATCCCGGCCGGGGACCGGGATTGAGCCGTATGTTTTTATTGTGCGCGCGGGAAAGGTAATTATCTGCAACCACCACCTGCGGTGGGGCCAACTGCCTTCGGCCGGTCCGCGCCAGAAAGAAGGCGCGGAAATGGAGTCGGGGGAGAGTTGGACGGGGCTGGTTTGGGGGCTGAGGCTTCCCACCCTTTTCGCGATGAGACTGCGAAAAAGATGGGGTACTAGTTTTCAGTGGCGAGGAAAAGAGGGGCTGCCCGCCGACAGTGCGTAGGGAAGTCCCTCTTGGAGTTGCTATAGAAAAGCACAGCGATAAACATACAGTTAAACTGTACAGATTATCTGTAATTATGCTATGGTTTCGTTATGGCAGAAACGTTCGAGAATACGGACGCCGCACTTGCATCCAAGCTTGCAGCGGAGTTGCGCACCACCTTTCGGAAAGTGAAACGGAAGCTGCGACAGCACGGCGGGGAGAACAATCTCTCTTCGTCGCAGATCGCAGTCATTCTACGATTGGAAACGGACGGCCCGGCGACCGTGTCGAGCCTTGCCAGGGCAGAAGGGATGCGTCCTCAGTCGATGAGCGCAGTGATCGCTCCGTTGGAGGAGATGGGGTTTGTGGCGGGAGCTGCCGACCCGAACGACGGGCGAAAAACGCTCATGTCGCTGACAAAAGCCTGCAAGAAGTCGATCGCGGAGGGGCGCGCCGCTCGTCAGGACAGGCTGGTGCAAGTAATCCAGCAAAAGCTCTCTCCGCAAGAACAGAAGAAGCTGCTTTCCGTCATCCACCTGCTTGCGCAAATTGCTGAGGACTGACCGACCTGCGTCTCAAGCATGTGTTTCCTCGCCTTGGTGAGACAAGCTCCACGCAGGACGTGCTCGATTTACTCGTGAACAGGAGTGTTTAGCAATGAACTGGCTACATCTCGTGTCCTACTTTTTCGGAGGTCTGTTTCTGACCAATGCGGTGCCGCATTTCGTCAGCGGCAATCTGGGAGAACCCTTTCAGACTCCGTTCGCAAAGCCTTCGGGAAAAGGTCTCTCGTCCTCGACCGTGAATGTTCTGTGGGGCTTCGCGAATTTCGTCTTCGCCTATCTGTTTCTGCTGAGCGTCGGACACTTCGATCCGCGATCCATCGTCTGCATCGCACCGTTTGCTGTTGGTGTACTGCTGATGAGCCTGTTCTCGGCATGGCATTTCGGTCAGTTTCACGGAGGCAACACCCCGGAGCGCACATGAGCAATCCGCTCTCCCGAGCTCTCCGCGCTCTGGAGAACTTCAACTTTCGGTTGTGGACGGCAGGCGGCCTGGTATCGAACATCGGGACCTGGATGCAGCGCGTGGCGCAAGACTGGATCGTGCTGACGCAACTGACCCACCATGACGCGACTGCCGTGGGCATTGTCACGGGCCTGCAGTTCGCTCCACAGCTGCTGTTGCTGCCCTGGAGCGGTTCTGCGGCGGACCGTTTCAACCAGCGCAAGTTGCTGATGCTGACGCAGGCATCCATGGGTGTGCTGGCGGTTGCGCTGGGAATCCTGACGATCTCCGGCTACGTCCGGCTATGGCATGTGTATGTGTTTGCCTTTGTGTTTGGCGCCGCTGCGGCGCTGGATGCGCCAGTGCGGCAAACCTTTGTTGCGGAAATGGTGGGCGACGAACACCTGCCCAATGCAGTCGCACTCAACTCGGCCTCGTTCTTCGCCGCTCAGATGATCGGTCCGGCCGTGGCGGGCCTGGTCATCGCACAAATCGGGACCGGCTGGGCATTTCTCCTGAATGGGCTGTCCTTCGGCGCCGTACTGCTCTCCATGTACCTGCTGCGTGTCAAAGAACTCAGGACAAGCGCGAGAGCTTCCCAGGGATCGGGCGGCTTCATGGAAGGGCTCCGTTATGTATGGGCGAGGCCGGACCTGCGAACCATCCTGGTCATGCTCTTTCTGATCGGCACATTCGGCTTCAATTTTCCGGTATTCATCTCCGCCATGGCGGTGAGTGTATTCCATACCGATGCGCGCGGATTCGGTTTGCTGTCGTCGATCATGGCGATCGGCACCATGGGCGCAGCGCTGATGGCGGCCGGGCGCGGCAAGCCAAAGCTCGAGACGCTGCTCCTCGGCACAGTAGTCTTTGGAATCGGCTGCACGCTGGCCGCGTTCTCCCCTGGATACTGGTGGTTCGCTGCGGCCCTGGTGGTGGTTGGAATGGCGGCCCTCACCTTCTCGATAGCGACCAACAGCATGATGCAGCTAACGACCAAGCCAGCCATGCGCGGCCGGGTGATGGCGCTTCGTGTGGGCGTAGGGCTGGGGGGAACCGTGATTGGGGCTCCTATCGTGGGCTGGGTTGCGAGCCATTTCGGGCCGAGATGGTCGCTTGGGATTGCAGCGGCTTCAGGATTTCTCGCGGCGCTTGTCGCAGTCCTGAGGATGGCGAAACCTGCGGATGCGCCACTCGACACGTAGACACACATGGATAGACATGCGGTCGGCGCGTGTTCTCGGCTTAAATTCGCGGGTCGGTGCTGCGCTTGCGGAAGACCACCTTCAACTCGCTGCGCCAATGCTCGGTGAGGGCCACCAGCTCCCACTCGACTTCAGGGGAAAAATAGCGCAAGACGGGCTCGTTGGCGGGATGGATGCGCAGGGACGGGGCGGCCAAGAGCAGGCGCGGCGGCAGAGGGGAGACCTCCGCGCCGGGGAAATAGCCCTGGCGCTCGAAGGCGGAGAGCGGGCGCGTGCCCTGGTTGCCTGCGGCAGGCTGGCGGTCCAGGTTGAGGGCGCGCACGCGAATCCAGTAGTCGAGGGCCTGCAAGGGCAGGTGCAGGTCCTCTTCGGCCTTGAGCTCGAGAACCGCCAGGCGGCCGTTGCGGTCGAGAGTCAAGAGGTCCAACATGCCGCGGTCGCCGGTGGAAAGAGCCGGAACCTGCGTGTACATCAGGTCGCCGCGCAGGCCGGGGAGTAGCTCGACAATGCCGGCGCGGAGTTCCGCCTCCAGCCAGCGCTCCGGCTGGAGGCGAAAGAGGGGGTCGGTGCGGGCGCCGTCGGCGTGGCGGCCCAGGAAGAGCCGCCGGAAGAGTTCGCGGCAAAGCGGCCCGTTTTCCTCGGTGAGCGGAGTTTCGTTGGCCCCGGCGCCGAAGGTGAGCTCGTCCTGAGGGGCAAAGGAGTGGACGGCGAAGCCGTGGCGCACGCGAGCAAACTCCAGACCGTGCAGCATGAGCCCTACCTCGGTGGCCGAAGTGGGGCGGATTTCGATTCTTTGCCGTGTGCCCGGAGGGGCCATGGAGAGCAGGCGGTCGATGCCTTCCCGGGTCCGCTCGAGGGCGGCCTGGGGCGAAAAGGCGTGGACCAGGCGTGCGTCCAGGTTGCCGATGTCGCGAAAGTCCACCGGTGTCAGCTCTTCGCTCTTTTCGTCGAGCGTGAAGAGCTGGAAATCGGCGGCGGCGTGGTTGAGCCAGGCCATGCGCTCGGCCGTGGTGCGCCAAGCGCCGGCGGGAACCACGACCTTGAGCCCGCCAAAATGACGCCGGACGTCGCCGTGTTGCCGGCAATGGTCGAGCCAGAGAATCCCCAGGGTGAGAATGCCGTCCACCATGGCGCCGGACTCGGCTTCGCCCACGCCGATGACGGCTTCGGCGGCGGTTCCCTTCAACAGGCGTCCGCGTACATAGGCGGGTCCGAAGCTGTGTTCCAGATCCATGGCGGAGCGTAATCCGTCCACCTTGGAACCGATGAAATGGCGGGTCAGGGCGCGTTCCAGCAGACGCTGATAGTTGCGGCGGGCCTGGTCGCGAGCCGTGGGCGTGCGGCGGTCGCTGGTGGGGACGAGCTCAAGAGCCTGGGGCCGGGCTGCGCCCATGCGGCGCGTCATGAGGCGCAGGCATTGCGCGCGCTGCTCCACCTCGACCACGGTGCGGATGAGGTTGCGCTCGTCGCTCCAGAGTTGCAGCAGGCAGCGGCCGTGGGACTCAGTGACGGCGTAGCGGGCCGAGCGCATATCGAAGAGCAGGCGGCCGTCTTCAAGCAGGGCGGCCGCCGGGTGGGCGGAAAGATACGCTTCGAGGGATTGGGTCAGTTGTTCTGCGGACGCGGCAACCTCGCCCGCGGTCATGCGTGCGGCCTACCAGCCCTGCCGTGTGCGGAGGGTGGTGATGTGCGCGGTGTGATGGTGGGAATGCCAGGCGTAGATCGCAAGCGCGTTGGCCAGGCTTTGGCTGCCCATTTTGGGGTGGGTAAAGCCGCGCTGGAAGTCGTCTTCTGTGAGCGTTTCCAGCAGGGCGACCCAGCGGCCGTGCAGTGCCTCGATCAATGCAAGAGAGCCCTCAATGGGCAGTTTGGCGTCGGCGAGTTGCGCAAAGGCAGCCTCGTCGTAGGGCTTGATGGTGGGCCAATCCTCAGTGAGGGCCAGCTTGAAGCGGATGTAAGAGTTGGCATGGCTGTCGGCTACGTGATGGACCACCTGGCGCACGGTCCAGCCGCCTTCGCGGTAAGGAGTGTCGAGTTGGGCAGCGTCAAGGCCGGCGACGGCGGCGCGCAGGCGTTGGGGCAGAAGGCGCAGCGTTTCAATGTTTTCCGCGCGCACCTCGGCCGTGTAGCTTGCCGGGGCGGTGAAGTGGCCAATGGGATAACGAAGTTCGTCCAAATTGCACATAAATGGAATCTTACCGTGAGGACACGGCTGAGCTTGGCCGCGGGGGGCGAAACCAGGCTGAGTGGCCCGGCCCGGGCGATGGAGCTGCCCGGGAACCGGGAATCGCCTCAGGCGTGGTGATGCGTGGAATGCGGGTGATGGTGGTGATGATGATGATGGTTTCCGGCAGCAAAGGCCGGGCTGGCAAAGATCAACAGCAGCAGCGAAGCGAGGAATATCTTCTTCATGGGGAAAACTCTACCAGAGCGTCGGCGGTGGCGGGAGAGGATAATGCGCCGCGAATCCAAACAGGAACGGGGCGGCGCGCGGCATTCCCAAGCCGGTCCAGCGTAAACTGGGAGCCATATGAGCAAACCGGACGTTTCCCCACATCCCGGCCACCAGCGCTACTTCTTTGAGAAATTCGGCATTACCGAGCGTCTGCTGGAACGCTGCCTGGGCGAGGCTCTCTCGGCTGGTGGCGATTATGCCGACCTCTACTTCGAATCGGTGACGGCGACGGCGCTGGGCGTGGACGAGCAGATTGTGAAGTCGGCCAGCCAGGGCACCAGCGCGGGCTGCGGCATTCGCGTGCTTTCCGGCGAGCGGACGGGCTACGCCTATACCGACAACCTGAGCCCGGAGCGGCTGCTACACGCGGCGCGGACGGCGGCGCTGATTGCCTCGGGGCCGGCCAAGCAGCCGGTGCAGGGATTTACGGAGACGAAGGGCGCGGACCTTTACCCGGTTCCGCTGGGGGGATTCGACCTGAACCTGGCGGCGCGGCTGGAGTTGATTCTGCGGGCAGACCGGGCGGCTCGGGCGTACGACCCGCGCATTGTGCAGGTCCGCGCCAGCTACTCCGAGGAGTTGCGGCGGATTCTGATTGCCGCCTCCGACGGGGCCTTCGCCAGCGACACCCAGCCGCTTTGCCGGCTGAATGTATTTGTCGTGGCCAAGGACGACGCCAACACCACCAAAGGCTCTGCGGGCGCCGGAGGACGGGCGGGACTGGAACAATTTGTGGAGAGCAAGAGCCCGGAGGGCCTGGCGCGGGAGGCGGCGCGCGGGGCGATTCTGCAACTGGGCGCGGTGGCTGCTCCGGCGGGCGAGATGGAAGTGGTGCTGGGGCCCGGCTGGCCGGGAATCCTGCTGCATGAGGCTGTGGGCCACGGGCTGGAAGCGGACTTCAACCGCAAGAAGACTTCGGCCTTTGCGGGGCTGATCGGGCAACGGGTGGCCAGTACAAAGGTGACCGTGGTGGACAACGGAACCATCGCCGGGCGGCGCGGCTCACTGAATGTGGACGACGAAGGCACGGCCACGCAGGAGACGGTCCTGATTGAGAACGGCGTGCTGCGCGGCTATCTGACCGACAAGCTTTCGGCGCGGCTGATGGGCGCGGCTAACACCGGTTCGGGCCGGCGCGAGAGCTATCAGTCGATTCCCATGCCGCGCATGACGAATACGTACATGCTGGCCGGCGACGACTCACCCGAGGACATTCTGCGTTCGGTCAAGCATGGCCTGTACGCGGTCAACTTCGGCGGCGGACAGGTGGACATCACCAACGGCAAGTTTGTCTTCTCAGCCTCCGAGGCTTACCTGATCGAGGACGGCAAAATCACCGTGCCGGTGCGCGACGCCACGTTGATCGGCAACGGCCCTGAGGCGCTGAAGTATGTCTCGATGGTGGGCAACGACTTGAAGCTGGACCAGGGCATTGGCACCTGCGGCAAGGATGGGCAGAGCGTGCCGGTGGGCGTGGGCATGCCGACCATCAAGCTGGACAAGATGACGGTGGGGGGAACGGGCAGGTAGCTCTGGAGTGAATGATGGCTCGAATGATTCAGATGGAAGTCAGGAAATGGTCTGGCGTTGGCCAAGATCGCACTTTTGGATGGCAGCTCATCTCGGTGGAGGATGCGTTTCGCTTGGGGGACGAAACATTTAGGTGTCCCGAGTGTTTTGGAAGAGTGAAACTCATGTCTGCCTCAGAGAATCCCCCGATGGCAGCCCACGGGGAGCATTTTCAAAGGAATGAGGGGTGCAGTCTGGGCGATTGCTTCGGCGGGGAAAAGCGCATCCATTCTTCGCCGCTCATCTGAACGGCACTGTTTGTAACTCAAGCAGCGTCTTCGAGCTTGACGGTAACTTTGCGCCCCAGCGCTGATGCGATATTCACCAACGCATCGATGGAAAAACGCGCAATCCGTCCGCGCAGCAGGTCGTTGATGCGCGGCTGTGTTACTCCGCAGCGCTTTGCTGCCTCCGCTTGAGTCCATCCGTTCTGTTTGATCACCGCTTCGATTTCGTCCATGAGCTGGGAACGCAGGCCCAGGTTTGCAGCCTCTTCCGGTGTGTCTGCAATCGCATCCCAGACGTTGGCAAATCTCTGCTTCTCCAAATCGGTCACCGCTCACCTCGCATGAGTTGTTTGAACCGCAGCTTGGCGGTTTCCTTATCCTGCTTTGAAGTCTGCATCGTCTTCTTTTGAAAAGCATGCAAAACGTAGATGGCATCGGCCAGGCGCGCTGTATAAATCACTCGATAGATTCCCGACTCATCCCGAACCCGAATCTCCTCGACGCCCTTTCCAATCTCCGGCATCGGTTTGAAGCTGTACGGCGGAAACCCCTGTTGCACCTTCGCAAGCTGGCGACCAACGTTCTGACGCGCGTCCTTGGGAAAACCGCTGATCACTTTCAGCGAATCCCCAAGGAACTCAACTTCTTTCATGGTCGCATTATATCCAACTGGATATAAACTGCAAGCTCATGCCGCAAATTCCCTCCTCGGTGCCGAATCACACGCCATTTTGTTACTGTTGACCCATGTCTGAAACTTCCGTTCAACCCGATTTGACTGCTTTGGACCTTGAATCCCTGACCGCCGATGTGGTGGCGCTGGCCGTGAAAGCCGGCGCCAGCGAAGCCGAGGCGGTGGCGCGGGAGGGCGACGAATTCAGCGTCAACGTGCGCATGGGCGAGGTGGAGACGCTGAAGGAGTCCGGCTCGCGCGGGCTGGGGCTGCGGGTGTTTCTGGGACGGCGGTCGGCTTCGGCCTCGACCAGCGACCTGACGCCAGAGGGTATTCGGCTGGTGGTGGAAGGCGCGATGGCGCTGGCCAAGGTCACGGAAGAGGATCCCTTCGCCGGATTGCCGGAAACAGCCGATTTTGGCTCGCTCAAGGACGACTTGCACCTCTATTTCGAGGATGTTTACTCGCTGCCGGGCGCAGAGCGCATCGAGTGGGCACGGCGGGCTGAGGCGGCTGCTCTGGAGGCGGACCCGCGCATTACCAACTCCGACGGCGGCAGCTTTGACGCTTCCACCGGGCGCATGGCTCTGGCCAATTCGCGGGGATTTGTGGGCGGCTACCGGTCCAGTTACGCGGGCGTTGCGGCGGCGCCGCTGGCTGTCGACGTGAACGGCACCATGCAGCGCGATGGCTGGTGGAGCGGAGCGCGGCGGATGAAGGATCTGGATTCGCCGGAGTCTGTAGGTAAAGAGGCGGCGCGGCGAACGCTGCGGCGGTTGGGAGCGCGGCGCGTGGCCACGCAGAGGGTTCCCATCGTCTTTTCGGCGGAGGTGGCGCGGTCGCTGGTCGGCTCGGTTTTCGAGGCCGCTTCGGGCGATTCCATCTGGCGCGGAGCGTCCTTTTTGGCCGGCAAGCTGGGCGGGCAAATCGGCGCGAAAAGCCTGACGATTGTGGACGACAACACCATGCTGCTGCCGAATGGCGCGGGCGGCTTCGGGACCTCGCCCTTCGACGGCGAGGGGCTGCCTTCGCAGCGCACGGTGGTGGTGGAAAACGGCATTCTGTGCACCTACCTGCTGAACTCTTACACGGCGCGCAAGCTGGGAATGAAGTCCACGCACAACGCCTCACGAGGGCTGGCCGGCGCGCCGGGAATCGGCTGCGGCAATCTCTATCTTCAGCCGGGAACCGAGACGCCGGAGGAGATCATCGCCGCGATTCCAGCGGGGCTTTATGTGACCGGTCTGATGGGCTTTGGCGTCAATGTGGTCACCGGCGACTACTCGCGGGGCGCGACTGGCCTCTGGATCGAGAATGGGCAATTGACGCATGCGGTGGAGGAAGTGACCATCGCCGGGAACCTGGGCGAGATGCTGCGCAATGTGACCGCGATCGGCAACGACCTGGAGTTTCGTGGCTCGGTGGCCTCGCCCACGCTGCGCATCGACGGGATGACGATTGCCGGGGCTTGAGGGTCTTTTCGATAGCTTGAAAGGTGCAAACTATGAACAGGTTCTGCAAAGCCGTCTTGATGGCAGGATGCGTTGCAATGGGGTTGATTTCTGCGGGAGCCCGTGCGCAAACCAGCCAGGATTCGGTTCTGCTCATCACAGATGCACTTAAGGTGGTCGGCGAAATTACGGTGGGTGACACAAGAGCTACTTTGGAGCGTGAATTCGAACTCGAGGGCGGATTGCAATCCGCAGGGCGATCGAGATACGTGTTCAAAAAGTGCCACCTGATTAAGATTGAGGTGGAGTTCTCTCACAAGGGTGATTCATCCTGGACGGATTTTTCTCCAACAGACAGTATTGTCCATGTTTCAAAGCCTTACCTGGAATACCCCATTACTGATTGATGGCTTCGGGGCCAGAGGATGAATTTGCCAACCGATCTGCAATCCATTCCCTTCGACCCGGCCAACGCCAGGGGGGCTCTCGATCAATTGCCCACCAGTCCGGCGGTCTTCGCCCTCTATGGAGCCGAAGCGCACGCCGAGCCTTATATCGGCCGGACCCCCAATTTGCGGGGGCGGCTGGAGCGGCTCCTGCAACCCTCGGCCAAACATCCGCGGCGGCTGCAACTGGCCGGGCGGGTGCGGCGCATCGCCTGGCGGCTCACCGGCTCCGATTTCGAGTCGCTTCTGGTCCAGTTTGAATTGCTCCGCGAGGTCCACGGCACGAAGTGCCTGGAACGGATGCACCTGCGGCATCCGGCGTTTGTGCGCTACCTAGGCAGCAACCGCTTTCCGCGCATTACAGTGACCTACCGCCCCAGCCAGCGCGAAGCCGAGTGGGCCTACGGGCCGTTTGCCTCGCGCGCGGCGGCGGAGCGCTTTGCCGACGAGGCGCTCAAGCTGTTTCTGCTGCGACGTTGCACGGACGAGCTGGACCCCCATCCCGATCATCCCGGCTGTGTTTACTCCGAAATGAAGATGTGCCTGGCTCCCTGCTACCAGGGCTGCACGGACGAGCGCTATGCCGAGGAAGCTGCGGCGGTGGAGCAATTTCTCTCCACGCGCGGAGAGAGCCGGCTGGTGGTTTTGCGCGGCGAGCGGGAGGAGGCTTCCGCACGACTCCAGTTCGAGGAGGCCGCGGCGATTCACTCTCAAGTCCAGCGCGTGGAGGGTATACGGGCGCTGGCTCCCGAGCTGGTTCGGCCGCTGAACCGTCTGCGGGCCGTGATTCTGCAGGCTTCGGCCAATGCGGACGAGGTTGCGGTTTTTCTTTATGAGAATGGCCGATTGCGCGGGCCGGCGGGGTTTTCCACGGTGGGCATGAGAATCCAGAACGAGCAGTCGGGGTCCACGTCGCTGTTTGCGCAGCCCATGGCTTTGGAGCCGATCCCGGAAGCGCCGGCCCCGCAAACCCCAGCCTCAGACGCGCCGCTTCCGGAACTTCGCACCCCGGAGACTCCGGGCGTCGAGCCCGTTCCCGAAGCGCCTGTCCGTGCCGCGCGCGGAGTGCTGGAATCGCGCATGGAAGAAGCCTTGGCGGCCCTGGCCGAGTCTGCCGGTCCACCCTCCGCAACCGTTCGCCAAGGGCATCTGGCGCTGCTCAAGCGGTGGTACTACCGGCCGGAAGTGCGGCGCGTGGGCGAAGTTTTCTTTCCCGACGACGAAGGCCGCTGGCCCATAAAGCCCATGCTGCGCGGAGTGGGGCGGGTGTTCGCGGGCAAGATCAAGGCGCAAGTCTCCAGTTCCTGACACCTGTTCCGCCGCTGACTCCAACAAGCCGCTGCCTGATACACTGACCGGGCAAGGAGAAACCGGGAAAACGCTATGGTTGAACTGCTTCCGTCCATTTTGTCAGCGGATTTCGCCCACCTGGCGGACCAGGTGGCTGCGGCCGAAAAGGGTGGCGGCACGGTCATCCACGTGGATGTGATGGATGGCCATTTTGTGCCCAACATTACCCTTGGACCGCCGGTGGTGAAGAGCCTGCGCAAGGCCACGCGCCTGCCGCTCGACTGTCACCTGATGATCGAGAACCCGGACGAGTACATTCCCGCTTTTGCCGATGCCGGGGCGGATTGGGTCAGCGTCCACTACGAGGCCTGCCGGCACCTGCACCGCTCGCTGGAGCTGATTGCCCAGCACGGGATGAAGCCGGCGGTGGTGATCAACCCCGCCACGCGCGTGGATTTCCTCACTGAAATTTTGCCCATGGTCCACCATGTGCTGGTGATGAGCGTCAATCCGGGCTTTGGCGGCCAGAAATTCATTGAATTCTCCCTCGACAAGATTCGGCGTCTGGCTCAGTTGCGCCAGGAGCTGGGGCTGGCATTTAGAATCGAGGTGGACGGCGGCGTGGCTCACGATACGGTGGAGCGCATCGTCCAAGCAGGAGCGGACCTGTTGGTGGCCGGAAACGCTGTTTTTGGCGCCGGCGAGCCGGAGCGGGATGCGCGGTTGTTGCTGGAAGCAGCTCGCGATGCGGCAGGCGAGTAGGACACATAGGACTCTTTAGAATCAGTTTGGAAAAAGCGTACGGCCTGTCGACGGGCTGGCGCAGCTATGAGGTGGTATGAACCGGTTGTCCAAGAAGATTGCCGCGGCGGCTCTGGCGGTTCTGTTGTTGGGTGGAGTTGCGGCCCAGGCCAAGGACAAGAAGCCCAAGCACAAGAAGAATCAGGACTTGAGCGCCAACCCGCTGGCCAATGTGGCCTCGAAGCAGCCCGACAAGGAGCTCTTCGACAAGGCCATGATCGCCATGAAGAAGGGCCGCTACGATGTCTCCCGGCTCGATCTGCAGACCATGCTGAATACCTATCCGGAGTCGGAATACCGGATGAGGGCCAAGCTGGCGGTGGGCGACAGTTGGTTCAAGGAGGGCGGCACGGCGGCGCTGACACAGGCCGAGGCCGAATACAAGGATTTCATCACCTTCTTCCCCAACGCTCCCGAAGCCGCCGAAGCCCAGATGAAGGTAGCCGACATCTACTACCAGCAGATGGAGAAGCCGGACCGCGACTTCAACAATGCGCAGCGCGCCGAGGTTGAGTACCGGAACATGATCAACACGTTCCCCGACTCCGCCCTGGTGCCCCGCGCCAAGCAGAAACTGCGCGACGTGCAGGAAGTGATGGCCGAGCGCGAGACGCAGATTGGTCTTTACTATGGCAGCCGCGAGAACTTTACGGCGTCCATTGCGCGCCTGGAGACGGTGGTGGATACATATCCGCTCTACTCCAAGAGCGATCAGGCCCTTCTAGGTATCGGCGACGCATATGCCGGGGAAGCGCACGCGGTTCAGATTGCGGCCCATCTTCCCGGCGCAGTGCGGGAGCGGCTCCACTCGATCTATCAGGATCGCGCTGCCGCAGCCTATACCAAGGTGATTACCCGCTATCCGATGGCTCCCCACGTGGAAGACGCGCGTGACCGCCTGGTGGCCATGAACCGGCCGGTTCCCGAGCCCACAGAGGCAGCTCTTGCCGAAAACGACGCCGAAGAGCGCAGCCGCCAGCCCTTGCACTTTACCGACAAGACTCTGGGACTGATCAAGCACGGACCGACAGTGGTGGAAGCTGTCCACGTCGGCGAGCCGAGCCTGGCGGACCCCAAGAGAAAGATCGCGCCGGATGTGACCCGGGAAAACATCGCGATGTTCAACGAAGCGCTCAATGCCGGCAAGCCGGTGCCTGCTCCCGGTACGGCTACGCCAGTAGGCCCCAACGAGCCGCCGCGCAGCGACCAGCCCTCGCAGGCGCCGTTGCAGCTTGAGCGGCCGGGCGAAGGTACGGGGGTGGGCGTACAGGTGGTGAGCGCTCCTTCCTCGCCGGCTGCGGCCGATCCCAATGCCGTCATCAAGGCGGTGGGTCCGGTGAATACGGCTCTTCCGGCAGCGGAAAAGCCTGCGGAGGCTCCCTTGCAGATCAACGACGTGAAGGCGGGCTCGACCCCGGCCGCAACGGTTGCCGATGGCAAGAAGAAGAAGCCCAAGGCCGACCTGAGCGACGAGTCCTCCAGTAAAAAGAAGAAAAAGAAGGGCTTGAGCAAGATCAACCCGTTCTAAACAGACAGCAAATTGAAGGAATCAAGAAGGCCGCATCCCAACCGGGTGCGGCCTTTTTGAATGGTTCGTGCCCCGGTTGGCCCCGCACAACGTGACTTTTGCGTAGCCTCATGTATGCTAGCGGGGCAAAGGAGGCATCGGTCATGCCGAAATTCGTCATTGAGCGGGAAATTCCAGGGGCCGGCGAGCTCACGCCCGAGCAACTGAAGGCAATTTCTCAAACGTCGTGCGGTGTCCTGCGGGAGTTGGGACCTCAGATCCAGTGGGTACAGAGCTATGTGACCGACAACAAGATCTATTGCGTCTACATCTCCCCGGACGAAGAGACGATTCGCAAGCACGCGCAGATGGGCAAATTTCCGGCGAACCGCATCTCGCAAATCCGGACGATCATCGATCCGACGACCGCCGAATAAAGTGAATTTCAGGCGGCTGCCGACCTGGAAATCGGCCCTGCCGCCGCGCCTTGCCGGCAACCGCCTCTGCCGCACATCTGGTAAAGTGGGGAGTGGTCCCCTCGCTTGAAAGCCTCTCTGAGAGGGGCTTTTGGCCAGACCCCCGGGGGCTATCCGGACAAAACCCCCATGCCGCACGATCTGCCGAAAGCCTACGACCCCACCGCCATTGAAGATCACTGGGCCGAATACTGGGTGCGCGAGAACCTTTTCGCCCAGTCCGCCCCCGATTCCGCGTCCGCCACGCCCTCCGGTGAGTCGTTCACCATCCTGCTGCCGCCGCCCAACGTGACGGGCCGGCTGCACATGGGCCACATGCTCAACCAGGCGGAGATGGACATCCTGACTCGCTGGCGGCGCATGAGCGGACGGCGCGCCCTGTGGCTGCCCGGCACCGACCACGCCGGCATCGCCACGCAGATGATGGTGGAGCGCCAGCTCACCGCCGAAGGCAGTTCGCGCCAGCAGCTTGGCCGCGAAGCCTTTGTGGAGCGCGTGTGGGCGTGGAAGCGTCACTACGGCGGAGCAATCCTGGACCAGATGAAGCGCCTGGGCGCCTCGGTCGATTGGCAGCGCGAGTACTTCACCATGGACGAGAACCTCTCCGTGGCGGTGCGCGAGGCCTTTGTCCGCCTGCATGAGCAGGGGCTCATTTATCGCGGCGCGTACATCGTGAACTGGTGCCCGCGTTGCCAGACTGCGATCAGCGATCTGGAAGTGGTGCACGAGGAGCAGAAGGGGCATCTCTGGGAGATTCGGTACCCTGTCCTCGACGCCGAAGGCAAGGACACGGGCGAGTTCCTCACAGTCGCTACTACGCGCCCCGAGACCATGCTGGGCGACGTGGCTGTGGCCATTCATCCCGAAGACGAGCGCTACCTGCACCTGCACGGCAAAAAGCTTCGCCTGCCGCTGGTGGGACGCGAGATTCCCGTCATTCTGGACGAGTGGGTCAGCCGCGACTTCGGCACCGGCGCGGTCAAGGTGACCCCGGCGCACGATCCCAACGATTTCGCCATGGGCCAGCGCTACAATCTACCTTCCATCAACGTGATGGACGACCAGGGCAAGATCAATGTCAAGGGCAGCGCTTACCTCGGGCTTGATCGCTACGTAGCCCGCAAGCGCATCGTGGCCGACCTGGAAGCGCAGGGCCTGCTGGCCGGCATCAAGGACCACACCAACAACGTGGGCCATTGCGACCGCTGCAAGACGGTCGTGGAGCCGCGCCTCTCGACACAGTGGTTCGTTAAAATTCAGCCGCTGGCCGACAAAGCCATCGCCGCGGTCAAGCCGGACGAAAACGGCAAGAAAGCGATCAACTTTACCCCCGAGCAATACGAGAAGACCTATATCAACTGGATGGAAAACATCCACGACTGGTGCATCTCGCGCCAGCTCTGGTGGGGACATCGCATTCCTGCGTGGCACTGCGCCGATTGCCACAAAATCACCGTGGCGCGCCAGGACCCGACCGCGTGCGCGCATTGCGGATCGGCCAAGATCACACAGGAAACCGACGTGCTGGACACATGGTTCTCCTCGGGACTGCTGCCGGTTTCGGTCTTCGGGTGGCCCAATATCACGGCGGAAAATCGCGCTGATTTCGACGCCTTTTATCCGACCAGTCTGCTGGTCACCGGCTTCGACATTCTCTTCTTCTGGGTTGCCCGCATGATCATGCTGGGCTGCTGGTTCGCGGGCGATGTGCCCATGCCCGATGGATCGAAGCGCGAGCTGAAGGATTCGGTTCCGTTCCGCGAAGTTTACATCCACGCCCTGGTGCGCGACGCCAACCGCGAGAAGATGTCCAAGACCAAGGGCAACGTCGTCGATCCCATCGAGATCGTCAAGCAGTACGGGACGGATGCGGTGCGCTTCACGCTGGCCAGCATGGCCTCGCCGGGCACCGACATCGCCTTCAACGTGGCCCGCACGGAGGGCTACCGCGCCTTCGCCAACAAGATTTGGAACGCCGCCCGCTTCCTGTTCATGAACGTGGACAAGGCAGCGGAGTTTGGCATTACGGTTGATCCGGCCGCTTTGGGCGGTATGCCCGCGGTGGACGAGAATGCGCCGCTCGAAGCTCGCTGGATTGTGGCCGAGCTGCACGCGACCGCGGCCAAGGTCAACCAGTCGCTCGAAAACTACCGCTACGACGACGCGGCCAACACAATCTACCAGTTCTTCTGGGGCAGCTTCTGCGATTGGTATTTGGAAATCGTCAAGCTGCGGCTGGACTTTCCGATGGATGGGCCGGAGAGCGAGCCCGCAAGTGAGCAAGCCAGCAAGTCAGCAGGCAGAAAAGCTGCTCTCACCACGTTGGTCTCGGTCTTCGAGGCTTATCTGCGGCTGCTCTCGCCCTTCATGCCCTTCCTGACCGAAGAAATCTGGCACGCCCTCTACGACGGCAACCCGCCAGCGAAGTCGATTGCGCTGACGCAGTACCCGCGGGGAATCGCTACTCCCGATGAGGCTTTGGCGGAGATGACTCTGGTTCAGGACGTCATTGGTGAAGTCCGCGCTTTGCGCAAGGAGATTGGCGCAGAGGAAAAAGCGGTTACACCCATTGAAATCCGCATCAATGAGCAGTTGCGTCCCCTTGTGCAGAGAAATACCGCCATTGTTGAACGGCTGGCGCGTGTTGCCGAGATCCGGTATGTAGCCGATCTCACTGCCGGTCTTGCCAAGCATTCAGCGGCCAATTTCGATGTCGCGGTGATCTACGAGCGCACCATCGACGTTCCCGCCGAGCGCGCACGTTTGACCAAGGACATTGAGAAGTTTGAAAAGGGAATGGCCGCCGCTGCGCGCCAGTTGGGCAACGATGGCTTCCTGGCCAAAGCTCCGGCAAAGGTGGTCGAAGGCCTGAAGAAGCAGGAAGCAGAAACGCGCCTGCTGCTGGAAAAAGCCCAGGCCGCGTTGGCTGCGCTGCCGACAAACTGATTACTGATCCCTGACCACTGACCACTGTTTTCCGAAGGAAAACTCGTATGGATTGGAAGAGCAGCCGCATCGACACGTTGCTGGAGCAGGCCTTGTTGGAAGACAAGGCCGCCGGCGACACCACCACCAACCTCACCATCGACCCCGACCTGCGCGCCTCGGCCTCCATCATCGCCCGCCAGGAGATGGTGGTGGCCGGGCTGGGCGCGGTCCCGCGTTTTCTTGAGATTTTTGCGCGCCTGGACCGACGTCCGCAGGCGCAGACGCGCTTCGAGGTCATCAGCCATCCGGAGATCTTTGACGGCGTGCGCGTCCGCGACGGAAAAGTGCTGGCCGTGATCCGGCACAATGCGCGCGTGCTGCTCAGTTGCGAGCGGGTGATCCTGAACCTGATGCAGCACCTCAGCGGCATTGCTACTTTGACGCGGCAGTATGTGGACGCCATCCACGGAACCCACGCCCACGTGCTGGACACGCGCAAGACCGTTCCTGGCCTGAGGGTCCTGGAGAAGTACGCGGTGCTGTGCGGCGGGGGAACGAACCACCGGCTCGATCTGGCCTCGGCCATTCTCATCAAGAACAACCACATCTCCCTGGGCGGCGGGATGCGCACGGTTCTGACGCGCGCACTGGAGCAGCGCAAGAAGGGCCAGAGGGTGCAGGTCGAGGTACGCAGCCGGCAGGAGCTCGAAGACGCCCTCCAATACGGCGCCGAGGCCATTCTGCTGGACAACATGAAGCCCGCCGAGGTGAAGCGGTCAGTGACGCGGATCAAGGCCGCGACCGCGGGACAGACAGAGCGCTGGATTCCCACTGAAGCATCCGGCGGCATCGTGCTTGAGAACATCCGCGCCTACGCCGAAACCGGCGTGGACTTTATCAGCGTGGGCGCTCTGACCCACTCCGCCAAGGCGGCCGACATTTCCATGCGCATCGAAGCGGAACCGAGCTAGGCGTGTTTGACCTTGCCGAGTTGGACGCCGCGCTGGCCGGGAGTGTTTTTGCGGGGCGGCTGTATTTTTCTCCGGTGACGGAATCCACCAACACCGACGCCCTGGCCGCCGCGCGCAAGGGTGCGGAGCATGGGTCCGTCTGGTTTGCCGATGAGCAGCGCTCTGGCCGCGGCCGCGGCGATCACGCGTGGCACTCTGCTGCGGGCGAAGGGCTTTATGTAAGTGTGCTGCTCCGGCCGCAGATTCCCGCCGCGCGCCTGCCGCTGCTTCCATTGGCCGCGGGACTGGCCGCAGCCGAAGCCGTTCGCACTGCTGCCGGGCTTGCCGTCGATCTGCGCTGGCCGAACGATCTGCTGATTGGCCCACGCAAGGCGGGCGGCATTCTGGTGGAGGCCAAAAACCAGGGCAGTGGGGTAGCTTTTGCCGTGGTCGGCATCGGCATCAACGTGCATCAGAGGGCCTTTGACCCAAGCCTGACAGCGGCTGCAACGTCTCTCGATCTTGAAGCCGGCCGCCGCATCCGCCGTCAGGAATTACTCGTCTCCCTGCTAAAATCTCTGGAGCGCGAGACTCTCGGACTGCTGGAACCGGACTCTGTGACTGCGATTCCCGCGCGGGTGGAGCAGGCCTCCACGTGGATTCGCGGGCGTCGGGTCGAGGTGCACGGGCCGCAAGCCTGCACCGGCGTCACGGACGGGCTGGACGAGCACGGATTCCTGCGGGTGCGTACCGCGGAGGCTCTGGTTACGGTGCAAACCGGCGGCATTCGCGCCGCGGAGAAAAGTTGAGAGAGCCATGCTGCTAGCGATCGATGTAGGCAATACGAATACGGTGCTGGGACTTTACCGGCTGGACGGCAAATCGGCGTCGCCGGCGACTGGTTCTGGTCGCGATGCTGGGCAAA
>Ga0224530_1000820_pt1 | contig 18688 bp, 10 predicted proteins | sample CBST75metaG_FD_179873 | JGI IMG/M metagenome (GOLD analysis project Ga0224530, IMG submission 179873) | Peat soil microbial communities from Stordalen Mire, Sweden - C.B.S.T75 | ecosystem: Environmental > Terrestrial > Soil > Wetlands > Peat | place: Sweden: Norrbotten County, Stordalen Mire...
CAGCCGGCTGCACGGCAACTTGTGTGCCCGTGTGGCCAAGAGCGGTGGCAATCTCATTCCAGCGAAAGATGGTGGAGTTAGCCGGCACCATAAGCGGCTTGCGGGCCGGCTCGGGCAGGGCGCAGTAAGTTAGCCAAATGCCTATTCCAGCCAAGAGAACCGCTTCACTGACAAGCTGAATCGGGGCAGTCAACGAACTATAAACCGAAATCATGAGCGAAACGACAAAGTCATTGGCTGAAAGCAAGCCAAAGCCCAGAGCGATCCCGAAGGCCAAGTCGCGAGCCGAAAGGCGCAATGCATTCATGCTCAGGCAGAGGAAGCCGAGCAAGCAGAGCTCAACGATACTCACTGAACGCATCAGGCCGTAGGCAACGCTGGGGATGATGAGGATACCGCGATGCGAATAGCTGATCGTGGAAAAGCTTACGATGATCGATGCAAAAACCGCCCAGCGGAAGATCACGATGCCAAACTTCATCAACGCAGGGAAAGCCGAGAGCGCGGAGCGGAAGACCTCCATGCAGATAAAGAAGAGAAATACCGCGCTGGCAACGTAGACTCCCCAAAATAGATAAAAGTAGATCGGGAAGCAGTAGTCGTTGATCCAATGCTGTGATTGGCCATAGAAGAGAACGACCAGCGCTGGCATCGATGCCACGCGCAACGCCAGATATCCCCCCATCGCCGGAAAGCGGTGGTGTAGTTTCTTTGTCCAGAAAAGAAAGCCAAGCGTGACCCAAAGAGCAAATTCGGCCATGCTCATGAGCGACATTGCGGTCATTGAAGGCATAAGGAACTCCTAGCCATTCTGAGAACTCTCTCAGAATAGCGCGAAATGCCTAGCCACTCAACAAAAAAAGAGGCTTGATTAGTTCAATTTAATGCCGTTGCCGACTTTTAGTTGCCCGAAGCGGGAGCAGGGCATCCCATGTGCGGTCCGCATCCAGGATATGGCATACTCGCGGTGGCCGACTGGTGGCTGGGAACAACAGGCGTGGTCTTGGGTGTAACGGCTGCGGCAGCGGCGCCAGCGACGACAACGGACAGAACGAAGATGCGGATGACGAGTTTCATGATGGTAGCCCCTAGGGTGAATTTGAATTGACAGGAAACGCGTCTCCTGTACACTGAAATCGTAGGCAATCAATCTAATTAAGTCCAGTAAATTCATAACGATAAACAGATAGTTACGAGGTGTGGTTACTAACGTACTCTCATCGGTCGGCAATTTTCCCGCTCCGCCCGCTTTCTCCAACCCCTTCTTTCCCCTCGTTCCGGTCCTCCCCGCATGATAAAATCAGTACAGGAAAACTCCCTTGAAAGCCTCTGTCTTTCAATCGGTTACAGCAAAACCAGGGATGGTGTATCCCGGAACCATGCACTCAAGTCGACGCGGCCAACAGGGAGCGACGACCTTCAACGAAGCAAATCAGGATAGAGGATCCCTGGTTTTGCTCTAGACCCCCGAATCCCCGCCCGGAAGCTCCCCCGGACGCCGCGCTCCCAGTGGAGCTAAAAGCGAAAGCATTACGAATGGAACCCTATGGCGACTGAACCTATGAGCACCACCCCGCTTCCCGAAGATAACGGCACCTATACCGGCGAGAACATCAAGATCCTTGAAGGTCTGGAGGCTGTGCGTCTGCGTCCGGCCATGTACATCGGCTCGACCGGCGATATGGGCCTGCACCACCTGGTCTACGAAGTAGTAGACAACTCCGTCGACGAAGCGCTTGCCGGCTATTGCAAAAAGATTGACGTCATCATCCACGTGGATAACTCGATCACCGTGATCGATGACGGCCGCGGCATTCCAGTGGATATGATGCCGCTCTCGAACGGCAAGATGATGCCGGCCGTGCAAGTGGTGCTGACCATGCTCCATGCCGGCGGCAAATTCGATGCCTCCACGTACAAGGTCTCCGGCGGCCTGCACGGCGTTGGTGTGAGTTGCGTGAACGCGCTCTCGCAGGAATTCAACGTCGAGATCTGGCGCGACGGCTATACCTGGGAGATGGACTTCAGTTGCGGCGAACCGGTAAGCGAACTGCGGCGGGCGGGCACCAGCAAGAAGCGCGGCACAAAGATTCATTTCCTGCCCGACAAGAGCATCTTCACCGTCTCCGAGTTCAACTACGACACGCTGGCTCAGCGGCTGCGCGAGATGGCCTTCCTCAACAAAGGCCTCGAAGTCACGCTCACCGACGAGCGCACCGCCGACCCCAAGACTGGCGACGCACGTCACGCCGAGTTCAAATATGCGGGCGGTATTGCCGAGTTCGTCAAGCATCTGAACCGCGGCAAGACCGTGCTGCACGACAAGCCAATCGTGATGGAAGCCTCGCGCGATAACGTCGAGATTGAAATCGCTCTCCAGTACAACGACAGCTACTCCGAAACGGTCTTCAGCTTTGCCAACAACATCAACACGGTGGATGGCGGCTCGCACCTTTCCGGCTTCCGCACTTCGCTCACTCGCACCATCAACGCCGTCGGCCAGTCGCTCGGCCTCTTCAAGGACGTGAAGGAGAACCTAAGCGGCGACGACGTGCGCGAGGGCCTGGTGGCCGTGGTCAGCGTCAAGCTGTCGCAGCCGCAATTCGAGGGACAAACCAAGGGCAAGCTCAACTCTGACATCGCCGGCACGGTTCAGGCTTTTGTCAACGAGCGGCTGGGTGCGTTTCTGGAACAGAATCCGCCCATCGCCAAGCGCATCATCAACAAGGCCATCGAGGCTTCGCGCGCCCGCGAGGCCGCCCGCAGAGCTCGCGACCTGACTCGCCGCAAGGGCGCCCTGGACGGCGGCGGATTGCCCGGCAAGCTTGCGGACTGCTCAGAGCGCAACCCCGAACGCTGCGAAGTGTATCTGGTCGAGGGCGAGAGCGCCGGCGGCACCGCCAAGCAGGGCCGTGATCGCCGTTTCCAGGCCATTCTCCCCTTGAGAGGAAAAATTCTTAACGTCGAAAAGGCGCGCTACGACAAGATGCTGGGCCACGAGGAAATCCGCGCCATGATTACCGCCTTCGGCTGCGGCATCGGCAAGGACGACTTCGACGCCTCCAAGCTCCGCTACGGCAAAATCATCCTGATGACCGATGCCGACGTGGACGGTTCGCACATTCGCACTCTGCTGCTGACCTTCTTCTTCCGCCACATGACCGAGCTGATCAAGCGCGATAACATCTACATCGCGCAGCCGCCACTCTTCAAAATCAAGAAGGGCCGCTTCGAGCAGTACATCAAGGACGAGAAAGAATTTGTCCGGGTGATGGTCAACCGCGCGTCGGAAGGCATGATCGTGCGCCACGGCGAAGAGGCCTGCCGCATCGAGGGCCCCGTTCTGATTCGCTTCATGTCCACGCTGAACGAATACCTGGGCTTCGTCGAAAGGGTGGACAAACACCTTCGCAATGAAAAGCTGACGGAGCTGCTGGCCCGCGCCGAGCTGGTCCACCGCGCCGATTTCGCCTCAACAACCGAGGGCGAGATTCCCTCCAAATTGGTACAGGTCCATGCCGAATTGGCCGAGTTGGCCGATGAGTTCGGCTTTAAATCGCTGGGCGAACCGGTGGAGGACGAGGAGCATCACACCTGGTCCATCAGCTTTGTGGATGCGCAAGGCGCCGAACGGCATATCGATTGGGTTCTGGCTGGCAGCCCCGAGTTCCGCCAGATGATGGCCAAATATATGCTCATCAAGGAGTACCTTGAGCCGCCATTCCTCATCGAGTACGCCGCCAAGGCTGCCGTTGCCGAGACCGCCCCTGCATCTGCGGGTGACGACGAAGCAGAGGAGGGCGCGGAAGCCGAAAGCGTGGAAGCCCCGACGGAAGCAAAACAAGCCCGCCGCACCGTTCGAGCCTCGCGCGAACCGGTGGAGAAGCAGACTGCCCGCGACCTGTTTGCCTACATCGTCGAACAAGGCAAGAAGGACTACCAGGTGCAGCGCTACAAGGGCCTGGGCGAAATGACTTCCACACAGCTATGGGAAACCACGATGGACCCCGAGCGGCGCTCGCTGCTCTTGGTCAAGCTGGAAGACTTCGTGGAAACAGAGGAGATCTTCGCCACGTTGATGGGTGAAGACGTCGAAAAGCGCCGCAAATTTATCGAGGATAACGCGCTGGACGTGAAGAACCTGGACATTTAAGGATCGTGCCCTTTACCCGGTTTGAGCAAAGGGCACGAACTTTACTGGTTGCGGAGAAGCCTTAATGAGATTCAGTCTTGTTCGCGGAATGGGAATGATCGCCCTTCTGGCAATGCTCGTTGTCGCGCACAAAACCATTCACGCACAGTTCAGTGGAGGCGCGCCGTCGCCCGACAGCGCCTTTTCAATTCCCGCGGCATCTTTGCTTCAGCCTGAGGAGTTGAACCGTCTGCTGCATACCCAGGGCGCAAACAAGCCACTAGTACTACAAGTGGGTTCACATATGCTCTTTGCCCAGGCTCATATCGCGGGATCTGAGTATGTCGGGCCCGGCTCTCAGACCGAGGGCCTCAGGCAACTGCACAACAGGGTTGCGCCGCTTCCTCGCAAGACCTTCATCGTGCTCTATTGCGGCTGTTGCCCATGGAGCCGCTGTCCCAACGTCGGACCCGCGTTCAAGCTGCTGCGCGACCTGGGATTCACTCACGTCATGACCCTCGATCTCGCCGACAACCTCGGAACGGATTGGGTAGACAAGGGGTATCCGGTTGAGCGCGGTCGTTAAAGACGATCCGCGCGGCTTGCAGCCAGCCCGGCGATTCGCAGCCATCGGAACGAGGGCCGCGAATCGCCGGTTTCTACTGGCTGGTTTGCTGCTGGGAGCCTGCTTTGCCGCCATCGGGGCGCAAACCGCCTCTGGTACGGAGTCTCTTCTGAATAAGAAAGCGCCGGAGATCACGCGCACGGACTTGAATGGCCGGCCCCTTGATCTCGCCAGTTTCAGGGGGAAGGTGGTTCTGCTCGACTTCTGGGCCACATGGTGCGCTTCCTGCCTGGTTGAGATGCCACGGTTCGTCCAGTGGCAGCGGCAATACGGCCCGCAAGGATTTGAGGTCATCGGAATCTCGATGGACGACGACCCAGCGCTGGCACGTAAGCTTTCAGCAAAACTCCGGTTGAATTACCCCGTGGCGATGGGCGATGACAAGCTCGGGGAACTTTATGGCGGAGTTCTCGGACTGCCCTTGACTTACCTCATCGACCGCAATGGAGTGGTCAGAGCGCAGTTTCAAGGCGATGCCAATCTGAAAACGATAGAAATGCAATTGAAGGCGCTGTTGGTTCAGCCTTAATCTGAGCGCCCAGCAACCGCCCCAAAAAAGACCATGCGCCTTCCACAGCCTTCCTGTATTCTTGCCATGAAGTGCTGCCATGACCTTCGATGACATCGACCTCCATCGGGCCTTCGACGAAGACGAGTTCTATCCCTTCTTCCAGCCTCTGGTAGAACTGCGGACTGGCCAACTGGCTGGCTTTGAACTGCTGGCGCGATGGAAACATCCGCGGCTGGGGCTCATTCTTCCGGACGATTTCATCCCCGCTGTCGAGAAGAGCGGCTCGATCAATGAGCTGACCCGCCAGATATTGGAAAAGGCCTTCGCCGCAAGCCCCATGTTACCCGGCTCCCTGATATTGACGGTCAACCTTTCTCCGCATCAATTGCTCGATGCCACGCTGCCCGCCAGGATCGCGGCGACTGCGGCACACAGTGGCTTTTCGCTCGACCGGTTGACCATCGAGATTACGGAGAGCGCACTGCTGGTCGATCTTCCACGCGCCCAATTCGTTGCCAATGAACTAAAGGCTTTGCATTGCAGGCTGGCGCTCGACGATTTCGGCACCGGATATTCGAGCCTGAAGCACTTGCAGGCATTGCCCTTCGACGTTCTGAAGATCGACAGAAGTTTTGTCAGTTCCATGACGCAGTCACGGGAGAGCAGAAAAATAGTCGCCGCCGTCGTCGGCCTGGGGCGCAGCCTTGGGCTCATCACTGTTGCTGAGGGAGTAGAAACCCAGGAACAGGCCAATATGCTCCTTTGGCTCGGATGCGACTTCGGCCAGGGTTTCCTTTATAGCACACCGGTTCCGGCCGAAGATCTTTCAGCGATCATCTCCCGCAAACCACAACCTTACTCGATCTGCCCGCCGATGCCTGCGGATGCGGGTCCGGTCTTGAGCCTGGAGGCGCTGCCGGGCCAGAGATTCGCACAACTGCAGGCTATCTACGATGGCGCTCCCGTGGGTTTGGCTCTGCTCGATCATAATCTGCGCTATGTGAGCCTCAACCGGCGTCTCGCTCAAATGAATGGCATCCCTCTCGCCGCGCATCTGGGCAGACCGATCACAGAGCTTATCCCCGATATGTACCCCCAGTTTGAGCCTTTTCTTCGCCGCGCTCTTGCGGGAGAATCGATTCCCAACTTTGAAGTTCAAAGGCCGAACTTCGAGGCGGGCAGCGGCTACCGCACCCTCATGATCTCGTATGAACCAGTCCGCGATGAAGCTGGTGAGGTGATGGGCGTATCCATCGCTGTCGTTGACATCTCGGATCGGAAACACGCTGAGCAGGCCCTTCGCGAAAGCGAGGAACACTACCGGCACATGGTGGAATTGAATCCACAGACGCCATGGATCATGAATGCGGATGGAAAAGCGGTTGAAGTAAGCCCGCGGTGGGAAAAGTTGACGGGTTTCACAAAAGAACAGGCGTTAAGCCTCGGATGGATGGATGCGCTCCATCCGGACGACCTTGAACCGGTGAAGCAAGCCATAAAAAAGGCGCTCGCCACGAGACAGGGCACGGATATTCAGTATCGAGTCCGGCATCAGGATGGCAAATATAGATGGATGCGCTCCCGTGGTTTTCCGCGCTTTGATCAAGCCGGAAAAATCATTTGCTGGTACGGTGGTCTCGAAGACATTCAGGAGCAAAAACAGATAGAGGACGCCTTGCAAATCAGCCAAGCTGCCTTGCAGGCGATTGCCGATGTGGCGGCGGCTGGAGTCGTCGTTGCCAATGCGCCGGAAGGTACCATCGTCTTGGCCAACCCGGAAGCGAAGAGAGTCTTCCGCAATGCAATCCGGCCTGGTCAGGTCATCGCCGGCTATGGCCAGTGGGACGCGGCCAATATCGATGGACAGCCGCTGAAGCCGGAGGAGTACCCTCTTGCCCGCGCCATTCTCCGTGGTGAGACCACGAACGCTCAAGAGGTTCTCTGCAGCCGGGAGGATGGAACGCAAGCCAGAGTTACTTTATCCGCCAAGCCCATCAATGGACAGGATGGCCGCAGGATTGGCGCTGTCATGATCGTCCATGACCATGACTCGGAAATGGGGAGAAAGGCCGCTCGGCCTCAATCTGCCTGAGATATGAAACACTCCTTGATGCGTGCCGGCGACAGGTCCATCGTTTCTATGACTTCTTGTCCCCCATCCGCGCCACGCTGAACTGTGCTCCGGCAAACATAATCAACCCCGAGACATATGCCCAGAATATGAGGCTTACTGAGACTTGGAAGGGACCGTAGAGATCTTCCAGATGCATGTGCGGCACCACTGCTTCAAAGATCCATTTCGCCACCAACCAGATGATTCCGGTGTAGATCGCGGTACGCATGACCGGGCCGGGCTTGACCTTGCGGTTGGGCAGCAACCAGTAAATCGAAAAGAAGAACAGGATCGAAGCCACGCCTGTCGTGACCGCCAGCAAAAGGAAGGAGATCGTATGGAAAACGAAGTTATCCGTGTTCTGAAGGAAAGCAACGGTCAGCACGTAGCGCAGGCCAGCGTTCAGCAGAACGCTGCCCATGCCCAGCACCATCATCAGAAACGCCAGCCCGAAGGCGACCACCTGATTGGCTAGATAGTTGCGGCTCTTGGTCACGCCCCAGGCCTTGTTGAGAGCCACCTCCAGGGGCAGAAAAATGCCTGTACAGGCCACCAGAATCATGACGAACGAAAAGACCTGCATACCATGCCGCGAGGCCAGCTCTGCCACTTTAGCCAGATAGTGGTTTAAAAAATACTGATTAGAAGGCGCGAAGTAAGCGACCATGTCGTAGATGACTTCCCTCATCATCTCCGAGTGGTGGAAGATCGTATCCTTCAGCGTGTAGAGCAGCACGATAAAGGGAATGAACGACAGGATGGCGTTGGCCGCGACGCTGAAGGCAAAAGTGTGCACCTCGCTATCCAGCAGGTAGTTCACCAGCGACGTGCCGTCCTTGCGCCAGCGGTACCACTTGGATCTTTTAGCCGGTTCTGGCACATCAACAGCTCTGACAGCCACGACCGCCGTGTCGTCCTTACTCCCGGAATTTAAGACATCCGCCACGTGTTACTCCTTCACACTTGCCAAGCGCCGCTGCGGCTTCTCTCACCCGCACTGCGCCACTCTCGAATCGATGTAGCTTCAAGAATAGCCGCTCAAGGCTGTGAGGCGCCGAGCTTTTCAATCGCCCACAACCCAGGGTGCTGTGGCTACAGAAATTCCGGTGCCCCATCCTTTTCGCGGCTCTTTGCGAAAAGGGTGGGAAACCAGGAACCCCAGTAGGCATTTATCGGTGGGCTTTCAGCTTTTCCAGCGCCCAGCGCGCCGCCGTACTCAGCCCCTCATCCGCGTCCCCGGTCCATTGTTCCAGCCAAGGCGCAAACCGGCCGGTGCCGCTGTTGCCCATGGCAATGGCCACATTGCGCCTGAGTCCCTCGAACCGCGCTCTGCGCACCGGCGAGCCGTTGAACTCCCCCTCAAACTCCGCTTCGTCCATCGCCGCCAGCCAGTCGAGCGCCGGGTTCACCAGCTCCGCGCGCGGTGCCAACTCCGGGTCCGCTGTCACCGCTGCTTTGCGATTCCATGGGCAAACGTCCTGGCAGATGTCGCAGCCGAAGACCTGCCGTCCCATGTCCTCCATCCGATCCGGCGCAATGGGACCCCGGTGCTCGATGGTCAGGTAAGCGATGCACCGCGCCGCATCCATCTGATAGGGGGCGATCAGAGCGCCGGTCGGGCAGGCTTCCAGGCAGCGCCGGCAGCTTCCGCAGCGGTCGGGAACCGGTGCCGTGGGCACTTCTTCCTCACGAAGATTCAGTGAAGTGAAGAGAACCGCCAGAAATCCGTATGAGCCCAGCTTTGGAAGAATCAGGCAGGTGTTCTTCCCCGTCCAGCCCAACCCTGCCGCCTCAGCCAGTGCCCGCTCGACCACCGGCCCGGTATCCACAAAGGCGCGCGCCTCGAAAGCGCCGAACTGCTCGTGCAGCCGCGCCTCCACGGCTTTCATGCGCTTCAGCAGAACCTTGTGATAGTCGCTTGGCCGCCGCGCTCCTTCTGCATCTTTACGGCTCGACCATGCGTAGCGCGCAATCCATCCCGCGCCCTCGGCAGCGGGCTCAGTTGAGCGAGGCTGCTGGCTGTTGTAGTTGGTCCAGCAGACCACCACCGAGCGCGCCCACGGAAACGGAATCGCGACGCGCGACCGCAGCAGCCGCCCCCGCTCGTCCGTCCGTTCCAGGTAGTGCATGGAGCCCGCGCGGCCCGCCCGCACCCACTCCTCGAAGCGCGCCGCGTCCCGTTCCTCGTTATCGTGGGGAAGCGCGATTAGCCCTGCCTCGGCGAAGCCAGCCTCAAGCGCCAGCCCGTGCACAAGCTCCCTGCTCAGGCAGCGCATCGGAGTCTCGCCTCCGTCTTCGTATTGCTCGCGCGACTCCTCCAACTGTGCCCCCATTGCCCCTCGGCCCAATTGGAACGACAGGGCATGAACAGAGTATCTCAGTCTTTGCTTAACCAACTATTCTGCTAGAATCCTCCTGCATCCAACTTGGGTCAATCGGGAGTAGCGTAAATTCCTGGGCTTTTGCGAACCTTGGGTGTGCGCAGTTCCGGTGAAGGAACGTTCGATGAGAAAGCAGCGTTTGCTGCCCGGTTCTTTGTCTGTATGCCTACTAGGATTCACCATCCTCTCACTCTCCGCCGCGGCGCAGTCTACCGCCCCCAACGAATGGACATGGATGGGCGGAAGCAGCGTGCTCGTAGCCTGCGGAAATTTATTTTGCTATCCGCCCGGAGTCTACGGCACGTTGGGTACTCCCGCAGCCGGAAACATCCCTAGTAGCCGCTATGGCGCTTCGAACTGGACCAGTGGTAGTGGAATACTCTGGTTCTTCGGAGGCGAAGGCAGAGCTGCTAACGGACCTATTGGCGATCTTAACGACCTTTGGGAGTTCAATCCATCCACAAATGAATGGGTATGGGTGAGTGGAAGTAGTACGACAACTTGTTATAAACAAGGTGGATGCGGCCAGCCCGGCATCTACGGCACGTTGGCTATTCCAGCAGCCGGAAACATCCCTGGAGGTCGCTGGGGGGCTTCAAACTGGACTGACAGCAGCGGTCATCTCTGGCTCTTCGCGGGCATTGGCTACAATGACAATGGAAATGTTGGATACCTCAATGATCTTTGGGAGTTTTATCCGTCAACGAATGAATGGGCATGGATGGGTGGAAGCAGCACCCTGAGTTGCGGGGCGAATAATGTTTGTGGCAATCCTGGGGTGTATGGAACTTTGGGAGATTCCGCTCCCGGTAACATCCCCGGAAGTCGCGTACAGGCTTCGACCTGGACAGATAGCAGCGGGAATTTCTGGATCTTTGGGGGTGAAGGCTACGATGCCAGCGGACAAATTGGCAGCCTCAACGACCTTTGGGAGTTCAGTCCCAACACGAACAGATGGACCTGGATGGGCGGAAGCAGTTCGATGAACTGTGGAACAGATGGTTGCGGCCAGTCCGGAGTGTACGGCTCGTTGGGAACACCTGCTGCCGGCAACATACCTGGGGGAACTAGTGGCGCTGCGTTTTGGGTCGATAAGAGTGGCAATTTTTGGCTTTTTGGAGAAGGCAACCAGATTTGGGAATTCAATCCATCCAATAACGAATGGGCGTGGATGGGAGGAAACGAAACGCCGGGTACTTATCCCGGAGTATACGGCAAAATGGGAACACCTGCTGCCGGAAACATCCCCGGAGTCCGTAGTGATGCTGCTAGTTGGACCGATAGCAGCGGGAATTTCTGGCTCCTTGGGGGGAAGGCTACGATGCCAGCGGACAATTTGGTAGCCTCAACGACCTTTGGGAGTTCAGTCCCAACACGAAACAATGGACCTGGATGGGCGGAAGCAGTTCGATGAATTGCGGAACAATCGGAAATGGGTTGCCCAATTGTGGTCAATACGGTGTATACGGCACGTTAGGTATGCCTGCGGTTGGGAACATCCCTGGAGGTCGCTATGGGGCTTCGAGTTGGACAGATAGTAGCGGCTATCTCTGGCTATATGGTGGCTCAGGCTTCGATGCAAACGTCAGCAGTGGAGACCTCAACGACATATGGAAATATCAGCCATACGCCGCCGCCGCTACGCCTACCTTTAGCGTAGCCTCCGGCACCTACACCTCCACGCAGACGGTCACAATTACCGACTCGACGCCAGGATCAACAATCTATTACACCACCGACGGAACCACACCGGCCACAAGTTCGACAGTGTACAGCGGTCCGATCATCGTCTCATCAACAGAAACGCTGAAAGCGATTGCGACCGCCAGCGGCTATGTAGCCAGTGCTGTGGCCACTGCGGCTTATACCATTCCCCCCGACTTCACCCTCGCCATCAATCCGCCATCCATCTCCGTCCAAGCCGGACAGAGTGGCACGGCAACCATCACGGTACAGGATAATGGCGGGTTCAATTCCAATGTTTCGTTCGCTTGCACGGGGCTCCCTACTGGAGCCGCGTGCAGCTTTACCACGCAGACTCAGCCCACGCCGGCAGGTGTCTCGTACTCCACGCTGACCGTGACCACTGCCGCGACCACTGCGTCCCTGCACCGCGACTTCGGGACGCTGTTTCCCGGCTCAGTGCTGGCGGTGGTGTTCTGTTGTTTTGGCTGGAAGCGGCGCCGGCGCTTGCCGATGCTGTTGCTGCTGGCGGCGATCAGCGTCGCCGGTCTGACCGTGCTCAACGGCTGTGGCCGGGCCTCTTCCACAGTGACTGCTCATCTGCCCACCATATCAACTGTTACCGTAACCGCAACGTCGGGTACGCTGTCGCACACGGCCACCTTCTCGCTCACGGTAAACTGACGCATCCCAACAACCGTACAAAACCATCAAGGCCTCTACCTGCGGGTAGAGGCCTTGACGTATGCCCTGTGTTTGCCTTGCCACACCGCTCTCGTGGCGAGCCATAGTTCACTGCGCGCTAGGACACGGAACCGGCGGCACTCCTCTTTGCGTATTGAATTTCAGCGTGTTCAATTGCGGACGATGGCAAGCGCAAATGGACACCAGGGACCGCGGCATGGAATCCGAAAATGCTTCTATCCCCTGTGATTTCAGCATATTCCTTCCCTTGCGGCTTTGGCAGCTCGCGTGCAGACACAAAGAGAGTGTGGGGCAAGCGCGGAAAACGTGCAACCCCGGCCACAAAACGGCTTTCCAAGGAGGTTTTCTTATGACCGGCAGCATCTCAAACCCGACAGGCAGGGCGATTATTTCAGCCAGCGAACAAGCCGATCTGACCGAGTTGGTTCTGGGCCGCGAGGAGGGCTTGCTGGCCTGGCTCATCCCGCTGGTGCGCCGTGAAAGCGTGACGCTCGATCTGGGCTCGGTCAAGCGCATTGACGCGGCCGGCATCGCCGCCCTTCTCTCGCTCTATTCGAGCGCCCGGAAGGCCCGCCACCGTTTCTCGGTGTCGAATCTCTCGCCGCGCGTGGCGGAGGTCTTGTCTTTGGTGGGGGTGGAGCGGATTCTCCTCTTCCATCGTGCCGTCCGGAAGCCACATTCCAACCAGCGCTTTGAGCGCCCCGCCGCCGGACACCGCACAGCAGCGTTGGCCCCCTCCTCACAGCACCGATTTCAGTTACAAATTGGCTGAAATTTCCGTGCCGGATTGGCACGCGATTCCAGGGTTTGGCGGGCCGGATGTGACCTTCAACACAGGCAACTGTATACTTTAAGAGATATTCGTAGTAGTGGCTAACTAATCCCGAGAGGCGCTGTCCGATCTCTGGGTGACCCGCACGCGCTCAGCCCCCAAAACCGCACTTTCCAAGTGCTGAGCCTCCGTTTCGCCACCCTCTCCAGGGCATCGCAGCCGCGGAATCCTAAATATGGAGGTTTCATCCCATGACGCAGGGCGCTATGGATAAGTCGTCTGCTGGAAAAGCAGACTCAACCGCAACCAAGCATGTGTATTTCTTCGGCGGCGGCAAGGCCGAGGGAAATGGAAAAATGAAAGACGTGCTGGGTGGCAAGGGCGCCGGCCTGGCCGAGATGACAAATGCCGGATTGCCGGTTCCTCCGGGGTTCACTATCCAGACCGAAGCCTGTCGCGAATATATGCGCGGCGCGCTCAGCCCCGAGGTCAACAAAGAGATGTATGCCGCTCTTGAGCGGCTGGAAAAGCTGCAAGGCCAAAAGCTGGGCAAGGGCGATAATCCCCTGCTGGTCAGCGTTCGCTCGGGCGCCAAGTTCTCCATGCCCGGCATGATGGACACCATCCTCAACCTGGGCCTCAATGATGCGGCCGTTGAAGCGGTGGCCAAGCGCAGCAGCAATCCCCGTTTTGCTTATGACTCCTATCGCCGCCTGATCCAGATGTTCGGCGACGTCGTTCTGGAAGTGGAAAAGAAGAAGTTCGAGCACATCTTCGACGGCGTCAAGAAGCGCGCGAAGGTCAAGTTCGACTACGAACTCAAGCCCGAAGCCCTCAAAGAGATCATCGCCGAGTACAAGAAGCTGATCAAGAAAGAGACCGGCAAGGACTTTCCGCAGGCTCCGCTGGATCAGTTGGTCCTGGCCCGCGACGCCGTCTTCAGGAGCTGGAGCAACGAGCGCGCCAAGACCTATCGCCGCATCAACCGCATCGACGACTGGCTGGGTACAGCGGTCAACGTGCAGACCATGGTTTTCGGCAATCTGAGCGAGAACTCCGGAACGGGCGTAGGCTTTACGCGCAATCCCGCCACCGGCGAGCACGCCTTCTTCGGCGAGTACCTGATGAACGCGCAGGGCGAGGATGTGGTCAGTGGCGTTCGCACGCCGCTTCCGATCAGCGAACTGGAACGCGCCATGCCTCTGGTCTATGACCAATTGCGCACCATCACCGGGAAGCTGGAAAAGCACTATCGCGATATGCAGGACTTCGAGTTCACCATCCAGGATGGCAAGCTCTATATGCTGCAAACCCGCAACGGCAAGCGCACCGGCCTGGCCGCGGTCCGCGTGGCCATCGACATGGTTCGCGAAGGCCTCATCACGCAGGAAGAGGCTATCTTCCGCGTCGAGCCCAATCAGTTGTACGACTTCCTGGTTCCCCGCCTGGTGGAAAAGGGAGCAAAGGTCGAAGTGCTGGCCACCGGCCTGCCGGCCTCTCCTGGCGCGGCTGTGGGCCAAATCGTTTTCTCCGCCGAAGAAGCCGTCAAGCAGCACACGAAGGGCGCCTACAAGAACATTATCCTGGTGCGCGGCGAAACCACCCCTGAGGACATCGCGGGCATGGAAGTGGCCGCCGGTATTCTCACCTCTCGTGGCGGCATGACCTCTCACGCCGCCGTCGTCACCCGCGGCATGGGCAAGTGCTGCGTGGCCGGCGCCGGTGACTGCCTCGTGGACGGCGACGCCAAGGAATTGCGCGTCAAGGGCCACACCTACAAGCAGGGCGACTGGATCTCGCTGGACGGCACCACCGGCCGCGTGATCGCAGGTCAGCTCAAGACGCTGGACGCTCAGCCCGACGATCCTGATCTGGTCAAGTTCATGAGCTGGGTCGATCCGGTTCGCAGGCTCCATATTCGCGCCAACGCCGACATCCCCCGCGATGCCAAGAATGCGCGCCTCTTCGGAGCTGAAGGCATCGGCCTCTGCCGCACCGAGCATATGTTCTTTGCTGAAGACCGCATCGATCATATGCGCACCATGATTCTGGCCGACAACGAGAAGGACCGCCGCGCCGCCCTCAAGAAGCTCCTGCCCATGCAGCGCGCCGACTTTGTTGGCCTCTTCAAGGCGATGGAGTCGCTCCCCGTCACCATCCGCACAATTGATCCGCCACTGCACGAGTTCCTGCCCAAGCGCGAGGATCTGATGGTGGAAATCCAGCACCTGGAAGACACCAAGCCTCGCTCGCCGAAGCTCAAGGAGTTGCGCACGCTGCTGGCGCGGGTTGAGGAACTGCACGAGCAGAACCCCATGCTCGGACTGCGCGGCTGCCGCCTCGGCATCGCCTTCCCCGAGATCACTGAGATGCAGGTCCATGCCATCATCGAGGCCGCCGTCGCGGTCAAGAACAAGGGCGGCGATCCGCATCCCGAGATCATGATTCCTCTCGTTGGATCGATCGAAGAAATGCGCAATCAGGCGACAATCGTCCGCCGCGTTGCCGAGGAAGTCTTCAAGGAGAAGGGTGCGAAGGTCGATTACAAGGTGGGCACCATGATCGAACTGCCGCGCGCGGCTCTGACCGCCGACCAGATCGCCGAAGAGGCTGAGTTCTTCAGCTTCGGAACCAACGACCTGACGCAGACCACCTTCGGCATCAGCCGCGATGACATCAACCAGTTCCTGCCGGCCTACATGAAGGCAGGCATCTTCAAGCAGGATCCCTTCGCCACCCTCGATCAGGCGGGCGTGGGCCAATTGCTGAAGATAGCCACGACCAAGGGACGCCACACCCGCCCCGACCTTCATCTCGGCATCTGCGGTGAGCACGGCGGCGATCCGGAGTCCGTCAAGTTCTGCCACAGAATCGGTCTCGACTACGTCTCCTGCTCGCCCTTCCGTCTGCTGACGGCAAGGCTGGCGGCTGCGCAAGCGGCCCTCGAGGAGAAGCTGACCGGGCCCATGCACTCCAACGCATAGCCAGTAAACCGGCTCCATCAGCAAGGGCGCAGCCTTCGGGCTGCGCCCTTGCCGCGTCTGGATGGATTGATAGAGCTACGGAATCTCTGAACAAGCCGGCGTTTCGAAAGGCCGCGCCCCCACAGGCTGCGGAAAAACTCGTCATTTTGAAAGGGCACGACTTCAGTCGTGCCGCAAGTGCCGCAAAATCAACGGGCCTTTAGGCCCTGAGGGATGTTTTTCGGGTATTCGGATCAACTCCAGGCCTTTTTCCGCTGCCTGTTCAGCCCCAGCTAACTCAAAGTTCTCAGTTTGTCCCGACAATAAATATCCGGCACTCGGATCCGTGAGATCAGCGCCCTCCCAGGCCAAAGTGGAATTTTACTTCCTAAAATGTGCAATATTTTGCAGCCAGCTCTCACCTGCGGACTCATTCCAGATGGCTTGCCGCCTGGTTGATATGGCACTCCAATTGCTCCCACATATTCAGATCGGGAGATCTTCCCCTGGACGCCCCGGTCTAACCGCAACAAAAAATACAGGAGGTTTGAACAATGAACAACAAGCAGAGTGTTAAGACATCCCTGTCCGTCGCTGCCCTGGCGCTTTTCACGTTGGTTGCAGTGCCCGCTTTTGCCAGCACGGCCAACCCTTGTCCGATTCCCAACGGCGGTAGTTCCGGCGGTAACGGTGTTTCCAGCACCTATACGTCGGACGACCTGGGCGGAACCGCTGGCTGTAACGTCCTGATCACGTTTGAGGCAAACGGATCGATTGTGACAACTCATCCCAACGTCTCGTCTGCCTATGACACGGGAAACGACGACAATCTCGTTGGTATCGTCAATGACACCGGCAGCGCCATCACCTCGATCCACCTTTCGAGCGCCCTCAATGATATCTTCGGCTTCGATGAGGACGGCATCTGCGGCGCCCCGGGCTACACTTTCCTTGGAGGCGGAAATGCCTGCTCCGGTGTTGTGAATAATGCCGTTAATGGCTATGGCTATGGTGGCCCAGGGGTGACCTATTCAGGCATCAGCGGCAACAAAAAGAGTGGCATAGTCGATTTTGCAAATGGTGGAATCGCGGCAAACGGAGGCACCTCATTTTTCAGCTTGGAAGGGCCGGTAGCCCTCGACCTCCAGTCATCGGCAACTCCTGAACCCAGCAGCCTCTTGCTGTTGGGCACTGGCTTGATGACCCTGGCAGGCTTCGCTCGCCGGAAAATTCGTGCCTAGTTCCTCATGCTTCCCCGTTCTCACAGCCCCTCGCCTCAAAGCAGATGCGAGGGGCGTTTTTTCAGCGCGTCGCAAGGGTGTCGAGTGCCTCATGTCTGGATTATCAGACTGGGAAAGATCCAATTACTCAATCACTTCTGAGCGTACAAAGAGGAATAAGCTGTTTTGATATATTTATTCACGTCTTTCGAAAATTTTCCTCACTGAACACTCCCGAAGCTTTCAGGCAAATCCTCATCCTCATCGCTTTGAACTTCAGCGGGTTGCTGTTGAGTCTCGAGTAGTGCGAACACATTTGGCCCTGTCTTTTTGAAAATCATTTCCTTGCGCACGTATGCGGCCATTGACCCGCTGAGTGATATACGGTTGCTTTTGTCTACGGTTTTACCCATCTTCTTCAATATCTCATTGACATGCATAGGTTTACCCTCAGCCCTCAGAACATCTCTGGCCTGTGACAAAAGCGTTCCGGGTCGCAAATCCGGTTCGGTTTTAGCATTCACGGTCTCTTTGGGTAAGACCTTAATTGAGTCCTGAATTGCCTGCCAATAGGCCTCCGCTTGCGCCAACTGAAGTTTTAAATCACAGATTTCAGTGTACTTTTTGTCCGCAAGTTTCTGCAAACTCTCTCTTACGCCCATCATCGTAACCTCCTACTCTGTCTAGTGTACATTGAAATTAAAGATGTGAAAAAGAAAAAACTGGTATAGATATAGTGGAAACTGCGGTAAACTCATTTGTATAGGGGGTCGACTCGAATATGGAATCCTATCTCACATACGTCAGAGATCAACTCGAAAAGATTCAGCATTATGCCTCAAATGGCCAATCTTTCTGGGAGGGGCGCGAGTTGATGGAGGTTCTGAATTATAAAGAGTGGCGAAGTTTTCAAGAAGTGATTGAGAGAGCCATACAGGCATGCGAAATGTCTGGAAACTTCGAGATGGACCATTTTGTGCGGTTCTCCGAATTGGTTGAAGGTGGGAGCGGAGCAAAGCTAAAAAGAGAAAACTGGAAGTTGAGCAGGTATGCCTGTTACCTGGTCACAATGAACGGCGACCCGTCGAAACCGGAGATCGCTAGTGCGCAGACATACTTTACTGTCCAGACATATAGGCAAGAAAGCCAGGACCGGCTCAGTGAAGAAGAGCGGCGTCTTCTTCTTCGCACAAGGGTCAAAGATGCCAACCGCAAATTGGGTGGAGCAGCCAAAGACGCTGGCGTGCGCAGCGCCATGTTTGGCATCTTTCAGGATGCAGGATATAAGGGCCTTTATGGCGGCATCGGGGTACGCGCTATTAAAAATAAAAAAGGCATAGGCGATAAAGAGGACCTTCTCGATTGCATTGGTCGAGCTGAGCTTGCCGCAAATGAGTTCCGGATTACTCAGACGGAAGAAAAACTTCGCATAGAAGAAATAAAAGGTGAACAACGGGCTATCGATACGCATCTCGCTGTCGGCAAGCGGGTTCGTCAGGCAATCAGAGAGATTGGAGGTACCATGCCAGAGCTTCTTCCGGCAGAGCCATCGATCAAAAAACTCGTAGCAAAGAAAGCGAAGG
>Ga0224530_1000821_pt1 | contig 18684 bp, 14 predicted proteins | sample CBST75metaG_FD_179873 | JGI IMG/M metagenome (GOLD analysis project Ga0224530, IMG submission 179873) | Peat soil microbial communities from Stordalen Mire, Sweden - C.B.S.T75 | ecosystem: Environmental > Terrestrial > Soil > Wetlands > Peat | place: Sweden: Norrbotten County, Stordalen Mire...
TGGTAAGCCAAAAAACGCGCCAGCTCAAAATGCAGAAGACCGCGAGCAGATTCGTCAATCGCGCGGTGGTCCTCAGCCGCGACTGTTCGGCCCGGCAGCCTGATTTGAGGATCTTATGAAAGACCTCGATCTTCCAGCGCAGCGCATACCATTGCACCTTTTCCACCGCCTCGCGGCGCGTGCGCACTGTCAGATCGGTGATCAGTTTCCAGTCAATCCGGTCCCGATCGGACGGCGTCTCTTGTTCTCGCGCCTCAATCACGGTCACCGTCTGTTCCGGATAGCGTTTCTTCTTCCCCTTGGCGGTTTGAATGCGTAGGCGCCGGTAACGGATTTCCAACACTGCCTCCGACTCCTCGCCTTTACGGTTTCGTACAGCGATGCGATACAGTCCCCGGCGTGGACTTTGCCCGATGGCCTTGGCGACGGTCTCCGGTCCGCCGTCGGCCAGCCGGTCGGCGCGCGTGCGCACCAGAAAGTGCGTTTCCAACTGCCGCGCCACGCCGAACAGATCGAAAATATCGCTCTCTTGATCACCGACGTGCACACAACGTTGCGGCTGCCCGAGCAACTCGGTCGAGGCGCGCAGGTTCTCCAACCAGCGAAGACTTTCCTTTTCCTCGATCGGAGCGCGATGCGCCTTTCTTTTCGCCTTCCGGCCTTTGAATGCCTTGCGGCTCCAGAACTTGACGGCGGTCAAGCCCAGCGGTAGCCCTTCCAGAGTTACTGCCAAACTGGAGTGCAGGTTAATCCCGCAGGTGGTGAAGTACACCGGCCGACCGAGTGTGTCCTTGCGCACGGACCCTTTGCTGATCAGCCCCACCGCGGCCATATCCTCGCGCTTGTAACTGAACTCGGTCGTGTCGTGCAGCACCAGAACAGGCGATTCTCCTTGCGGTAGCCGTTCTCGTGTCGCTTCAAAATGCCCGGCTAGAATTTGCTCTTCGCAGATCCGCTCGTTGGAGAAAAACCGGTAGGCTGCCTTGGTGGCCGCCCAGTCCTGACAGGCCAGGGGAATGCTGCGTCCCAAGCCTGCGGCCATCTGCCCCACAAGATGCTGCAACCGCTTCTCCAGCCGCGCATCGGGTAACTTCGAGGCTGTCAGTTCCTGCTCGATCCACTTCGGGCCGCTACAAGACTCCGGTGCGATTGCCTGTTTTGCTGTCGCTTCCATGACAACAGTTCAATGCCAAGCAGCACCCCCTGAAAAGTATCTCGCTTGAGACCGAATCTGATCCGTCAACACCCACACTGGCAGGCCCGAGTTGTGGGTAATTGAAAGGTCAGGGCCTGGGGCTCGCGGGCATCTCGGAGGCCCGCGCGAGGGCTTGGGTGTCGATATACTCGCGGACGTTCGTCAGTTTGCCATTTCGAACGGTAATGGCGAAGACCCAATGGTCCTCGAACGTCCTATTCGTCGCTTTGACTTTCCCAGTAGCGAAGCCGACGACCAGAACCCGGTCTCCCTGCGCTATGAACTCGGGAGGCTCTGGGTACGAAGTTTCCACCGTTTCGTTAGCCTGCTGAAGCAAATTCTCCAATCCCGCGTGCCCGCGGTGCGTGCCGGCCAGCGGCCAGTCATCGCCCGGAACGATCCATTCAATATCTTCGGCAGACAACGCCAGCAAACCTTGCTTATCGCGGCGGCCGAGTGCCGCAAGAAAATTCTTCACAATCTGGACATTCTCTTGTGTGCTCATCGAGATCTCTCCATTTCCCTTACATCGAATCGTGTCCGATCGAATCGGACGTTTTGGAATCCTTCCACTCGGGCCAAATCACACCGTCGTAGATCGATTACTGCTGCTTCTTGAACAAATCCTGGAAGATGAGCCGACCCCAAGTTTGGCCGCGTGCGTGCACCAGCGCGCCACCCTCGTTGAACTTTCCCAACTTGACGGGCGCGAACCCAAGTTTCTTGGCCAAATCCGCCACGGGAGCGATCGCGTCTTCGTCATCGCTCGACAGAAAGACGACCCGGTGGCCGCCCTCGACGACCGGGTCGGTAGCCAGTGTGGCAGCAATCAGGTGGTTAAAACCTTTCACCAACTTAGCGCCGGTGAACGACTTCGCAACGAATGCGGAGGACGGAAGACCGTCCAGTTCCTCAGGCTGGACTGGAAACGAGTTCATCGCGTCGATGACCGTCTTGCCTTTCCAATTCGGCAGGGCCTTCGCAATCTCGCGATGTTCCCCGAACGGAACCGCCAGGATGATTGTGTCGGCCTCGAGTGCATCCCGCAGCGACTTGGCGACGACCGTGGGTCCAATCGCCCGAGCCTCCGGTGCCAACGCCTCGGGCGGTCGGCGACTCGCGACTGTCACGTTGATGTTTTTGCGGGCGAAGGCGTGGGCGAGGGCTTGGCCGATCTTACCGAATCCTACAATTGCGTAGCTCATAAGGTTTCTCCGATCTCGTGTTAGAACAAAAATTGAGAAACGTGGTTCCGCGACTGGCGAGGGCCAGGCACGGGACCACGCCGGGGTTAGACCTGCGCCATGCCTCCATCCACGGCGAGATCCACACCGGTGATATATGAACTTTCATCGGAGGCAAGGAACGTGACGGCGGCCGCGATTTCCTCAGGCTTGCCCCTGCGACCCATTGGGATCTGCGTGGCGAACTGTGCGGCCGCTTGCTCGGCCTGTTCAGCGGTAAGGCCCGTCGTCGTCGCCAAGGCCGGGGTTTCGATTGCTCCGGGGCTCATCGCATTCACGCGGATTTTGCGGTCTTTCAGCTCCATAGTCCAGCCACGCGCGAAGTTGCGCACAGCCGCCTTACTCGCGGCGTATGCGGTAAACCCTGCGAGACCCTTCACGTTTGAGACAGAAGAGTTCAGGATAATTGAGCCTCCGTCTTTGAAGAGGGGAAGGGCCTTCTGTACCGTAAAGAACATTCCCTTCACGTTCACGTCGAAGGTCTGGTCAAAATGGGACTCGGTGGCCACCGCGAGCGGTGCGATTGTACCCGCGCCCGCGTTCGCGAAGAGAATGTCTATGTGACCATGTTTCTCTTTCACGACGGCATAGAGCCGGTCCAGATCTTCCAAGCGCGACACGTCGCCCACGACCGTCGTAACGTTTCTCTTGATGAAGGCAGCAGCCTCCTTCAGCTCTTTCTCTCGTCGCCCAGTGATCACGACGTGCGCACCTTCTTCCACGAAGCGCTTGGCTGTCGCCAAGCCAATCCCGCTGCTTCCGCCTGTAACGACTGCAATTTTTCCTGCCAATTTTTGTCCAAGATTATTACTCATATGTTTTCTCCCTTTTGTTTTTCGTTGTTTTTTCTGTTGAATTTACGGCTAGGCGTAGTGCGTCAGATTTGCGCTAAGCCGCCGTCGACGGCGAGCTCGCTAGCAGTCATGAAGCTGCTGTCGTCCGACGCGAGAAAGGCCGCCGCCGCCCCGATCTCCGCCGGATCGGCCATGCGCTGGAGCGGAGTCATCGAGGCGTAGACCTTCTGGCCCTCCTCGCCTAGCGCTGCCTTAGCGAGTTCGGTCGCCGTCGCCCCCGGCGACAGCACGTTTACCCGGATGCCGGTGCCCTTCAGGTCCTCCGCCCAGGTCCGCGCGAGGTTGCGCACTGCCGCCTTGCTCGCGCTGTAGACGCTCATTGTCGGGGCGCCTGTGGTGCCGGCGCTCGAGCCGGTCAGGATGATCGAACCGCCCTTGCCCATCAGCGGCAGCGCCTTCTGGACCGTAAAGATCGTACCCTTCACATTGGTGTCGAAGGTTTCGTCAATGTGTTCGGCGGTGATCTTGCCGAGCGGAAGCGGGCTTCCCGCCCCGGCATTGGCGAAGACGATGTCGAGGGTTCCTCGCTCGGCCTTCACCGCTGCGTAGAGTCGGTCGAGGTCGGCCAGATCGGAGATCGAGCCCTTTACTGCGCGGGCATTGGGCCCGAGATCGGCCACAGCGGCGTCGAGCGCTTCCTGCCGGCGGCCGAAGATGAAGACGATGGCGCCCTCTTCGATGAAGCGCTTTGCAGCGGCGCGGCCGATGCCGGTAGCCCCACCCGTGATGACTGCAACTTTTCCTTCAAGCTTTCCCATAATTGCTCCCTTCGGTAGATGCGTAGAATTCGGTACACTAGAGTAGATTCCTTGGCGATGGACGAGAACTGCTCGGAAGTCCAAGATTTTTGTCTATTCGTCCAGAATTAGGGCTGAACCGAGCTCTGTTGCACCTTTTGATGGAGCTGGGGCGCGCGGCTCGGGGAAAAGGAATGTAGGAGTTGTGATACTGGAGGGAAGGAGAATGTCCGTCAATGTTGAGGCCTCTCCTACGTGATGCTGCGCTTGTCCGACAAGCGCAGCTGTGCAGTTTCGTACAGTCCTCATAGAGCACTATGGCTTTCGAGAGCAGATGGAGCCTCAGTTGGACCCGATAACAGACATCTTCAGAACGATGCACGTAACCGCTTTCGGTCTGCACAGGCTCGAAGCCACAGCCCCGTGGGGTGTGAAACAGGAAAATCAGGCCGAAGAAAAAGTCACGTCTTCCGGCAAAAAGACTTCCCCAATAGATTTGGCCCACTTCGCCATGCTGTCGCGCGGCAACTGCTGGTTGAGTGTGGAAGGGATTCCGGAGCCGATTCCCTTAACCGGTGGTGATTGTTTTTTGCTGGCACGGGGGACTTCGATTGTTTTGCGCGACAGCCCGCGAACACGGCCGAAGTGGAGCTTCCGCGAGATCGGGGCTAAGGCCAACGGCAATGTCGCTCATTATGGAGGTGGTGGCGCGCCGACGACAATCGTCTGTGGGTCCTTCAGTTTCGATCGCGCCAGTCTGAAGCCGATCACTCAGTTATTGCCGAGCTTCATTCTGATTGAGGCCGATCAGAAAAGCACGCTTGCTCTTCACAACGCAATACAGGCGCTGGCATCTGAAATGGCAGAACAGGCGCCGGGATCTGAAGTAGTCGCGAGTCGGCTGGCCGAGGTTCTGTTTATCCAGGTACTCCGGACGCATATCGCGTCGGGACCGGAACGCAACAAGGGATGGCTTCGTGCTGTTTTCGATCCTCAAATTGGCACTGCCCTGAGTGCCATTCATGGCAGAGTGAATTCACCCTGGACGGTCGAATCCCTGGCCGAAGCGGCGGGCATGTCTCGCTCCGCATTCGCAGCACGTTTTAAAGATCTACTCGGACAAACACCACTGGAATATGTAACCGAGTGGCGAATGCAGAAGGCGATGCAGTTACTCGAACAGCGTGACAAGAAGCTCATAGACGTAGCTCGGTCGGTCGGTTACGAGTCCGACGCTGCGTTCAGCAAGGCGTTCAAGCGAGTTGTCGGGGCCAACCCTGGTGAATACGTCAAACGTGGTATTTGAAGATCAGGGGTATGCATAGGTCCCCTGAAGTTGCCAAGGCATCAGCCAACATAGTTGAATTACATGAATCCAGAATTAGCTGAACAGAGTTCCTTGATCCGGCTCTTGTTGCGCGAGAAGTTCCGGGTCGTTGTTGCGCACATTGCCGACTTGGTCGCTCACCGTCCAGGCTTCCATCTCTTCGGCGGGATAGGGCTGAAGCAGATCAGGCGATGGCGTGGATTTGCTGTCTGTGTTCAGCCAGCGTTCGTAATTCTTCGGGGCGACAATCACGGGCATCCGGTCGTAGATCTTGGCCAGCCGCTCGTTGGCAGTGGTGGTGAGGATGGTAAAGGTCTCCAGCGTATTGTCACTGGTGTCGCGCCAACTCTCCCATAGACCGGCAAAAGCTATGGGCTCGCCGCTAATGAGCGCAATGGCATACGGCTGCTTTTTCTTTGCTCCGAGTTGCGCCCATTCGTAGTATGCATCCGCAGGAATAAGGCAGCGACGCATCTTGAGCGCTTCACGAAAAGTAGGCTTTGTGGCTGCCTCTTCAGCGCGTGCGTTGATGGTGCTCAGGCCAATCCGCTCCTCCTTGGCCCAGGATGGAACCAAGCCCCAACGCATCAATGAGATGCGTCGCTGGCTGGATTTTGGGTCCAGCCACACCACGGGTTGGAAGCTCTGCGGAGCGGCGTTGTAGCTGGCCGTGAACCAGGGCATCAGGTGCAAGTCCAGATCAAACCATTCAGCGAGAAGCTCTTGCGCGGATTTTCGGGCGTAGCGGCCACACATATCGCTCTCAGAATATCTCTTTACTTGCCTGGAACCCGGAGGACTGTTGACAAGCGGACCGATTCGCGCCAACCTTAAAAGGCGAATATAAGGCGAAATATGCCCTCTGCTGCTGCCCTACGACTCCAGATCGAAGAATTCCTCGCGACCCGCTTCCCGGCGGCGCTCTCGCCCATGCCGCGCACCATCCGCGAGACGGCGGCGACCGGCATTGCCGCTGTCGATGCACTGCTCGATGGCGGCCTGCCCGTGGGTGCCATCAGCGAGGTGGTCGGCCCGGAGTGCTCTGGACGAACAACGCTGTCTCTGGCTTTTTTGGCCAGTTGTACAGCGCGTGGGCAGGTTTGCGCCTGGGTGGATGCCTGCGATGCGCTCGATCCGGAATCTGCGGCAGCGAGCGGAGTGCATCTGCCCCTGCTGCTGTGGATTCGCTGCACGAAAAGCGGCGCGGCATTGCCCATGACAAAAAACAGGCGCACACCGAAAAACTGGTCGCATCTCGATCAGGCGTTGCGAGCCACTGACCTGCTGTTGCAAGTGGGAGGCTTCGCCGCGCTGGTGCTGGATCTGGGCGGTGTCGATCCAGCACAGGGCCTGCGGATTCCACTGGCGACTTGGCTTCGCTTTCGTCAGGCTGCAGACCGCACGCGCTGCACACTACTGGTGCTGGGGCAGGCTTCGTATGCGCGGTCGAGTGCGGCCGTGGTGCTTGACTGCTCTGCACTCCGCGCGGAAGCGCATGGCGAAACGGTGCTGAGCCGCTGTGGTTTTGAGTTGAGCCGTCGCCGTGAGCGCTTCACGCAATTCTCACAGCAGCGGAAGCCGCCTGCTGTTGCATGGACGTCGTCCACAGCCTGGGCCGCGGAGAAAAGCGCATGAGCCGCGAACTCTATGCATGCGTTCATGCCACGGAATTTGCCGCACAGGCTCTGCTGCGTTTGCGCACCGACCTGAAGGGCGAGCCCGTTGCGATTGTGGAGGGTCCACTCCACGATGCCTGCGTCTGTTCCATGAATCGTGCCGCGGCACAACGCGGCGTGGTGCGTGGACTTCCGCGCATGGACGCCGAAGCGCTGAATGGCTTGAAAGTTCTTGATCGCTCGCTCGCCGTGGAGCAGGCGGCGCGTACCGTAATGCTGGAGGTAGCGGCGCAGTTCACGCCGCGCATGGAAGTTGTGCCGGCGGGCGCGGGATGTTCGGTAATGCTCGATGTGATGGGCAGTGAATTGCTTTTTGGTCCTCCGAATGTGCTGGCAACCAAGATCAAGGATGCAATGGATGCCGTTGGGCTGCATGTCAGTGTCGTGCTCAGCGCCAATTTTCATACGGCGCGTCTGAAGGCTGCCGCACATCGCGGATTATGTATTGTGGCTGCGGGTGCAGAGGCGGATACGCTGGCGCTGCTTCCGCTGCATGCGCTGGATCTGAGCTTTGAACAGCAGGAGAAGTTCGAACTGTGGGGCATTCGCAGCTTTGCCGATCTGGCTGCGCTGCCAGAGTCGGAACTGATTGCGCGGCTGGGCGCTCGTGCGCGCGAGTGGCAGGCCATGGCGCGTGGCGCGGCAAGCCACACCTTCCAGCCTATCGAGGCAGCCTTTGCGCTGCGGGAGGTCTATGAGTTTGACACGCCTGTAGAGCAGGAAGAAGGACTGCTTTTTATTGCCGCGCGCATGTTGGATTGTTTGGTGGATCGCGCCATGGTACACGCGCTGGCATTGGCCGCAGTCTCGGCAGAACTGGTACTTGAAGGTGCGCCATCGCAAACCTTGTCCGTGCATCCCGCACTGCCCTCGCAAGACAAAAGGTTTTTGCTGAAGCTCTTGCAGATGGAGTTGGCCGCACATCCTCCACAAGCTGCGGTGCTCGCGATGACGCTACACGCCGAGCCCGGCAAGACCAGCAAAGTGCAGATGGGACTGTTTGCTCCGCAGACGCCTGAAGCGGCGCGGTTGGATGTGACGCTGGCGCGCATCAAGGCGATGGTCGGTGAAGATCGCGTAGGTACACCGGTGCTGGAAGATTCGCACCGCCCTGCCAGCTTCCATCTCGATCCATTTCGCACAGATGCTGTAGCCAAAACGCACACGGCCCCGCTGGAACGTACAGCTCTGCGCCGGGTTCGTCCACCGCGAACGCTAGAGATGATGCTGGCTGCCGACGGCAGGCCAGGATTCTTTCGCGATCTCTATGACTCCTTCCGCATAACCGCGGCCTATGGCCCATGGCGTACGAGCGGCGCTTGGTGGTCTGTCGATGCATGGGATCAGGAGGAGTGGGATGTAATGGCGCGCGACAGTCGCGGACAGATTCTGTGCTTCTTGCTGGCGCACGACCGCCTGCGTGCCGAATGGCGCTTGGAGGCGCTGCTTGACTGATGATCCCTACATCGAACTGCACGCATCGAGCGCCTTCAGTTTTCTGGCGGCGGCCTCCGGCACCGGAGTCACTTGCCGAGCGCGCGGCCGAGTTGGGGATGCCTGCACTGGCGATTGCTGACCGCAACGGCGTCTATGGAGCGGCGCGCTTTCACACTGCGGCCAAACGCTGTGGCGTGAAAGCGCACATCGGCGCGGAGATCGCCGTCTCTTCGTTTGGCCGTAGACTGCAACCGGCCTCATGGCTTCCGCATGCGGAGCAGAATGAGCCTGTGCGCATTACGCTGCTCTGCGCCTCGCAAGCGGGCTATCAAAATCTATGCCAACTGATCACGCGCTTCAAGATGCGCGAAGCAACCAAGACGGAAGGCGCAGCCACGCTCGACGATCTTGCTGAGTTTTCTGGCGGATTGATCTGCCTGACCGGCGGCGATGAAGGACCACTTGCCGCTGCTCTTGCCGAAGGTGGAACAGTTGCGGCGCACAAAGTCGCAGAGAAACTTACGGCAATCTACGGACGTGGAAATCTCTTCATTGAGTTGCAGCGCCACCAACTACGCGACGAAGAAGCACGCAATCAAGCGCTGTTGTCGATGGCAGTTAGCCTGCAAATGCCCATCGTAGCTACCAACGGAGTGCGCGCGGCAACGGAGCAGGATCGCGAAGTCCTCGATGTGTTGACCGCGATTCGTCATCATGTTCCACTCGACCGTGTCGGACGCCTGCTTGCTGCAAATAGCGCTCGTGCTCTGCGCACCTCCGCAACCATGCACGCCATCTTCCGTGATCTTCCCGAGGCTATCGTCAACACGCAGCTCATCAGCCAGCGACTGCAATTCACGCTCGACAATCTAGGATACATGTTCCCGCATTACCCCGTTCCCGAAGGCGAGACCATGGACAGCTTCCTTGCCAAGCGGGTAGACGAAGGCGTGCGCAAGCGCTATAGCGTTGCAGGCAAGCAAACATTGCTGGTAAAGGCGCGTGTTCAAGTGCAGCGCGAGCTTGCGCTGATCGCCAAGCTGGGCTTTGCCGGATACTTACTGATCGTATGGGACATTGTGCGCTACTGCCAGCGACAGGGATTTCTTGTTCAGGGGCGAGGCTCGGCTGCGAATTCAGTGGTCTGTTATGCGCTGGAGATCACCGCAGTCGATCCTGTGGGCATGGAACTGCTCTTCGAGCGATTCCTCAACGAGAGCCGCAACGAATGGCCAGACATCGACCTCGATCTGCCTTCAGGCGGCGAGCGAGAGAGCGTGATCCAGTATCTCTACGAACGCTATGGGCAACTAGGGGCGGCGATGACCGCCAACGTCATCAGCTATCGTGGGCGCTCCACGGCGCGCGAGGTGGGCAAGGCGCTCGGCTTTCAAGAAGAACAGATCGAGCGGATCTCCAGCCTGATGGGCCATTGGGAGTGGAAGGGTGCAAACGATACGATGGAAAACCGCTTTGCGCAGGCAGGCTTCGATCTGCGTCATCCGCGCATTGCGCATTATCTCGACATCTGCCAGCGCATGAAGAATCTGCCACGCCATCTGGGGCAGCATTCGGGCGGCATGGTGATCTGCGCGGGCATGTTGAACCATGTCGTCCCCATTGAGCGTGCTTCTATGCCAGGTCGCTCCGTCATTCAATGGGACAAGGAAGACTGCGCCGATCTTGGACTCATCAAGGTCGACCTGCTGGGGCTGGGCATGATGGCCGTGCTCAAAGAGACCATTGAGCTGATCCCGCAACACTACAACACCGAGGTCGATCTCGCTGCCTTGCCCGAAGATCCCAAAGTTTATGACGCGCTCTGCAAAGCGGATACTGTCGGCATGTTTCAGGTGGAGAGCCGCGCGCAGATGGCCTCGATTCCACACAATGCTCCACGCCGCTTCTATGACATTGTGGTGCAGGTCGCCATCATTCGGCCCGGCCCAATTGCGGGCAAGATGATGCACCCCTACATGCGCCGTCGTCAGGGCAAAGAGGAAGTCACTTATGCACATCCTTCGCTTGAACCGGTGCTGAAACGCACCCTGGGCGTGCCGCTCTTTCAGGAGCAGTTGCTGCGCATGTCGATGGCCATCGCCAACTTCAGTGGAGCAGAAGCCGATGAGTTGCGCCGCGCAGTGGGCATGCGTCGTTCGATGCAACGTATGAAGAACCTGGAAGGCCGCTTGCGGGCAGGCATGACTCGCAATGGCATCGGTATCGAAGCGCAGGACAACATCGTGCAGAGCATCTCATCCTTTGCCATGTATGGATTCCCGGAGTCGCACGCAGCCAGCTTTGCGCTGATCGCTTATGCCTCGGCCTATCTGAAGGTGCATTATCTGGCGGCCTTTACTTGTGCACTACTCAACAATCAACCGATGGGATTTTACTCCCCCGCCGTGCTCATCAAGGATGCACAGCGTCACGGCCTGCGCGTGCGGCCGATTGATGTGCAGTGTTCCTTGGCAACCTGCTCTCTTGAACACGAAGAAGACCAAAAAATCTCGCTGCGCATCGGCTTCAACTATGCGCGCGGCATGCGGTCTTCAACGATTCAGTCTCTGTTAGACGAGCGGACGCAGCATGGAATTTTTTTGTCCATCGATGACCTCAACCTGCGCGTGCCCGCATTGAATAGCCGCGAACTGGTCATCCTGGCGCGCATCGGCGCGCTCAATACTATCGACACTGTAGCGCATCGCCGCGATGCGTTGTGGCAGGTCGAGAAGGCTGGTCGCCCGGTGGGTCCGCTCTTACGCGGCATTGCGGATCGTGAGCAGAATGCGATGCCGCTCGCAGCCATGACTACCGACGAGCGTCTGAGCGCGGACTTTTCCGGCATAGGCCTGACCACCGGGCCGCATCCATTTGCTTATCAGCGCAGTTCCTTGCGTGCGACGGGCTGCATAGCTGCTGCCGATCTCATCCACTGCGCACAGAACACAATGATCCATATCGCCGGATGTGTCATTGCGCGCCAGCGTCCTGGAACTGCGAAGGGATTTGTCTTTCTCTCGCTGGAAGACGAAACCGGCATCGTCAACATCATCCTCACGCCCGATCTATTCGAGCGTGAGAGACTGACCGTAACGCACCATCGTTTCCTTCATATCCACGGCTTACTTCAGAATAATGATGGCGTGGTGCATGTGAAGGCCAAAACCATTGCTCCATTCCAGATGCCAGAAGTCGCAATCTCTTCCCATGACTTTCACTAGACTGAACACTGGGGCGTTTACGGGGAGTAATCCCGACAATCACGCATAAGCGGCTGTCGATGAGTGGTTATCTCCCTGAAGTCGTCAATCGACAAAGCAGGCCTTGGAGAGTGTCCCTAAAACACCAGGCGACTCAAGGGGATTGACCGAGAGCATTGCGAACAGATTCCGGGTTGAGGTCTGTGGCATCCCCGGTCCCGAATGCGAGCGACAGGGGGCACCCCCATTTGTGGTTTGGAAATATCCCGGGATCGGGGCCGCCCGCCGAGGCGCTATCGCGCCAACTCCGCGGCAACTGATCGTACGGGCAGCCCACGACGTTGGAGAAGAGCCAACATATTCTTCTGCTCGATCCTAGTAAACCTCTCCACTGCTTCCTCGCCGCTCAATGTCAGATCGGGGTCCATCCCGTTGGCTAGCCGTTCGATCTGATAGTTGAGCCACCCGAGCAGGTGAAATGGATTCAGGGTCTTACCAATATCGACGATTCGATCCACTTCTCCGCTAAGAATTTTGCTGGCAGCCAGAGGGTCAGAAATCATGGGCTGGCCGATCCCGATCATGTCTAGTTCTCCAGCTTCAAGTGCTGTGACCATTCCAGCTACTGTTCGGAAGTTTCCAGTAACCATCACGGGCATCTCTGCAACATTTCGCACCGCTCCGGCAAACTCGATAAAGTAGGCCTCGCGCTTGAGAGTGCTCTCGCGCGGCGCATCCTCACCCTCATCCTTGAAGGTGACCCCAAAGGGTTTTGGCTGTTCCATCGATCCCCCCGAAAGCTCCAGGAGATCGAGCTTTGAATGATTGAGGAGCTTCACGAGTTCGAGGCACTCAGCGTGTGTGAAACCGCCCTTTTGGAAATCCGAGGAGTTGAGCTTGATTCCGATGGGGAACTCTGGGCCGACAGCCGCCCGAATGGACTGTAGTGTCTTGAGTAACAGGCGTGCGCGGTTTTCGAGTGATCCGCCCCAACGGTCGGTGCGGCGGTTAGTGAGAGGGCTTAGGAACTGCGAGAGAAGATAACCGTGAGCAGCGTGAAGCTCGACGCCGGTAAAACCTGCTTGTTTAGTCTTCTGCGCAGCAAACGTGAACTGCGCAATCACTTTAGCAATCTCCTCCTCGGTCATTTCCCGTGGAGGAGCAAAGGTACCAAGCGCGCGCGGCACATCGATCTCCACACACGAGGGAGCCAAGGGCGCGTGGTTGATGAGATCAGAAACCTGCCTGCCCGTATGGCTCAGTTGCAGCCAGAAATGTGCTCCGCCCCCGGTGCCGGCCTTTGCCAGCGCTTTTAGCTGTCCCATTCCACTGTCGTCGTCCAGAACAATATTTCCAGGTCGTTCCAGATGCATGCGGTCCACCTGGACATTGCCAGAGAGCAGTAGGCCCGCACCGGAATGAGCCCACCTGCGGTACAGGGTCTCAAGCCGCGGCGTGGAATGGTTCTCGATATCAGCCAATCCCTCGCTCATGGCAGATTTGCAGATTCGATTCGGAAGAACGGCTCCGCAGGGGAGCGCGAGGGGCGCAGCAAGTGGGCTGGTCATCTGTAAGTTCCTTTCAGGTCAGAAATGCACTTGATACTGGTGTGCGAATTAGGAAGAAATGCTGGCACCGCCTGCGCCGCGCGCCCTGCGCTGTCGAGCATGGTTTTGTTCCATACCCATAGGGTGTGCGGAAATGACCTACTTGCCGGCAACGTAGGTTTCGAAGAACTCGGCGAGAGTTTCACCGCGCGGCTTCCAACCTAGGCGGCGGGCGTTGGCAGCCTCGACGAGGCTGTTGGAGGCGGCTCCGTAGCGTCCGAGATCGCCAAACTGAGCGCTGAGTGCTTCGATTGATACGCTCACGGTCTTGCCGTTGAATCCTTGGGTCTTCGCAATCAACCCGGCGATTTCCTTGAATGAGGCATCCCCGTTTTCCGCGAAGAACAGCGACGCCGACGGAGCCCTCTCAATAGCGAGCAGATAAAGATCAACCAGATCGTCTATATGTACGGTGGCGTAGCGGTTAAGCCCTTTGCCGAAGTAGGCTGCAGCACCAAGTTGCCTGGAGAGCGCGATAATCTGCGGAAGTATCTCAGTCTCCTTATGAAGACCGCAGCCACGGCCGTAGATCATGGACGGGGCAATGACGATGGTGCGGATACCCTCATTGATTCCAGCCTCACGGACGTACCTGTTCATTTTGATACGGTTCATGCGGTACGGGATCGGCACGAAATACGAATCTTCGGTGAGACGTTTTGTAGCGGCGAATTCCCCATCGGCGCCATCGTTCACGAATCCGCTGCCGCTGGTGTAGATAAGAAACTTGCCAGTATGAGCGAGCGCAGCGACGAAGACCTCTGCTAAGCCTTCCAGGTCGGCGCTTGCCGTGTGAACTACGCCGTCCGCACCCTGAGCCGCCTTGGCGAGAGTGCTGTGGTCATCGAGTGAGCCAAGAACCGGCTCAATTCCGCGCTCCTTCAGGAGTGCCGCTTTCTCTTCGGTACGGACGAGTCCAGTTACTGTGTGTCCTTCCCGTAGCAGGCGCTCCGCAACGGAACCCCCAATGTAGCCTGTTGCTCCAGTCACGAAAATCTTCATTTCAATCTCCCTTGTTATGCTTCATTTGAAGACCAGACTCACCGTCCTGAACGCGTTGTTCTGCAGGAACGAGCGAAAATGTACGCCGAACATCTTCAATAGGAGCACTGTACATCTTGCGATTGCGATCGTCAAGGTGTACGCTGCTAGTCATGCCTTATCCCGCAAAAACAGACCGGCAGGCGATCCTTTCCGCCGCCTTTGAACAGGTGGAACGTGAGGGGCTCCAGAGTATGTCTCTTCGGGGTTTAGCGGCCAAGCTTGGACTCGCACCCAATGCGCTGTATCGGTATTTTTCCGACCGTGCCGCGCTTGAGTCGGCAATCCACGCAGAGACAGCGCGGCGCCTACATGAGGCACTGAAGCGAGCCGCTTCAAAAAGGAATCCAATAGATGGCATTCGCAGCATGGCTCAGACGTATCGGAAATTTGCTCATGACCACCGCCATCTTTGCGGAATCATGGTGACGCCCTGCGTTCCTTGCGCAGAGGATTCAGCGGCACATGATGAACTTTGGACGTTCGTGATTGACCAAGTCGCCCTCATTGCGTCTCATCAGCACGCAAGAGAGGCAGCCGTGGCCCTCTGGACAATTCTCCAGGGAGCTATCGCTCTCGAGACGGCTCAGGTCTTCGGTGAGCGAAAGCCTTCAAAGGGAATTGATTTCGCCGTGGAAGCATGGCTCCGTGCAGCACAGGCTGCATCGGGTGAAGCGCATCCTTCCCGATCCTAAGGGAGCCATACACGAGGGCCCTTACGGAGGAACGCCGTTCGGTCCAACTAAGTCTCGTGCCAAATATGTCCCCGTATTCTCAACGAGTGCTAATCGCCAACTCACTCACCGAGGTCGATTACTCCCGAAATGTCGCCTTCCCGCAAGTTTTCCTTGATTACGACGCCGATTCGGGCATTGACAGCAACTCGTCCCCGACACATTTGTAGACCGACCGGTCGCCATGACCGCACTAGGGGGCGTTTGCTGTTTAGCTCCATGTGCTCTGGCCGAGGTAGTCACCGCCAAACATAAAGGCCCTGAGATCGATAGCCTCGGGGCCTTTATGCGTGTGTGAGAGAGGGTTACTCTGTAGCGGGGACGGCCAAAGCTGCTTTAGCTGCCTTAGCTGCCTTGTTCTTTTCCCGCTTAACCTTGGCCCAGCGCTTTTGTTGAGCAGCGGCGATCTTGGCTCGGCCCTCATCGCTCATGCCGCCCTTCGCTGCCTTTTTTGCTGGCGCCTTCGTTACCTTGGCTGTCTTAGCTGCGATTGCCTTAGCCTTCGGTGCAACAGCCTCGCCCTTCAAACACAAGGCACGTGCCTTCTGCAAGGCGTTGATGCCACGATCGATTTCGGCCAGTAGTTGTTTCGTACTCATTCAAAATCCTCCCTTTTGAGTCTACACGGGGTGTAGATATGGTTAGCGTTCTGCTCAGGCGTGGTGATTGCCATCGCCGGCTTGATGCTCTCCAGCCTGTAATTCCGGCCGCTCATGGGATCGCTTTTGTCGGCGCCGGAAATGATGGGATTTTCTGCGCTGTCTGCACACTCAGCATCTATTTCACCGTCAATCGCACCTCGGCCAAGAACGTCTCGCAGTACCACTACACCCAGTTGCTGGTCGGCGCACAGGTTCCTACCTGGTCTGGCACGACAAGCCGGGCCTGCCCATGCTGGCCGGCAGATCGCTGATCATTGGCTCCGGCCTGCTGATCGCCCACGCCGCACGCAATACCCCGGTAGTCCACGCCCTACTTCGCCGGTAGATGAAGCCCATATCCGGTTTTCCAGCTGCCAGTCGGCGGCACCCCTTGCCCGGCCGGATCGGGGTTTTCGGGGCCTAATCCTCGAAACGCTGCTCAACCCTAAGTCGATGAGCGCCTTGGGCTGTCGTCGGCCATTTGTCATTGGTGCTGATGGAGCAGAAAGGCACAGATCAAACTACGCGAACAAGCCCACAATCAAAACCATGCAGCAAGCTGAGGTGCACGATCCCGTATGTGGGATGAAGGTAGATCCCTCCAAGTCGGCGGCAAGTCTTAACCATGAAGGCGTCACCGTCTACTTCTGCAGCCAGAGCTGTGCCGCCAAGTTCCGCGCCTCGCCGGAGAAGTACTTGCAGGCTAAACCGGACGCAGCTCCTGTGAAGCAGCCAGCCAAGACCGAGCCGCAAGGGGAATATACCTGCCCCATGCATCCAGGGATCAAACAGCCGGGTCCTGGTAGTTGCCCGAAGTGCGGCATGGCGCTTGAACCTGCGACAGTTTCCGCCCCAGCCAAGCGCACCGAATATACATGTCCGATGCATCCGCAAATTGTGCGCGATGCGCCGGGTGCCTGCCCAATCTGTGGGATGGCGCTTGAGCCTCGTGAGGTCACCGCCGAAGACTCGAATCCGGAATTGGCCGCGATGACGAGGCGGCTGTGGATCAGCGTCGCGCTGGCCGTACCCATGCTCGCATTGATGGTTTCGGCCTTTCTGCCCGCCATGCCTATGCAACACTTGTTCTCGGCGAGAGTGTGGGCGTGGATCGAGTTCGTGCTGGCGACCCCAGTGGTCGTGTGGTGCGGGTTGCCGTTCTTCGTCAGGGGCTGGCAATCGGTGGTGCATCGCAGCCTGAACATGTTCACCTTGATCGCCCTTGGCACCGGCTCAGCTTATCTTTATAGCGTCTTCGCTACCGTCGTTCCGCAGATATTTCCAGCTTCGTTTCGTGGAGTTGGGGGACAGATCGATGTGTATTTCGAGCCGGCAGCGGTGATCGTTGCGCTTGTGCTTCTTGGACAGGTCATGGAATTGCGCGCGCGCAGCCAGACCAGCAGTGCGATTCGTGCGTTGCTCGGCCTTGCCCCGAAAACAGCTAAGCGACTTGACGACAAGGGCGGCGAAGCTGATATCCCGCTCGAACAGGTGCAAGTTGGCGACAGGCTCCGCGTACGTCCCGGCGAAAAAGTGCCTGTGGACGGTACTGTGCTTGAGGGCCACAGTTCGATCGATGAATCGATGATTAGCGGAGAGCCCATACCGGTTGAGAAAGACACGGGTGCGAAGGTCACGGCCGGGACGGTGAACGCAACGGGCGGATTCGTCATGCGCGCAGAGCGGGTTGGCTCGGATACGCTACTGTCGCAGATTGTGAAGATGGTCAGCGAAGCGCAGAGATCGCGGGCGCCTATTCAACGGCTGGCGGATCGGGTGTCGTCGTACTTTGTCCCTGCTGTAATCGTTGCGGCCATCCTCACGTTCGCTGTCTGGTTCCTTGCCGGTCCCCAGCCCCGCTTTGCTCATGCCCTTGTAAATGCTGTTGCGGTTCTCATTGTTGCTTGCCCGTGCGCTCTCGGTCTCGCCACCCCCATGGCAATCATGGTGGGCACCGGTCGCGGGGCTCGCGCAGGCATCCTCATTCGCAATGCTGAGGCGTTGGAAGTATTTGGCAAGGTTGACACACTCATCATCGACAAAACCGGTACCCTCACCGAAGGCAAGCCGACGCTCACTTCCGTCATTCCTCAGTCAGGCATTGAGGAGTCCGGTCTGCTTCAGTTCGTCGCCAGCCTTGAGCGCTCCAGCGAGCACCCGTTGGCAGCAGCCATCGTTCAGGGCGCGGAAGCAAAGAAGCTTGTCCTGGTCGACGTGGTCGGATTCAGCTCCACCACCGGCAAGGGCGTAAAAGGAACCGTCTCGGGCAAGCAAGTTGCAGTCGGAAATGCAGAGCTGTTCCGCGATCTGTCCGTCAATCCTGCCCCGTTACTCGATCACGCCGAAGAATTGCGCAAGGAAGGCCAAACGGTAATGCTCGTTGCCGTGGATGGTAAAGCGGCAGGCATCGTGGGTGTCGCTGATCCAATCAAGGAATCCACTCCCGATGCAATCCGCGAACTGCGAGCGGCAGGCCTGAAGATCATCATGGTCACAGGAGACAACAAGACCACCGCCAAGGCAGTAGCGGACAAACTCGGCATCGAGTTTTATGCCGATGTGCTGCCTCAAAAAAAGGCGGAAGTCGTCAAGGATCTCCAGCAAAAAGGCTCCGTGGTCGCGATGGCCGGCGATGGAGTGAACGATGCGCCGGCGCTTGCTCAGGCTGACATCGGCATCGCGATGGGGACCGGCACGGATGTGGCGATGGAAGCTGGCGGCATCACGTTGCTGAAGGGTGATCTGCGTGGCATTCTCCGCGCCCGTCATCTCAGCAAGTCAACCATGCTCAATATTCGAGAGAATCTGTTCTTCGCATTTGTCTACAACGCTGTCGGGGTACCGCTTGCCGCAGGCGTGCTTTTCCCTGCCTTCGGACTGCTCCTGAACCCGATGATCGCCGCGGCTGCCATGAGTTTCAGTTCCGTCTCAGTGATCGCCAATGCCCTCAGACTGCGGACAGCGAAACTATGAATGGCAGGTAGAAGG
>Ga0224530_1000823_pt1 | contig 18637 bp, 16 predicted proteins | sample CBST75metaG_FD_179873 | JGI IMG/M metagenome (GOLD analysis project Ga0224530, IMG submission 179873) | Peat soil microbial communities from Stordalen Mire, Sweden - C.B.S.T75 | ecosystem: Environmental > Terrestrial > Soil > Wetlands > Peat | place: Sweden: Norrbotten County, Stordalen Mire...
GCTTCCTCCAGAACCTGCCGAAGAGTTTGTGGCGCCAAGCGAAGCTGACATTGCGGAATGGTTGGAACCGGCATCCTTGGACGACGATTGGAAATCGGGAAGCCTGGGGGCTTGGGAGGTTGAGGAGGAAAAAGCTGCCCCGGAAGGGGACCCGTTCATTGCCGACGAAGCGGTAGCCATCCACAATGCGATTGCGCTTCATGTGCCGATTGACAACGACGAGGACTGGGCCGATTTTGACGTTATGTTGCCCGAAGAGGCAACGCGCCCAATCGTCGAAGGGGAGTTTCTGGACGAGCTTCGAGGCTTGCTGCTCCACGCAATGCGTACAGGCAGGATCGCCGAAAAGAGCTTAATGCGGATATGCGCTCGGGACGATGAGCACGACGAGAATACGGAAAGGCTCGTTCGGGCGCTGTTGGCCGAATTGGACGCTTTGCCGGACGATGGCGGCGAAGATTTGGAATATCTTTCCCGAGAAGATCCTGATGATCGGGAAGAGGCCGATCTGGCTGCCCTCCTCACTTACGCAGATGACCTGGATCCTTGGCGATGCGACCCTGCCCGTGTCTACCTCAAGGAAAGCAAGATCGGACGTCTTCTGACAGCGGAAGAAGAGATTGTGCTCGGCAAGGAGATGGAACAGTCACTGGCCTTGGCTATTCAGACGCTCACCACCTGGCCTGCCGGCCTGGATGCGCTAAAGAATTGTGGAGCACCAAATGATTCGTATGAAGACGATGGCGATCCGGATGATCCCTCTGACCCGGAAGAGATGGATGAAGCTGGAGAAGACGCATCACGCGGTGATGTCCTCGTGGCCGATGAGGATGACGACGATACTGGCGGGATTGACGGCGAAGTTTTGGCGTTATCAGAGGAAATCGCAAGAGGGAGCCGGGAAGGCAGGACAGCCGCGGCTACTGGTCTGGATCATCTCAAGTCGTCCCCTGCCAGACTGTTGAAATTGACGGAACATGAGCAAGTGTCGCCCGAAGCCTCCACCTTCAGGAACGCCATCCAACGGTATTCCCGGGCCAGAGAGACGATGACCGTCTGCAACTTGCGGTTGGTCTACAGCATTGTCCAGAGGTATCAGGGGCACGGTTTGACGTTGGACGACCTTCTACAGGAAGGCAATATCGGCCTCATCAAGGCGGTCGAACGATATGACTGGCGCCGGGGATTCAAGTTTTCCACCTATGGCACGTGGTGGATTCGTCAAAGCGCACATCGGGCTCTGGCCGATAAGGGAAGAACAATTCGCGTTCCGGTCCATTTGAATGAAAAGTCTGTCAAAGTTGGACGTGTTGCAAGAGAATTTGAGAAGGTCAACGGAATCGCCCCAACAAATTCCGAACTGGCAGAACTCGTTTTCATGCCAGAAGCAAAGATATCTCTGATGCTCAGGTGCATGGAAGAACCCGTGTGTCTGCATGATGCGGATGAAAATGGCATCTTGCTTGCAGACAAATTGTATTGTGCTCACGTTTGTCTACCGGATTACTACGACACATGCAAAGCCCAGAGTATTGTGCTCCAGCGAGTGCTGTCTAGCATGGACAAACGACTGGCAGATGTTATCGTTCAACGGTATGGGCTTGATGGCTCTGAGCCGCAGACTCTCGAAGAGATAGGTCAGAGCTTGGGTGTGACGAGAGAGAGGATAAGACAAATTGAAGTCAAGGCCATGGCGGCTTTCGCGCATCCTTCACGCAGACGCATTTTGGCCAAGTACTTTGCCAGAGCAGTTTGAGTTGAACACGGTTGGATAGGTGGTTGTGCTATGGATACGAGAGTCAGGAATGTGCCGCCTAAAGCATCGGCCATGCTCGAAGCCCTTAGGGGTTTGGGTTACTCAACGGCCGATGCCCTTGCCGACATTGTGGACAACAGTATTTCTGCTGGGGCCACCGAGGTTCACATCAATTTCTCCTGGGAAGGCGGCGAGCGGGCCTTTATCTCGATTCTCGACAACGGCCACGGCATGAATGACCCGGAATTGGAAGCAGCCATGCGTCTCGGGGAGAAGAATCCTCTGGACGAGCGCTCCGACAGCGATCTGGGGCGCTTCGGGCTAGGGCTGAAAACGGCTTCCTTCTCTCAATGCAGGAGCCTCACCGTAGCTTCCCGCAAGCCAGGTTGCACTGTTTCGTGCTTGCGCTGGGATCTTGACGAGATTGCAGCCCGCAAGGACGGAGTGTGGGCCCTGATCGAGGGACCAGCGCCAGATTCCGGGAGCAGGTTGTCCGTTCTGGACGGAGTATCCAGCGGCACTCTGGTGTTATGGGAAAAGCTTGATCGCATTGTCACAAGCGGCTATGTCGCCGACGATTTTCTGAAGATGATTGATGTGGTTGAGACCCGCTTGGCGATGATCTTTCATCGGTTGCTTGAAGGCTTGCAGCCGAAGCTTCGACTTCTCATTAATGACATCCCCGTCGAACCATGGGATCCATTCCTGACTGGGCATCCCGCCAAGTCGTGGAATTCTCCAATTGCCCGGCAGCGGACATCTGCGGGGAAGGTGGAAGTCGAATGCCACGTGCTGCCGCACAAGGACATGCTTTCCCCTGCCGACCATGAAGCCGCTGCCGGACCGGATGGCTGGAATTCACAGCAGGGATTCTACGTGTACCGGAACGGCCGGTTGCTGTTGGCAGGTGGCTGGTTGGGGCTGGGCTACGGACGGGCATGGAATCGTGAGGAAGCCCAGAAACTTGCCAGAATCAGGCTGGACATTCCAAACTCAGCTGACGCGGACTGGAAGATCGACATTCGCAAGGCGACGGCCAGGGTGCCCGTTTACCTGAAGCCGTGGCTGACGAAGCTTGCGGAGGATACCCGCAACAGAGCCAGAAAGGTATTCGCCTATCGCGGCGCTCCAGTCCCGGGAGCGGGTGGAGCAAAGGTCGAGCAGGCGTGGACAGTGGAGCGGTTCAAGGACGGAATGCGCTACAGGGTGGATCACTCTCACCCGGCTGTCGCAGCGGTGTTCGAGTCAGCCGGCCCCCTGTTGCCGCTTGTTAAGGCCATGCTTCGCGTCGTCGAGGAAACCGTTCCGGTGCAGCGAATCTGGCTTGATACCGCCGAGAACCGGGATACTCCGCTCACAGGCTTTGCCGGCGAGGCTTCGGCCGAGGTGGTCGAGATACTCAAGACGCTCTTTGATGACATGATCGGTCGAAGGGGAATGTCCAGAGCGTTGGCCAAGAAGACACTGCTCTCAACAGAACCGTTTCAGAAGTATCCCTCCCTTGTGGCCGGTTTGCCAGACGAGGGTGAATAAACAGGAACAGCGGGACACAGCCAGTGGACAGGGCATACGGAGATTCGATGGGCGGCATTGTTTCAATCGCGCAGATTCTGCTTCGCAACGAGCAGGACAAGGGAAACGAGATCACACCACTGTTGATCGGAAAGAAACTCGATGCGGCCTTGTTCATGGAGCCTGATGCAGATTTCGACCGGGATGCTGCTGTGGAGGAGCTTGTGCGCCGTTTCAGCCACTGGGTTGGGAAGGAGTCGACGCTCAAAAGCACATTCGACCACATCGACTGGCTCAACGCCGAGCGCAAGAAAGAATGGAGATATTGGGGGCGCCTGCAGAGGTACCTGGAGCGTGGCCTATCCGTTAATGTCGTTGAAGCGCTTGATCGATCGACCGATGGCATCCTTGAGCTGCTCGAAGATCCACGACGCACCGGCAGGTGGGACCGGCGGGGACTTGTCGTCGGACATGTGCAAAGCGGCAAGACCAGTAACTACTCAGCGTTAATCTGCAAGGCAGCCGACGCTGGCTACAAGATCATCATTGTACTGGCTGGCCTGCACAACAATCTGCGCTCCCAGACCCAGATCCGTCTCGAAGAAGCGTTTCTGGGCTACGAGACTTCGCCAAACCGGGAGCCAGGAAACCCGATCGGCGTTTTCTCGGAAGATAGTGATCCTGAGATTCATCCCCACTGCGCCACCACGCGAGCTGAAAACGGCGACTTCAATACCGCTGTAGCAAACCATTTCTCCATTTCGCCAGAGGAGCGTCCCTGGCTGTTCGTGGTCAAGAAGAACAAGTCGGTTCTGACCAAACTCCTGAAGTGGATAAGAAGCCACCATGTCGCCGACGCCATATCGCCAGAGACCGGGCTCAAGATCGTGACCAAGCTGCCGCTTCTCCTCATAGACGACGAGGCGGACCACGCCTCTGTCGACACGGGGGAACAGGTCTTCGATGCGGACGGCAATCCCGACGAAAATCATCAGCCGAAGGCCATCAACAGCTTAATCCGTCAGATCCTCAACTCCTTTTCCAAGTCGGCCTATGTTGGGTATACCGCCACACCATTTGCCAACATCTTCATTCACCGTGCGGGCGAAACCAAACTGGAGGGGCCGGATCTGTTTCCTCGATCATTCATCAAGAACATCTCCGCGCCTTCAAACTACGTGGGCCCGGCGCGAGTCTTCGGTCTCCGAGGCAGCGAGGGACGAAACGGCGGATTGCCCCTATCGCGCGATATACGCGACCATGTCTCCGACGATGGAATGTCAGGGTGGATGCCGCCCAAACACAACAAAACCCACGAACCGTTGTATGGTGGGCAGCAGATTCCGCCTCCATCGCTCCGGCAGGCAATCGGCGCGTTTGTGCTGGCTTGCGCAGCCAAGGCATGCCGTGGACAGGGCAACAAGCACTCCTCGATGCTTGTCCATGTCACCCGTTTCACGGCCGTGCAGGACGCGGTAAAGTTCCAGGTTCAGGAACAGGTGGCCTCCATGCGCCGCCGTTTGATCCGCAAGGTGGACCACGAGGAACTGACAGAAACACTGCACAAGCTCTGGATTGAGGACTTTGTGCCAACTTCAGAAGTGCTTGCAGCAAAGGACCCTGACGCCTTCGAGAATCAGAAGATTCCCGCGTGGGAGGAAATCGAGGTGGTGTTGCCGCAGGTTATTTCCGACATTCAGGTGAAGACCGTCAACGGAAATGCCAAGGACGCGCTTGATTACGTAGAGCGCAGTGAGACAGGGCTCAAGGTCATTGCCGTGGGCGGCGACAAGCTTGCCCGCGGACTCACGCTGGAAGGGCTTTGCGTGAGCTACTTTGTGCGAACAACAAAGATGTACGACACCCTGATGCAGATGGGACGCTGGTTTGGCTATCGCCCCGGATACATCGACCTGTGCCGTCTTTACACCACTCAGGATCTGGTCCGCTGGTTCGGGCACATTGCCGACGCTTCCGAAGAACTTCGTGAGGAATTCGACCAAATGGTGGCCCTCGGAGCCGAACCGTGGGATTATGGCATGAAAGTAGAGTCTCACCCGGTTCTGCTTGTAACATCGCCTTTGAAGATGCGGTCGGCCAGAACGCTTTCGCTCTCCTACAGCGGCAGCATGTCGCAAACGATTTCGTTCCCGAACGACACGGCTACCCTTGAGGCAAACCTTGCGGCGAGCAATGCGCTTGTCTGTGCCATGGGAGTTCCGAGTCTGGGTGGCCGGTCCGCAAGCGCGGCGACGGTGTGGATGCGTGGAAACACTCTTTCCTTTGGGAGAGTGTCGCGTCAACTCAAGTGCTGGAGTTCCTCAAGACTTACAGAACGCCTCCAGGAGCCGACAGGGCAAACACGCTGGTGATAGCCGAATTCGTCGAACAGATGAACAAGGGTGGCGAATTGCAAGAGTGGTCAGTCGCACTGGTCGCTGAAGGCAAAAAGGCTTCCATCGGTTATGACTTGTCACCCCATGTTTTTGTCGATACCTTTTCTTCGCGCGGCGACACGGGGGGCGAGGGGCGTTGGCGGCCTTACCGGATTGAACCTTACTAGGTCTCTGACCGCATGAAGAAGCACCATGCAAGGTACCTTGCAGAAGTTGAAGATGGCCGCAACCTGGAGGCATGGCAAATACTCATCAGGCGCTATTTCGGTTAGGCAGGAAGGACCGGCAGTTGGTTGTGGCGATGTTGCGCCGAGGGCGGGAGTCAGCGCGGGTGCTTCGCAGGGCTTCGATCCTGCACCAACTCGATCAGGGGCAGAAGGTCACCCAGACCGCAGCGAACCTGGGTGTGGTTCCGAAGACGGTTCGGGCATCGCCCGGCGCTTCAAAGAGGAAGGACTGGAATCGGCTCTCAACGAAAAGCCGAGACCGGGAAAACCGCGTGTTCTGGATACCAAGCAGAGCCAGCGGATCATCGCCATGGTATGCGGTTCGGCACCCGAGGGAAGAGCACGGTGGACGGTGCGCCTCATCGCCGAGGAAGCGGTCAAACGGAAACTGGCGCCGCAAGTGGGCCGGGAGACGATCCGCGTCTTGCTTGAGAGCCACGAACTGAAACCGTGGCGGGAAAAAAATGTGGTGCATCGCCGAACTGAATGAGGAGTACATCGCACGCATGGAGGACGTACTGGCCATCTACGAAAAGCCGCTCTCCGACAAGGCCCCCGTGGTCTGCGTGGACGAAAAGCCGGTGGTCCTGCATGCCGATGTTCGCCCGCCCCGCCCGATGAGGCCAGGACGACTTCTGCGCCCCGACTGCGAATATGAACGGCGTGGCACTGCCAATGTCTTCTGCGGCGTCGAACCCAAGGCCGGACGCCATTTCATCAAACCGACTTCCAATCGCTGCTCTGCGGAATTCGCCGACTATCTGGTTGGAATCGTGGCCCGCTATCCCGAGGCCGACACCATCCATCTGGTGATGGACAACCTAAGTTCCCATAATCGCAAGGCGTTGGTGGACCGCTTCGGCGAAGAGATCGGTAGCCTGTTGTGGGAGCGATTTACAGTGCACTACACTCCGAAACACGGCAGCTGGCTGAATCAGGCGGAGATCGAGATCAGTCTATTCTCCCGCCAATGCCTGGGCCGGAGAAGGATCCCGTCGCTTGGGCAACTGCAAAGACAGGCAAGAGCTTGGAGCCGGAAAATGAACCGTAACGAGGTCACCATCAACTGGAAGTTCACACGCAAAAAAGCACGCCAGAAGTTCGGCTACAAAGAGAACAACTTCATGCGGTCAGAGACCTAGCAGCCAGAACACGACGTTCTCTTCATGACTCTCGGCTATCCATTATTTCTGAAAGATAACATCTTGGTGATATTCCAGGAATGTCTTGTCGGGCGCGAAACGAGGAGGAACATTTATCTCTATTCGATCATATTTATGGATGAGACAGTCGATTCCCGGTTCCGAAATGGTTCTAATCCGCGGTGAAATCATCACTTTGTAATCTGAGGTGATAGTCATAAGTCCGCGATCAAATGCTCGGTCATGAATTGCGTTTAAACAAAGCCCGTTTCGTGGATTTGTCCTATTCTTAGTGTCTTTACTCCATGGAACGATATGGCTCGCAAACAAAAGTTCGCTGACGGTGATTCCGGTTATGCAACATCTGGAATCATATGCCGCCAAAACAGCGGCGCGAAAAAATCCTTGATTCACACGAGTACGGACAATTGCCTCGCGAGTTTTTCCCTCCGGGAAAATCTGTTCGTCATCCACTACTTGAGGCGGTCCAGACATTTCGATCCGAAGTGCCTCGCTCTCAAATGACAGCTTTTCCCAATCTGCGTTGAATTCGTCCCATATTTCCTTTTCTAGTTTGCCACCATGAGTTGCGCCAGCGATATTCCGCATTTTCAAAGATGGATCAAGGCTGGCAAAGTTCGCCAACTTCCATGAAACTGCCGAGGGTGTCCTGTTGAGAATGGCCGCAAGAGAGATGATGTCTGGGTTTCGTATATGAATCTTCCCGAAAGGAGTTTTGCAGTACAGATTGAATGCAAGAATCAGTTGATCCCTTGTCCAATTGATACGCGCCATTTCATAGCTCCTCGATTTTTTGAAATATTATGTGCGGTCGCATTACCGCCCAACAGGAATGTTTAATCCGTAAACCGTTTATGCAGCTTTCCATGCAGTCTTGGCCGCATTCAGCCTCCCTTGATTTGCAAGCAGAGGCGGGACAGCGTTCCCAACCTGCGTGTACTGCGCCGTTCGGCTTCCTGTGAACAGATAGTTGTCGGGGAATGTTTGTGCACGCGCCGCCTCACGCACGGTCATGCTGCGGCACTGCGTTGGATCGTAGTGGATGAAGGCATGTCCGTCTTTCGAGATGTGTGAGGTCACAGTCGTTGACGGTCTGTCGGGCAGCTGTACCCGAAAGCGGTCCTGAAAAAGGTTGTTCCCTTCGATGGCGTCCGCAACATTTGCGTGGTTGGGCAGCAAATCAATTGGAAAGTCCCTCAGCTTCGGACTGATATTCTCCGCTTGCGCAAAGCAGGCCGCATAAAAATAGCGATATAGATCCTTTTGCATATGCGGCCGACTGTAGTGATTGCAGATGCCTCCAATGTTAGGGTCTGAATACCATTCGCGCATATACACAGGAAAAGTCTGGTGAGGTATGAACTCCGCTCCGCGGTCAGCCCTGGGAGCGCGGATACGAGCAACCGCGGATTCGAGTTGGTCTGCTAGGTGTGGCGCTCTGCGCTTGATTGTCAGGAACCAGCGGCGGTCAGCGGCCTGATGGATTATGTTCAGCCAGTTTTCCACTGAATCCACCGCACGTGTGATACCGCTGCGAATCCGGGGAAGATCGTTGATGACTTGTCCCAGCGGAACCGAATCCTGAACCTGTAGCGGTTCCGGGCAGATGTTTCCGAGGTCCTCGCGAACTCCGATGATGATGACCCGATGACGCGCTTGGGGAATCCCATGCTGCTCGGCCCGGAGCACAAAGGAATCCTGCCCGCTAGGAGCCAGCGAAAACAAACGATAGTTTACGCAGTCTCCGGTGTTTGCCATAGAAGTGCCGGCTTGCATCGCGGCACCGGGATGACGCAGGTCCTGCTTGATCTTTTCAAACAGAAAAGAGCCTGATGGCTTGGAGGATAAAATTCCCTTTACGTTTTCCATCACAAACACGGATGGTTTAAAGGTGGCCAAAATGCGCAGGTACTCATGGTAGAGGAAGTGCCGGTTATCTTCCTGAGCATCGTACCCGACAACACCCTTGTTGCGAGCTCTTCCAGCCAGCGAGTATGCCTGACATGGCGGACCTCCGATTAGGAGCCACTCTTTGGCGCCATTAAGGGCACTGGCGATCTTGTCGCGGGTGAATTCCCAGTTGTCGGCTCCAAGGGTTACCTGCAGAGCCTCAGTGGCGGCGGCGGCGGCCTGAACGGGATATGCCGCGTACAGTTCAGACAGAGTGATTTCCTGCCTTAGAAGGCGATAGTAGGCTTCCGGCGCTTCGCCCTTTCTGAATTGACGATAGAAGGCCCGCAACTGAAGCGTGCGATGAGCGTTTTCTTCCTTCTCAAGCGAAAGCCGTATCTTGAAAATTGACTCGGTTCCCCCAATAGGATATGCAGAAAAGCCCTCCCCTAGCCCTCCAGGACCGGCGAAGATATCAATGACAGGAACACGAGCTTGAATCAGTTTCACAATTATTACCCGACGCAAATGTGAACGAGAGGTCCATCGAACAGCAGGTCCCATCTGGTTGATTTCTTAATGTTCTTCCCACTCTCTGCCTTCGCTGCTCCGCCTAGGAAATAGCCGTCATCCCGACTCTCCACCAGCACGCCTCAAGCACTCTGTATCAGCCTTGAGCATCTTTAGAAACACGATGGCATCAGAAAGAAGTAGCCAGCCGGAAAGCGGCGTGACCGTGGCAGTCGTATTGTCGTACTCCGTGCGAACTACGCGGAACCGGCCTTTGTTTACCTGAGTTCCGATGCTGAGATCATTCAGCCTGGAACGAGTGGCAAGCGTGACAGCTTGCAATTCTCCAATCCCGTTGGCCGCAGCCCATCGCGCCATTTTCTCCGCAACTGACATTTCTCTCCGTTCCGCTGGCGGCTTACAGATTGTCCTCAATGCACTTCCGGGCAAACACCTCTGCACTCGGCCAGTCTGGCGACACATACAATTCCTCCGATTTTCCTGCGATGGTTTCAACGACGACAAAGAAGGAATTCAAGACTGGGGATTGTCGCACGTCTTCAATGGCACCTTCACATATCTCGTCCCAAATAAAGTCCGCGTAGTCGGTGGCATCTGGCGCAGGAATGTCTGTGACTTCGTACTTTCCCTCAAGGTTCAGAGTTGCCGCGAGAGCTTCCAGCGCCTCAGTGCTCATGCCCCGGAAGACCTCCTGTGCATACGATTTGTCGTAGGTCTTCAAGACCTCAACTTCAACACCATTTGCTGCCTCGCGGAGGAATGTCTCTTGCCTTGGCATTTGCAATCTCCTGCTTCGCTGGTTGGAAATTAAACTCCCGCACGGTCGAGGTACTGTTCAACTGCCTCACGCATGATGTCTTGGTGAGTTCGCCGCTGAGTGGCTCTCAGAGTGGACAGGCGTATATACGTCTTGCCATCCAGTTTCAATGTGAGAGCAACCGGCTTCTCTGGTTTGCTGGGCTGTTGCCCGGCGGCCCGGACTCGCTTTTGGGGTGTCGTTTTCCCTGCCCGCGTTTTTGTGGTCGCCATTTAGCGTGATTCCTCACTCGTCGTATTATACGGGTTTCTCCGCAAATACGTATCATTGATTTCAAGGCCTTTGGGGGCTTTGCCGACCAGTCATCCAAACCAATCGGGCTCACAATCAACCGCAAATCAACAGACGATCCCTCAGGCAATCCGCAGATGCGTCCCTCTCCGGACATCTGTTCCTGGAACCATTTCGTTCTGCGCCCTAGCCGCCTTGATGGCATCATTGTCGGGTCGGGCCTCCTGGACGGAACCTTCCAGTGTTTTGGCAAGTTCTTCCGGCAGTATCGAGAGCACCGTCTCCCAAATGACTCCCGGAATCCGCGCTTCTATCCTGCGATAGCACAGCGGTAGTACCGCTTCGTCGGTGATCCGCACTGAGTCCTGGCTGTTCTTTTGTGCACGAAGGGTGAATTCGCGTCCTTCAATCGTTTTGAGGTCGCGGCTTAGCAGGTAGTAGAGGACCATGTTCTTGGTTCGCTCGACCTTGCTGGCCGCGGCATGGGCTCGCTCGCTGAGCCGGGCAGATTCGCTGCGACAAAACTGCTCACGTGCCTCCATCCGGCGAAGAAAGCGTCCGATCCGGTCCACCTTGTCGCTCTCGGCCTGACAGAACTGCTGGAATCGTTCCACCAATTCGGGTGACGCGGTGCCGTTCTCTTCGGCTTCTTCTTCAATCTGGTCAAGCAGCGAATCGAGTTCCCGGTCGATCTCAAAAAGCGTGTTGGGCTCGCTCATTACGGTTTCTCCTAACGATTGACCGATTGGCGGCACGGCATGAGAGCCGTGCCGCGGAGAATGGTTATGCGGCCATTTGCAGGCCGCACCCTTGGGTGCGCGCGGCCTGGTAAGCGAGTGCGTCGGCTCTGGTCTGGAACGGATGTCGGCTGTGTCCCCTGATCCATTCCCAGTTAATGTTCATCCGCTCGTTCATCGCAACCAGTTCTCTCCATAGCTCCTGGTGCTGTAACAGCGCGCCACGGCTGTTGCGCCAGCCATGGCTCTGCCAACGCTCGATATGGAAAAGCATTCCACGGATAAGCAATTCGGAGTCTGAGTGGATCTGGACATGAGATCCGGTCGGGATAGTGCGCAGCGCCTCGACAGCGGCCAGGAGTTCCATCTCTGAGATGGTCGTCGATGCCATTGCGCCGGAGATTTCCCATCTCTTATCGCCGCTCATCAGTACCGCCGCCCATCCGCCGGGCCCGGGATTCCCGATCACGGAGCCATCGGTAAAGATCTGAAATGTACTACTCATAAGCGCTTTCAATTCAAGTCATGCAGCCTGCATGGGAATGACGCTGCCGAATGGAGCTTGTCGGCGCTCTGTGGATGCCCATATCACTGGGTACGGTGGCTCAGTCATCGGGAACGTGCCGCATAGATCGGTCAGAAAGACCAACGTCTGCGGCTGGATTCCATGCTCAGCCAGCCAGTCAAAGCAGGGACCAAAGTCGGTTCCTCCGCCGCCAACAGGATTGAGATGAACTTGCTCTCCGGCTTGATAGGTTTCAACTTTGTGTACCTCTGTGTCGAAGTACATTACGTGAACGCACTGTGGCCGCTGACCTTCGAGGATTGAGCAAACCTCGGCTTCAAATAGGCGCAACAGACGGGCATTGACTGACCCAGAGCAATCGACAGCGATGGCAATCTCGCCGACGCCTTCGCGCACGACTCCCGGCAGATAGAGTCCGTTCCAGATGTGGCGGCGATTGGGCCGCATCCAACTCGAATCGGCCGGGATGGTGTCCGACCACATTCTGCGCAGCAGTTCACGCCAATCGACTGCGGCCTCTGCCGCTCCTTCGAGAGTTCGAGCAATGCCCGCTGGTGCTTTGCCAGCCTGCTTCGAGAGCGTGACAGCCTGGTTGACTGCAACACTCCACTCCCGCGCCTGCTCTTCTGCGCTTGGCGTCTCGTCGTCGGGCTTCGGTGCATCAAGTACTTGACCAATGCCGCCTTCTGTCTCCGGCGCAGTTGGCTCATCCGTGCTGCCCTGCTTTTCTGACGTTTCGCCCGATCCAGTTCCGGTACCGTCGCTTGCACTGTTCTGGCCGCCAGGTTGTGGCTGCGCTTCCGCCTCGCGGAGGTTGTAAATCTGCTCTGCACTCATGCCACGGAAACGATGATCGACCAGAATGCCATCGGGTAGACTGAGGCCTGCATCGAGCAGTAGAGGGTTGATGGCGAAATCGCACGCCTCATTCCACCGCCTGGAATCGCGCTTAGAACGGCGCAGATGGTGCTGCAGCGCGGGGTGCATGACCTCGTGGGCCAGCACCCCGGCCAGTGTCGCCGAAGTCAGCGTATCAACGAACTCAGGGTTGTAATAGAGCGACACGCCATCAGTCGCCATGGTTGAAATGGACCGGTTCTCCCGTCCCTTCAAGCGAAACAAGAGCGAACCAAAAAACGGGTGGTCCAACAGAAGCGTGGTGCGCGCTTTTTGAATGCGGATCGTCGCTGGTGTCTGGTTTGTCATTACAGGCATAAATTGATCCGGCCTCCAATCATAAGTTGGCCGTAATTGGTGGGTTTGAGTGGAACTGGTTAGCTAAAGTTCGGGATTTCAAGGATAAAATGGCCGTGAGTTTTGTTTTCCAATCAAAACATGGCCGCGGGTGCTGCATCGCTCTTCGCGGTAATTACCATTTTGATTCCTATTCATTTTGCTTTTCCAGGATAGAATGTATGTACGTTATATTGCATACATGCAAGGACAAGAAAGCCCGATTGAAGTTCATCGTTGGTTCCAAACTGCTGTTCGGCCAGTGTGGCCGATTGTGGAAGGCTCGCTTTCCCTCAGAAAGACACGGTGCAACCGAAAGAGCTGTTCAGCGTGTGCCTCAGGAAAGGGGCACGTTAGCTACGTCTTGTCCGGTCGCAAGGGCTCCCAGCGATTCTCAATATACGTGCCTGATGACCTGGCACCAGCGGTTCAGCAGGCCATCAAGAATGGTCGTCATCTACAGGAGTTAATGAACGAAGCTGGGGTGCGGCTCGTGCATGCGCTGAAGAATCAGCGGAGGGATCGAAACAGATGATGGAATGACAGCTCCAGCCGAGGAGGAGTCATGCTTGAAAACGAAGATTTGTTAGCTTGGTTCCAGCGCCACAGGTTGCCAGAATGTGCCCGCGCAATCATTAATCAGATTCGTTCTTCCGAACCGGCTCGGCGCGTGGGTGGCGGGAAGCAAAATGTGAGTGGCCGCTATCCGAGCAAAAAAATGGGTGTCATCATCCAGTTTGAAAGCCATCGGGTCGAGTTGGCCAGAATCTATGAGTTGGAGCACGACCCCGAAGTGCTGGAATACTGGGACCAGCCGCCTTCGTTTAAGCTTGACTACGAGAGCGCCCACGGAAAGCGCGTAGTGGCCGTTCACACACCGGACTATTTTGTCATGCGCGTCGATGGTGCAGGCTGGGAAGAATGTAAAAGAGAAGACGAACTCCTGCGCTGGGCTGAGAGAAGCCCACATCGGTTCCGGCGGGATGATGACATCTGGCACTGCCCTCCTGGAGAGGAGTATGCGCGGAAGTTCGGGCTTACATATTCCGTTCGCTCTTCGCGGGACATCGACTGGGTGTACCAGCGCAATATCCAGTTTCTGGAAGACTATCTCCGCAATGACCGCATATCCGTGCCTCCTGCCGCCAGAAATCTTTTGCTTGCCCAGGTTGCGGCTCGCCCTGGCATCTCGCTCCTCGACTTGCTTGCAACCAGCGGAGACGGCACTACCTGTGACGATGTCTATGTTCTGATTGCACTGGGCGAGTTGTATGTGGATCTCCACCGATCTCCGCTTACTCAGCCGGCGACCGTTCACGTTTTCTCCAATCGACAGGTTACTGCACACGATACTCAAAACCTGACTGGTTTGCCGAAGCCCTTGTCTAATGCTCCAATCAGCCAGCCGAGTCAGGGCAGCGGAGTAAATTGGGATGGACAACGATGGAATGTTCTGAACTGCGGACAAACGCACGTGGTCCTACGCCGCGTTGACGACAACTCGACCACCCAACTCCCGGCAGCGGCGTACTATGCGCTGATGAAGGAAGGCCAGATTACCGTCACTCCTCCACGTTCAAATGACGACGATTGCGAAATCATGGGCAGGCTCTCCAGGGCGAGCGAGGAAGATCTTGGTCATGCAAACTACCGCTACAAGATTGTCCGTGGGCCGTTGGACAGCACAACATTGACGGCTCCTACCTCGGTTTCTTCTCGTTCGGCTCGTCGCTGGCGTGCGATGTATAGAAAGGCCGAAGTGCAATGCGGGAGTGGCTATCTGGGATTGATTCCTCAAACTCATCGGCGCGGCAATCGCGCGGCCAAGTTGCCTGAGGTCACCAGGGAACTCATGGCGACAGTTATTCATCAGGACTACGAAACGCACAAGCAGAAGAGTGTATATGCATCTTGGAGCGCGTTGCTGAGTGCGTGCAATAGCCAGGGATTGATTGCTCCCAGCTATGAAACTTTCCGCCAGACCGTTCACGCGGCAGCCGGGCATGCCCAAACCCTGAAACGGATGGGTCCGCGTGCGGCGTATACGCAGGAGCGGTTTTACTGGGAGTTGGAGTTGAAGACACCCCGCCACGGAGAACGCCCCTTTGAGATTGGACATGTTGACCACACCGAATTGGATGTAGAGTTAGTCTGTTCAACGACTGGTCGCAATCTTGGCCGACCGTGGCTCTCCCTGCTTACCGATGCGTTCTCACGACGGGTTCTGGCGGTTTCATTATCCTTCGATCCACCCAGTTATCGCTCTTGCATGGCAATCATCAGAGAATGTGTGGGTCGCTACAATCGTATACCTCAAATCTTTGTAGTAGATGGAGGCGCGGAATTCGACAGCGTTTATTTCGAGACCCTGCTAGCCCGATACGAATGCACCAAGAAAACCCGCCCACCTGCCAAGGCACGCTTTGGCTCTGTAGTCGAACGTCTCTTCGGAACTTGTAACTCTCAGTTCATCCACAATCTCTGCGGCAATACCCAGGCTATGCGTCAGGTACGACAAGTTACGGCGAGCGTCAACCCGAAGCAAAAAGCAGTATGGGCTCTGGCCGATTTGCATGATTATCTGACCCGCTATCTATATGAAGTTTATGATTCTCTGGATCATCCTGCCCTCGGCCAAAGTCCTCGCGAAGCATATGAGGCAGGAATGGCATACGCCGGACAGCGCCCCTGGCGCCGCATCAACTATGATCGTGAGTTTTTCATTATGACCCTTCCGACCACGTCCCTGGGCACCGCCCAAGTTTTACCCGGACGGGGTGTGAAGATTCACTACATCTATTACTGGTCTGATATGCTGCGCGATCCAGAGATCGAAAGAAGCCATGTTCCCGTCCGTTATGACGCATTTGACATTGGAACCGCATTTGCATTTGTAAAAGGCCATTGGGTTCAGTGCCATTCAGAGTATTACGCAATATTTCGGGGCCACTCAGAGCGAGAGTTGATGCTGGCAACGCAAGAACTTCGGAAGCGTCATCGAGAACATGAACGCCAACGAGGCCTTTCAGCAAGGACCATCGGAGATTTTCTGCAATCGGTCGAAGCTCAGGAGATTCTGCTCGCTCAGCGATTGCGCGACCGTCAAGCCAGTGTGTTTCGCAGTGAATATGAGCAAGTGGTACCTCAGCAGCTACCCACTGACAGTCGCTCAACCTCTCAGTCTTCTTGTGCCGCATTGCCCTTCCAAACCGCTGTTTTAGAGCGACCTGAAGAATATGAGACTTACGGAGCATTTTGAAATGACATCAGAAGAGATCGCAGACCGTGTTCGCAAATTTCGGTTCCTGACCGTAGCGCACCCGATGCTTTCGACTGCGAAGGATCTGCTGGTGGCGGCGATCAACGAGGCTCCCTCCGGTACGATCGTGATGGTTGTTGGACCGACGGGAGTTGGCAAGACAACACTGCGATTAAAGATTGAGCAAGTGCTTTCCGAGCAGAGTGAACCTTTCATGGAAACAGATCCAGGCCGATTGCCTTTTGTCGCAGTTGAGGCAGCGGCTCCCGATAACGGAAGCTTTAATTGGAGAGATCACTACCGCCGCACACTGGTTGAGCTGAGCGAGCCGATGCTTGACTGTAAGCTGAAACCAAAGTGGATACAATTCGCACACGATTCTCAGGGAAAGCAGTTTGTCAGACCTGATGCATCCGCCGCTCAATTGCGTCAGGTCCTCGAGTCGGCGGTCCAACACAGGCGGCCCGCCGCTATTTTGATCGACGAGGCCCAGCATCTGACCCGCATGGCCTCCGGCAAAAGATTGGCGGACCAACTGGAAGTGATCAAGTCTCTTGCCAACTGCACACGGACTGTTCACGTATTGCTCGGCACCTACGATCTGCTCGCCTTTCGTCATCTGAATGGCCAACTATCTCGAAGAAGCCTCGACATACATTTCCGGCGCTACAACGCCGAGAATCAGGAAGACATTCGCGTTTTCAAAAGCACTATTCTCACCTTTCAGAAACATCTGCCTTTGGAAGAGCAGCCCGACCTGTTGCCCCTCTGGGAATTGCTCTATGAACGATCTGTGGGATGCATCGGGATCTTAAAGGAGTGGTTAGACCGGGCATTGATTGCAGCTCTCGGAGAAGGTTGTCAGACTATCACTGCCCACCATCTGGAGACAACTGCCCTTTCTGCTGCACGGTGCGAAAAGATCGCAGTGGAAGCTCATGAAGGTGAAAGACAATTGTTAGCTGTGGACGAGGTACGGTTGCGTCTGCGTGAACTGCTGGGGTTAGGAGGGAGCGTTGCTGGAACCGCTACCCATAGAACGCCTCATTTACGAAGGCGCGTCGGCCAGCGTAAACCTGAGCGAGACCCGATCGGTCAATCTGCCGACTTGTCGAGGACGGCTTGCCATGGCGTATGACCTATGGAATTTGACCCCACGCGCTATACCTCCACGGAGCCGATTGCATTCTCTACGACCGATGGCGATTGGCACCCTTTGTGTTGAGAGCCTGACGAGTTACATCATGCGCTTGGCCGAAGCACATACGGTTTCGGTCAGGACATTGATTCTGAAAGAAATCTTTTCCGATCTCTCTACCAGGCCGATAAATTCGCACTTTTCTGGCCTGCATTCTCTCAATGGAATGGGCGCCTGCTTTGAGCAATGGGTAGACATTTTGGAAAAGGTGACGTCCCGCCACGACTTGCGCGCCTTGACTCTCTTACCCTGGCAGAGACTGCTGACCACCGGTGGCATCGTGCGGAGGCGTCGAACATGGTGCCCGCGTTGTTTTCAGGAGTGGCGACACCATGGAATGCCCATCTATGAGTGCTTGGCGTGGGTGCTGGCGCCAGTTACGGTCTGCCCCATCCATCATGTCTTGCTGGAACAGCATTGCCCCCATTGCCGCCGACCCATGTTGGTTCTTTCAGCGCACGCGCATCCTGGATATTGCGCTCACTGCAATCGTTGGCTGGGTGACGATTCGACCGCGCCAAATGCTTCCACAGCCCAACAAGTCATGGAAGAGGAACTATGGATAGCAAACCAGGTCGGCGAATTCCTCGCTCTGGGAGCCTCCGCAAGCGATAACGGTTCACCCTGTTGTCTGCTAAGTAACCTGCAACGAATGCTGATCGAATTGGCAAAAGGAAATCAGATGTTGTTTGGACGGGCAGCAACGATCAGCAACACAACGCTGAACGGATGGCTCAAGGGAAAGTGGCTTCCTGCTTTGCCGCTCGTCATTCAAATTTGCCAGAATCTCAAATTGCCCCTCAATCGCCTGATCTTGGAAGAGATTTCCAGCGCGGATCCGGAGTGGAGTGTGCTTGCAAATAGATGCTCATTGGCTGTATGCCGGGGAAAACGAGTATTTCTGCCGCAATACCCCATCACGCGCGTAGATGGACCTGGGTCAATTTCACACGAGAAGCGCGAATGTGCCAAGGCAGAAATCAAGGCCTGTTTAGAAGCCAACCTTGCCTTGGATGAACCTCTATCGCTTCTAAAGCTCTTCCAGAAACTCGGCTACCGCAGCTCGTCAAGTGGGAGAAGCTGGTTCCCAGATCTGTGCGCGGCAACCAAAGCCAAACGTGAGCGCCAAGTTGAAACTTACAGGCAAGAACTTCTTCGCGC